>OFHG01000236.1_pt1 | contig 24125 bp, 24 predicted proteins | sample 1521931 | NCBI WGS metagenome assembly OFHG01 (sample SAMEA2468438, study PRJEB22500) | soil metagenome | biome: Glassland; feature: Farmland; material: Clay | place: Australia | collected 2013-01-31 | depth 0.55 m
AGTTTTTCTAGAACTTAGGGGCGCCGCCCCTTTCGGCCATGCCAGCTTGAGGCCATGCAGGCCACACGGCCATGCCCCCTTCAACCTCCAACTTATGTCCGATGTGGAACAAGAGACCTTTCCTCCTGCCGCAGACCGCCCCGATTTTGCCAGGATTGCCGGGGAATTCTGCACAAGCCCTCTCAACCTCGTCCCTGAGTTGACCTGCGATTGAAGCTTTCTAAGCTTCGACAGTATTAGATGAGTTTGGCCTCATGATCGAGGGACGCGCATGATCATAGTTGAGCTTCAGGAGAGAAGGTCGAGGTTCAAAGCAAAGATCCCGTGCGATCTCATGCCGCAGGAGCCTTCCTCTCACTGTCCCATCGCCGAGCCGACTCTTCCGGGGCGAGTTCCTCGCCTTGCGTCACGTTGTTTCTCGACTATCAAAACCTACTACAGGGGGACCTGCTCATGCACGTCGAGCAAATTCTAGCTTTCCCCCTGGAGGTCAAAAATGAAGGAGTTCGTTAACGCTCCAAGTGAGAAAAAACAACCTAAAACCAATAAAGGGGATGGCATCAACCAGCGGCGGCACCAGGTGCAGTGTACGATTTGTCAGTCCCCCAATCGCCAGGAAATCGAGGAAGCCTGGATTAACTGGCACCCTCCCTACTATTTTAGGGAAAAATTCGGCGTCAGCCGGGATGCCCTTTATAGGCACATGCACGCCTTCGACCTCTTCAAAAGCCGTCGTGAAAATATCTCCATGGCTCTCGAGAAGATTATCGAAAATATCGATAATGCTCTCATCACGGGCTCGAATATCATCTCTGCAATCCAGTTACTCTTGAAACTCCACAGCACGGGGACAAGCAAGGAGCAGGCGGAGTCCGCGAAGAGCAAGGAATTGTTTATGCGCATGACCCAGGAAGAGCGGGAAACCTTCGCCCGCGACGGCTCCCTGCCCAACTGGATGTTGGACACGAAAGCCGCAACACCACTTGACATCCCCGAGGGCGAAGTTGATGAAAACAAAGGCTGCACTCACGAGAAAGCCGCAACAGTTTCAAGCCCTCGGCCGGAAGATTCTTCGGTGGGTTTGACGGCGTCGGGAGCCGTCGATGCGGGCCCAGCGGTGACGAGCCAGGAGCGCACGCCGGGGGGCGTTGAGACTGAGGGACTCGGACCCTCTGCCGCGCCCGCGGAACGTCTCTGGACGCCGGCCGTGGAACCTCTAGCAAGCCCGGCCACCTCAACCGATTCGAGCGCGTCGGGGGTCGTTGAGAATGACCAGCCCGAATCCTCAGCAGCGAATGGGGAACCTCTCGACGCCGTTGCGGTTCTCGAGGGTGGGTCGCCTCCCTGTCCGCCGCCTACGACGGAGGGAGACTAGGCACATCTGCCGAACCTACCTCGGGCGCGCCCCCGCAGGCACCTGGGGTATGTCCGGATCAAGAATCTTGAGAGAGTTACGACCTGGGAGGTATGTTTACTTACGAGTCAGTGAACAGAGGACGAGCGGTTATCTGGGACACGCCCATCGCCACGCCGAGCTTCCCGAAAAGGGCCGCGGATCGCCGCCTCGACGCCGCCGCAGAGTTGCGATAAGATTCGGAAGCAATGTCCAAGAAGCACAAGGAAACAGTTCAGAAACAGTTCGCCAAGACGGCCGATGCTTTTTCCACCTTCGCGGTGCGCGACACTCCTGAGGTGCTGGAAGAAAAAGTTGCCTTCTTGCGCCCGCAACCCGCCGACCTCGCGCTCGACGTCGCGTGCGGGCCGGGAGCGCTGGTTCTGGCGCTGGCGCCGCGCGTCGCCTTTGCCCGAGGCATTGATTTGACGGCCGAAATGCTGATCCGAGCGCGGGCGTTCCAGCAAGAGCGCAAGATCTCCAACGCGGCTTTCGATCGCGGCGAGGCGGAGCAGCTTCCCTATCCCGACGCTTCCTTCGACCTGGTCAGTTGCCAGTGTTCGTTCCACCACATGCCGAAGGCGGAACTGGCTTTCCGGGAAATGGTCCGCGTCGCCAAGCCCGACGGCCGCATCGCCGTCATTGACACGCTGGGTCCGGAAAGCGACCCCAAATTCGAACTCCACAACCGCATCGAAACCCTGCGCGACCCGTCCCACACGCTGTCTCTGCGGTTGACGACTTACCTTGAGATGTTCGAGAAAAACGGCGCAGAGGTCACGCGACAATCCCTGAGGCGCCGCCAGCGTTCCTTTAATCAATGGATGCTGCGCGCCGGCCTGGAACCGAAACACAAGCGCTATCAGGAAACGCGCCAGCTGCTGGAGGAATCCATTGCCGGCGACCGCGCGGGATTTTCCGCCCAGCCGCAAGGCGACGACTTCATCATTACCCACAATGAAGGGATGTTTTTGTTGGCACGGAAGGTCCCCGAGTAGCAGGACAAGATCGTCAGCCCAAGAATTTAAATGCGATTGATCGGCTTTGCCTTCAGCCTTCAGCCTTTGACCATCTGCTGTCAGACTTCAGAATTCATAATTCACACTTCAGACTTCTGGCATCTATCTGCTGCCTTCCGCCTTCCGCGCATTAAAGGGCCATTCGCCTCTTTTCCAGGACCGGACCAGATAAGCCGCCGTGCCGACGATCAGTACGGCGAAAGCAAAGACGATAGACTTACCGGTCGCAGTCACCAACACGTAAATCCATCCGCCAATCGAGATAATTCCCGGCAGGGGGTAGAACCACATTCGAAAAGGACGCGCCAGTTCAGGCGAGCGGCGCCGCAGCAGGAAAAAACCGATCGTCTGGGGCAAATACTGGATCAGGACGCGCGTGGCGATCAGGCTGCCGATGACAGCGCTCAGCCCGCCGAGCGTGAAGAACGAGGCGAGAACCCCCAGGGTAATCAGTGAAATGTGCGGGAATTCCTTCTTGGGGTGCAACTTGGCGAAGACGCGGAAGAAGTTGTCGTCCACGGCGGCGGCGTAGGGGATGCGCGAATAACCGAGAAGAAGCGAAAAGACGGAGGAAAACGCGATCCAGAGCAGCAGGAGGGTCATCAGATTGCCCGCCGTCGCGCCCTGGAGCCTGGCGATAAAGGCAGAGGCGACGAACTTGGTGTTCATCAACTCCCGCCAGGGAATGACACTCATGAAGGAGGCGGTCATCAGCACGTAAAGGGACCCGACGGCGACGATTGAGAACATGATGGCGCGGGGAATCACCCGGCCGGGGTCGCGGATTTCCTCGGCCAGATAACAGACGTTATAATATCCGAAATAATCATACAGCGCGTAGAGTGTGGCGTGTCCCAGGCCGGCGAAAAAGACCCAGTTCATGCGGAATGCGTTGGGAGGAAAATCCAGCAGACGCGCGGCGCTCAGGTGGGGAGCGCCGGAAAGGATGATCCAAAAACAGCCCAGGAGCACGCCGCCCACCAGCACCACCGATATCTTGCCGATGGCGCCGATCCTCCGGTAAAGCAGCACCACCAGCAGCAGGGGAAAGGCCGCGGCCACAACGTGAACCCCCCAGGGCGGGAGTTTCGGAACGATAAAGTGGAGGTAATCGGCGAAGCCGATGCTGCCGCTCGCCACTGAGAGCGGCGCGGAAAAGACAATCTGCCAGACCATCAGGAAGGAAAGCCATCGTCCCGCCGAGGCTGGGCCGAACGCCTCGCGCAGATAGTTGTAACTGCCGCCCGCCTTGGGCATAGCGGCGCCGAGTTCCGCCCAGACCAGGCCGTCGCAAAAGGCGATCAGCGCGCCGACCAGCCAGCCGATCATCGCTTGCGGTCCGCCCATCGCCGCCAGGAAGAGCGGAATGGTGATGTAGGGGCCGATGCCCACCATGTCGGTGATGGCCAACGCGGTGGCTTGCACCAGCCCCAACTCACGCCGTAATTTCGGGCCTTCCGCCATTCGCAGCTGTTCCCGGAGAATGGAAACGTGAACTTGGATGTTGCTCTTTCGCGTTTTGCTTGGCCACCCCTAGTCCACCCCACTTGACGCGTTTTGCAGTCCGCTACTTCTTTTGCAGCCGACGTAGAAGTTGGGCTTTCCTCTTGGGGTCGGGGCGGACGGTGCGCGCCGGCTGGCAGAGCAGATAAACGGCGCGGGCGGCCTCGCGGAGGTGCGCCAGACAATAGGGACAACGGTTCGCGAGATGCTCGCGAACGACGGCGCAAGCCTCCCCCGTCAAGGTTTCGAGTATGCAGAGTTCGTAATACTCGTCTAGATGTTGGCAGTCCATGCCCCCGTGACCGCCGCCAGGCGATGCCTCAAGAAGCGCATGGCGGCCATCATCCCCGCCCCAACTCGCGCGCTCGGTTCGCCAAGCTTGGCGGCGATTTCCTCTTCGGTGAGCCCTTTGAACACCGCCAGGTCCAGCATGTCGCGCTGTTTCTTGGGGAGCTGACGGACGACTTTTTGCAGAAGTTCCCGGCGCTGGTCGAGCTGCTCGATTTCTTCCGCCCGCGGCAGCCAAGCCGGCGCCTTTCGCGTGGAATAAAGACGCTGTGGCGTGGGAAGCGATTGCTTTGCGCGCAGGCGCTCAACGGCGCGGGCGCGAGCCAGCATGAACAGGCCCGCTCCCAGGCTGCACCCCTCCCGGCTGAAGAAACGTGCCTCACTCAGGACACGAACGAAAACGTCGTCCAGAATCTCTTCCGCCGCGCCCCGGTCTCCCAGGATTTGCACAAGCATCCCCAAAAGGCCCGGCGCGTACTGGTCGTAGAGTTCGCCCGCCGCCTCCGGGTCGTGTCCGGCGAGGCGTAACGGAAACTCTTCAGGCGGGTTCGTTTGTCTCATTATCGCCAAGCGCCCAAACGGCTCCGGCAAAGGCAGTCCAACCTGTTGATTCTACCTCGCTAAGCGTGGCGCACATAGGAAATCGCGCGCCAAGGCGGAAACAAGGATTTGCTGATACGAACGATAAATAGAAACGATTGGACAGCCCGGCCGCTTCCGGTCAACTATGATCGTGAAGTCCCCAATAGGCATCGGGCCAGCGCCTCGGGTGCCTTGCCCCCAAGCGTCCGTGGCGCAGCTCGATGCCCAGTTTCAGTCTTCCCGGTCCAGCCGCTGTTTATCCTCGAATATTCTTGGCCCCTTCGTCCCAGACTGCTACGGTTTTCTTGAAGTAGGAATAATTCGCCAAGTGGCAACCGATAGCCGCGTTGTTTCCGAAGGTGGCGTCTTCGACCGAAGGCTTACGCGTCCGCACCGACTGGAAGAAATTCCACAGGTGCTCGCGGTCGTCGTTATAGCCGGGCGGAGTGAAGAACGTTCTGCTTTCGAAGGCCGATTGGGCGCCGGGTTTGGGGCCGTATTCCGCTTCCCATTTCTTGGCGTAGTCGGCTTTCATCTTCTGGGGCCATCCCGGCGTGCAGGGGCGGTAGTCCTTGCCATCCTGCGGGCTGAAGGAAATCCAATTGCCGTGAAATTCAAGCGTGCCCTTGGTCCCCATCAAGCGGGTGTACTCCGGCGTCTCGGTGTTCAAGGAAACGCGCAACGTGGCGCGGAAGCCGGGATATTCATAGAGCGTGGTCATCACGTCGGGGACGTTGCGGCCATCTTTCCAGCGGAACAGCCCGCCGGCTGAGAGGGCGCGCTCAGGCGGCGCAGTAATGCCCATCACCGTGTGAATCCCGGTCAGGAGGTGGACGAAGAGGTCGCCGGGAATTCCTTCGCCGTAATCCTGGTAGCAGCGCCAGCGCGTCCAGCGCAGGGGATCGAAGGGCAGCTTGGGCGCGGAGCCGAGCCAGGTCTCCCAGTCCACCGTCTGGGGCGAGAGGTCCGGCGGCACCTTGTACTCCCACGCGCCGCAGGGATCGTTGCGCCCCATGCCCGCTTCCACCAGGCAAACGTCTCCCAGCACGCCCTGCTCAAAAAGTTCCTTCGCCTTAAGATAAAGAATCGAGCTGCGCCGCTGGCTGCCGATCTGCACGATACGATTGTTCTTCTGCTCGGCCGCGATCATCTCAAAGCCTTCGCTGACCTCGTGCGTCATGGGCTTTTCGCAATAAACGTCCTTGCCGGCGTTGCAGCAGTCCACCACGATTCGCTTGTGCCAGTGGTCGGGCACGGCAGCAATGATGCAATCGAGCTCCTTGTTATCGAGCAGGTCCTGATAGCGCTTGGAAGTCGCCAGCTTGGGATCATCCGTAATCTCTTTGGCCAGCTCGATGCGCCCGTCGTAAAGGTCGCATGCGGCGCCGCACTCGACGCCGGGCAGCTTGATCGAAGTCCCCAGCAGCCCCGAGCCCTGCATGCCCACGCCAATGATTCCGAACCGCACCCGGTCGCTTGCCGGCACGGGCCGCGCGCGATCGGGAATCGGCGAGCCCTCGAGCAAAATGGATTTCGCCCCCAGCGCCAGGCCGGTGGCGCCCGCCGAAGTGCGCATAAAATCACGCCGGGTGATTCCCTCTTTTTGCATGCGAGTGACCTCCTGAGAAATGGGAAGTGCCCCGGATGGAAAAGGCAGCTTCCTCCCTCCCGCCGCACGCGTCACAGAAAGGAAGCCACCCGAGAACAGCCTAACCCTTGATTTCTTTCGCCTCCGCGTCGTAGTTCGCCACCGTCCGGTGGAAGTACGAATAGTTGGACATATGGCAGCCCAGCGCGGTGTTGTTGCCGAACACCTCGTTTTCCATCACCGGCTTGCGGGTGCGGACCGAGTTGAAGAAATTGTTTTCGTGGTCCACCAGGTCGCTGTAGCCCGGCGGCGGCACGAAGACTTCCGCCTGGGCGTCCTCTTTCCATTGGCCGGGTTTCGGCTGGGGGTGATTCGCGTGCCACTCTTCCAGGTACTGGTCGCGGAGCTTTTTCGGCCAGCCGTAGATCGAGTAAGACTCGGGCTGAGGCCGCGTGTCCTGCGGGATGTAAGTCACTTTCGAGCCTTCGATCAAAAGCGTCCCTTGCTTGCCGTAGAACCCGAAATATTCATCCACGTAATCGTTGTTGTGGTTGCAGCGCAGCACCACGCGGTAGTCGGGATAATCGTACATGGTCAGGAGCAGGTCGGGATAATCACGTCCGTCCTTGAAGTAGAAAAGGCCGCCCGTGGACATAGCGCGCGAAGGCGCCGTGTTCACTCCCGTAACGCGCTGGATGCCCGAGAGCAGGTGCACAAACAGGTCGCCTGCCAGTCCGGCGCCGTAATCCTCATAGCAGCGCCAGCGGAAGAAACGCACGGGGTCGTACGGCCGCTTGGTCTGATCGTCAAGGAAAGTATTCCAGTCAATGGTTTGCGCGCTGGCGTCGGGCGGAATGGGATAGACCCACGCACCCGAATCGGAGTTGCGGTCCCAGGCGGCGAAGACCGTATCCATCATGCCCAGCTTCCCCGCGGCGAAGATCTCGTGCGCCTTGGCGTAGACAATCGAGCTGACGCGCTGGCTGCCGATGGTGCACATGCGCTTGTTTTTCTGGATGGCGTCAATCATCGCGAAGCCGTCCGCAACCGTGTGCGACATGGGCTTTTCGCAATAGACGTCCTTGCCCGCTTCCGCGGCCTCGACCACCACTTTGCGGTGCCAGTGATCCATAGTGGCCACGAACACCGCGTCAATGTCCTTGCGGTCCAGAATCTGCCGGTATTCGCGCGTGGTGAAGATGTCTTTTCCGCCCAAGGCTTCCTTGGCGGCTTCGTGGCGGCTGTCGTACAAGTCGGCTGCCGCGACGCACTCGACGCCGGGAACCTTCAGCGAAGCGCCCAGAAGTTCGCAGCCACGCACGCCGGTGCCGATGATGCCGAAGCGCACGGTATCGGAGGGCGCAACCGGGCCGGGCGAAGCCCAGAGCCTGGTCGGTTCAAGAATCGTGACCTTGGCTGCGGCGCCCAGGGCTGCGGCACCCGCCCCCAGGCGCATAAAGTCACGGCGGGACAAAGATTTCTTGATCATGGGAATCAAAACCTCCTTACGAAGTTTCAAATTGCGAGGATTGCAGCATACCAAAGGGTGAAGTCTGCCAGAAATCAAGGCTCAACGAAAGAGTTTTCGTCTGGACGAATTCGCGCGCCCTTTCGACTAAATGTCTGGCCTGCCGGGAAGTATCAAAGGTGCTTGGCGCGAAGAAACTCCGCCGCCACCGCCTTGGCGTCGCGGTGTTCGCCGTCCACTTGGTAATTCATGTGGCGCATCTCATCTTCGGATATTTTCCCGCCCAATTCCGTCAGGGCTGACCGCAATTCGGGATACTTTTCAAGCGTTGCTTCGCGAACGATGGGAACAGCATCGTAGGGCGGAAAATAACGCTTGTCGTCCTTGAGGATCACAAAATCGTTTGCCTCGATGGCGCCGTCTGTGGCGCTGCCCGCGACGATATCCGCCTGATGGTCGAGAAGGGCGCGGTAGAGCAGACCCAATTCCATAATCCGGGGCTCGCCGGCGAACTTGAGGTGATAGATCGCCGCGAGGCCCTTGTACCCGTCGGGGCGCTCCATGAACTCGTAGCCGAAGGCGGCTCGCCACTTCGGCGCGTAAGGAACGATGTCGGAAATCGTCTTCAGCTTCAGCCGCTTCGCGTCTTCGCCGCGGACGACCATGGCGAAGGAGTTGTTGAATCCAAGCGGCTCCATCGCCGCGAGGTTAAATCTCTTGGCATAGGCTTCTTTCACGCGGCGATAAACGTCGGCGGGATCGCTGGAAGGCTTCTCCTTCAAGATCGCGGCGAGGGCCGTTCCGGTGTACTCAACGTAGAGGTCAATTTCCCCGGAGCGAATCGCATTCTGGCAGATGTAAGTCCCGCCCAGGCTGAATCGCCGCTCCACTTTCAGGTGCGTGCTCGTCTCAAGGTGCTGGGCAAGGAGTTGTCCAAGGATGATCTGCTCGGTGAAGTTCTTGGAGCCGATCACGATGCGGCCGGGACTGTGGCCGCACCCGGAAAGAAGCAGCGAAGCCGCCAGGATGGCACTCAGGCGCCGCATCTCACCTCACCGCCAGGCGGCGCTCGGCCCAGCCCAGGCTGAAGTCGGCCACGATCGCCAGAATCGCGGCGGGAACCGCCCCCGCAAGAATCACCTGGTTGTTCACCATGGCCAGTCCGCGAAAGATGTAAACCCCCAGACCGCCCGCGCCGATGGCCGCGGCAATCGTGGCAATGCCCACTGAGATGACAGTCGCTACACGCAGGCCCGCCAGAATCACGCTCATCGCCAGCGGGATTTCCACCTTGCGCAACAACTGCCAATCCGTCATGCCCATGCCGCGCGCGGCCTCCAGGATCGCCGGGTCAACGCCCGTGATCCCAACGTACGTGTTGCGAATGATCGGCAGCAGCGCGTAGAGCGTCAGCGCCACAATCGCCGTGCTCTTGCCGATCCCGCCAATCAACGGCACAGGGATAAGGAATCCGAACAACGCCAGGCTGGGGACTGTCTGGATCACGTTTGCGCCGCCTAGCACCCATCGCCGCAGCGCCCTTCGCCGCGTGATCAGAATCCCCAGCGGGATTCCAATCAATGCCGCGAGCAGCATGGAAATCCCCACCAGGTAGATGTGGCCGATCGTCAGACCCAGAGCTTCTTGCCGATGATTCATCAGGAATTGAAAGACGTTCAACGCTCACCTCGTCGTGACTTGCGGATTATTTCTAACCTTGGGAGAGGCCCTCCCCCGCATCCAGCGCCCGCGCGAAAGCCCTGGCTTCGGGCTCGGTGGCGGCCACAAAATCGCGGGCGGAGTACACGCCCACGAGGCGGCCCTCGGCCAGCAAGGCGATGCGATCCGCGAGGAGCAGCGCCTCGCGTACGTCGTGGGTGACAAAGACAATGGTCTTGTTCAACTGCTCTTTCAGGCGCCGGAATTCTCTCTGCATCTCCGTGCGCGTGACGGGATCGAGAGCGCCGAAGGGCTCGTCCATCAGCAGGAACGGCGGGTCGGCGGCGAGCGCTCTTGCCACACCCACGCGCTGGCGCTGTCCGCCCGAGAGCTCGTGCGGCTTGCGCGCGGCGAACGTTTCCGGATCAAGCCCCACCAGCCGAAGCAGTTGGTGGGTCCGCTCGCGAATCCGCCCTGGCTCCCAATCTTCCAGCGCCGGCACCAAGCCCACGTTCTTCTCCACCGTCAGGTGAGGAAAGAGCCCGACTTCCTGGATCACATACCCGATCCGGCGACGCAGGCGGATGGGGTCCCACGCGGTCGTCGCACGGCCTTCCACGCAAACCACGCCGGACGTCGGCTCCAGCAGGCGGTTGATGAGCTTCAGAGTGGTCGTCTTGCCCGAGCCGCTGCGGCCGAGCAGAACCAGCGTTTCGCCACGGCGAACTTGAAGGTTGAGATCCCAGAGCAGCGCGCGGCCGCCGTTCAGGCAGTAATTCACGGCGCGGCATTCAATGGCCACCGGGTTTCGATCAGGTGCATCCGTCACGGCAAATCCGTCCCTACCGGCATCCGGCACAAAAATCGGAAATTTCCTCCGAGCCCATTGACATTATGGGGGATAAAGAGTCATTTTTGAATCCTGGGCGATCCCATCGAGTCTAACAATTCAGGGGGAATTATGCCAAAGACACAACTCCGTGCCGGGGAAGAACTTCTTCGAGTGCTCGACGAGTCCCGCGCGCTGACCGACGAATTGTTTGACGTGGTCCGAGAAGACGCTTTCTATGACCGCCCCATTCCCGCGCGCCACCGCATCGCATTCTACCTGGGGCATCTCGAAGCCTTCGACTGGAATTTGATCGGCACGCGCGTGCTGGGGCTCGACTCATTCCAGAAGGAATTTGACAATCTTTTTGCGTTTGGAATCGATCCGGTGGGCGGGGGCCTGCCGGCCGATCAGCCATCGGACTGGCCCGCGCGCGAAGAAATCGAACGCTACAACCAGCGCGTACGCCAGACGCTCGATCACGCACTGGCCAAGGTTTCCTTCGCGGAGCCCTCCCAGCCGCTTCTTCAGGACGGCTACATTCTCAACGTCGCCATTGAGCACCGGCTGATGCACGCCAGCACGCTCGCTTACATGCTGCACCAGTTGCCGGTCGAACGAAAGTACCGCCAGGCAGCCGCGCACGTCCCCCGAGCTCCGATCGTCAACCCGAAGATGGTCCAGATTCCCCCCGGCACGGCGACGCTCGGCCGTCCGCGAAATGACGACTTCGGTTGGGACAACGAGTTTGAAACCTGGACCGTCTCCGTCCCGGCTTTCTCCATTGACGCGCACAACGTCACCAACAGCCAGTTCCTCGAGTTCATGGACGCGGGCGGCTACGAAAACCAGTCTCTCTGGTTGCCGGCCGACTGGGAGTGGAAGAAGTCCCAGGAAATTCGTCACCCGAACTTCTGGACTCGGCGCGGAGGCCAGTGGTTCTACCGCGGCATGTTTGAGGAAGCGCCCTTGCCGTTGAACGGTCCGGTTTATGTGAGCCACGCGGAAGCCGCGGCTTATGCGCGCTGGAAAGGCAAAGCCTTGCCCACCGAGGCGCAGTTCCACCGGGCCGCCTACGGCACTGCGGAAGGAACCGAACGCGAGTACCCGTGGGGAAATGAGCGGCCCTCCGCCGCGCACGGCAATTTCGATTTCCAGCGCTGGGACCCGGTTCCGGTTGGAGCATTTCCGGCCGGTGCGAGCGCCTTTGGCGTGGCCGATTTGGTAGGCAACGGGTACGAGTGGACTTCCACGGTGTTTGCGCCCTTCCCCGGATTCAAGCCGTTCCCGTTTTATCCCGGATACTCCGCCAATTTCTTCGACGGTAAGCATTATGTGATGAAGGGCGGTGAAGCGCGCACCGCGGCGCGCCTGCTGCGACGGTCGTTCCGCAACTGGTTTCAGCCGCACTATCCCTACGTCTACGCCAAGTTCCGCTGCGTCGAGAACTGAAATGAAGCACGAGCCCATGCTGACGCACCGTGTCCCGGCATATGCCAATGGCATCTCGTCGGAAGAAATCCGCGCCGGCCTGAGCAAGCCGCAAAAAGAACTGCCCTCTCAATATCTTTACGACGATGTGGGTTCGGCGCTGTTTGAGGCGATCTGCCTGCTTCCCGAATACGGCCTGACGCGCGCGGGCGAGCGCCTGTTGCGCACCTACGCAGACGCCGTGGTGGACCTGGTCCCTTCCCCCGCATTGGTGGCCGAGCTGGGGAGCGGCTCGGGAAGAAAGACTCGCTGGATCCTGGAGGCGCTTTGCCGCCGCCAGCCGACCTCGTATTACCCCATCGAAATCTCCCGCTTTGCCCTGGAGAGGTGCGAGCGTGAACTGAGCCACCTGGACTCGCTCAGCCTGGTAGGAATGGAAAGGCCTTATCTGGACGGCTTGCTGGCCGTCGCGGCGCGCCGCCGGGAGGGAGAACATATTCTCGTTCTGTTTCTCGGCAGCTCCATCGGGAATTTCGATCGCGCTGCGGGAAACGAATTCCTTCGCAGAGTGCGCGAGATCCTCAGCCCGCAGGACGCGCTGCTTCTTGCCACCGACCTCGTCAAGCCCATCGGCGTTTTGTTACAGGCTTACGACGACCCCCCGGGGGTGACCGCCGCCTTCAATCTCAACCTGCTGGCCCGTTTGAACCGCGAATTCGACGCCGATTTCGATTTGAGCCGCTTCCGCCACCTCGCAACCTACAACTCCGTCGAGCGGCGAATTGAAATGCACTTGCGCTCGCTCGAGGACCAGACGGTTCAAATCCCGGGGGCGCAAATCACCATCACTCTGCGGGCGGATGAAACCGTCTGGACCGAAAACAGCCACAAATACACAACGGAAGAAGTGGTTGGGATGGCAAGAGAGACCGGTTATGAATGCGTTGCGCAGTGGGTGGACGAAGAGTGGCCCTTCGCGCAGAGCCTTCTTATTGCCCGCTAGGCCCGCGGCGCGTCCCACTTGAGATCCGCCACTCGCCGTTCGAGTTCCGCGGCAATCTCTTCCGGAGCTTCTCCCGACTCGAACTCGAGCGGCGCCCCAATGCTGACTCGAATCTTCCCAGGACGCGCCATGTGTTTCCCCGCCTTCTTCAATTCGAAGAGGCCGTCAATTCTGGCCGGCACCACGGGAACGTCCAGGCGCGCCGCCAGCAGCCCGATGCCGCCGCGGAAACGAGCCAGGCGGCCATCCGTGGTGCGCGCCCCTTCGGGGAAAACCACCACGCTGTAGCCGCGGTCAACCGAGGCGCCGGCGTGAGCAAAGCTCTCGCGAAAGCCAGTCTGCTGCGGCAACGGAAAGACATTGAACAGCGCAACTACCAGGGCATAACCCAGTTGGTCAAGTTTCCCCCTGAAAAAGCCTGCCTCGCGCGGCGGGTGGCGCATTCCCTGAAGGCGCTCGCCGATCATCGCCACCGCCAGCCGGTGCCGGAAGCGCGCGGGCAGCGCAGCGAGAATAAACCCGATGTCCACATAGGTCACGTGGTTCGACACCACCAGCACGGGCCCTTGCACGCCGCGCAAATTTTCTCGCCCCCTCACCCGCGGATAGCCCAACAGCAGCGTGGCCGGCCAGGAAAGCAAGTAATAAACCGCCACGCGAATCCACGCAATTGGCCAGCGCTGGGCCCAGCGCGGATAAGAATAATCGGAGCGCGCGGCGGGCGGCTGGCGAAGCATCGCCTCGAGCTCGCCCACCGTGGTCGCGGCGGCGAAGCGCGATTCGTTCAGATCAATCTGATACCGGTCTTCGATGCCGCTGAGCAATTCGACGCGATCCAGCGAGCTGAGGTTCAAATCCCTTTCGAGATTGTCGCCCGGGTCGAGCTTTCCCACGGCGCGGCCCGTGGCGCGCTGGATTAACGCCGCGAGAGTCCCCTGCGCAGTTTCATTTTCGCTGCGCCCGGCCAGGCGGGCCTGGACTGCCGCCGCGATGAGCCGCGTCTGCGGCTTCTGAATCGAACTGCGGGGAAAATCCTCGTCCGGCCACACGAACCAGCGGCGGATTTGCTGAAAGCCCGCCAGCGTCGCATTGGCGCGGCGAACAATCGCCTCCGCGTCCTGCGCCTCGCCTTTCAAAATCAGCACCGCGCAGGGCTCGGCGTTGCCGCCGCGGTCGAGCCCCACCACCGCGCAGTCGCGCACTTCGGGCTGGCGGCGCAGCGCGGCTTCGAGGTCGGCAGGATAAATGTTCATCCCTTCCGCTGTCACGATGACTTCCTTCAAACGTCCCTTGAAATGGAGATTGCCCTCCGCGTCGAGCTCGCCGAGGTCGCCGGTGTGAAACCAGCCGTCGCGGTCGAGCAGCGGCCCGGCTCCCTCGCTCTGCCAGTAGCCGGAGGTGACGTTGCCGCCGCGCACGAGAATCTCGCCGTCTTCGGTGAGCTTGATTTCGCGCTGCGCCAGCGGCTTTCCGATCGAGCCTTTGCTCAGGCGAAAAGGATGATTGACCGTGACCAGTGAAGTGGTTTCCGTCAGGCCGTAGCCTTGCACCACGGCGAATCCCAGCCGCCCCCAGAACTCCTCCACCTCGCGGTCGAGCGCGGCGCCGCCAGAAACCAACGCCCAGAATTTCCAGCCGAACAGGCTGTGAATGCGCCGGAAGCGCCACCAGCGGCGCACAAAGTGCTTCCCTTCCGCGGCTGCAAACCGCCGGCGAAAGTCTTCCAACTTACCGGCCGCCTCGAGGTCGCGCTCGATTTTGTTGCGCAGAGATTCAAGCAGCCGCGGCACCGCGACCAGCACGGAGATGCGCTCGCGGCGAATCGCCGCGATCACTTCCGAGGGATTCAGCGCGTCGAGAAACATCACCGTTCCACCCAGCAGTTGCGGAACGAAGATGCCCAGAAACTGGCCGAAAACGTGGCTGAGCGGCAGCAGGTTGAGGAAACGCAGGGGATGGACAAATCGCTTCCACTTCAGGTATTTCTGCATTTCGTCTTCGAGCGGGCTCAGGTTGGCCAGAATATTCCCTTGCGAAATCACCACGCCCTTGGGTTCGGAAGTGGTGCCGGAAGTAAAAACGATTTCGACGGGATCCCCGGCGGCGAGCGACGCGGCAAGGTAACGGCAGCCCGAATGGCGCTCCAGCGATTCGCCGAGTTTTTCAAAGAGAAGCGGCTCCGCGTCCGGCACGCTGGCTGCCAATTCTCGCGAACAGACCAGGAGCTTCGGCTCAACTCGTTTGGCAACGGCGCGAACAAAGTCCGGGGAAGCGATGCGGTCCATCGGCACCGCCACCGCGCCGCGCAGCAGGCAGCCGTAAAAGGCCGCCACCCACTCCGGACAGTTTTCGCCCCACAGCAGGACCCGGTCACCCTTGCCGATGCCGCGCGATTCCAGTTCCCGCGCGAACCGGTTCGCGGTTTCAACCACCTGGCGGTAGGACCAGCGCAGGACGCGGTAGCCGCGCCGGTGCGCAAAGGCGATGTCGCCACCGCGCGCGTAGAACGCCTCGAAGTATTCGGAAAGTGTGCGGCCGGGCATGGAATTTGCGGCCGCGCGAAGCGGCCCGAGATTCCATGTTGTCACAGTCGGCGGGCCGGCTCAACCTCGCCGCTCTGTAGCGCCGCTCTATGAGCGGCGAAAGACGCCGGTCGCAGACCGGCGCTACAGCTGATCGTTCAGGACGAAGTTCACATCAATCTCCGTGTCAACCTCGACCGGCTCACCGTTGAGCAGCGTGGGTTGATAGCGCCACCGCGCGACCGCATCCATGGTGGCCTTGACCAACAGGGACGGCCCGCTGATCAACCTTAGTTCTTGCACGGTCCCATCCCTTCCGATCACAGCGTGCAACCTCACGGTGCCGTGGGTGCGGGTCGCAAGGGCCAACGGTGGATACTCTGGCTTCGGAGTCGAGATCGCCCGGGCCGCTATGAATTCGCTTTGCCGGACGACGCGTTCAACGCGCCGCGTGGCAGGTTCAGGCTTTGGGGGCAGGCCTGGTTTGGGCGAGAGAATGCTGTCGAGAATTGGATCGCGGCTCTTGCCGGAACCCGGCAGCGCGCCGGGAACGCTGATACCGGGACCGAGGTCAGGAGGCGCCGCAGGTTCGGGCCGAAAATGGGGAATCTGATCCGGTATTTTGTCGGGGACGATTAGCGTGTGGTGCTGCGAGGGAGGGATTTTCGGACCCCGCGGAGGTTGCTTCGCGGGCGACGGAGTCCTGCGCGGCGCGCCCGGAACGGGTGTGATCATCATCCGAATCGGCGCCGGCAGCGCCTGGGTATAGATCAGCGGCACCAGCGCCGCGATTCCGCCCATGAGGATTTAAAGCGTCGGGGCCATGGGCACGGTGGCTCGTTTCCAGTCGCCGGTCTTCGTGGCCGAATAGGCCAAGTAGGCGAAGAAGCCCGGAAGATTGGCGATGAGGACGACGCCGGACCAGAACCAGCGATGGAAGCCTTCGCGGCGGGCGTCGGAATACGTGTAGCAGACCGCCAGCGCGTAAACGGCCAGCGCCGCGCCCAGCACGGCGGCACGCATCAGGAGGACTCGGCTGGCGCCCGGAATCGGTGCGACGGGCAGCAGCAGCGAAGCGGCGGCAAAACCCAGCGTGCCGGCCGCCAGGGAAATCAGCCAGTGAACGGGGCGAAGCGTGGGCGCGCAGCCAGTTGAGGAATCGAGGAGCGTCTTTTCGAACATGCTTGCACCTCCCGGAGCGGGCGGGCGCTCCGGCCCGGCCGCCCTTCCGCCTCCCCAGGCGGGCCTATTGCCTCTCTGGTTAAATAGACACCGCGCGGTGTTAACATGTTTCATAATTTTTGAAAGCCCGGCGCGGTGCGCGGCACCGTGGACCGGGACGGCGTCCTAAAGGGGCTGAGGAAGCACGGCCTTTCGAGCTGCGTCGCCGTGGATGTGGGGAGACTCACCGGCCCCGACGCCCATAACCGAATCTTGGGGGCGTTGACCAAAGCGGAAAAGGCCGGTATAATAGCAGTTTTGGTAAATCCCCTTTGAGGCTGGTGAATGTACGCGATTATCCAGACGGGTGGAAAAGAGTACAAAGTCTCGCCGGGCGACGTGATTCGTGTGGAGAAACTGCCGGGCGTGGAGGGTTCGCGTGTCGAGTTCAACCGCGTGTTCGCGGTGCGCAAGGAAAAGTTGAACGTTGGTTCGCCGCTGGTCGCGGATGCGAAGGTGACGGGCACGATCCTGCGCAACGCGCGCGCGCCCAAGGTGCGAGTGCTGAAATACAAGCGCAAGAAGCAGTACCGGCGCACGCTGGGTCACCGGCAGGCGTTCAGCGAAGTGAAGATCAACGCCATCGTGACCGGCGAAAATTAGCTTGACCATGGAGAATTGATATGGCGCACAAGAAAGGTTTGGGAAGCTCGCGCAACGGCCGCGATTCGAACTCGCAGCGGCTGGGCGTGAAACGTTTTGACGGGCAGTTTGTGACCGGCGGCTCGATCCTGGTGCGGCAGCGCGGGACGCGTTTGAAGCCAGGCGAAAACGTCGGACGCGGCAAGGACGACACGCTCTTCGCCAAAGTGGACGGCGTGGTGAGGTTCGAAGACAAAGGGCGCATGGGCCGCTTTGTCACCATTCTGGTTCCGTCAGCAAACTGACTCACCAAGCGGCGGGGGCGGCACGAGCGGTTCGCGCGACCTCGCCGCTTTTGTTGTTTTTGGACGGCGATGGTCAGCGGCAGCGCGGGCCGCGAAGTTCATGTTCATTGACGAGGCCAAAATCCGGGTGACGGGCGGCGACGGCGGCAACGGCTGCGTCGCGTTTCGCCGGGAGAAATTCGTGCCGCGCGGCGGGCCCAGCGGCGGCGACGGCGGGCACGGCGGAAACGTGATTCTGGAAAGCACCGAGCACTTGAACACGCTGCTCAAGTTCCGCTACAAGCGCGAGTTCTCCGCCGAGCGCGGCGGAAACGGCGAAGGCTCCAACCGCCACGGCAAAGACGGCGCGGACGAAATCATTTCCCTGCCCGTGGGAACGTTGGTCTACGACGAGAGCGGCGACAGGCTGTGGGACTTCGACGCCGTCGGCCAGCGCTTTGTGGCCGCCGAGGGTGGCCGCGGCGGGCGCGGCAACGCGCGCTTCGCCACTTCCACGCGCCAGGCTCCACGCAAAGCCGAGCCCGGCCGGCCGGGCGAGTCGCGCTCGCTGAGATTGGAACTCAAGCTGATTGCCGACGTGGGGTTGGTGGGATTTCCCAACGTCGGCAAGTCCACGCTGATTTCGCGCGTCAGCGCGGCGCGGCCGAGGATCGCCGATTATCCTTTCACGACGCTCGAGCCGCACCTGGGCGTGGTGGCGCTTGACCCCGAGCGTTCCTTCGTCATGGCCGACATTCCGGGCCTGATCGAGGGCGCGCACCAGGGCAAAGGTCTGGGCACGCGGTTCCTGAAGCACGTTGAGCGCACGCGGCTGCTGTTGCATCTGGTGGACGTGGCCGAGCACGGCAGGCGCGACCCGGTGGAGGATTACCACACCATCCTGCGCGAGCTTGCGAGCTTCAGTGCGACCGTCGCGGCGAAGCCGATGCTGGTGGTGGCGTCGCGCATTGACGCGGCGGGCGAAAGCGACCGGCTGGTGGCGCTGCGCGAGTTCTGCCGCGGCCGGGGAATGCCGCTCTACGAAATCTCTTGTGTTACCGGCGAAGGCTTGGAAGAATTGAAGCGGGCCGCCTGGGCGAAGCTCGAACAAATCCCGCGGCCCGGGCTTGCGGAAGAGCCGAAGCCGGCAGTCGAGGCAAGCCGGAACGGGTAGGACTCACTCCCCTTTGAACATCGCGCTTTTTGGCGGAACCTTCGACCCTATTCACGCCGGCCACTTGCGCGCCGCGCAGGCGGCAGCCAAACGCTTCCGGTTGGAGCGAATTCTTTTCGTCCCCTCCGGAAACCCTCCGCACAAAATCGGCAATCACCTCACCGCGTTCGAGCACCGCTCGAACATGGTGGCGCTGGCGTGCTCGGGTGAGCCGCGTTTCGTGCCGTCGCTGCTCGAAGCTCCCAGACCTGACGCGCGCCCGCAGTATTCCATTTTGACCGTACGGAAAGTGAGGCGCGCGCTCAAGCCAAAGGACCAGCTCTATTTCCTGATCGGCGTGGACGCGTTTCTGGACCTGCCGCATTGGAAAAGCTACCGGCAATTGCTGGCGCTGGTGAACTTCATCGTCGTGTCGCGGCCGGGTTACGACAATCAGGAAATCTCACGCATCGTTCCGCGGGATTTGGTCCGGCACTCCGCTCGCGCCGGCGGAGCGAACACGATCCGTCTGCGCCGCGGCGCAGTTCACATGCTTCAAGGGATTGATATGCACGTGGCGTCGAGCGACATCCGCGATGCGGTGCAGGCGGGACGGCGCGTGACTGGCCTCGTCCCGCCGCTTGTGGAAGAATACATCCGGAAGGAGGGACTCTACCTCCCCGCCCGAAAGGCGGCGAGGGCTTGATGATGCCTGCGCATCTTGAAACCGCGGTCCGCGCCGCGCAAGACCGTAAGGCGGTGGATCTGAGCATCTTGAACCTTCAGGAAGTGTGTTCGTTTACGGATTTTTTCGTGATTTGCACCGGCACGTCCACGCGCCACACGCAAGCGATCTGCGACGCCATTCTGGAGAAGATGAAGAGCACGGGGCTGGCGCCAGCCCAGGTGGAAGGCTACTCGCAGGCGGAGTGGATTCTGCTCGATTATCTGAATTTTGTGGTGCACATCTTCACCGAGCGCGCGCGGCAGTTCTACGATCTGGAGCGGCTGTGGAAGAAGGCGTCGCGCGTGCCCGTGCCGGAGTCGTGACCTTGAGGGGCGCGCTCAGGCTGCCGCAGCGGCCGGCCTGATGCACTTTGCCGCAGGCTTCCCTCACGCCCAGCGCGTCCGCGAGTTGCAGTATGGAACAGGCTTCCCTCACCGAGACGCCGGCCCCGCAGTGGGTCGGCAAGGACCCGGCAAGCCGGAAGGTGCGCGAGGCTGCGGCCAGACTTGCCTCGACGCCTTCCTCCCTGCTGATTCGCGGCGAGAGCGGAACCGGCAAGGATCTGCTGGCCCAGATCATTCATTACCTGGGTCCGAATCGCGGCGAGCCGCTGCTGAAGATTGACTGCGCAACGCTGCCGGACGGGCTGCTCGAAAGCGAACTGTTCGGCTACGAGAAAGGCGCCTTTACGGGTGCGAGCGGAACCAAGCCGGGCCGGCTGGAGCTCGCCGGACACGGAACGCTGGTTCTGGATGAGGTCGCGGCGCTGACCTCCGCCATGCAAGCCAAGCTGCTTCGCGTGCTGGACCAGCGCACTTTTGAACGTTTGGGGGGAACGAATTTGCTCCGGCTCGAAGCCCGCATCATCGCGCTGACCACCGCCGACCTCGAGCGCGCAGTCCGCGAGGGCGCATTTCGCGATGACCTGTATCACCGGCTGAACGTGGTGCCGGTGACGCTCCCACCGTTGCGCGAGCGGCGCGGCGACATTCGCCCGCTGGCGGAGCATTTTCTCCGGCGGTTGGCGAGGACGCACCGGAGTCGCGGGCGCGGATTCGCTCCCGCGGCGCTGGCGCTGCTCGAGCGATACGATTTTCCCGGCAACGCGCGGGAGCTTCGCAACATCGTCGAGCGCGCGCTGGTCGAGGCGGAGGGAGCCCGCATCGGGCCGCAGCACCTGCCTGACGCGGTGCGCCGCGCGGAGCAGGCCGGGAAAGATCACAGGCGCTCGCTTGAAGAAGTCGAGAGCGAATACATCCGCGGGATTCTTGCATTCACCCGAGGACGGAAATCCGAAGCGGCGAAGATCCTCGGAATCAGCCGCAAGACGTTGCTCGAAAAACGGAAGCGGTTTCACCTGGACTGAGTCGGGCCATGAAGATCCGCGTGATCTGGGAAGGCAAGACGAAGGACGCGCACCTGCGCGCGCTCGCCGCCGATTACCAGAAGCGCGTGGCCCGCTTCGTGGACGTCAAGATCGAGGAAACGCGGCCACTCCGACCTGCCGGAAGTACGCCCGAGACGTTGTCGGCGGCGGAGAAGCGAGTGCTCGAGAAGCTGCGCGACTGCACCAAGGTCCTGCTTGACGAGCGCGGGGTGGAGCGGACTTCCGAGGAATTCGCCGAGTGGCTGGGGGAGCGGGCCTTGCACGGCGCGCGCGAGATCGCGTTCATCGTGGGCGGCGCGGATGGTTTCTCCGACGCTTTCCGCAAGCAGGCCGACCTGCTGCTCGCCCTCTCGCGCATGACCCTCACGCACGAGTGGGCGCGCGTCCTGCTGCTCGAGCAGATTTATCGTGGCTTCACCATCCTGCGGGGTTATCCTTATCCCCGCTGATCCTGGGTCTTCGGAGGCCGGCTTGCCCGAAACCAAAAAAGGGCTCATCATCGTTCATACCGGGCCGGGAAAGGGCAAGACAACGGCCGCCCTGGGCACCGCTTTCCGCGCCGTGGGCCAGGGATTGAAGGTCTTGATGGTACAATTCATCAAGGGCTCGTGGCACTACGGCGAGCTCGATGCGGCCCGGATGCTGGGCGAGGGGCGCCTGCGGATTCTGCCCATGGGCCGCGGCTTTGTCAAAGTGGGCGCGGAAAAGCCCGACCCGGAGGACGTCCGCCGGGTGGAAGAGGCGTGGGAATTCGCGAGGGGCAGGATCCAGAGCGGCGAATATGACCTGGTGATCCTGGACGAAATCAATTACGCAATCAGCTATAAAATGCTCGACCCTGGGCGCGTGGTGGAAGCGCTGAAACAAAAACCGGCGATGGTTCACGTGATTCTCACCGGTCGCAACGCGCATCCGGCGATCGTCGAGTGCGCCGACTTGGTGACCGAGATGCGCGAGGTCAAGCACCCTTATCAGAAAGGCATCGTTGCCCAGCGCGGCATCGAATACTGAAATGGCCTGGTTCCGCAAAGAAAAACAGACCCTCGAGGCGACCCCGGAAAAGACCGTGCAGACCGAAGGCCTGTGGGTGAAATGCGAGGAGTGCAAGAAGATCCTCTGGAAGAAGGATCTGGAAGCCAACTTTCAGTGCTGCCCGCAGTGCAATCATCATTTCAAGGTGGGAGCGCGCGCGCGGCTGGAGATGCTCTTCGACGACGGCCGCTACACCGAGCACGATGCCGGGCTCGCCTCAACCGATCCCCTGCAGTTCAGGGACTCCAAGAGCTATCGCGACCGCCTGAAGAAAGCCGAGAAGACCACCGGATTGAAGGACGCGCTGGTCACCGGCGAAGGCCGGCTGGAAAGCATCCCCACGATCATCTGCGCGATGGAATTCCAGTTCGTGGGCGGCAGCATGGGCGCGGTGGTGGGGGAGAAAATCGCGCGCGCCATTGACCGCGCGATCGGGCAGCGCCTGCCGCTGGTCATCGTCTCCTGCTCGGGCGGCGCGCGCATGATGGAGGGCGCCATCAGCCTGATGCAGATGGCCAAGATTTCCGCCGGCCTGGCGCGACTGGACGAGGTGAAGAAGCCCTACATTTCCGTGCTCACCGATCCGACCACGGGCGGCGTGACCGCCAGTTACGCAATGCTGGGCGACCTGAACATCGCCGAGCCCGGCGCGCTGATCGGATTTGCCGGCCCGCGCGTGATCGAGCAGACCATCCGACAGAAACTGCCCGAGGGTTTTCAGCGGGCGGAATTTCTCCTGGCGCACGGAATGATTGACGCCATCGTGCCGCGCAAGGAAATGAAGGCGTATCTCGGGCGCGCGTTCCGGCTTCTCGGAGCGGCGTAACTCGGGGCATGGGACTTCCGCCGCTCGGCAACGCTTATTCTTCTCCGAGTCCGATCGCCCTCTGGGCTTGATCTCCATGAATTATACCCAGTGCCTGGATTCGCTCGCCTCGCTTGGCCATGAATTGCGCGGGATGAAGTTTTCGCTCGACCCCATCCGCGGGATTCTCGCGACTCTGGGCCATCCGGAAAGCCGTTACCCCACGGCCATCGTTGCCGGAACGAACGGCAAGGGTTCGGCCTCGGCGATGCTGGCGAGCATTCTGGAATCGGCAGGCTACCGCACCGGACTTTATTCTTCCCCGCACCTCGTGCGTGTGAATGAGAGGATGCGCATCAACGGCGAGGAAATTCCCGACGATGATCTTGCTTGCGTTTTCACGGAAGTCTGGGAATGCGTCGAGCGGCTGCTCGATGCCAAAACGCTCGCGTCGCGGCCCAGCTTCTTCGAATACCTGACCGCCACGGCGTTCCTGCACTTCGCGCGCACCGAGGTGGATTTCGCCGTGCTTGAAGTCGGCCTGGGCGGCCGCCTGGATGCCACCAACGTGACTGAACCGCGAGTCGCGGTGATTACCAATATCGCTCTCGATCACCAGGAAATTCTCGGCTCGACCATCGCGGCCATCGCGGGTGAGAAAGCCGGCGTCATCCAAGCGGGCTGCCCGGTGGTCTCTTCGTGCGAAGATCGCGCGGCGCGCGAGGTCATCCGGCGCCGCGCCGCGGAGCTTGTCGCGCCGCTGATCGAGACATCTGCAAGTGCTGAAGTCACCCTTCTTCGCTCGCGCAATGGAAAATGTGAATTCGACCTCGAAATGAACGGCAAGGCCTTTCCTGGGCTGGTCTCGCCTCTGATGGGCCGGTTCCAGGTGAAGAACGCCGTCGCCGCCGTCGCCGCCGCACAACAACTGGCGCAGCAAGGTTGGAGGATTTCCGCCGCCGCGATCCGCGACGGCTTGATCCACGCGCGCTGGCCGGGGCGGCTGGAAATCGTCGCTGAGAGTCCGCTGGTGGTCCTCGACGGCGCGCATAATCCCGCCGCGGCACAGGTCGTCGCCGAGTTCGCGCGAGAGCAGTGGCACGGCAAGCGCCTGCGGCTCATCTACGCTTCCATGCGCGACAAGGCCGTCGGAGAAATCGGCGGGCTTCTGTTCCCCCTGGCCGAGAAAATCTACTTGACGCGTCCCGACCAAGCGCGCGCCGCGGCGCCGGAAGAAATCCTGGCTGCGTCGCGCCCCCTGCCGCAAGAGGTGGTCCTCGAACCCGAGCCAGCGCGCGCCCTCGAAGCTGCTCTGCGCGACAGCGGGCCGAATGACGTTATTCTCGCCGCCGGCTCGCTCTTCCTGGTGGGAGAAATCAAGCAAGCCCTGCCTTCGGTTTTGCCGGACACCATGCGCCTTGCGGCCCAGGCAGCGCTTGAAGGGCATTGATTGGAAATGGAGAACGTCTCACGCGCTGCCGCCGAGCAACCACCCGCAGATTCGGGCGCGCGGTACTATCTCAGTTACTTCCGTTCGCTAGTCTTCACAACCCTGCTGGTATATTCCTACACCGCCTTCGTCGGGTCGTTCTCGTTGCTGGGCTCACCTGTTGCCGTTCCCGGGCCTTGGAACCGCCGTTGCGCGCGCT
>OFHG01000237.1_pt1 | contig 23838 bp, 22 predicted proteins | sample 1521931 | NCBI WGS metagenome assembly OFHG01 (sample SAMEA2468438, study PRJEB22500) | soil metagenome | biome: Glassland; feature: Farmland; material: Clay | place: Australia | collected 2013-01-31 | depth 0.55 m
GTATTGCTCAAGCCCTACGCCTCGGGCGACCAGGCCAGCCTGCGCCTGCTGCAGGCTGGCAATGCCGTATGGGCCTGTTTCAGCGGTTTAATGCCCGGGGCAACATCGCCGGGTGCAATGGCCGGCCTGCAGATCGATGCCAACCACAGCCGCGATGACCTGACCCAGCCCGGCGACTACGCTTTCCTGGTGGGCGAAGACGGCAGCGTCCTGACCCTGGCAGGGGACGGCGCCGGCGGGTTCAAGGCGCCCGGGCCGGGCGGCCTGCAGGCGCGCATTTACCAGACAGGCTCCACCTGGAGCGCGGAGCTACGCATCGACGCCGCCCAAATCGGCGGGTTGGATCACATCGTCGGATTGCTGGCGGGGCACTACTCGGTCAGCGCACAGGGCGATAACTATCTCTGGCCGTATGCAAGCCAGGCCAGCCAGCCCAAGACCTGGGCCACCACGGCGCTGGGCGCGCTGCCCGCCATCGACCAATTGAGCCAGTCCAGCGCAACCACCGGGGACCTGGGCTTCACCCTGGTAATTAGCGGGGAGAACTTCCTGAACAGCTCCCAGGTTTTGTGGAACGGCACAGCACTGCCGACCACCACCGGCTCAAGCAGCACGGTGATCAGCGCCACCGTGGGCACCACCCAGCTGAGCACCGCCGGCCTGATCCCGCTGGTGGTGCGCAACCCGGGCGGCATTGATTCCGGCCCGGTCATCTTCACCCTGCGCAACCCGCAGCCGGCCATCACGGCCCTGCTCCCTGCTTCAACCCAGGCAGGAGGTCCGAGCTTCACCCTGCAGGTAAACGGAAATCACTTCGTGCAAGGCGCCAGGGTACTGTGGAATGGCCAGGAAGTGCCGACCACCTTCGCAAATGATGGCCAGCTCACCGCCCAGATCGCTGCCGGGCAGATCCTGTCAGGACAGGTCGCCGGTATCAGCGTGCTCAACCCGGATCCCAGCGGAGAGGTATCCAACAGCGCGCCTTTCGTGGTGCAGCCGGATTACAGACAGCTTCTACCACTGCTCGTCCGGTGACCTTACTTTAATTTCCAATAAGCTTTCTTTAAAATCTTTTAAGGTCGCCAGATTCTATCTGTCCTATACTCGGAAAGATATTAATCTTTACCAGGAGGAATAATTCATGCAGCCGCTACCGCCAGAGATGCTGCCTACAGTCCCATATGTGGCTTTCAGCATCTTTAATTTTGCTATACCTAACATCATCGCCTGGGTCCTGGCTTTTGGCCTGGTCCTGTTGGCCGCCTGGGCACGCCTGCCCAAGATTTTCGAATCCGAAGAGTAAAAATAAAAACAGCTATGAATATCACTAAAAAAGCTCAGGGTTTTTTGGAAGAAAACCTGACTCTAGACGACATGTTGCCTACCAAAATGCCCGTCTACGTCAATTCGGTAGCCTATCTGTTCGGGGTTTTGGCACTTTCCGCCTTGGGCATGCTGATCGCCACCGGCGTAATCATGTCCCTTTTTGGGCCCGATTGGTACCACAACTCCGGAGTTGGGCTCTTTTTTAACTCCATGCATTTTTGGAGCGTGCAGGTCTTCTTCGGCGGCATCATCATGCATCTCATCGCCAAGTACTTTATGGCCGCCTGGCGCAATGGGCGCTGGCTCTCCTGGTTTGTGGGAGCCCTGACCTTTGGCATTGCCATAGTCACCGGTCTGACCGGCTTCCTTTCGCAATCCAACTGGGACAGCCAGTGGATCGCGGTCCAATCCAAAGACGCCATCAACGCCGCCGGGCTGGGGCAGTTGTTCAATCCCATGGACACCGGCCAGGTTCTCACCTTACACGTCGTCTTCTTGCCTCTGTTGGTTTCACTTCTGGTTGGAGTGCACCTGTTCTTGATCCGCCGAGACAGCCCCGTCCGGCCCATCCGCGAGGATGAAAAGGAGGTCAAGCCCCAATGAGCCGCCGTTCAGATCAAAACCTGCAGAACATCCCTATGAAGCCCTACGACCTGCTACGCGAAGGGCTGATCGTGCTCACGGTTGTAATCATCCTGGTTGTCGTCCTGGCAGCTTTCCTGAGTTCTCCGGATTATCCCCCGGTGCGCGCCCGGGATGTCGCCCAGCGCCAGCCGCTAGCCTTTCTGAGCACCAGCGCCAATATCCTGGCTGGCAACAGCGGCATGCAGGATTATGGCCCGCCCTATTCATCCGATAATCAAAATTCACAGGAATTCCTGGGGATCCGCCCCGCCACCCTGCTCGGCGTCACAAACCCCATCAACCCGCCAGCCGATTTCATCATCAAGCCGCTCCAGAGCGCGGCAGTTCTCAATCCCGACGTGGCTCAGGCCCTGCAAACCTACCAGGCTGCCAGCTCAGACCAGCAGCAGTCCTGGGCCAACGCCTACCTGGATGCCCTCCAGAAGGCTACCGTGGTGAACGGGCAGGTCAATCTCCCCAGCGGTGATTACGGCCCGGTCGCTACGATGATGAACGGCATGCTCGAGCTCGGGAAAGCCGGCCTGCTGGAAGGCGCCCTGACCAGCAATGACCGCACTCCCTTCAACATCGATTTCACCCGTTCTCTGCTCTTCTTCCAGGATGACGTCGACCATGCCGTCGCGGATAAATTGGACATGCTGGGTGGCTTGTGGGGAATCAGCCACGAAACCGGCCACTACCCCGGCGCCTGGTGGCTGTGGCCCTACACATTCTTCTACCAGGTTCCACCCATGTCTACCTCCCCCAACGGCGACTTGCAGGTGGTGCTCATCATTGTCGCCGTTTTCCTCATCACGCTCTTCACCCCCTTCATCCCCATCATCAACCGTATTCCCTACTGGCTCAAGGTTTACCGCTGGGTCTGGCGCGACTGGTACAAGCGCGCCCGCTGAGCTCACAAGGGCGAAGCATCCGCCGGCAATAATAACACTTTCCCTTTGCCCCAATCTGGCGTATGCTTCGCCCTACTGCCCATTCAGAAAACCGGCAATCAAAAATAAAAACTAAATTGATTACCCGTTTGCAGGTAAATCCCTTGACCCACCTGGCTAAACTTCTTTTGCAGCTCTTGTAAGTTGTACCTGATGACCGTTAATTGCTCTTCCCATACGTTATCTTGCGCTTCTTTCAGTTTTCGCACCTGCGTTTCCACAAAATTGTATTGAGAGGATAGGGTTATAAGCAGGTCGCGGTACCTGGCCCTCACCTCGGGGCACGACTCCTCCACCCTGAATTTCAGCACGGAAATCTCATGGAAAAGCGGCATCAATTGAACTTCAATGTCGTGAAGATCAGCGTTCCTCGTAGCCATCATTTCCCTCCCCTGCCCACACGGGCAGTTATATCCCCACCAACTCCATAAAATGAGAATACCCTCCCGGCGTAGCTGGTAGCACTACATTTAGAACAAAAAAGCCACAGCAGCATCCTCTGTGGCCTTCCTAATGAGCGCCTATTTCGCGCGAGGTCATTTTATCGATTCTGTCTATACAATTTTATTATACACCTTAAAAAATTTTAAATAAATTAATGTTTGGTTCTTCCGGATTCGCCGTGGGGGATCTCCATAGGAATTTCCAAGGGAGGCCTCGGATTGCTTGCCTTATCCTAATTCTGCCAGGGCGAAGGCGATGGCTTCGTCCTGCGTAAGGCCCGCCCCAAGCGCCCACTCCTGCCGGAAGGCCGGCAGGCCCAGCAAAGCCCTGGCACGGGCAACCATCTGCTCCAGCGCCTGGCGCTCGCTATCGGGGAGTGGCGTATCAGCCTGCTTACGCAGGTTTGCGGCTGCCGCACACAGACGTGTAGCCGGGACGGCGCGCCCTTCCGTACCCAGGGCCGCCGCACAGCCTTCGAGGCACCAGGCAATATAGGTCGGGCTGCCAAAAGCAGCCAGGCGCCGGAGGCCGGCGCGGTAGCTGTCTTTGGCCAGCGGGTAATTTTGCTGCTGGCAGGCCAGGTGCCCCAGCAAGGTGGTGATAATGGCGACGTCCCAGCTCGCCTGGTGGGCGCGTGCGGACCCAAGCGCCTGCTCCAGGAAAGCGGCGGCCCGGGCCAGTTCGCCACGCTGGCGGGCGATCTCCGCCAGGTTGACCATGGCCTGATACCGTAGGTGATCATCCCCGGCCAGGCCGGCATGCAAGGCGGATTGGCGGAAGGCCTCTTCCGCCTCGTCAAGCTTGCCGCTCGCCTGGACAAGCATGCCCATATTGGCCCACGCACCGGTCATGCCCCTCTCATCACCGGTTTGTTGGGCCAGGTGCAGCGCCTCGGCAGTGACGGCGGCGGCGCGTTGAAATTGCCCGCGAGCCAATAGGACTCGCCCGAGGCCACACATCTTCTCAACGCGCAGCGCAAGCGGGGCAGCCGGCGTGCCATTGGCGCGGGCCCATTGGTCCAGGTCCAGCAGGCGTTCCAGCCAGCGCTCGGCCTGGCTGGGTTGGCCCAAGACATGCCAAAGCCGGGCAAATCCGGACAACCGCAGCCCAAGCTCCACCTGGCGATGCGCTTCAGCCCACTGCAAGGCGGCCTGAACGTTAGGGAGCTCCTGCGCCAGGGGCAGGATGGGATCGGTTGGCCCCGACTCAAACAATGCAGTGGCTGTCTCTGCCAGGCGTGCGTAATAGGCAGCGTGCCGGCGCTGGCACGGCCCTGCTTTGCCGGCTGCATGCAGACGTTGCAGCGCGTATTCCCGAATCAGCTTCAGCATGGTAAAGCGAACAACACCGCCCGCCCCAGCCTCGGTCTGAACCAGGCTGGCCTCAACCAGGGCAGCGAGGGTGAGCAGCCGGTCTTCCGCCGCCAGCTCATCTTCGGCCCAGCAAACCGCTTCAGCCGCCTCGAGCGTCCAACCCCCGACGAAGACGCCCAGGCTACGAAAACAGCGCCTTTGTGGCTCAGTAAGCAGCTCATAGCTCCAGGCAATGGCGTCTTCCATGGTTTGTTGGCGAGCCGGCAGATCTCTGGCGCCGCCACGCAGCAAGGCGAAGCGGCGAGCGAGCCGCTTTTGCAGCTCTGGCAGTGAAAGCAGCCGGCTATGCATGGCAGCCAGCTCAATCGCCAGTGGCAGGCAATCCAGTTGTTCACAGATGGGCGCGACTTCAGCAGGGGGAAAGATGCGGCCCGACTGCGCAGCCTGGGCGCGTTCACAAAAGAGGGTTATCGCATCCTCGAGAGGCAGGGGGGCCAACAAATACTCGCGCTCGGCGCGCAAGCGCAGCGCCGAACGGCTGGTCGCCAGGATGGTCAGGTGGGGACAATGCGCCAGCAGGCTGGCGACGAAAGGAGAGCAATCCAGAACCTGCTCCAGGTTATCCAAAACCAGCAGCAATTGTTTATCTCGCAAGAAGGATAGCACCTGGTCGCGCGTCGGGGTGGAAGGCGTTTCCTGAATCCGAAGAACCTGGGCCACTGCGCCGGGGACGAGTGCCACGTCGCTAATGGCGGCAAGCGGGATATATACGCTGCCATCCTGAAAGTCGGGCACAAGTTCCTGAGCAAGCTGAAGCGCAAGGCGCGTCTTGCCGACGCCACTCGGACCGGTCAGGGTAAGCAGCCGTACCCCGTCTCTGCGCAGCAAATCCAGGGCCTGGGTGCGATCCACCTGGCGGCCAACCAGGGGCGTGGGAGGCAGGGGAATGCCGGGTTGGGGCCAATGCACGGCAGCGCCAGGCGGAATGGAAACCTCGGGCTGGGCGGCGGCCTTCAGAAGATCTTGCTGCTGCGCAGAGAGCGGCAGCGCGCCGGCCAGCAGCTCGAGCGTGGCATAGCGCGGGGTGCGGTTGACACCTCGCTCCAGATCGCTGATGGCACGCACGCTCAGACCGGCCCGGTCCGCCAGGGCCTCTTGCGTAAGTCCCGCGGCCTGCCGGTAATGCTTCAGTAAGGCGCCGAAACGAGTTTTCTCTGCCATCTCTGGACTACCAAATAAAACCTACCAGTAAAGAAAGCTCCCCCCTTACAGTAGTCGCGCACAGGGTTTCTGCAGATTCCACAATCAGGTCAACTGCATGATCATAGCACAGAAACCTGTCATGAGAAAGATGTGGGGAAAACGTGCCTTTCCTGCATGGTTTTTGGGAAGGGCGCGGTCTATACTGGCTATGATGAGATCGGATGTGCTCACGCAAACATACGAATTAGAAAAATGGTTGAACTGGTATAGAATGAGGAGATTTGTGATGTCTGAACTGCAAACAAGAGAAGCGAAAGCTGGCGCTTCCCCGCTCGAGGTATTCGAGCGCATGGTGAGCGCTCAAAACCGGCACGACCTGGATGGGATGGTGGCGTGTTTTTCTCGCGATTACCAGAGCGAACAGCCTTTCCACCCCGAGCGAAACTTTGTCGGGCAAGCCGGCGTACGGAAAAACTGGGGGTTCTTTTTCAGCACGATCCCCGACATCCAGGCGGACATCTTAAGCGAAACGACCGATGGGGATACCGTCTGGGCCGAGCTGCATATCCATGGCACGCGTTTGGATGGAAAGCCACGCTAGAAGCGTGGGGTGACGATTCAGCGCATGCGGGATGGCCTGATCGTCTGGGCCCGGCTGTACATCGAGACCCATTCAGAAACGAACGGGGAGCGTGTGGCATGATACTGATCGTTGGAGCCAGTGGTAATCTGGGCGGCATTGTGGCACAGCGCCTGCTGGCGCAGAGCAAAGCGGTGCGCGTGATGACCAGGAACCCTGCTTCTGTGGCCCACCTCGAGCAGCTGGGAGCAGAAGTGGTGAGCGGCGACCTGCGCAACCCGGCCTCGCTGCGGAGCGCCTGCCAGGGAGCCGAGCAAGTCCTGGCATCCGCCCATGCCCTGAACGGCAAGGGCGACAACAACCCTCATACGGTTGATGACCTGGGCAACCGCCAGCTGATCGACGCGGCCAAAGCCGCAGGCGTAAAACATTTCATCTTTGTTTCCATTAAGGGCGCCAGCCCCGCGAGCCCGCTGGCGCTCTTTCGCATCAAATACGCCGTTGAAGAATACCTGCGTGCCAGCGGCTTGAAGTACACCATCCTGCGCCCAACCGCATACATGGACCTATGGGGGCAACTGATCGGCCTGCCAATCCTCCAGCAAGGCAAGGCAATGATCTTCGGGAGGGGGGACAACCCGATCAATTTTGTCGCCGCGGATGATGTGGCTACTTTGATCTGCACCGCGCTCGACGACCCGCGCGCCCTTAACCAAGCCATCGAGGTATGCGGGCCGGAAAACCTGAGCACGAATCAGGTCGCCCACGTCTTCGAAAGCCTGGCTGGCCGGCCGGCAAAAAAGCGCTACGTTCCACTACCCGTAATGAAGGCCGCCTCCATTCTCATGCAGCCGGTCAACCCGACCGCCGGCCGGCTGATCCGCAACGGGGTTTTTATGGACACGGCCGACCTGCACTGCGATCCGCCCGAGGCCCCCCAGGAGTTCCCGCGTGCGCTCACCCGTTTTGAGGACTGGGCACGCAGCCATTACGGGCAGCAAGCAGTTGAACGCCAGGCGGTGATCGTAGGCGGAGGCGACCAGGCAAGTTCTTGACACGGAAAAGCTGAAAAATGGCCTTTTGGCTCGACCAGCGGTGTTGGTCGAGCCCTTTTCGGTTATCATTAACCCCCGGAAAGCAAATCAGCGAGATATCAAAAAAACAGAGGCGGGAAGCATGATTGAACTATCACGGCTCGAAATTTTTCTCCACGCAGCAGAAACCTTGAGCTTTTCGGAAGCGGCCAAGCTCCTGCACCTCACTCAGCCAACCGTCAGGCACCACATGCAAGGCCTCGAACAAGATCCTGGGGGAAACCTGTTCGAGCGTACGGGCGCCGGGCTGCACCTGACGGAAGCCGGCCAACTGCTCCTGCCCTGGGCGCGCAAACTGATTCGCGAATCAGCCGAAATGCAGGATATGATGTCATCCCTGCAAGATAAGATCATCGGCAGTTTGCGCATCGCCTGCAGCACGACCTCCGGGAAATACCTGCTCCCCTTGCTGGCAGCGCGCTTCCACGAGCGCCACCCAGGGATCAAGTTCACCATCCTGTCGTGCACGCAAGATACGGTTATCCCACGCTTGTTGGGAGAAGAGGCCAGCCTGGGGGTGCTCAGCCGGGAAGTCAGCGGCGAAGGCGTTGAATACCAGGAATTCTTTGAAGATCACATCATCCTGATCGCGTCGGCCCGGCATCCCTGGGCCGGCCGAACGGCGATTGAGCCGTCCGATTTGCTGCACACCCCGTTCATTCTGCGCGAGCCCTCTTCGGGCACGCGGCGCGTCATGCTGGCCGAGCTGGCCAGGCACGACATCTCGGTAGACGACCTGGACGTTTTTCTGGAGGTGAGCAACGCCGAGGCCATCGTCGAGAGCGTGGCAGCCGGCTTTGGTGTGTCGTTCGTCTCCCGGCTGGCGGCAGCCAGCGCCCTGAGGCTGGGCAAGGTGGTGGAAGTGCCGGTCGCCGATCTCACCCTGCGCCGGAAGATTTACATGGTGCGCAGAGAGATTGAAACGCGCAGCCGCGCCCAGGAGGTATTCTGGGGCTTCATTCACGACCCGGCGAACGCCGATTTATTGAAAATGGCGGAGGTGTAAGGAAAAAACGGTTAGAAGGTGAAGGTCATCCCGGCGCCTTCGGCGTCCATCAGGAAGGGTGGCACCTTCTGGACGACGATGCGCTTATCGCGCAGGTCCTGCGGGTCGATGCCTTTGTTTTCGATCGCCAGCTCGCAGAACACAACCTTGCCGCCCTGGTCCATGATGGTGTTGAACAGGTCGACGGGGTTGGGAAGGCCCTTCGGCGTGCCAATCTTTTCCAGCTCACCCTTGACCAGCGCCTGGGCGCCGCCTGGGCAGAAGAACATGTGCACCTCGTAGTCGAGGGCAACGCCGGACGAGGCAAAGATCAGCGAGGGCATCACGCTGCCGGTATCACTGTGGTTACAAACGACGACCATTTTTTCACTCATTGGTTTTTCTCCTTATTTTAATAATGAAACGCAGAGACACAGAGCAAGGGCAGTTCATGAACTGCCCTTACTCTGCCCCTTGCGTCCTTTGCAGTAGATCCTTGATTTGCAATTCAAGCCCGACCCTACCCCTCTTGAGCGACGGGCTGGCTGGGGACACGCTCGGGCAAGGGCTTGAGATTGTGCAGAAAAATTGCCGTTGAGCGGTAGAAGATATGGGCAAACTTGCTGAAGGGCAGCATAATGATCAAGTCCATCGCCAGAGAAACGTGGATGACCAGCATCGGGTAGCCCCAGGTTGCCGGAGCCGGCGCGTAACCGGCAATTTCCAACAAGAACCCGGTCAGGCCAACCAGCCAGAGTAAGACCAGGAGGATCCAGTCCGCGGCTTCCGAATTGCCGGTGTATTTATCCTGCTTTTGCAGCCGTTTGTAGAAAGCGATGCTGGTCCCATACAAGAGCGCCAGCCCTGAGACTGTGCCCAGGAGCCGTATTGGCGAATAGATTGGCACCCAGGAGCCGACGGGCTTAAACAGGAAGTCAAGCGCCGTGGCTGCAAACAGCCCCAGAAAGCCATACATGATGGAGGCGTGTATGAACCATTTTCTTAAGGGAAGGGACGTTTGATCAAGCTCTTCGCATTCCTCTTCCCGGTAGTCTTTTTGCCCCAACACCTGTACAAAAAGCGTCTCCTTGATCGCCTGCCACCAGTTCAGTTCGCTCCAATGGGTGGGACTGCCGAAAGCCAACCCGCCGGCCTGGGAGATTTTGCGAATCATACGGATAATCCCGAGCAGCCCGACCAGCCCCACGATAATGAATACGGCGATGCCAAGAGAACGGACGTAGGTTTCGGGGATAAATTTCCATAGCAATAACTGCTGATAATTCTCGCCCTGGTTGAAGGACAACAGGTAGATTGCGAAGAAAACCGCCATTACGATCACAAAGGCCACGTTCACCCAGGCTGATTTGAACAACCGCCCGGTCAGTCCTGTCACGTCATACCGGGCGATCGCGTAGCGCCTGGCTGCCGCCATGAATGCACCGGGTTCTGCTTGCCGCGGGCAGGTCTTCGAGCATTCGGCACAGTAGTAACATTGCCATAGCTCCTTGCTGCCCAGCAGCTCGTCTTCCATCCCGACCTGGGCGTAACGGATCATGCGGCGCGGAAAGCTTTCTTCTCCGGTAGAGAGCGGGCATATGGCGGTACAGTTGCCGCAATTGAAGCACGCGCTGATATTAACCGCCCCATATTTCTTAATCTCCGGCAGTAAGCCGGGATTTACTCGGGTGCTCATTTTTAATCCGCCTCCGTTAACTGATACTGGTAATAGCCATCCCTCATACCGACCTCGGCAACCAGGCTATATTTCTTCATCGCCGTGATATGCCACATGATACGTTCGCCGGGCAGTTGGGTTGCTTCCACAATCTCAGGAATGGTCTTAGGCCCATCTGCCATCGCCTGGCGGATTTGTTTGCGGATCGCGTTCTGTTCTTTCAGCAGCGCCTGGGTTCGCTCGACGGTTTCACGATGGTTTTCACGCAGGCGCTTGAGGGTTTCGGACCTTTTCTTAGCCTCTTCTCTGTCAATCATGGTACGACCTCCAGCGCCGGGACCTCGGCAGTGATAGCATCCACCATCGCTTCGTACTTATCCAGCTCATATCCCTGAACGTCGATGGCCCGGTTCGGGCAGGCGCTGACACATACACCACAGCCGGTGCAGTTGGCCGGGGACACCACGGCATGCTGTACCTGCTCCCCGTTAACCATCACGCTCTCCAGCGAGATGGCGTCCTCGTAGGCACAGGCCTTGACACATTCGCCGCTGCCGGTGCAGCGGTCCGGATTGACGTGCGCCACGAAGGGTTCAAGCTCGACATTGCCCTTGCCCAGCAAGATGGCGACTTTGGAGGCGGCAGCGGAGGCCGCGGCTACGCTCTCCTGGATATTCATCGGCCCTTGAGCACTGCCTGCCAGGACAATGCCGGAAACGGCTGTTTCAACGGGCCGCAGCTTCGGATGCACTTCCAGCAGAAAGCGATCCGGACCGGGGGAAATCTTGAGCATATGGATCAGGTCGTCGATCTGGCGCGGCATAAAACCTACCGATAACACCACCAGGTCGACCGGGATTTCGAGCTCCTCCCCCCAGGTCAGGTAATCCTTGACTTTGACCACTACGGGGTAAGGGTCCCCGGGTTCGGCAACCGCTACTTGCGGCAGCTCATCCCCGTGATAGCGCAGGAAGCGCACGTCGTTCTTGGAGGCCTGAACGTAGTAATCTTCATGCCCGCGCCCGTAAGTGCGGATATCCTGATACAGGTCGAAGATCTGCACATCCGGGTCGCGTTCACGAATTTCATTGGCGACGCGCAGGGTAGCGGTGCAGCACACCCGCGAGCAGTAATTGTTCACCTGGCCGTCGGGTTGGGGTTCGTTGATGCCTTCCACCTGGCGGCTGCCAACACAGTGGATCATGGCGACGTTGCGCACCGGGTGACCGTGCCATTCCAAATGCTGCCTGTCTTTTCCCAGTGCCAGGAGACGGATCAATTCCGGCAGGGTGATCACTTGGGGAACCTGCCGGTAGCCGTATTCCCCCTGGCGTGGCTGGTAAGGGTCGAAGCCGGTTGCCACGACGATCGCGCCGGCTTTCAGCTGGATGGTTTCCGGCTTGCCATCCAGATGGATGCCCCTGCCAACCGCCTCAAGGCATTTACCGCATTGGGTGCAGTTTTCCCAGTCGATGGCCGGCGTTTCCGGGTAACTCCCCTGATACGGCTGGTAGATGGCTTTGCGCCGCGTCAGGCCGTAGTTGAATTCGTCGGGGACTTCAACCGGGCAGGCAGCCATGGCAGCCTCGGCATCCGAGAGGCTCTCGTCCGTGCCGCGCGGCAAGCGGCGTACCTGAACCTGAAAATCGCCCACGTAGCCTTTCACCGCGCTGACTTCGGCGCCGGTATAAATTGTGATTTCCGGATGATGGATCACCTTTTGGATCAGCCTGTGCAGCGCATCACGCGCCAATTCACCGGTGGGGAAGATGGTTTCCAGCTGAGCCATACGCCCCCCCAGGAAAGGCGATTTTTCGACCAGGGAAACCTTGATCCCAATCCGGGCAATTTCCAATGCGGCTTGCAAACCGCCCACACCGCCGCCGATCACCAGGGCATGCCGCTCCGCTTCCAACCGGATGGGATTGAGCTGGTCGAGCAGGCGAGCCTTGGCGATACCGGCATTCATCAGCCGGATCGCTTTTTCGGTCGCCCCTTCGTGGTCGTCATGGTGCACCCAACTATCTTGCTCGCGTATCCCGACGTGGTAATAGCAGTAGGGATTCAGCCCGGCGCGTGAGACCGCGTTGCGGAAGGTCTGTTCGTGCAGGAAGGGTGTGCAGGAACCGATGACGACCCGGTTGACGCCGTTTTCCCTGATATCTTGCTCGACCATAGCCTGTCCGGCATCCGAGCACATCGCCTCGCTGGTGCGGGAAGCGATCACGTCCGGCAGCTTTCCAAGCGTTTTAGCCACCCGCTCACAGTCGACGACGTCGCTGATATTTCCGCCACAGTAGCAGGTATACACACCAATCTTGATCTCTTCTTTTTCGGAATCGGGCCGGGATCCGTTTCGTTTTCCCGTATCGTGTTTCTCAGGCATGAACTAATTCCCTTCTTTCGCTCAACAGGGCGTTCGCGTGGTGGCCATCTTGCAACGCTTGCAGATAAGCAGCGGCCTCCGCCGCGGCGGCACCGGCAGTCAGGATGCTGTCCACGATATCCATCGGCCCGGAGGCTGTTCCCGCCACGAAGACACCTTCACGGTTGGTGAGGCTGGGGGAAAGGTTGGCAGATGGCAAATAGACGAAGCCGTCCTCGGCAGTGCCAACGCCATAAACTTCTTGCGGGTTATAGCCGGGCATCAGCCCGACCGAGAGGACGACCATGTCGTGCTGTCTTTCGACCACGCGCCCGCCATCTTCCAACAACTCCACCCGGAGGATCGGGTTGTGGTCTTCATCTTCGCTGATCTTGGCCACCTTGCCTTTGACGAACTCGACGCCCATGGCTTTGGCATTCTGATAAAACTGTTCGTACCCTTTTCCAAAAGTGCGGATGTCCATATAGTAGATGGTGATATCGGCCAGAGGCAGCGAGCCGGAGAGCAGCATGGATTGCTTAATGGCGTACATGCAGCACACACGTGAGCAATATGGCACGCCCAATGTCTCGTCTCGCGAGCCGGCACATTGGACGTAAGCGATGGAGTCCGGCTCTTTACCGTCGGATGGACGCAGCACATGCCCGTAAGGGCCGGTCGGCGCCAACACGCGATCCATGGCCAACCCGTCGATCACGTTCGGAAGCTGGCCCTTGCCATATTCTTGCTTGGCGTCTACCGGCGTCGTCTTGTACCCGGTTGCCAAAACAATGGTTGCGGCCTCGATTTCGAACTCCTCGGGAGTCTGGGTGAAATCGATAGCGTCAACCGGACAGGCTTTTTCGCATTTACCGCACAAGAGGCAGTTGTCGATATCCAGCACCGCCTTCTGCGGCACGGCGGTCGAGAAAGGCACCCAAACCACGCGATGCGCACCCAAATCTCTGTCGAAGGGATCTTCGACATCCACCGGGCAGGCATACTCGCATTTGCGGCAGCCGGTGCAGTCGGCCTCGCTAACATAGCGAGGCTTTTTCACCACCTGGGCCAGAAAACCAGCCTGGTTCTTGCGTACCGACTTGACTTCCGCATAGGTAAACAATTGAATGTTCTTATGGTGGGCCACAGCCGACATTTTGGGAGTGGTGGTGCAACTGGCACAGTCCAGGGTCGGAAAAACTTTGCTCAAGGCGATCATCTTTCCGCCGATGCTGGGCTCTTTTTCCACCAAAACCACCTGGTATCCCTGGTCTGCCAGGTCCAACGCCGACTGCATGCCGGCGATTCCGCCGCCGACGACCAGGGCATCTACCTTAAGTTTTTGCAGATTCATAACTTGCCAGCCTCACTCATCCTACCTGCTCCGGCACCACCGACGGTTGGAGTTGAAGTTCGTTGGACACGGGCCCGATTTCTTTGAGAAGTTCGTTCATTTGATTCACTTCATGCAGAAACGGCTTGACGCATACGGTACATATAGCGGTAAGGCGAAGCCGCCGGGTATCTATCCCCTTCTCTTTCATCTTCGGGTACACGCGGTTGATCGTTTGCGCCGTGTGTTCGGCGGCTCCCTTGTAAGGGCAGTCCGTACCGCTGTACATCACGATGATGGCATCCATGCCGCGTTCGAAAGCCCGCAGATAGAAGTCCTCCGGGAACATCGCCGGGGACAACACCGGCAGGATATACGTATTCGCCGGATAGTCGATATGGGATTGGCCGACTGAATCGGCACCTCGGTAGCCGCCGGAGGGCGTCGCCAGGATCAGGATCCTGGGAGTCCTGGCTTTCACCTGGCTCTCACGCATGTTTTTGCTCTTTTCGCTCGAGGTTATTTCTTGCGCTGGACGAAGAGGCGGTCGTAACCATCGGCCTCGACGCAGCCCAGGTATTCGTGCCCGACCTTTGCTGCCCACCTGGGGATATCATTCTTGGTACCCGGATCCCCGCTCCAGACCTCCAGGATTTCACCAACCTGGACAGCGCCAATGCCTTTCTTGGCTTCCAGTAATGGACCTGGGCAGGCGCTTCCGCGCGCGTCGACGATTTTTGCAGCTTTGACTTCATTCAATTTTTCCGGTAACATGATATTTCTCCGTTATTCTTCTAAAGTAGGTTTTCAAGATTTCGGCTGGCGTGCAGTTCCGCTAGAGACCAAGTTTTTTGGAAAAACTCGGTCTCTCTTTTTATCAAAAGGAAAGCGCAATCGCATCCTCGCAGGCGTAGTCCAGGAAAGTGGCTGCGCCGCCGATTTCTATTCCATCGATCAACTCTTCTGCTTTGATATGCAGAACATCCATGGTCATCTGACAGCCAATCAGACGAACCCCCAGCTCCTTGGCCGTGTCGAGCAACTCGCCGATGCTGAGGACTTTCGCCTCCTGCATCCATCTGTGCATCATACCCGTGGCCATAGCGGTCATACCGGGCAGCATACCGACCACGCTGGGGATGGGCATTGGCATAGCCGGGTTAGCGATGGGGGCTACTTTGAGGCGGTCGGCACTGCCTTTTTTAATGATCTCCAATCCATAAAAGGTGAAGAAGATGGCTGCTTCCATGTCCATCGCCACGGCGGCGGTAGCCAGGATCAGGGGTGGATAGGCTGCATCCAGAGAACCATGGGTTGCGATAACTGCCAATTTTTTACTCATTTTTGCCTCCGTTTTGCCTGAAAGTCGAGACAAAACTTTTGAAGTTGTGTTATATATCGTTTCACCATTTCATTGTCAGCGATACGGTAATAGACGCTCTGAGATTCGCGCCGCGAAGCGAGAATACCTTTATCTTGCATCAAGTGCAGATGTTGGGAAGTATTCTGAAGGGAGGTTTCGGCAGCCGTGGCGATCTCCCCCACGGATAACTCCTGATCCACCAGCGCCCACAGGATGCGCAATCGGGTCGCATTACTAAAAACCCGGTAGAGGTCAGCCTGTTGTACTGCTTGAGCTCTCAATTCGACGTTCATCATCCACCATCGCACTCCGCTACCCCTGGCTTCATTCACCAAAGCGCTTAATTAACCGTTTCCTTAAATATAGGCGAGTAGTGCGATCTGGATAAGTGACAATTGTCACAAAGCCTATTGGTTTTTTCTATATTCAGCTATAGAACTTATCGATATATGTGACAATGTTCGCAAACAGGGAAGGCTGCTGACAACCGATTTACATAATCAGTTGTCAGCGTTTCTTACCAGTGAAGAGCGATCTATACGATTACCCCCGCTCCCATTTCCCATACGCCTGGCTTGCATAGCTCTTCCACCCGGCATTTTGCTTCTTCTCAGATGGCCGGAATATGGCGAGCATGATCCCGCCCTTGTGGTGGAAATAAAACTCGCCACCCAGGCTGCCGCTTTCCAAGGTGGGGGAAATGGAGCGCGCCGTTTCCTGATCCACGAAATTCGAATAGTACAGCTCATAGCCGGCCGGCCTGACGATCAAAGCCCGTCCCGAGTGAGCGGCTTTTTCCACTTGCACGTACTTGAATTCACCCATCGGCATGGCATCGCCCCGCCCCAAACCCTTGGACCAAAAGCAAACCATTCCTGCCAGGTTTTCCGGATAGACTACCCGCATGGGTGGAATACCCGAATCGTGGACGATTACTTTTTCTGGAACTTCTGTCATCTATCATTCTCCCAATCAATCACACTGCACGAATACCCCACCGGCATCGCCCGCCGCCGGCACCTCTGCCGCCGGTATCTTCAGTCGGGTCAGGGTATTACGCACCATATCTCCTCAAAAACGGGAAGAGGTCTGCCCAAATTCTTGAAAAGTCACTCCGAGACCATGCATGTCCCGGATCAAATTGTCGTGGAAAGGGATTGTTTCGCGCTGGCGCTTTTCTGGTTTGGTGAAACGGCGCCATGGGCCAACAAAAGTTGAATAAATTTCAGCTTAACGGGTGGAACTTCCTGTTATATAGCCACCATCAACTTCCCTGGAGCATATCCCTCAAGTTTGACAACGATTCTGACCAGGCAACTTTTGTTTCCCCCCAAAAAGTGCACTAAAGGTAAACACAAACACCTTTCTCAGAACTACAGTTCGATTTTACCACATTCCGAGCTTAATAGGGAAACTCAGTGTGCATTTTTGATAGTTTTTATCTATAATTAACTCAAGTTGCCACCTGTTCGCATAAAACGGAGAAACCGAGTTTTTTGGCCGAATCTGTGACAGAAAATGTATTTTGGTTAGCGAAAATACCATAATAGTCATAAAACCTGTGGAAAAACTCGGTTTCTGATCCATGGCGGCAACTTCAGGTTAATTACAGAACATGGGTTCGTTGGGCAGAGAAACAAACAGGATGGATGTGATGTGACCCAGGCAACCCTCCAGGTTAAACTTCTAGGAAGCTTTCATATCATTTACGCCGGCGAGCCAGCCGGCAGCCTTTACACGGCGCGCCTGCAGGCATTGTTGGCTTGTTTGCTCCTGAGCGCTGGAACACCCCAATCACGCAAGCAGGTTGCCTTCCTGCTTTGGCCGGATACACGCGAATCGAACGCCCACAACAACTTGCGCCAGCTCCTCTACCAGTTGCGCCAGAACCTGCCCGAAGTGGACCGCTTTATCTCGGCCGATGCCAATACGATCAGATGGCATCTGGACGGGGGCCAGGAGATCGACATCCGGGACTTCGAGCAGGCCCTGGCAGAAGCCCAGGTTGCCGAACGCCGCACCGATTTGAATGCCGAGCAGCGCTGGCTGGAGAAGGCGCTCTCCCTTTACCAGGGCGACCTGCTGCCGGGTTGTTACGACGACTGGATCGCGCCCGAGCGCGAGCGCTTGCACCGAGAGTGCCATCGCAGCGCTCAAAAACTGGCGCAACTGCTGGAGGCGCAAGGGGAATATAGCGCCGCTCTGCAAGCGGCTCAAAAGCTGCTGAGCCTCGACCCGCTCGACGAGACCACATACGCCCAGCTGGTGCGCCTGCACGGCTTGAATAACGACCGCCCGGCGGTGCGGCGGGTTTACCAATCTGCTGCAGAAATTCTGCAACGTGAATTAGGCATCCAACCGGGCGAATTTTTGCAGCAGGCTTACGCAAGCGCCCTGCGCACCGCCCAACCGGGCCATCCGCCAGTCACACCCATTTCGGCCGATGGCGCACCCCTATCCCTGGTTGGGCGGCAAGCCGAATGGCAGCAGCTGCGGTCAGCCTGGCGGCGGGCTGCCAGCGGTGAGGCCCGCCTGACGCTGATCACCGGCGAAGCCGGCATCGGCAAATCGCGGCTGGCCGAAGAGTTGTTCAACCGGGCCAGCCGGCAGGGTCTGACCGTCGCACGCACCCGCTCGTACGCCGCCGAAGGGCGTTTATCGCTGGCGCCCATCACCGAATGGCTGCGCAGCCCAAGCTTGAACCCACATTTGGCTTCCCTCAACGATTTATGGCTGACGGAAGTGGCGCGCCTGCTGCCCGAACTTTTGACCGAACACCCCGGCCTGGCCCGGCCCGAGCCGGTCAGCGAATATGGCCAGCGCCTGCGATTCTTCGAAGCCCTGGCGCGCGCCGTGCTGGCGGCGCCGCGCCCGCTCCTGCTGTGGATCGACGATCTGCAGTGGTGCGACCCAGACACCCTCGAATGGCTGCACTTCTTGCTGCGCTTCGAGCCGCGCAGCGCCCTGCTCGTGCTGGGCACGGCGCGCAGTGAAGAATCGCCACCCGATCATCCCCTGGTGGCTTTGGCGCACCAACTGCGCGGCGAAGGCAAGCTGGCCTCGATTGAGTTATCACCGCTCGACGCCGCCGAAACAGCGAAACTGGCCTCCCAGGTAACGGGGCGCGATCTGAATGAAGACGAGGCTATTTTCCTGTATCGCCAGACCGAAGGCAACCCGCTGTTCGTAGTTGAGACCATGCGGGCCGGGATAGGCGGCGAGCCAGCCATTGAAATACCGATCCCGGCCTCCCAGCCGGACTCTGAAGCGCGCACTCTGCCGCCGCGCGTGTATGCAGTGATCGCCCGGCGGCTGGCGCAGCTTTCCCCGCTGGCGCGCAAGGTGGCCGAGCTCGGCGCCGCCAATGGACAGGCTTTCAACCTCGACCTGCTGGTGCAAGCTGGACAGGAAAATGAAGAGAGCGCCATCGAAGCGCTGGATGAGCTATGGCAGAAGCGCATCGTGCGCGAGCAGGGCCCCAACCTGTTTGACTTCACCCACGACAAGCTGCGTGAAATTGCCTATGCCGAGACCAGCCTGCCGCAGCGGCGTTTGCTGCACCGCCGCATCGCCCAGGCGCTGGAAGCGCTCAACGCCGACGACCTGGATGCGGTCAGTGCGCAAACCGCGGCACAGTACGAACAGGCCGGCCTGTTCGAGCAAGCACTGCCGTATTACCAGCGCGCGGGGGCCGTGGCAGCCAGCGTCTACGCCAATGACAACGCAATTGTCCTGCTGAGGCGCGGCTTAGCCGTGCTTTCACAGCTGCCCCCAGGCGATAAGCGGGACCGAGGCGAACTGGCTTTGCAACTGGCCCTGGCTCCGCTTTACCGCATCACCAAAGGCTGGACTTCGCCGGAGGTGGAAGATGCTATCAATCGCTCCATGATCCTGTGCGAAAAGGTCGGCGATGTTTCACAACGCATCCAGGTGCTGTTTGGCCTGCAAACGCTGTACGTGGTGCAGGCACGCCACGAAAAGGTTGAGCACACTTATGCCCAGGTTCAGAAGCTGTATCTGCAGACGTATAACACCTCCCCGCCGCCTTTTTCCGCCATCAGCTACGCCGGTACCAAGCTGCACATGGGTGAGCCTATGGAAGCCAGGGAGCAGTTTGAGAGAATTGTAGCGGTACACGACGAGGCACATATTTTGGACCTGCAAGAGTCACAGGGCCTGAACTATCTGGTGCACGGGCACGCCTGGAACGCACACGTGCTGTGGATTTTGGGTCACCCGCAGAAAGCCACAGCCAGCAGCGAGGCCGCAGTCCAATTTGCACACAAATATACCCAGCCTTTTAACCTGGCACTGGCGATCACCTACCAGGCCACGCTGCAAGAGCTATGCGCCGATCTGGCTACCTTTGGCGCCCATGCTGAAAAAGCCCGCTCGCTCACACGCGAATACAAAGCACCTTATTACCATGCCTGGTCCAATATCCTGGCCTGCTTTGCGCGCGCACGCCAGCAGCCAGGCGCCAGCCACCTATCAAATCTGCGGAATGCAATTCAGGCTTTTACAGACTCTGGCGCCCGCTTAAGATTGCCTTACTACCTTTCGCTGCTGGCGCGCGCCTGTGCCGCGGCCGGACAGCCGGAAAAGGGGTTGGAAGCAATCGAACAGGGGCTGACCGAATCCCTGCAAAATAATGAGCGCTGGTGGGACGCCGAATTGCACCGGCTGCGCGGCAACCTGATCTGGTCGCTGAGCGCAGAGATGGATGCGGTTGAGTCCGCCTTTCGACGCGCCATCGAAATCGCCCAATCCCAGCAGGCTAAATCGCTCGAGTTGCGCGCCGCTACCAGCCTGGCGCGCTTATGGCAGGCCACCGGCAAACTGACAGCAGCCAGAGAATTGCTCGCGCCGCTCTACGCCTGGTTTTCCGAGGGCCTTGTCACCCCAGATCTACAAGAAGCCCAGGAACTCATCACCGAATTGTAGATATTTCCCCTGATTAACGCCCCGATTAACGCTTGACTAACACCTGTTTTGCTAAAGTTGATAGCAGAACGGGGCAAATCTATATCTGTAGGGCGGGTCTGTTCCCATTATGGGACGCACACCTGCCGCAGCTTCGACAGATCACCCCGAAAAGCCAATGATAGGAGGAATTACATGTTGAACGATATCACAGTAAAAACAGGTGCAAGCTTGGATGAAGAGGCCGTAGGAGCGCTGCGCGCCCAACTACACGGCGAATTAATCCGGCCTGGAGATGAGGGCTATGAAGAGGCACGCCGGGTCTATAATGGCATGATCGACAAGCGCCCGGCGCTGATCGCCCGCTGCGCCGATGTGGCGGATGTGATCTATGCCGTGAATTTTGGGCGCGAGAACCACCTGACGGTTGCCGTGCGCGGCGGCGGGCACAACGGCCCCGGGTTGGGCACCTGCGATGACGGGCTGGTCATCGACCTGTCACGGTTGCGCGGCGTGCGCGTCGACCCAGCGGACCAGACCGTGCGCGTCGAAGGCGGCTGCCTGTTGAGGGATATGGACCATGCATCCCACGCCTTCGGCCTGGCGGTGCCAAGCGGATTCTTTTCAACCGCCGGGGTGGGCGGCCTGACCCTGGGAGGGGGCGTTGGCAGCATGACGCGCAGTTTCGGCCTTACCATCGACAACCTGCTCAGCGTGGATGTGGTGCTGGCCGATGGACGTTTGGTCACCGCCAACGCCCATGAAAACGCCGACCTGTTCTGGGCGGTGCGCGGCGGAGGCGGCAACTTCGGCGTGGTGACCTCCTTCCTGTTTCGCGGCAATCCCGTCCACACGGTCTATGGCGGGCCGATGATCTGGCCCATGGCAGTAGCCCCCGACCTGCTGCATTTCTGGCAGGATCTCATCCTGAAAGCCCCAGAGGAGCTCAACGGCTGGTTCGCATTTCTCACCGTCCCACCGGCGGCTCCCTTCCCGGAGCAATACCAGCTCCAGAAGATGTGCGCCGTCATCTGGTGTTATACCGGTCCGCTTGAGAAAGCCGAAGAGGTTTTCAAGCCCATTCGCCAGTTCAGCCCGCCCGCTATCGATTTTGCCGGGCCGATCCCCTTCCCGGCGCTGCAAACCATGTTCGATGCCCTGTACCCGCCCGGACTGCAGTGGTACTGGCGCTCCGATTTCTTCAAAGGCTATGACGACCAGGCGATTAAGCTGCACGTCAAGTACGCCGCGCAGCTGCCTACCCCGTATTCGACGATGCACATCTACCCGATTAACGGCGCGGCCGGGCGCGTTGGCAAACAGGACACGGCCTGGGGTTACCGGGATGCGAATTTTGCCCAGGTCATCGTGGGCGTTGATCCGGATCCGGCCAACAATGCACGCATGACCCAGTGGGCCAAGGATTACTGGCTGGCATTGCACCCGCATTCAGCCGGCGGGGGTTATGTCAATATGATCATGGATGAGGGCGAAGAAGGGGTCAAAGGGGCCTACGGCGGCAACTATGCACGCCTGGCACAGGTCAAGGCCAAATACGACCCGCACAATTTCTTCCACGTCAATCAGAATATCAAGCCCAAGGCGTAAAAGTAGGGGCGAAGCATTTGTTCAGCAAATGCTTCGCCCCTACTTTCATTGGGCGGCGGCTTCGCCTTTCGCCGAGTGGCCTTTCAGCAGCTTGAGGGTGAAGGTCGCCTCGCGCTCGCGTTCCTCCAGCGAGCTCTCGATGAAAGTAATGGTCTCTTCGTACTCGGGAATAAAGATGTACTGCAGGGCATTCACCCGGCGCTGGGTTTTGCGCAGCTCGATGGCCAGCCGCCAGACCGTTGTCACCAGCCGCGAGAGCTCGGGGATGTTACCCAAGATCTCGCGAAAGGCTACGCTGGCCTGATCCAGAGAAACCGTAGTATCCCCCAGGCCGTAGCTCATTTCAGGCGGCTTACCGTTGGACTCAATAAGGGGCAATTCGATGCCCATCACCCCATGGTATTTGAGCTGAACATCAACCGTCTTATGCACGGCCAGGGCCGCCCATTCCACGTGCTCGCGGCCCATGGTCAGCATCGCTTTTTCCAGGACGCGATAAGCTTCTGACAGCATTTTCTCCATGCGGTCTTGAAGCTGCTCGGCGTCAGTGGCCAGGCGCACCAGCTCTTTAGCGAGCACCTCTCGCTTCTGGTCGAGGATCTCAAAGCCCTCGCGGGCAAATCTCAGGTCCTGTCTGGTACGCAGCAAATTGCTGCGGGTTGGCGGGATATTAGTTTTCGCCATGACCGGTCTTGATGTATTGCTCGATCTCTTCCAAACTGACACGAGTGAGCTCTTCTTCGGGCAGTTTGGTGAGTAGTCGCCAGCCAACACCGAGCGTCTGCTCGATCGTGCGGTTTTCGGAGGCTACCTGGTTGACAAATTCTTCTTCAAACGCATGCCCAAATTCCAGGTATTTCTGGTCTACCTCATAAAGCTCCTCTTCGCCGATCACCGAGGCCAACGCACGGACGTCCTGTACGTGGGCGTAGGCGGCGTAAAGCTGCGAAGACAGGTGGCTGTGATCGTTGCGGGTCTTTCCTTTGCCAATACCATCCTTCATCAAGCGGGACAGGCTGGGCAACACTGAGATAGGGGGATAAATGCCCTGGTGATCGAGATTGCGACTAAGCACGATCTGGCCCTCGGTGATATACCCGGTCATGTCCGGCACCGGGTGGGTTATATCGTCGTTAGGCATGGTCAGAATTGGAATCTGGGTGATCGTACCCTGGCTGGATCTGAGGGTTCCGGTGCGTTCGTAAATGGAGGCCAGATCGCTGTAAAGATAACCAGGATATCCTTTCCGGCTAGGAACCTCGCCGCGTGCATTCGAAATCTCACGCAAAGCCTCGCAATAATTGGTCATATCGGTGAGGACAACCAGGACATGCATGTCGCGCTGGAATGCCAGGTATTCAGCCAGGGAAAGTGCGGCGCGCGGGGTTACCAGGCGCTCTACCGGAGGGTCATCTGCCAGATTGAGGAACATGGCCACGCGCGTCAACGCGCCACTCTCTGTGAAGGAGTCCCGGAAATAATCGGCCACATCATTCTTGACGCCCATGGCAGCAAAGACAATGGCAAATTGTTCCGACTCACCGGATGCCTCGCCCACCGGTACGCCCAACTTCGCCTGGCCTACGATTTGAGCCGCCAGGCGGTCATGCGGCAAACCCGCGCCAGAAAAGAGCGGCAGCTTTTGGCCTCTCAACAAAGTATTCAAACCATCAATGGTCGAGATGCCGGTTTGAATAAAATTGTGAGGGTAAACGCGCGCAGTAGGGTTAATGGGTTGCCCATTAATATCAGCGTAGCTGTCGGCGAGTGGCCGCGGGCCACCGTCCAGAGGTGTTCCTAATCCATTAAATATGCGGCCGAGCATCTCTTCAGCCACCGGAATATGGAAGGGGGCGCCCAGGAAGCGAATGCGTGTCCCGTCAATAGAAAGTCCGGTAGTACCAGCGAACACTTCGACAACCGCTAAATTTTCTCCCACCTCCAGCACACGGCCTCGGCGAAGCCGTCCTTGCGAGTCGATGATCTCTACCTCCTCATCATAACCGACTCTCCCGGTGTGTTCAACCACCACAATTGGTCCTTCAA
>OFHG01000238.1_pt1 | contig 23836 bp, 17 predicted proteins | sample 1521931 | NCBI WGS metagenome assembly OFHG01 (sample SAMEA2468438, study PRJEB22500) | soil metagenome | biome: Glassland; feature: Farmland; material: Clay | place: Australia | collected 2013-01-31 | depth 0.55 m
AAACGAATCCAGCGCTCCTGTGGGGTGCTGCCGCCAATTCCGCCCGGCGGCAATTGGTTAAAAGTATCCTTCAGGAAGGAAACTTCGTCCTTCCAATTCAACGCGCTGGCGGCGGCCGGGATAGCTTGGGCGACTGCCAGCAACACATCGGCAGTGGCGCGGTTGTCGTACACCGGCGTCACCACCGGCTGCTGGCTGCTAATCGCCGGAACGCCAAAATTCGGGTTGCTGATTGAATACCCCCACGACTCAAGATAGGTGCGATCGGGGAGCACAAGATCTGATTGGTTAGCGGTTTCATCCATGATCGGTGCGAATGAAGCCACAAATGGGACTTTGGCCAGAGCCGCTTGAAAACCGGTTGATTCGGGTAATTCATACACCGGGTTAGCCCCATAAACCAGCAGGGCCTGGATTTGGCCAGCTTCCATTTGTTGGATCAGGTTAAGCATATCTGCAAACGAGGAGGCTTTGGCCTGTACCAGGTTAAGGTTTAGGCTGGAATAATCCGCTGCCGGTTGGATGCCGCCTGTTTGGCCAACCACGCCGGCGATCAAATTCAACTGCTGCACGGCCGCAATGGCGGCTTCGGATTGGGCTTCATCGGCCAGCGGTACAGGCGGGATGGCTAGCGGGCGGGCGCTATTGGCGAAGGTACGCGCCAGGCTATCCAGCACATCCAGGGTAAGGTCGCTGGCCTGGGCTACTGCCTGGGGGTCGATATCAGGAGCCAGATCTTTGGCGCGTGAAACCCGGTCTTGAGAGCCGTAGCCACGATCGGCAATCAGGCGAGCGATCGCCTGGGCGATCAGCGCTTCACTGCCGGGTCGCAGGGGCAGCCAGCGGTCGGCCTTGGCCCCGGTGGTTGACATGTGTGGTTCAAGCTGGATCAGGTAGCCGCGCTTACCCAAATCCTGGCCGCGTAAGCGACCGTATTCGATTCCATAGCGGGTTGGTGAGGTCCCTGTGCCCAGGAAATCGCTTCCGAAAGAGAGGACTACATCGGCCTGGCCCATATCGTAGGCTGGAATTTGGTCCTGGCCCAACAGGCTCATGCTGGTGGCTTGCAAGGCTGGATAGCCTTGAAAGGAAGTATACAGGTCGAAAACCAGCGGTTGCGGGGAACCAATGGCGGTTGCGAAGCGTTGGAACAGGTCAACCAGGTGTCCGGAGGTGTTTGAGCCCAGCCAGATAGCCACGTTTTTACCGGCCGACTGAATTTTTGATGTCAGGGTTTGTATGGCCGGATCCCATTGCAAAGAGTTGAACTGCCGGGAACCACGCGGGTTTTGCTGTACGGGTCCTTGCAGGCGATCGGGGTTATACAGCACTTGTAAGCCGGCCTGCCCTCGGGCACACAACTTGCCCTGGTTGAGTGGGTGCTCGGGATTGCCCTCTAACTTGAGGGCGCGTCCGTTCATAATACGCACAATCACCCCACAGCCAGCCGGGCACTGGCGGCAGGTGGTGGCATACCAGGTGGGCTGGCCAGCTAACTGCTCCTCTGGAGGTTTGACGTACGGTTCCAGCACCACCCAATGGCGCGGGTTCTGGCAGCCAGTCAGCACCGAGATAGCTGCGCCGGTAGCACCTAATTTCAAGAAGTCTCGTCGTGTGATTTTTTTTGTCATTGCGCAGCTCCTATTGGTGGCACACCACACAATCTTTTAGTTGTGGCGCGTTGGGTTGTTTTTCATGGCAGCTCAAGCACCACCCCATATTCATCGTGACCACCTGAACATCTTCTTGCATGTGCCCCACATCGCCGTGACACGTTTCGCAAGCAATGCCGGCGGCGGTCACATGCACTTCATGGCTAAAGTAAACGAAACGGGGGAGCTTATTCACACGCACCCAGGGAATGGGTTCCTGGCGTTGCCAATACCCCCACAGTAACCCAATGGCAGGGGTATTGGTGGCGATGTACTTGTGGCAGCCCATGCATTTCTGCACACTTGGCATGCCAGCCGCTTCAGAGCGACGGGCTTCGGTGTGGCAAAACTCACAAGTAATTCCTTCCTGGACCATGATTTCATGATTGAAGGGGATAGGCTGCTGTGTGGCAGCCTGGGTTTGGGGGACGGCTATAAGGTAGGCGCCACCAAACAGCAAAGTTAATATGGCGGCTCCTATAATCCATCGTCGTAGGGCTTTTATTTGAGATATATTAGCTTGCATTCTCTTCTCCGAGTTGGGTTTTCGGTTGGCCGGAGCCCGTTCTCCTGACTAAACAGGCACTATTGGCTGAAGAAGTTTACCTGCTCGAATTTCATCTCCACGTCTTCGTTTCTTGTTCTATATGGCTGTAAAATCCCCGCCAGCCATCAAGCACCGCGCAAGGAAATCCCCCCCTAATACACATTCATATTTACGACCTTGATTATCCTTATAACAACATTATACGATATTAAGTTCTTTATGAACAGATAATTTTTGGTTAAAAAAAGGCTTAAATAAACCTTAAGAGGCTATAAATCACGGCAGAAATTTAAAAATGGGTTGAAAAACACCCCCTCCTTTCGAAAGTTTGGGAGGGGGTGACAAGCTATGAATCTTCAAAGAAACGGGGAGAAATCCGGCCTTTGGAAGGAGAAGGGATATTATCGATAGATCTGCGGCATCAGCCAGAAAGCGGCGTCATCTTTTGAGGAGCCATTGGCCAGAACGGTGAGGATGAATTCTACTTTTTCTCCATCCAGGTCACTCAAATCTACGTCTACCCGGGTGGTTTTGCCGTCGTAGACTTCATTCCATTCACCTAATTTCTGCAGGTTGGGGCCGCTGGTACGGTAATTGAGCTGGAAGATCACATCGCATTTAGGGTGGCTTGCCAGGCAGCCGATATCGGCGACGAAGCGGTCGCCATCTTTGATCTTGAAGCCAGGATACGACCCGGTGATCCAACCATCGTCGGTCATTTCTGGATTGGTCCAAATCGTGGCCTCATTTTCATGGCGGCTTTCCAGATTCGGATCGCTCAAGTAGACGACAAAGCCATCTTTGTCGCTGGTGTTGCCTGGACAAGGCAGGCTGCCAGCATCACTTTCCCAATCAGCGGCACAATAATTGGTGGCGAAGTTGTAAACCAGCCCACTGGTTACCTCTTTCACCCGGATCTTGACCCAGAATGGCGTGTCTCCGTCCGAACCTAACCCAAAGCGTCCATCTGCATCGCGCAGCATCCAGTATCCCTGGTACGTCCCATTGTTGTCCGGAGCGATCAGGTTAACCGAAACGTCTACCGTTTCACCGGGATCGACGACTTTGGGGAGCCTGGTCGTGGTGCCATCCATGTTCACGCCTTTGAAGAATACCAGCCGGTAGCTATTATCCCAGGTGCAGGAACCGGCATTCCTCAGCCGCCAGGTTTTGGTGAAAGCTGCTCCGGGAGCGAATGTGCTGCCATCCGGAGCCGTCACGTCTTTCACGAATGAAGCCAGGTTACAAGGGAGCGGTGTGGCGGTCGGCCGTGGGGTAGCCGTAGACGCCGGTCTTTCGGTTGCGGTTGGGGGTGGCGGTGTGTTTGTGGGTAACGGGGACGGTGTGGCGCCAGGTAGGTCCGGCTGTGCTGGGGTGGTTGCTGTAGGCTGAGTATCTGTCGGTGAATCGCCAGATGCGGCCTGCGTCAGCTGCGCCACCACTGTCTGGGCAGCCTGGGTGTAAACCGCTCCAATATCCTGGGGGGCCGGCGTGGCACTGAATGGTAAATTACACGCGATCGCGACCAGGATCAAGGCGCAGGTGACGACGAGCCATTTAAAGTGCAAGGCTTTCATTTGCATTACTCCTCAGATGATAGGATTGTTCAATTACAGGACACAATTCCTGGATCATTTATAAAGACGTAATGCATTTATCTTTAGTTCCAGTATCTGATCTATCTGAAAATCGAGAACACCTTACTGGTTTGTGTTGAACTGTACATCCACGCTCATACCAGCCCGCAGGCCAGAGGGGATTGTGTCCAGGTCAATAATGGTTTGGTAAACCACATCACCGCCGAGGGTGTCCGCCAGCGGTGAGATTTCGCTGACGTGTCCAGGCACGTTCTGATTGAGGGCCTTAATTGTAATGGTAGCCGACTGGTTGATCTTGACCTTGGGAACGTCTCGCTCGCTTAAATCAGTAGTTTCGACACGCAGATGAGCCAGGTCAGCCAGCACTAGAATCGGCTGGCCCGGCGTAACCCACTCGCCGCTGTTAAAGTTGACCTTGCTGATCGTACCATTAAAAGGTGCCTTCAGCTCCAGGTCGTCCAGGGCGGCCTGGCTGGCTTTGATCTGTGCCTGGGCGTTCTGTACGCGTGCATTAGCCAAAGCCAAAGCCTGCGGGTCGGGGCCATTTTGGAGCTGATCGTAAGCTTGTTGGGCGCTGGCGAACTCGGCCTGAGCTGATTGCAGCCCGGCTTCCGCCTGAGCGATGTCGATATCGCTATAGCCAAGCAGGTACCAGTTGTAATTCGCCAGGGCGGTCTTCATTTTCTGCTCGGCCGCCACGACGACGTCGAGGGCATGGGCGCGTTCGAGATTGGTCAACTTCTTGTGCGCAACCTTGTTGAAATCCTTCAAGGCGTCCTTATAATCCTGTTTTGCCAGCAGGTATTCAGTTTGGGCATTTTGAATGACAAGCTCATCGGTTGTATGCGGGTAATTCATCTTGGTGCGGTTCTTCTGAGCATCGTTGAGCGCTTTCTGGGCGTCGGCCAGGCGTGTCTGGGCGGCCGTGCGCGCCAGGGCGGCGTTATCGTTGAGGTCTTTCAATGCCTGTTGGGCTGACAACAGATCCAGGTTGGCAGATTCGGTGGCCGCATTGAGCTTATCGCTACCTGCCATCATGACCAGCACCTGACCGGCTTTGACCACATCGCCAACGGCTACATCCACTTCCGCAATCTGGCCTCCGGCAGTGGTGGTCAGCTGGGCTTGCTGGGCAGGCGCCACGATTCCCGAAGCCGTTACGCCGCCGCTGAAGCCCTGGGATGCTGAGGTCGGGTTGGCGTTGCCATTACCCAGAACCACGGTTGGCAGCGGTTGGGGCGTCGAATTGGTGAAAGCGTTGCAACCAACCAGGGTGAATGCCAGTAGGAGTGTCAAAAACAGCTTGAGATTCATCTTAAACTCCCACGGGAATGATCTCCGCCTCGGCCTCGGCGTTTTCAACGATGAGGCCATCCCGCAGCGTGATCACACGCCGGGCATACTGAATCACACGCGGGTCATGGGTGGCAAAGACGAAGGTGACGCCGGTCTCTTGATTGAGGCGCAGCATGGTCTCCATGATCTGTTTGCCATTTTCAGTATCCAGATTGGCGGTCGGCTCATCCGCCAGAATCAGGGTCGGATTGGCTGCCAGTGCGCGCGCAATCGCCACACGCTGCTGCTGGCCGCCACTTAATTGGTCGGGCCGGTTATGGGCGCGGTCGGCAAGGCCCACCGAATCGAGCAATTGCATGACTCGCTGGCGGCGTTGGCTGGCATTATGCCCATTCAAGAGCAATGGCATTTCGATGTTCTCGTAGGCGGTGAGGGTGGGGATCAAGGCAAAGAATTGAAAGATAAAACCGATCGTCCCGCGGCGCATATCGGCGCGTTGGTTGCGGTTGAGCCGGCTGACATCTTTGCCGTTGATGTAGACGTGACCGCCGGTAGGTTGGTCCAGGCAGCCGATCAGCTGTAGCAGGGTGGTCTTGCCGGAACCGGAGGGTCCAACCAGAGCGGTAAATTCACCACTCTCAATGGAAAGGGTTACGCCGCGCAAGGCCTGCGTCTCGACGGTACCGGACTTATATACACGTGTGACATTTTCTATTTTAGCGACATCCATATCGTTCTCCATTTTCCCTATAATGGGTAATCCTGTTTTTTCAGCCATGCAGGGCGTCGACGGGTTCCATGCGGGCAGCCATTACAGCTGGATAAAACCCTGCCAGCAGACTTACGACAAATGCCGTGATGGTCAGGGTAACGGTGTCATTCAAAGTAAGGTCCGTATAAATCGTGTTGTTGATCAAGATGCCGGTGACCCCCATGTTGCCAATGTAAAAGCCATACCTGGTGAAGTAAGCGACCACCAGGCCACCGAGGATCAGTCCCATGATGATGCCGCCAACCGCCAGCAGGGAGGACTCCGCCAAAAACATGGCCAGGATGCGGTGACTTTTCATACCAATTGCCGAGAGGATGCCGATCTCGCGCGTGCGTTCGAAGACCGCCATGATCAGGGTGTTTATGATGACTGTAGCGGTAACACCCAGCACGATCAGATAAAAGATAACCATATAGGAATTGGCCAAATCCTCGGTCTGGAGGATCAACTCATCCATCTGGGTCCATGTCAGCACCTGGTATTGCGAGGTCTTAAGAGCAGCAGCGACGGAGTCGGTTTGTGCAGCATCCTTGAGCAAGATAAAAATCGTGCTGGCATGGTTTTCGGTCTGGGTGATCGTTTGTGCTTTGGCGAGCGGCATGAACACCGTGGTGCTGTCAAAGCCATTGGTTTGGGTAGTGTAGATGCCACGGATCGTAAAAAGCTGTTCAGCGACATCGCCGTTGGAGGTGTTCACCGAGAGGTTGACTTGGTCGCCGGCCTTCAGCCCCAATTTGTCAGCCAACGCCTGACCGACCAGGATCCCCTGGCGGTCGTCGGCGGTGAGAAAATCGCCACTGACCATGCCGGCCCGATACGGAGCATTGGCTGCGGAGGCAGGATCAATGCCGAAGATCCTGACGCCAGCCGACTCGTTGCGCACGGACACAATCCCACTGGCGAACAGGCGTGGCGTGGCTACCTTGACCGGCGCAAGGGATGCGATCTGGGCAGCGACCTGATCAGGATTATCAACCAGGTCCTCCCACTTCAAGCTGTTCTTGCTTTCGTCATAGGAATTCGCCCGTACCTGCAAATGACCGCTTTGCAGCCGGATGGTCGAGTCAATTGCGGAGCTCATTTCTCCATGAATGAAAGCAGCCAGTAAAAGTAATAAGGCTAAGCCGAAAGCCAATGCCAGGGAGGAGAAAAAAGAACGTCGGCGGTTGCGCCCGAGGTCGCGAAAAGCCATTTTAAAAAGTTGTATCATCATAGACCTCACACGTAATGCAAGGCTTCGGCCGGTTCGTGTTGCGCCGCTTCCCGCGCCGGGATCAGGGCGGCCAGGGCAGAAATCACAGCCACGGTCAACCCGCGCCCAACCAGCTTGTCGATGCCCCACTCGGGGTAAATACGCCCCCCGGCCAGAGCCATGTAACTGGTGACACTCGAGAAAGCGCTGTAATCCAGGCCAACCTGCCGGAGCACGCCGTTGATGAGCAGACCCAATACAATGCCGACCGCTACGCCGACCAGCCCAATCATGGTCCCCTCCAGAATAAATAACAGCGAGATCTGGCGCGGGCGCAAGCCTAAGGCGCCCAACAAACCGATCTCGCGCGTGCGCTCATAGACAGCCATCAGCAGCAGGTTTAAAATGCCGATCCCGGCGATCATCAAAATGACGACGCTGAAGATGTTCATAACACTGCCTTTAGTTCCCAGAGCTGATTGAAGCTCGGGGAAGTTGGTCTCCCAGGATTCGATTTCGTAACCGGGCAAAACCGGCCTTAAGGCGGCGATAACTGCAGGCTCTTTGCCAAGCTGCTTCAACACGATAGCGACCTCGGTGGACTGCCCGGGTAAGTCGTAAAGGGTTTGGGCTTCGCTCAGGGAAATATATACCGTGCTCTTTTCAATATCAGGCATGCCCAGGTCGTAAATGCCAGCGATAGTCATCGTCCTTTGGCGCATCTGTTGGTGGTTGGAGCGCCCGAGCAGGGTGATGCGGTCGCCTACTGTCACATCCATCGCATCCGCCAGGCCCTTGCCGATGAAAATGACATCGCCATCGTCCGCCGTCAAGTAACGGCCGGCTATCACATGCTGGGCTGCCAGGTTAACGGGCAATTCCTGCTCGGGTTGGATGCCGGTAATGCCTACCGCGAAAGCGCCTTCCCGGCTGCTGGCCAGGCCACCGGTGTTGATGCGCTGCGTGGCAGCCAGAACTTGCGGGTCCGCCAGTGCAGCCTTCACCACTGCTGCCCCGTCTGCCAGCGGCAGCAGCGGGTCCTGATCGGCGGCGGAACGGTAGCCGGCCGCGTGCACCTGGATGTTGCCTCCTAAAACCTTGATGGCGTTTCCGTAAATCGCCTGGTTAAAACCCGCTACCAGTCCATCATAGAACATCATCAACGCTAATCCGAAGGCCATTGCCAGGACGATGATTAAGGTGCGGCGACGGTGCCGCCACACATTGCGCCAGGCCAAACGAAGATATAATCTCATATTCAACCGTCCTTTCTAGCTTGCATGGGAAAGGTATGTTCACCTGTTCTATCGTGAGCTCGAGCCCCACTCGTTTCACTTGACATTTCGCTTGATTCGGCCGGGATCATTTCTTGAGAAGGAAACCACCTCTCAAGAGTTTCTATATCCATGAGATGTAGGGAACCATTCGGGGCTCCCAGCAAACGCTCTACGACATCGTTCAGAGCGTTAACATAGTCAGTAACCGTGTTTTCGATGTACGCACGATCAAGGTCAGCATCGTCTGAAATGAGCAGCTCAAGGATCGAGTTGCTAAGGCCCAGGAGAGTGTAATAAATCACCTGGCAGGTTTGGTCCGGATAAGAAGTTTCAAAGATACCCTCCTGAATGCCCTGGCGAATGATATCGGTAAGCAGGGGGATGACATGCTCGATGGCCATATTTAACAACTTCTGGCGCACGATGACGTTTTCGTCTGAAAGCCATACGCGCAACAACTCAAGCATCAAGGCCTTGCGTCCGCTCTTCCATTGAATGGCAGTATCAAAATAGCGATGGAGTTTTTCGATGGCCGACAGCTCAGGATCTTGCACGACAGACCGCAGGAGGGGCATAACCTCTTCTACAACCATGCGCTCGACCAGGCTGTCCAGCGCTTCTCCTTTTGAACCGAAGTAATGGTAGAAAGCTCCCTTGGAGATCTGCAGGGCGTCCAGGATATCCTGGATCGACATCTGCTCATACCCTTTGGTGTATACGAGGCGCTGGGTTGCGTCCAGGATTTCGTTGCGCCTGGCAGCATACGCTTCTTTTTTGACAATACGGGCCATAATTCTTTCCTTTTATAGACCGACGGTCGGTTTATTAATAGAGATTTTAATACATATGCCTTTTCCTGTCAATACCCAATTGTCTGACAGATTGTTTAAAAAAATCGCAGCGCACCAATTGTTGGTGCGCTGCGATCATAATCCATCGAAAATAGTAGAGCTGATTTACCTACCTTCGTGAATTTTGGTGTTATTCGTGGTTATTTAATCGTCACCTTCAGCGTAAAAGTGGTCGAATCTACTGCCGGAACCACCTGCACGATGTAATCCTGCGTGGCGGGGAGCTTGCCAGACCAATTGCTGACGCCAGCGCCGCCTGCCCGAGTTAACGGTTGGCCGTCGCTGAGACCGTAAATGGTCAACGCCACATCGTCTGGAGAAGTGACTTTGACGGTCATAGTTTGACCTTTGCCCGCGCGCAGGATATATGAAACCGGTAGGTGGTTGCTGATCGTCCCATCTACGCTATCGGAATAAGCTCCGGAGGCGAATTGGATCCGGCTGGGGATCATGATCTCCAGGGTGTAATTAATTTTCTGCGAACCAGTGGTGACTACCACGGTGTAATCCTGGTTGGTGGGCAAGTAGGCTAACAGGTATGACCTGTCCGAGCTAGTGGTCACCTGCAGCAGACGACCGTCGGCGGCAAAGATCGAGAGGCGGGCATTGCTCGGGTTGGAAGTCAAGGTGGCCATCAAGATCTGGCCCGCCAGGGCGCGCAGCCGGTATCCCTTTACCGAATCGGCTTTTGCGCTATCAGTGATGACTGCCGCAGTTGCACCAGCCTCAAAGCGAATACGCGTGACCGAATCCAAAACGGTAGCGGACCCAACTACGATACGGGTGAAAAGCGGTTGGTTGCCGGTGCCTACCCCCAGGTAGGGCCCCAGGTCGGCAGGCAAACCGTCCATGGTCAACATCCAATCGCTGGTGTATGTGCCGCTTCGGGTGGGGGCGACCAGGTTGACCGAAATGTCAATTGTTTGTCCAGGTGCAACGCTGCTCGAGATGGGCACCTGATCTGGGCCTCCCAGTTGGTCGCCACCGGTGAAAACCAGGGCAAGTCCACCCGGTCCCCAGGTGCAACTGCCGTCGTTGCGCAAGCGCCATGTTTTTACGAATCCCCTCCCGGCAGCAACCAGGGAATTATCGGCGATGGTCACATCCTTGACGAAGGTGGCTAGATACGTGCAAGTGACTGGTACGGCAGTCGGCTCTACCGTAGGTACAGCGGTAGGCTCTACCGTCGGTACGCTGGTAGGGGCAGTGGTTGGCGCGGCAGTTGGGTTGCTCTGGGATTGTGGCGACCAACCGAAGTTGACTTCATTAATCTGTTGGCCAACCTCAAGGCTGACAACCTGAATGTTTTGCCCCAAGGCCGGATAAGTCCAGTCGCCTGCCTGCAAAGTCTGGGCGTTACTATTCGAAGCCGTATCGATTGAAAGGCAGTAGGTGCCTGCCTGCAAATTATTGAAGGTGTACGCGCCTTGGGCATCGGTGACGGCGGTTGCCATACCGGAAGACGGGCATCCACCTGCCCCCAATGATATGGTCACGCCAGCTATTCCACTTTCACCGCTATCCATCACCCCATTGGCGACAAAACCGCCCTGCGGGCCGCGCAAGCAGCCGGCTGGCGGTGCCGCCGGGGTTGGTTGGCCTTGGCCTGGGCTTTCACATTGATCGAGCCAAAGTGTACCTGAAATGGATCCTACGCTGGAACCGATGGCTGTGGGCTGGTTCGGAACCCCATTGCCAGGATAGTTACAGGCACTCAATAACAGCCCGAGCAGGATGAGACAGGTCAGGAACTTGAAAAAACGTTTCATTTTTTGCCTCGCCTTAGGGTGAATTTCGCTTCAAAATCGATTGGCTTGATTATAGTCCCGAAATCCCTTGCAGCACTTCACCGGTTTTGGAGGAATCGATGCCCAAGGCATCGAATAAACCAAGGAAGAACAGTCGCTGAGAGAAGAGCGTCATCTGTTCAGGGGTATAAGGCGTGTCGTTGTCTAACCACCAGGAAATTAGCCCAAGTAGGGAACCGGCGTAAAAATTTGCGATCACCTCCACTGGCATTTCGAATTTGATGCCTAAATCACGGTCCTGCTGGCGGGCAACCGCAAGCTGTTGGACGGCCTTTAAGATAATGTCCCGCAAGCGCTCTCCGATTTTAATTGCACCTCCGTTGTGTAAAATGATGCGGAGCAGATCGGCATTCCGGCCAGCATTTTGGAAAATTATCAAATTTGGGCGAAAGAGATTAAGCTCGTCGGGTGGTTTCGGATCGGTGGATGGCGGCGTCATTCTGGTCTTCAAACGTTGCAACGGCCTGTCAGCCACAGCTTTGTTCACCATTTCGTCAATTAAATCGATAAAATCCTCCAACAACAGATCTTCCTTGTCTTTATAATGGAGGTAGAACGTGGTCCGTCCCAGGTTGGCGCGCTCTGTGATCTCTTCGACTGTGATTTGATCATAGTTTTTTTCGTGAATAAGATCGAATAGGGCCCCACGGAGCGCCTTACGCGTCCGATTTACGCGCCGGTCGGATCGTTGATGGCGTTCTGGTGCGCCGAGCAGCTCGCGGAACGCTTTACGCGAACGGTTCACACGCTGGTCGTTTTTCTTTGCTTTCATGAAAGGATGACTCCAATTAATGAAATTCTTAGGATAAACTTCCTTGACAAAAAATCAAACCCGAATAAAATAGACAATGTTCACTTATGGACAGTGTTTATTATATAATAAAAGGTTTGAATTCGCAACGTCAGAATTGAAGCGGTATGCAAAATATTATTCCAATCGCGGGTAGAAAGCAACAAGTCACTGCGCAGTTCGTTAAACCTGAAGAGGAAAGGCAGGATGGGCAGCGGGAAGAACCTTTGATTCGAGTGCGCGATCTGGTGAAGGCTTATAAAAGCTCTGCGGGGGATTTTCCCGCGTTGAAGCGAATCAATATGGATGTATACCCTGGGGAATTCCTGGGAATCCTGGGAAAGTCGGGAGCGGGGAAGACCACCTTGGTTAACATGATCACCGGCGTAGATCACCTCACTTCGGGCGAAGTGTGGGTTAATAGCACCTCGGTTCACCAATTGAATGAGAACCGGTTGGCGCGATGGCGCGGGCGCAACCTGGGTATCGTATACCAATCTTTCCACTTAATGCCCAGCCTGACGCTGTTGGACAACGTCATGTTGCCCATGGATCTCAGCGGCACTTACCAACGGCGGACCAGCCGGGAGCGTGCTCTGGATTTGCTGCGCCAGGTGGAACTGGAAGATCATGCCTTCAAGCTGCCTTCAGCAATATCCGGCGGGCAGCAGCAACGCGTGGCAATTGCGCGCGCCCTGGCTAACGATCCGCCGATCTTGATCGCCGACGAACCAACCGGTCGCCTGGATTCCAGTACGGCCGAAACAATCTTTCACATTTTCCTGGATTTGGTGACCCAGGGCAAAACGATCTTGATGGTTACACACGATAACAGCCTGGCCCGCCGCGTTTCGCGTACATTGCGCATTGCAGATGGCGTGATAGATCAGGCTAGCGATCGGTAGAAGAATCCATTTTGAGAATTATTCGGGAGTTTTCCGAAAGCATTTCTATGACAACCAATCAAAGAAATTTTCCTGATGAAAGCGATGCCACCCGTCTCACCGGAGACTGCCCGGGTGAGCCATTGATCGCTATGAATCAGATCGTCAAAACCTTCAAAACGCCCGCCGGAAGCTTCACTGCTCTCAAGGGAATTCAGATCTGTTTTAACCAGGGCGAATTCGTCAGCGTGATCGGCAAGTCAGGCAGCGGTAAATCGACCCTGGTGAATATGCTCACCGGCATTGACCATCCTACTTCTGGAACGGTGCGCATCGGCGATACCTACGTGCATGCCCTGGACGAAAACAAAATGTCCATCTGGCGCGGCAAAAATTTGGGGATTGTCTTTCAATTTTTCCAATTACTACCCATGCTCTCCTTGCTGGAGAATGTGGTGCTGCCGATGGATTTCTGTAATATGTACGCTGCGGAAGAACGCGAAAGGCGCGCCATGGACTTGCTGCAACTGGTTGGTTTGGAGAACCTGGCCCACCAAATGCCGGGACAGGTTTCGGGTGGCCAGCAGCAAAGCGCGGCGATTGCGCGCGCATTGGCGAACGACCCTCCCATCTTAATCGCAGATGAGCCCACCGGCAATCTGGATTCGCGCACTGCTGAATCGGTATTTCAATTATTAAACAGCCTGGTGGCCCAGGGCAAGACGGTGATCATGGTCACCCATGACAGCAGCCTGGCGAATCGCACCTCTCGTTCGATGATCATCTCAGATGGTGAACTGGTCAACGAATGGGTGACACGTGCTTTCCCCTGGCTCTCACACTTGCGCATGCTGTGGCTGACACACCACTTGCAAGAGCGCAGCCTGGCTCCTGGCGCAGAGCTTTCCATGGAGGGCAGCGACCCGGCCGGTTTTTACCTGGTCACAGGTGGCCAGGTGGAAGTCGTGTTGAATCATGGGCGCCGCAGAGATGACAATACCCCACGTCTGCTTCCTGGAGATGTCATCAGTCGGCTGGATTTGCAGGCTGGCGGCGACGATGTAACTGGTTTTGAAGCTGCCGGCACGGAAGCTTTGCGCGTGCTTGCCCTGCAGGAATCAGATTTCGAGCGGTGGATGCAGGAGGCGCCAGCAGACCGAGAGGGTATGCAGCAGCTGACCTACCAGCGCCTACGGGCTTGGAAGTCGGTGCAGACACCTGGCGGTCAGGAAGGCCAGGCCTGATGCGCCCGCGTTGGAAGAAAGTCATTTCTGATTTGTGGGGTAATCTCACCCGTTCTGTTTTGGTGGTGGCTTCGATCACAGTAGGGCTGTTGGCCATTGGTATCATCTCGACCATCCATTTCGTCATCACCCAGGACATGCGCACCGGCTACCATGCCATTAACCCCGCCAATATTTTCATCAGCACGGGTCTGTACGACAAGGATTACCTGAACCATCTCAACCGTGTGTCTGGCGTGCGCCAGGCTGAAGGCTCGCGTGAGACTTCCTTGCGCATGGAGTCGAACCCGGGGGAGTGGATTGGCATCCACCTCAAATCCATGCCAGATTTTTCCAAGATGGCACTCGACCAGGTCCACCTGGAGCAGGGGGTGTGGCCGCCGAAAGATCACCAGATTGTGATCGAGAGCAGCAAATTTTATAAAACAAATGACCAGTTGGGGCATTTCATCACCATTGAAACCTCCAGCGGCAAGACCCGCCAGCTTCAAATCGTTGGTGTGGTATACGATCAGAGCGTCGGCGCCGGCACCTCGGGTACAAGCGGCTTTTTCACCGCGCCGGTGCAGGGTTACGTCACCCAGAAGACCCTGGAATGGCTCGAAATCCCCTTACCATACCAATTAAATTATATCTATGTGACGGTCAAAGGCAACAGTGCTGATCCGCAATACCTGGAGGCGGAAGCCAATGTGGTAACGGAAGACATGAAGCAAAACGGGCTCACTATTAACAGCACAACCGCCCGCAGTTCCTTTGACCACCCCAACAATACACTGGTGCAGGCGATCAGCAGCTTGTTGTTTGTCCTGGGGCTTCTGGTCGTTTTTCTGAGTGGGTTCCTGATCACCAATACCCTGCAGGCTTTGTTAGACCAGCAGGTAACCCAAATCGGCATTATGAAGACCGTTGGCGGGCGACGGACCCAGATCAGCTTTGTGTATATGGCACTGATCCTGGTGTTAGGTGCCCTGGCTTTTGCCATCGCTGTGCCACTGGCGTACCAGGTTTCCTTCTGGTTGATGGACTTTCTATCGGTAAAGCTCAATATGATGGTACAGGGGCATCGCTTGATCCCGCAGGTGTTGGTTATCCAGGGGCTGCTGGCGCTGCTCGTCCCGCAAGTAGCGGCGTTCCTGCCCATATGGCAGGGCTCCGGTATGAGCGTCAAAGACGCCTTGAGCGGAACGGCTCGCAATGTTTTACTTTCCACAGGCTGGTTAGATCGCCAACTGGCGCGCATCCGCTGGTTGTCGCGCCCGATGCGAATTTCACTGCGTAATGTGTTCCGCCGCAAAGGACGGTTGATCCTCACCCTGGTTACATTGACGATGGGCGGCGCGGTGTTCATCGCTACTTTTAACGTGCGCGTTTCACTAAACCAATATGTGGCGCAGATCAGCCATTATTTCCGGGCGGATGTCAACCTGACTCTCAACCGGCCTTATCGAATTGCGGAAATTCAAAATATGCTCGCCGGACTGCCGGGCATTGCCCGGGTGGAAGGCTGGGCGGGGGCGCGCGCTGAAATGGTGCTGGCCGACGGCACCTCCGGCGAATCCGTCTCCATGCTGGCACCACCGGCAGACAGCGACCTGGTGAAACCGATCGTCCTGCAAGGGCGCTGGATAGAACCCGGCGACCAAAACGCAATCGTGTTGAACGACTTGTTCATGGCGCAGTATCCGCAGCTCAAAATCGGTGACACATTACGCCTGAAAGTCAACGGGGACGATAAGGATTTCGTGGTGGTCGGCTTCTTTCGCTTTGCCGGTAAAGTTGCCGGACTGCTGGCCTACACCAATTACGATTACCTTTCTCAACTTATCAACCAGCCCAACCAGGCTTCCAGTTTTCGCATCGTGGCTGACCGCCGGGGTCTGACCAATGACCAGCAGCTGGCCCTGGCTAAAACCATTGAGGCCCGGCTGCGTATATATAATGTGGATATCAATGACGTAACGACCGGATTTGACATGAGTTCCACCGCGGCCGATGGTTTCAACGTGCTAACTGCTTTCTTGCTGTTCCTGGCAACATTGACTGCATTGGTGGGTAGCATCGGTTTGGCGGGCACGATGAGCATGAATGTCATGGAGCGTACGCGAGAAATCGGAGTGATGCGCGCTATCGGCGCTTCCAACCGGGTCTTAATGAATATGGTAATGGTAGAGGGGATCCTGATTGGCATGATTAGCTGGATTTTGGGTTGCCTTTTAGCCTTTCCTATGAGTAAAATATTGTCGGACACGGTTAGCCTGGCAATTTTCGACTCACCTTCAAATTTCGGCCTTACACCTGCAGGCTTCGTTATCTGGCTGGCGGTAGTGATCATACTATCGGTCCTGGCGAGCGTTATCCCGGCGCGCAGTGCCTCGCGCCTGACAATTCGCGAAGTTTTAGCTTACGAATAATACTATTCTGGTTGATTTAAAATACCATATCCAATTCATACCGCGACCTTCGATACTCGTCCACAACCAACTTAAGGGCCGGCTGAGTAATCTAAAAAGAGGAATATAAATTATGAAAATCAAAACGACCCTCATATTTTCGCTCCTGTTGATCACTGCCATCTTGCTCGGCGGGTGCCAGGTCATTCCCGGGACGAGCCAGACGGCGGAAAGCACGCCCCTGCCGGCGGTGACCCAGCCGCCGGGCGTGATCGCCGAAGGAAAGCTGGTGCCGTTACAATACGTCAATTTATCCTTCACCTCCGGCGGCAAGGTGGAAACCCTGAACGTGGCGGAAGGTGACACCGTCCAGGCCGGGCAGGTGATCGCCGAGCTGGACCAGCACCAACAACTGGCTGCTGCGGTGGACAACGCCCAATTGGAGCTGGTCAATGCCCAACAGGCTTTGAAAGACCTGCTGGATAACGCCGGCGTGGCGACCGCCGCTGCCCAGCAAAAGGTGGCTGACCAACGCGATGCCGTGCGTAGCGCGGAACGTTATTTGAACAACCTGAACGCGGGCGGCAAGCCGGTTGACGTTAACTCGGCGCAGGCCAACGTGGTGATCTTGAAAGACAAGTTGGATAAGGCCTGGGATGATTACAAACCTTACCAGAACAAGCCCCAGGATGACGTGAAGCGCGCCCAGTTCCTGGCGCGCTACGCCGACGCCCAGCGCAATTACGACAACGCTGTGCGCCTGCTCAACAACCTGCAAGGCCAGGCCACCAATATTGATATGGCGATTGCGCAGGCCAACCTGTCACTGGCGCAGGCCAGCCTGGCATTAGCCGAGCAGGATTACGAAAATGTGCAGAATGGTCCTGACCCGGACCTGTTGGCCGCGGCCCAGGCGCGCCAGACAGCTGCCGAAAGCGGGCTGGCGGCCGCTAAAGCCGCCCTGGCCAATCGCCAGTTGGTGGCTCCTTTCACCGGGAGCATCGCCCAGTTGAACCTGAAGGTGGGCGAGCAGGCGGCGCCGGGCGTCACGGTTGCCGTGCTGGCCGATTTTTCGGGTTGGCTGGTGGAGACCGATGACCTTACCGAAACCGAAGTGCCCGATGTCCAGGTAGGCCAGGCGGCCAGTGTCACCTTCGACGCCCTGCCGGAGTTGACCTTGCCGGGCAAGGTGCAATCGATCAGCGACGTGCACACCGACAAAAATGGGGACGTGACTTACACCACCAAGGTGAGCATGGCAAAGAGCGATCCGCGCCTGCGCTGGGGCATGACGGCTGTGGTTCATTTCAGCCAACCCTGAGGCGGAGGGGATGGCGGATATGCGTTCTAAGCCAATGAAGACTCTAAGGGTTTCTCCTAAACCCGTAGGGTCACGCCTCAAAAAATGGGGAGTTATCTTTTTAGCGCTGTGCCTTGGGTTCTTGATGCAGCCGGCTGGGCTGCCCGCCCAGGCCTCGCCATCTCCCGCCCTGCCGGCTCAGCCGGTGTATAGCCGTCTGCCAAGCCCAGACCCGGCCGCAGTCAGCTTGGATGGCAACCTGGCGCCGCGCCAGTGGGTTAACGTGGGCTTTTCGCAAGGCGGGGAGATCGCCCAGATCCTGGTTAAGGAAGGCGACAGCGTCCAGGCCGGGCAGGTGTTGGCCCGCCTGGGGGATCTGGAAAGCCTGCAGGCAGCCCTGGATGCCGACCAATTGCAGCTCCTGAACGCTCAACAGGCCTTGCAAAACTTGAATGATGGGGCTGCCCACCAGCTGGCTTTGATCGATCAAACCATCGCCCAGGCGGACCGTTCGCGTGCCCTGGCCGCCTCGAAATTGCGCTCGCTGCAAAAGCTGCCCGACCCCCTGGCGGTCCAACAAGCTTACGGGAATATGAAGACTGCCGAACAGGACCTGGAGAAAAAACGCAATGACCTGCGCAAGGCGCAAAAATTGTGGGACCCCACCAGTTTCATCTGGCGTTTCATTCCCCGCCATGCATACAAGTTATATTTGATGAATCTGGAAAGTATGGTGGCTCAAGCCGAGGTGCGTTACCAGGACAGCGTAGACGCTTATATCAAACGCCAGAAACCCGCCGATCCGGTCGACGTGGCGCTGGCCCAGGCTCAGCTTTCCGTGGCCGAGGCGCAATTGGATAAGGCCCAGCAGGATCGCCAAAGCTGGCAGAACGGGCCCGACCCGGACCAGGTTGCCCAGCTCAAAGCCCAAATCCAGGCGGCACAAAGTGCTTTGGTTGCGGACCAGGCTCGCCTGGAAGCTACTCAATTGGTTGCGCCGATGGCCGGGACGGTAGTCTCATTGACTGTGAAAGAAGGGGAGTGGGCTGCTCCCAACCAGGGGGTGATGACCATCGCTGACCTGTCCGGCTGGCAGGTGGAAATGGGTGAACTGACCGAAGATCAGGTGGTGGCGTTGAAAACCGGCATGCCATTCACGGTGACGCTCGATGCCCTCCCGGGCGCGACATTCAACGGCCAGCTCGAGAGCATTGGCAGGGTGTATGTCACCGTGCACGGGGACACGCGCTTCACCGCCAAGGCTGATCTGCAGGGAAACGACCCGCGCCTGCGCTGGGGCATGAGCGCCAACTTGCAGGCGGCCGGGAATTGATACCTCACCCGCCCCAGGGCATATGGGCGTAAAGCTCGAAGGCATCGTCGTGGAAGCGGCGGAACAGGGCCTCGTGGCGCCGCTCCCAGGAGGCCAGGGTTTCTAACACCTGGCGTGCCTGTCCTTCGGTTTGTTTGGCCGCCATTTCGTAGAATTCGGAGAAGTCGCGCTCGATCAGGTAAGCCATACGCAGCACCGGCAGGTCGGGGACCATGGCCTCCAGAACGGTCTGGTCAAGGGCCTCGCTTTGCGCCCGGCTGGTGAAGAACACAGCCGGTTGCAGGTCGGGAGTGGGCTGGGGGGTGGGTGGCTGTCCCTTGTCCAAGGCATCCAACGCCAGTTGGATGTATTCGATGTGCTTCTGCTCCTCGCCGGCCAACCTGCGGAAGGCATCTACCGCAGCCGCCTGGGTTAACCGGCTGGCGTTTTCTTCAAAAAACCTTTTCCCCTCGTGCTCGCGTCCTAAGGCGTATTCGTAGATCTTGCGCAATTCCATGATTTTACTCCTGCGCTGCCTCCACCTTGACCGCGCATATCTTGTATTCAGGGATCTTAGCTACCGGGTCCAGGGCAGCGATGGTCAATTCGTTGGCGCTGGCCTGAGGGAAGTGGAAGTTGGCGAAAACCATGCCGGGTGGCACGCGGTCGGTGACCCAGGCCTCGGCTTCGATGCTGCCACGCCGCGAGGTGACGCGCACCCGGCGATTGCCGTTCAAATGCAGGCGCTCGGCGTCTTGGGGGTTAACCTCGATGAGCGGCTCCTTGTACACCGCCAGCAGGCCGCGCGCCCGGCGGGTCAGCTCGCCGCCGTGCCAGTGGTAAAGCACACGCCCTGGGCTGAGGATCATGGGATATTGCTCGTCGGGTAGCTCGGCAGGCGGTAAGTGCTCGATGGGCATGAAGCGCCCCAGGCCGCGTGCAAACCTGCCGACGTGCAAGATGGGTGTACCGGGGTGATCGACGGTTGGCACGGGCCACTGCAAACGATCGCCGCGCTCCAGGCGGGCGTAGGTCACACCGCCATAGCTGGGGGTTAAAGAGGCGATCTCATCCATGATCTGGGAGGGGTGATGGTAATTCCAGCCGGCGTGCGTGCCGCCTTGTACCTGGCGCTTACCCTCGGCCAGGGTGCGTGTAGCCAATTGAGCCGTGATCCACCAATCATCACGCGCCTCACCAGGGGGATCAATGGCTTTATTCACACGCTGGATGCGCCGCTCGGTATTGGTAAATGTGCCATCCTTTTCTGCGAAGCTCACCCCCGGCAACAGCATGTCGGCGTATACCGATGATTCGGAAGGGAAGATCTCCTGCAAAAGGATGAAATCGCAGGTCTCCAGGCAGTGGCGGATGTGCGCGCTATCGGGGTCGCTCATCACCGGGTCTTCGCCTAGAATATAAAGCGCCTTTATTTTGCCCTCGCCAGCGGCGGGGATCATCTCGGTTACCGTCATACCTACTTCATTAGAAAGCGGCACTCCCCAGGCAGCCTCGAACTTCTGGCGGGCAGCCTCAACGGTCACTGTCTGGTAACCGGGATAGACGTTAGGCAGGCCGCCCAGGTCGCAGGCGCCTTGAACGTTATTCTGCCCACGGAGCGGGTTGACTCCGCCGCCGGAGATGCCAATGTTTCCCAATAGCATTTGCAGGTTGGCCAGCGACATCACGTTGCGCACACCTGTAACGTGCTGGGTGATGCCCATCGCCCACATCACCGCCATGGGTTTATTGGTCCCCAGGATTTCAGCCGCCTGGTATAGTTGATCCAGCGGCACACCCGTCATCTCGGAAGCCCGTTCGGGGGGGTAACCCTCGATGGTTGCTTTGAATTCCTCGAAACCCTCGGTGCGGTCGGCAATGAAGGCCTTATCCTCCCAGCCGTTTTTCAGGATGATGTGCATGATGCCATTCAGCAGCGGTACATCCGTGCCAGGGCGCTGGCGAATGTGCAGCGCAGCGAATTCGGTTAACTCGATGCGACGCGGGTCGGCAACCACCAGCTTCACTTTGCGCTTGAGCACTGCCTGGCGAATCTTGGTGCCAAATACAGGGTGCTGTTCGGTGGTGTTGGAGCCAATCACCAGCATGGCTTTAGCGTAATCCACGATGTCATCCATCGAGTTTGTCATCGCGCCCGAACCGTAGGTCGCGGCCAGACCGGCCACGGTGGAAGAGTGTCAGAGACGGGCGCAATGGTCAATGGAGTTCGTCCCGAGCACCTGGCGGGCGAACTTGTTCATCAAGTAATTTTCTTCATTGGTGCACTTGGCGGAGGTCATCACCCCCACCGCCTGCGAGCCATGCTCATCACGCACCCGGCGCAGCTTACCGGCCGCGATATCCAGAGCGGTATCCCAATCAACCTCGACCCATTCGCCACGATCCTGGGGGCGCGGCGTACCATCCAGCAGGTAGCGGCGTACCCTTGGGCGAGTCAGGCGGTCAGGGTGGTGTACGAAATCGTAACCGTAGCGGCCCTTGACGCACAGATGCATGCCGTTAACCGGGGCGCGTGGGTTAGAAGTCACGCGGATGATTTGATCGTCCTTGATGTTCAAATCCAGGTTGCAGCCCACGCCACAAAAGGTGCAGGTAGTGGTTACCACCCGGTCCGGGCTGCCAAGTGTCACCGACATTTTGTTGTCCAGGGCGCCGGTAGGACAGTAAGCCACGCAAGCGCCGCATGATTCGCAGCGGGCAGAAAGCATGTCAGTTTCGTTGCCGGCCACGATATGGGCGTCTGCGCCGCGTCCCGCCAGATGCCAGACGAAGCGCCCTTGCACTTCTTCACAGGCACGGATACAGCGCATACACAGGATACATTTGTTGAAATCGGCCCAAACCAGCGGGTTTGGATCGCTATCCACTGCATAGCGCGGCGCGGGCGCCATTTTCGCCTTGGGATCCAGGCCGTAGTAGCGCACCCAATACATGAACTGGGTCTCGGGGCCATCCAAAAGATAACCGGAGTCGTGATAATTGCTGAGCAGCATTTCCAGAATAGCGCGCCGCGCGGCGACCAGGGCGGGTGTTTCACTGCGTACCTGCATCCCTTCCGTGACCAGCAAGTTACAGGCTGTGGCAGGATAGCGGGAGCCTTCCACTTCTACCACACACAGGCGGCAGCCGCCGTATGGAGTCAGGTCGGGGTGGTCGCACAGAGTCGGGATGGTGATGCCGACCTGCCTGGCGGCTTCTAATACAGTTGTCCCTTCTGGGACCTCTCGTTTTTTACCGTTTAGGGTGAATTGGATCATCGGTCTCCTGTTCCCTCACGCCAATGCATATGGCCAAAAAAAACCGCTTAATCATCCGGCAGAAACGCCCATACATGGGCATCTGTCGCCCGGGAATTCGAACTGATTTCATGATAAGAAACTATGTACCAATCGTGAAGTGACAATTGTCATCAAATCGGTGGGATTTTCCGACCACTTTATAGAGAATAGGCGCACCGCACCAGGGCGCGATTAGCTGTTGCTGTTAATCCTTTACCATAATACGCCATTTTTCCACCCATAGGTAGGGTGTAAAATAGAGCATTATTCTGGCGCGGGAAAGGCTCTTTCCGCTACCCAGACGCTTATAACTCAATAGAAACCGTTTACGGACATAGTACCAAGGAGGGAAATATATGAATACTGGGGCGTTTAGCCTGGTCGAGACTGCCGTTCGTGCGGGTGTACAGATTTGTTTTACCAATCCCGGTACCACCGAAATGCCAATTGTCACCTCGTTCGACCACGTACCCGGCATGCGTGTTGTGCTTGGGCTGTTTGAGGGTGTTTGTACCGGTGCAGCGGACGGCTGGGCCCGCATGACCGGACGGCCTGCCGCGACGTTGCTGCACCTGGGGCCTGGCTTTTCCAACGGCCTCGCCAACCTGCACAACGCCCGGCGGGCGCGTGTGCCGCTGGTCAACTGGATCGGCGAACACGCGGTCCGGCATTTAGCCTTCGACGCGCCGCTCACTTCGGACATCGCCGCGCTCACCGGCACGGTCGGCTGGACGCGCACCGTCCAATCGTCGGCCGAGATGGCCGAGGCCAGCCTAGCTGCGGTCCAGGCGGCGTTTGGCCCGCCGGGGCGCGTGGCCTCTTTGATCATTCCCGCTGACTGCCAGTGGGAATCGGGACCGGAGCCGCTTTCGATTACCCCTGCGCCTGAAGTGCGGAAAGTCCCGGATGAGGCGGTCCGTGGGGCTGCTCGCCTGCTGCGTCAGGGCCGCGCCGGGATCCTGCTGGGCGGCAATGCGCTAACTGCACGCGGTCTGCGCGCCGCCGCGCGGGTGGTGGCTGCTACCGCGTGCAAGGTGTGGATCGAGACGTTCCCTGCCTGCCTGGAACGCGGCTGTCACCTGCCCTCATTCCCATTCCTGCCCTATTTCCCTGAGCAGGCCCGCGAAGCGCTCAGCGACCTTTCCGGATTGGTGCTGGCTGGCGTACGCGAGCCAGTCGCATTCTTCGCCTACCCGGACCAGCCTTCGCGTATTGCTCGGGAAAGCACGCTGCTGAATATGCTCGCCGATCCGGACGAGGGCGTTGACGCGACCTTGGCGCTCGAATTGCTCGCGGAGGATCTTAACGCGCCTGCGGGATCTGATCCGTCCCGTCCCCGGCAGGATTACGCCCCTACCGGGCAGTCACTCAACCCGGATAACGTGGGCCGCGTGCTGGCCGCGCTGACCCCGGAGAATGCTATTGTGGTCAACGAAGCGGCTACGACCGGCCTGTTCTTTAACATGGTACACTCGGTCAATGCCGCCCCGCATACGATGTTCTCCCTCACCGGCGGCGCGATCGCCCAGGGCTTGCCTAACGCGCTTGGAGCCGCGCCACCCAGTCCGGACCGCCGCGCTATCGCTTTCCAGTCGGCGCGCAGCGGGCTGTACGCCCCGCA
>OFHG01000239.1_pt1 | contig 23809 bp, 16 predicted proteins | sample 1521931 | NCBI WGS metagenome assembly OFHG01 (sample SAMEA2468438, study PRJEB22500) | soil metagenome | biome: Glassland; feature: Farmland; material: Clay | place: Australia | collected 2013-01-31 | depth 0.55 m
CGGCAACACCATCTGGAGCGGGTTCTCACCTTGCGGAAGCTCCAATAGCGGCGATCCCATTGCCCAATACGACAAGCAAGCCGGCGTCTGGGTGATGATGCAACCTATCTTCTCCTCCCCTTACGCCATTTGCGTCGCCGTTTCCACGTCGTCCGATTGGACAAGCAATGGCTTTGGCTGGTACCGTTATGTGTTCTCGGTTCCCAACGCCAGTTCGAATTTCCCAGACTACCCCAAGCTTGCGGTCTGGCCTGACGGCTACTATCTTTCTTACAACAGCTTCAAGAACGGATCGACTTGGCAGGGCCCACAGGCCTGCGTCATGGACCGTGCCTCCATGCTGGCCGGCAAAGCTGCCACAATGCAGTGCATGCCAACGCCCGGAACCCAATATGGCAGCATGCTGCCATCCGACCTGGATGGTGACGTCCCCGGTGTGTCAGGCACCACGCCGGGGCCGCCGGCAGGATCACCCAATTATTATCTCGCTCTCTACAGCAATACCCAGAACACGCTGTTCACATTCCACGTGGATTGGAGTAATCCTGCGAACACGACGCTTGCCGGCCCAATCCTGGTGGACGTGAGTTCCTTCAACCCGGCCTGTGGCGGAGGGACATGCATCCCTCAGGCTGGAACCCGGCAAAAACTCGATTCGCTTGCGGACCGATTGATGTACCGGCTGGCCTACCGCAATTTCGGAAACTACGAGTCACTGGTGGTGGCCCACTCGGTGGACCCGGGAAACGGGACTTCCGGGATTCGATGGTATGAGATTCGCGGTCTGGGTTCCTCGCCCCAAGTTTATCAGCAGGGCACGTTCGCACCTGACTCCTCATATCGCTGGATGCCCAGCATTGCCCAGGACAGGAACGGAGACATGGCAGTGGGTTACAGCGTCTCCAGCAGCACCATGCATCCAAGCATTTCCTATACCGGCCGCCTTCTTGACGACCCTCTCAACACCATGCAAAGTGAATCTCCCATCCTCGCAGGCGGCGGGTCGCAACTGCCGAACCTGAGCCGCTGGGGCGATTACAGCTCGATGTCCGTAGACCCGACGGATGACTGCACCTTCTGGTACACCAACGAATACTTGGTTTCGAATGGAACGTTCAACTGGAGCACCGAGATTGCTTCCTTCACCTTCCCGGGATGCGGAGGTACCGCCGCCTCGCCTGATTTCTCCATGGCGGCTTCGCCCACCTCGTTGACGCTGACCCAGGGCCAGAGCGGCACGTCCACGATCTCCGTGTCGGCTCTCAACAATTTCACGGGAACAGTTGACTTCACTCTGAGTGGATGCCCGGCTTCGCCTGCGACGAACGCCTGCTCGATTACCCCTGCCTCAGTAACCGGGTCTGGCAGCGCCACGCTGGCGTTCACAACCGACAGCAGCACCGCGCCGGGAACCTACACCATCACGGTGACTGGAACGGACAGCGCGGACTCACTGGTGCATTCGACCACCGTGACGCTGACCGTGAACGCTCCGGCGGCCGGTGATTTCTCGGTCTCCGCCACGCCCGGCAACGTCACGCTGAGGGGCGGCGGCACCGCGACCTACACGGTCAGCGTGTCTGCACTGAACGGATACACCGGCACGGTCAACCTTAGTGCGTCGGGTGGGCCGTCCGGCGCCACCTACGGCTTCGTCCCGACGAGCATTTCGAACGGCTCAGGGTCCGGCACCCTTACTGTGAGCACAGGTACTTCTCCCCAGAGGGGTAATTACACGGTTACGATTGTGGGTAAGGATTCGACCACGCCCACTCTGACCCATTCGACGACTGTAGGTTTGAAGATTCGCTAACTACGCGTCGTCTGAATCACACCGCCGCGGGTAAGGGGGAGAATGGCCTCCTTGTCGCGGCGCAGAGTGCTCAGTCAAAAGGCAAAGCGGCCGGCACACAGGAGCCGGCCGTTTTATTTGAGGAAGGCTGCGGATAGCCGAGCCGCCGCCACAAAGAAATCGAGCGGCGTTTCAGTCTTTCTCTTTACGGCTTCTCTTTCGGCTTCGGCTTCGTCTTTTCTTTGGGGTTTTCCTTCGGAGTTTCGGTCACGACGACGGTGCCCTGCTGCAGCTCTTCTACGGTGGACTTGAGCGGCGTTTTCCCGCTCAGCGAACGCAGGTAATTCACGAGCTCCCATTTGAAAGTATCCGACATTCGCGTGCCCTGGCCGGGCATGGTGGCGTCTCCCACCTGGATAATCGTGAACAGCTCGCCGTCGGTGCGTTTGTCGATCACTCCGGGCTTGGTGAAATCGGGCGGATTGATCTTCATGTCCGCGACGATCTCCCCCTTGCCGTCGCCCTTCACGCCGTGGCACATGGAGCATTGGGTTTCGTAGATCTTCTTCCCGCGCTCCACGCTGATTTCGGAAAAGCGCACGGGATTCTTGAGCGCCGCTTCTTCGGGCGTGATGACAAAAGTGTGCGGGGCCGCGGGAGCTTGGCCCGCGGGCGCCTGACCGGCCGGCGCTTGGGCTGCTGGTGCCTGCGCCGGTTGAGAAGGGGCGGCGGGAGGCGGCGTCTGCTCCGGCTCCTGTTTCTCCTGTGCCCAGAAGACCGAAACCATCGTCACAAAAATAAGCGCTGCTAACGTGTATCTGAATCTCATGAAAATCACCCCTCTAGCCGCGAACGGTGAGCACCGGGCAAGGTGCCCGGCATACGACTTTATAGGCAGTGGCCGGCGGCAGGTGGCTGAAGGAAAAATCAGGGTGACGAACACCCATGACGATCAAGTCCGCCTTGTATTCGCCCGCGGCTTTCAAAATCCCGTCGGTCGGTGATCCAAACTCGATTTCGTAACGTGGAGTGCACCACAAATCGGCTTCCGGCGGAACGAGCGCTTTCAAGCGTTCGAGGGTCGCCGGTTTTTCCGCTGAGGCTGCCTCGTGGGCGCGATCCATTACGTGCACCAGCATGAGGGTCGCTTGCTGCTCCTGCGCCAGCGACAACGCATAGGCCGCGGCGCACGCTGATTCCGGAGAAAAGTCGGTGGCGTAGAGGACCTGCTGCAGCTCCGCGTCCGCCGGGGCTTCTCCCGGGGCCCTCGGCCCGACGGTCAGCACCGGGCACGCCGCAAGACGAAAGACTCGCTCCGCCACCGACCCGATCAGCATTTTCTCGAGGCCCGTTCTTCCCTGTGTCCCCACCACCACCAGGTCAATTTCGTGCTCGTCAATCAGCTTGGAAAAAATCGTCCAGAGCTCGCCCTGGCCCAGCAGCACCTGATGGGGAATGCCCCGCAAACGGCCCGAGACCAGAATCTTCGCCATCTGCTGTTCGGCGTAATGGCGCGTTTGCTCGAGCACCGTCTCCATTGCTTCCGGGGAGACGAGCTGGTAAACGTCCGGCCGGATGACGTGGGCCAGATAGATGCGCGAGCCATAGCGATGCGCCAGCGCCGTCGCGTAAGCCAGCGCTCCATTGGAAGATGGCGAAAAATCAACTGCCATCAGAATGTTGCGGACTGCCACGCGTGTCCTCGCATCCATCAATTTCATCGCGAATCCCTCCGAGGCGATATCTTTCTCCTCGGCGCTCCCCCAGGCGCCGGATTCGCCAGCCTGCTTCAGTTTCACTTCACTTCCTTTGTCCTGACCTCAACGCAAGCCGGCAAGGTCCTGAAGCCGCCGCCAGTTTTCAAGGCGTTCCTGCTGGGCGGCCAGCAAAGACTCGTCCGGAACGCCTTGCGCGTCAAAGTGCCTTGCAAAGCGGCCTTCCGTCCGTGCGAAGGCTACGAAATCCACCGCCTGATTCGCCTTGGGATCCACGTACCAATCGTCTTTCGGTTTCGGATTCCCGTTCAGGCTCAAGCACTCGCGGAACCGGTCGCCCTTACGCGGATCGTAAACCAGCAAAGGGAAGGCGCGCGATTCGACGGCCATCTTTTCGTGCACCATGGCCTGGTCGTCCCCGACGCCGTGCTCGGGCTGGCAAGTGGAATACGTGATCACCACCGCCGGCCCCGGAAACTCGTTTGCGGCCATGATGGTCTTGTAGAAATGGTTCAAGTACGCGGGAGTGGTCTGCGCCACAAAGACGCCGGGATGCATCATGGCGATCTGGGCCAGCTCCTTGCGCCGCTCGCGCTTGCCTCTTTGCTGCGATCCGAAAGCCGCCATCTTGGCGTCCTGGCCGGTGAAGGTCGCGGTGGAAGCCTGCCCGCCGGTGTTGGAATAAACCTGCGTGTCGAGCACCAGGACTTTGATGTCCAGCCCCGAGGCCAGCATGCGCGAGAGAGCCTGGAAGCCGATGTCGTAGATTGCTCCGTCGCCGCCCAGCACCCACAGGCGCCGCTTGGGGTGGCCTTCCTGGTCCCAGCGCAGGCGCACGCCGATGGCGTCGGTGGCGGCGTTTTCAAACAGCGAATTCGTCCACGGCACCGAAAACGGATTGAAAGGATACGTGGAGCCGTAGACGGTGTTGCAGCCGGTCGCGGCGACCACGCCGACCTGGTCGGCGCCGTAGACAAAACCGGTCGCGGCCAGCATCAGGCGCACAGCGGTCGCTTCGCCGCATCCCATGCAGGAGCCGGCTCCGCCCTTGTAGAGCAACGACCGGCCGGCGAGCATCATATCGCCCAGCGACTTCTCGTTCAGGTAACGCGCCGGCGTTTCCGGCAGGTGATGGTAGAGATCCATCGCCAGGTCGTAGGCCTTCAAATCGCCATTGGTTCCCTTGCTGACCATCTTGAGCGCTTCGTGCGAGCCGCACGCGATGACACATTCGCCGCAGCCCTTGCACTTGTCTGGATCTACGAAGATTCCGAACAGTCCTCCCACTTCGCCGCGCTTCTTGGGCAGGTCGTGGTATTTGGTGGTGATGCAGAATTGTTGGCGCAGCGCAGCGCGCATGTCTTCGCGCTCCACCTGCACCAGCTTCTCTTCCAGCACCGCAGGTTCGGCGACCTTGGCCAGGATGGCGGTGTCCGGACACTGGTTGACGCAATCCATGCAGCCCACGCACTTCTCGCTGAGGAAGGCGGGAATTTCGGGCGCCAGGGTGCGGAAACTGCGCTCCAGGCCGGTCGAGGGCGGCATCAGACTGCGGCCGACGTATTCGTCCGCCTCCAGGTCCGCCTCGTGCCCGCGCGCGTAGTTGCCAATCACCCAATCGCAGAAATCGGGAGCGACTAGTTCGCCGCCCTTTGCGGCAGGGCGCTGGAGTGGGTGTTCGGCCCGAACTTGCTCCGCCGGCACTTCCGCTCTGGGAGTGACCTCGCGAACCTCTTCGTAGCCACGACGAGCCGCAGCCATGTTATCCGCCACCACTTGCTCGCCGCGTCTGCCGAAATACTTGCGAATGACTTTTTCAAGTGAATCGAAAAGCTGCTGCTTGCTGAAGCCGGCTTTTTCCTGGAAAGGCGTCAGGCGCAGAAAGGCGCCGAGCAGCACGATGCCTTGCATGCGAACCTGCAGATCGGCGCGGCTAGAGCATTCGCGCGCGATGTTCAGCGCGTCCACGGCGTAGAGGCTTAGCCTGTGTTCGCGGATGGTCCCGCGCGTCGCGGCCGGCAGGCTTGCCCAGACTCTCTCCGGCGTGTCGGACGACTGGAAGTAAATCGTTCCGCCTTCCGCCAGTCCTTCCAGCGGATTGCCGTTCAGGAAGGCGTTCGCATCCTGCACGGCGACAAATTCAACCTGATTGAGTTCCGCGTGCAGTCGGACGGGCTCCGGCGCGAGCGTCAGGTAGTAGTTGGTCGGCAGACCTTTCTTCTCCGAGCCGTATTTGGGAAACGCCTGCGCCTGCAGGCCGAAGAGGTCGGACGCGACGGAGGCGATCACCTTGTTTGTGGTCACTGAGCCGAAACCGCCGATGGAATGGCCGCGCAGGGAATAGGCGCCTTCGGGCCGCACATCGGGGTCCGAGTCGAATTCGAGCGATGCGGGATGCTTGACCCCCAGCACGAAGAATCGCTTCCCGTTCGCCTCCATCATGTTTTCGAAAGTGGCCGCAATGTGGCCGGGGCGAATATCGCGCCCACCGAGTCCTGCGACTCCCGAAAAGATTTGCGGGACGTGGGAGTGCTGCGAGCCGCCGGGCCTGCCGCGCGCTTCCAGCAGCGCAGCTTTCACTTCCATGGTCAGCGGGTTCGACTCGGCCAACGGAACGTCCGCGCGCTCGATGATGGCAACGGCGCGCAAATTGGCAAGCAGTTCGGCCAGTCCGGCGGAAGGGAAGGGCCGGAAGCTGGTGATGGTGACGGCGCCCACCGGCATTCCTTGTTCGCGCAGGTAATCCACCGTCGCTTCGACCGTCTCCATCATCGAGCCCATCCCCACGATGGCGTAGTTCGCACCTTCCATGCGGTAGGGTTGCACCAGGCCGTAGGACCTTCCCGTCAGTTCGCTGTAGAGCGCCATGGCCTTGGTGAGCGCGGGCTCGACGCGGTCGTAGAAGTACCGCTGCCCGATCTTGCCCTTCATGTAGCTGTCCTGATTCTGCACCGGGCCGCTGAGCAGAGGCTGGGCTGTGTCGAACAGCTTGCGAATCTTCTGGGAGGGCGCGCCCACGAATTCGCGCATCAGGTCGGGCTCGGGAAGGCTGAGCGTCTCCAGCGTGTGCGTGGTCAGGAAGCCGTCCTGCACGTTCATGAAAGGCGTTTCGGAATCTTCCGCGGCACGGCGGGCAATCAGCGCCAGGTCCGCTGCTTCCTGGGCGTTGCGTCCGAAAAGAATGCCCCATCCCACATCCGCTACGCCCATCACATCATCGTGGCCGCAGTGGACGTTGAGCGAGTGCGAAGTCAGGGCGCGCGCGCCAATATGGAATACCACCGGCAGGCGCTTTCCTGAGATCACGTAGAGGACTTCCTTCATCAGGATCAGTCCCTGACCGGAGGTGAAATTCGTCACGCGGCCGCCCGCCAGCGCATAGCCCTCGCAGACAGAGGCTGAACTGTGCTCTGACTCCGGTTCGAAAAACTCCAACGGCTCGCCCCACACATTCTTCTTCCCGTTGGCAAATTCCACGCCAAACCCGTCACCCATCGGTGTGGAAGGCGTGATGGGGTAAGCACAAGCTGCTTGCGAGATATGCGATTCGACCCACACCACCGCAGCGGACCCGTCGGCCGTGGACCGGATTCCCGGGAACCGTGCAGTCTCCTTTGCGGCGGGCTTAACGTCCGTCGCCAGAGATGTTAGTGCTGTCACCAAGGCCTCCTTCTTTTGTGAACAGCGAAGCGCACCTGAAATGCCAAACGTCAACTGAGTAACTAGGTGAAACTGCGACACTTAACCCAACACTCGAGCCCATCCACGAAAAGAAATGCGCCACATGACGCAAATCAATGGGTCAATGGCCACAAAGTTGCCGCGCAGAAAAACAACCACGGTTCCTGCAACTGCTTCCTGGCAGCGGAGTTAGGCGGAAACCCGGATGGCGGTTCCTGTGGTAGATAAAGTGCTGCGCTGCAAGGTCAGGTCGAGACCTAGAGGGAAAAATGCGAGGCACTGAGGAATTCGTGGCTACCCAAGCCACCACTGCCGGGCGCTCCACCGCAGCGGATCGCCCAGGACTGGTCGAAATGTACCTTAGTTTCGACCCTAAGGGGCTGGCGTTGGGCCTTCCGCCACGCAAAGACCCTGCCCGTTGGCTTGAATCTCTGAGCGCATTTCCGAATTTCGTGGTAAAAGTGAACGGTCGGATCGTCGGCCACGGCGTGCTTTGCATCGAGGGCGACAGTGGAGAGACGGCCGTTTTTGTTCATCAGGATTGGCGCGGCCACGGCATCGGCAAGGTGCTCCTGAAGGAGTTGATCGCCGAAGGTCGGCGCCAGCATTTGCGGCGGGTGTGGGGAATGGCTGCGCCCGACAATTTCGTCATGCTTCGTCTTGCGGATTCATTGGGCTTCGTCGCCGGAAGTGATCCCGGCGTCTTTCATCTCGATTTGAAAGAGGACGATTCCAGAATTAGTTCGACCAGCGCTGAGTAAGCGCGAACTCGGCCTCACCGGAAAAGCGGCGAGGGCGAAATCCTTCCCCCGGGAGGAGAATATGTTTGAGGAACTCCAACAGGAAGAAAAAGAACTCAAGGAAATGCGTCGGCATCAGATTTGGATTAGCGGCATCATCGTTGTTGCTTTGGTGGTGCTTGGAGGGGCGGTTTTCTTGATCACCAAGCCGTTTGAGAAAAAGGCTCCGGTGGCCGCCGAAACATCCGCTCCAGCCGCCAAACAAGCGGCTCCGGACCCGGTCCGCGACCTGCAGGTTGTGCGGGCCGTCATGGGAAAAGACGTCTCCGGGGTGAGGGTGATGTGGTCGGTGCAGTTGCGAAACAAGTCTTCAGCCTATACCTACAGCGAAGTTGAATATGAGGCCAGGTTCCTCCGTCCTGATGGCTCGGTGCTGGCGGTTTCGCGCGGCACGATCCCATGCAATTTGGCTCCCGGAGACGAGGAAAAAATCCCCGATTTCATGGGCGGGATTTACGACGCCAGCGCTTCGACCTACAACTTCGTGCTGGTAGGCGCCAAGGCTACGCCCGCGCAGTGAAGCCGCCAAGCCAGGCGGCGGACCGGCGCTCTACTCCCTGAACTTGTGCCTTCAGGGTTTCTCAATCTCCGCCAGCGAGCCGGGCGGGAGGTGGTCGGACTCCGAACGCAAGACGACCCGCCTGTAGTCTCCCCGGGAATTTCCCGGCCCATAGAAGATCACTGTAACGTTGGCAGAGTTGGCGAGCAGCGGGCGGCTGCGCTGCGGCCCGAGAACGTAGAATGACGTTGAAAGGCCGTCGCTAGTTTCTCCCCTCGGTGCCAGGACCCCGGCCGAAAGCATGCCTTCGACCGGGCGGCCAGTTTTCGGATCGAAAAGGTGCGAATAAGTCTTGCCGCGCAGGGTGAAGAATTTCTCGTAGTTGCCAGAAACCGAAAGCGAAAAGTCTTTTAACCAAACCGAGTCGGCGGCTTTCTGTTTATCGTAGGGGTCGCGAATCGAAATCTTCCATCCCTTTTCGCCGGGTGGCGAGTCCAGTGCAACGAAACTGCTGGTCCCGCAGGAAATGAGCGCCTGGGTGACGCCGTTCGCGCGCAGGACATCTTCCGCTCGGTCGAGCGCGTAGCCCTTGGCAATCGCGCCCAGATCCAGCTCGATCTCCGGCGCGTCGAAACGGATCTCGTGCCGCGCCGCATCCAGCCTGACGTGCCGGTATCCGACGCGCTTCATTACCGAAGCCAGTTCCGCTCTCGAAGGCAAACGCCCCTGGCCCCGGAAAAATCCCCAAGCTTTGAGGAGCGGCCCGACCGTGATATCGAAAGCGCCGTTGGTCTCCGCACTCAGGCGCAGTGAGTCCTGAATCAGCGCGAAAAGTTTCGGCTCAACGATAACCGGATGCTTTGCCGCCTCGCGGTTGATGTTGGAGAGTTCGCTCTCCGGCCGGTAATTGCTCATCTGCGCGTCGAGGCGGTCAATTTCCTCGAAGACTTCGCGCACGACCTCGGCAAGGTACTCCCCATTCGGCCCGTATGCTACGACCGTAAAAACGGTCCCCATTGCTTCATGAGAGTCTTCGTAGCGGACTAGCGATGGCGCGGCGCGGATGGGCAGCGACAAAGCGGCCAGCAACACCAGCGGCGCGACGAATTTTACAGATTTCCCCTGAAAGAAATTCACGGGATGACTTCCGCTGAGACTTCCCCGATGGGCTTAGGCCGCAGCTTCTTTCTCGGGCCAGAGAACCTTTTGCCCCGTATCGACGGCGCGGTTGCCGTAGATCACGCCTTTGGCGTCAGCCGCGCCCACTTCCAGTGGTGCCGCATTCGGCTTTCCCTCGCGGATGCTGGCCATCAGGTTTTTCAGTTCATACCAGCGCGGTTCGTGAGGTTCCTCGTACTCGTAGATGCCCATGGAAGCCAGCCAGCGACGGGCGTACTGCAACTCTCGATCCATGAAGCCGCCTTCACCGTTCCCCTTTTCCGGGAAGATGGGGAAGCCTTTTTGTTTGGCGCTTTCCGAGACCGTGGCGCCGGCCCACCAGTTCTCCTTCGCCACACCCTGGGTGACTTTCGCAACCGGCTCGCGAAAATACATTCCGTTCCCGACCGTGATTTCGATGGTTCCGTGGTCGCCCATAATCTGTTCGACGTAATCGTAATGGGCACTATAAAGTATCGAACTGTAGACGAGCTTGCGGCCCTCGGAATACTCGAAAATGGCCTCGATGTTGTCGCAAGTCTCGCGGCCGTCTTTCCAGTAATCAATGCCCCCGGTGGCGACCACGGAGAGCGGCTCCGCCTCGAAGGCCCAATTGGCCACGTCAATCTGGTGCGAAGCCAGCTCCGCCATCAGGCCGCCGGAGTATTCGCGGTACATGCGCCAGTTGATGAGGCGCTCGTACTGGGGATCGTGCACCGGCCGCCGCCAGTTGTTGTTGCGATGCCAGTTGGCGCGCACGAACATGACTTTGCCCAGCGCCCCCTTGCGAATCATCTCCATCGCCACCCGGTAAAGAATGCTCGAGCGGCGCTGCAGGCCGATCTGCAGCACCTGCTTGGGGTGGGCCGCGGCCGCCTGCCGGATGGCGTCTCCCTCTGCCTCCTTGAAGTACATCGTCTTTTCCACGAAAACGTGCTTGCCGGCGTTCAGACTGTCAATCACCATCTGCGCGTGCAGGTTCAAGGGGGTGGCGATCAGGATGAGGTCAATGTCCTTGCGTTCGAGCATCTGCCGATAGTCTTCGTAGGTCTTGGGATTGTTGCCAATTGTCTCCACGCCCTTCTTGAGGTTGGGCGGGTAAATGTCGCACGTGGCCACGCACCGGCCTTCAGGGATTGTGGTGAGGAATTCCAACAATAGGCATCCTTCCGTTCCGGTGCCAATGAATCCGTAACGCACGGCGTCGCTCGGCGCCGTGTCGGCAAGCAAGGCCGGCGCCCCGGCGACGGGCAGCGTCGAAGCGGCGGCCACCGTCGCAGCCGTTTTGAGGAAGTCGCGCCGCGTCAGATCGGTTTCCTTCTCCATCCGACTCACTCCTTTGTTGTCAAACTCAAATCGGGAAGTGCCGCAACAAAAACACTACACGGCCGGCCATCGCTCTCTTTGCTGGCCCGCCGTGCAAGTTACCTTGACTGACGTATATTTTGCTACTTCTTTTCGGGAACCTTGCAGTCTTTCAGCGAATGGTCTTTGGCGTAGCATTTCCCAACTTCGTTCAAGTCTTTCGAACCTGTCTTGACGTGACAGACCGTGCACGCCTTGCCTTCCTTCTTCGTGTACTCCATCTTGCCGAACAGAAGCGTAGCACCAAGACCGAACAGAATCAGCCCGGAGAACATGACGCAGACAAAACGCTTGAATGTGCTCTTCATCCGTACCCTCTCTCCATGCGGGCGGCCAGTGACGCCAGCCACGGGCTACTTCGAGCATGTACCGCACCACACCGGGACGGCAGCCTAACCTCTTGAGGTTAGGGAAGTAAGCGGCCTGTATAGCTCCCACCACCCTCCGTCTGCGCGGAAAAAACCGCCAACGGAGCGCTATATCCCGCAACATTGCTGACGTAAAGTCCGAGAACACAATCAGCAATTTCCAATAAGGTTTTTGCAGTCAATATGTTATGAGAGAACGCGGGGTGGACATTCAGACCGGGAGTTTGGAATTCGGGGTGCATTTCGGACATTCCTACGGGGTTCAACGGACAAGGAGAACCTATTTTGGAAGCTCAACTAGCTGTCATTGGAGTCAATCATAAGACCTCAAGTGTGGAAATTCGGGAACGATTCTGGTTCAGTGAAAGCCGCCTTTACGCCGCGTTGCACCAGTTGGTCAAAACGGCCGACCTTGCCGAGATCGTCATACTCGTAACCTGCAACCGCACCGAGTTCATCGTCTGGACGCCCGATTTTGCCGCCGCGATCGAATCGCTGCGGGGCTACCTGAAAAGCGAATTCGGCCTAAAAGAATCGGAGTGGGAACGCTTCTATCGGCTGCACGGCGACGAAGCCGTGCAACACGTCTTTCGCGTGACCGCGAGCCTGGATTCTCTGATCGTGGGCGAACCGCACATCGTCTCCCAGGTTAAATCGGCGTGGAGCAAGGCGCAGCAAGCCGGCGCCACAGGCCGCTTTTTGGATGCAGTCTTCCAGAAGGCCCTGACGGTGTCCAAGCGCGTACGGAACTCGACCGCCATCGGCGATGCAGCCGTATCGGTTCCTTATGCGGCTGTCGAGTTGGCGCGCCAGATTTACGGCGACCTGGCGGGACGCAAGGTCCTGATCCTTGGCGCCGGGAAAATGGGCGAGCTCTCGGCTCGCTACCTGCTGGCCAACGGCGCAAGCACCGTGATGGTGGCCAACCGCACCTACGAGCACGCCGTGGACCTGGCGGGAAAACTTCGCGGCGAGGCCGTGCCTTATGAAAACCGCTGGCAGCACCTCTCAGATGCCGACATCGTCATTACTTCAACCGGCTGTCCGCACGTTATCCTGACGCGCGAAGATGCGGAACGGATCAGCCGCGAACGCGCGGGGCGCAGAATCCTGCTGATCGACATCGCCGTGCCGCGCGACATTGATCCGTCGGTCCGTGAAGTCCCCGGCATACTGCTTCAAGACATTGACGACCTGGAGCAGGCCGTCTCGGCCAACCTGGACGGCCGGCGCGCTGCCGCCACCCAAGCCGAGGCGATTATCGTGGAGGAAGTCCAAGCCTTCCGGCGCCGCCTCGCAGCCCAGCGCGTGGTGCCCACGGTCGCGGCGTTGCGCAGCCGGCTGGAAGAAATCCGCCGCCAGGAGCTGGAGGGCTATCAAAGCGAATTCGGCCCGCTTCCCGAGTCGCAGGAGCGAGCGCTGGAGGAGCTGACCACGCGAACCATCGAACGCATCGCGGACATGCTGGGACGGGAATTACGCGAAACTCCGGAAGTTCCCGAGCAGGACTATCTGGCGGCGGCCGTGCAGCGGCTCTTCAAGCTTACTCAACCTGCCGGGGCACTTCGCACCCAGAACTGAAAGGAAAGCGTGCACAAGCAACAACACACCGACCCCGCGCCGACGGGTACCTGGACAGCCCGTGAAGCGTATCTGCTCGCGGTGGTGTGCCTGGTCGTGGGGCTGGCGCTGGGCTACATGCTCCGGGGCTCTTCGGCACCTGTCGTTTCCGCGGCGAATGCCCCGGCCGCGGCTCCAGGCGCTCCAACTGCCAATTCTGCGGCGCCCGCCGGTGACGCGGACTTGCAGGCGGCGCCCCTCAAGGCGGCGCTGGCAACTGATCCCAAGAATTTCGACCTGCTCGTACACCTGGGCAATCTCTATTACGACAAGCAAGTCTTCGCGACCGCCATTGATTATTACCGGCGCGCGCTCGAGCTGCGGCCGAACGAAGTCAACGTCCGCACCGACCTCGGCACCGCCTACTGGTATTCCGGCCTCCCGCAAAAAGCGATCGACGAGTACAAGAAATCGCTTCAGGTTGAGCCGGGCCATGCCCAAACGCTGTTCAACATGGGCGTGGTCTATAACGAAGGCTTGAAAGATCAGGCGGCCGCCGTCGCGGCGTGGGAAAAGCTTTTGAAGCTGCACCCGGACTATCCCGGCCGGGAACGCATTCAGGGAATGATCCAAGAACTCAAGAGACGCAATTCCTGAAAGGTTCGTGAGGTTTTCGGGCCTGATGGCAGACCTGACCGTGAATCATCTCCGGCGTCACCATCAGGAAGCGCGGAGCTTCCTGGCGCAACTAACGACGCTGCTTGACCTCTTCGACGCCGCGCCGCACTGGACGCCGGAACGCCGCGAATCCTTTCATCAACTCGCGCGTTTTTTCGAGGGGGAGCTGTGCCTTTGGATCCGTAAGGAGGATCAAATCCTGTACCCGGCCCTCGACGGGTTGTTCCCAGTCGAAGCCGGCCCCTTGGAGATGCTGCGCGCCGAACTCCGCGACCTGTGCCTCAGTTTCCGAAAGCTGTGTGAGATCGGGAATTCGCTCTTGGATGGGGGCAATCCCCCCGAGACATTCGGAGAATTTCAGCGGTCCGGGCGCCGGGCAGCCGAGATTCTCAAGGACCACCTCTACAAGGAAGACCGCGTTCTGTTTCCGATGGCGGCTCGTTTCCTTACTCCGGAGCGCGATGCTGAACTGGTCCGGCGGATGGAAAGTCTTCAGGCCGGGACCGGCGTGCCAGGCTCACCTAATCCGTAGAACTGAGCACACAATTTCCGATGGGAATCAATCCGTGCGGGGGGATTCCGTGCTGACGCCTACCCTGGTGCTACGGTACCTTCTTCTTCCTCGGCGTGCATCAGCCCGAATTTCTTCATCTTGTAGCGCAGCGCGTCACGGCTGATATCGAGCAGGCGCGCGGCGTGCGTCTGGTTGCCGGCGGAATCGCGCAAGGCCAGTTCCACCAGCGTGCGCTCGATCTCTTCGAGCGAGGTCCCGCCCTCGGGAATCGTGAGCGGCGGGAGCCAGCGGCCGCCCGGAAGAGGCTGGCTGCCCCCGGATGGGGAAGAAGTGTGCTCGAAGGCGGTGACCCCCGCATGCGGCTGGGCCACGGAGAAGGGCATGTAGGCGGGGCGCAGCATGGGGTCTTCTTCCAAGATCATGGCGCGCTCGATGGCGTTCTTCAATTCGCGAACGTTGCCGGGCCATTCGTAATTCAATAGCAATCGCCGGGTATCGTCGGTGATGCCGCGCACAGACTTGCGGAACTTGCGGTTGTAATGGTCGAGGAAAAATTCTACCAGCGGCAGGATGTCTTCTTTACGCTCCCGCAGCGGCGAAATGAATATCGAAATAATCGCCAGGCGGTAATAGAGATCCTGGCGGAAATGCCCATCGCGCACGGCCCGCTCCAGGTCGCGGTTGGAGGCGGCGATGACGCGCACGTCCACCTGCATGTCCCGCACGCCGCCCACGCGCCGGATGACCTGATCCTCCAGCACGCGCAGCAGCTTGGCTTGCAGGAAAGGTGAAAGCTCCCCGATCTCGTCCAGGAACAGCGTTCCTCCGTCGCCCACCTCGAAGAGCCCCTTCTTCATCGCCTTGGCGTCAGTGAAGGCGCCCTTCTCGTGGCCGAAGAGTTCAGCTTCCATCAAGTTTTCGGGGATGGCGGAACAATTGATGGCGACGAACGGCCGGGCCTGCCGCGAGCTTTCGTAGTGGATGGACTTGGCGACCAGATCCTTCCCAGTGCCGCTCTCTCCTTGGATCAGAATGGTGGTGGCCTCGCTGGCGGCGACCTTGCGCACGAAGCCCATCAATTCGCTCATCTTGCGCGAAACCGCGACCACATCGTGATAGCCGGCGCGTTTGCGCACCTCGCCGCGCAGAGTCTCAACTTCGGTTCGCAGGCGCGTGGCTTCCAGCGCGTTTTCCATCGTGATCGCCAGCTCGTCGAAATTGAGCGGCTTGCCGATGAAATCGTAAGCTCCCATCTTGAGCGCGGCCTTCACGTCGTCCAGTTGCGGGTCGGCGGTCATCATGATGACGGCGCGAACGTCGCCCGCCTGTTTTAATCGTTCCAGGACTTCCAGGCCTCCCAAGTCGGGCAGGCGCACGTCGAGCAGGACCAAGTCCGCCATCTCGGTGTGAGCCACGCGCAGGCACTCTTCGCCCGTCGCCGCTTCCAGCGGCTCATAACCCCACTCCTGGCACTTCTGCTGGAGCGACCAGCGCACGAGCTTCTCGTCGTCAACAATCAGGATTCGGATGTTTGGCATCTTCTTTACTTTACTACACTTTATTACGAAGCGGCCTGCTTTACGGTTACCTTGCGCAGCGGAAGCCGCACGGTGAACTCCGTCCCCTGGCCCGGCGTCGAAGCTACATCGATTTTGCCTGCGTGGCTCTCCACAATCCGTCTGGAAAGGGACAGTCCCAGGCCCGTTCCTCCGCCCTTTGTGGTGTAAAATGGCCGGAATATGTTCGCCAACTTTTCCGGAGCGATGCCTTTTCCCGTGTCCCGAACCCGCAACAAGGCGAATTCGCCCTCCGCAACCAGTTCGACGCGCACTTGACCTTTGCCGTCGAGAGCTTGAATGCCGTTGAGCAGCAGGTTGAGCAACACCTGTTGGATTTGTGCCGGATCGTGCTCAACCGAAGCGAGGTCGCTGCCCGTGACCAATTCGATCTGGATGGGACGCGACAAAACCTGCTGCCGGGCCAGTGAAACGGCTCGTTCGGCGGTCGCATTCAGGTCCGCCGCGTGGAATGCCGGCTGCCTCGGCCGCGCGTAATCGAGCAGGTCGGAGAGAATGTTTTTGATGCGCAGGATTTCTTGCTGGACCTCCTGCAGGACCTGCCGCCCGGGACTGGTCTGGGGAAGGTCGCGTCCGATGATGTCAATGACGCCGGCGATCCCGGCCAGCGGGTTGCGGATTTCATGCGCCAAGCCGGCGGCCAGTTCGCCGAGCGTCGCCAAGTGTTCCGCGCGGGTCATCTGGGTGCGATAGAGCCGCCGAATTTCTTCTCGGCTTTCGCGCAACTGGCGAACCGTCTCGTTGAAGTTGCGGCCCAGTTCTCCGATCTCATCTTTCTGGCCGGCGAAGTTCACGCTGACGTCCATGTCGCCGGCTCGCAAGCGGGCCATTTTATCCTGCATTTCCACCAGGGGGTGCTGAACCAGGACTGCCCAGACAATAAGTACGACCGCACACACGGCCACGGCGCCGACTGCCGCCACCAGGATCACGAGCTGCCGTACTTCCGGATGGAGTGAGAGCGTCACCCCCAAGAAAACAAACAGCCCGATCACCAATACACCTGCCACGGGCAGCAGAAACTTGATCCGAGAGCTAACCTGTACAGGACCCATGTTCAAAAGCTGACACGCTCGTGTTAACATTGTAGGACGAATTGTCGTAAACGCCAAGTCGGGTGACCGGGGGAATCTCCCTTTGGAAACATTTATCGAGGAAATGAAGCGCTACCTCGGCGTGACGGAGGAAGATGCGGAACTGATGCGCAAAATCGGTCCGCGCATGGAGAAATACCTTCCCGAGCTGGCGGAGCGCTTCTACGCGCAAATCCCGCTTCATCCCAACGCCTTTCGCGTGTTCACCGGCGGCGAGGCGCAAGTCAATCACCTGAAGCAGACCCTGCAAGTCTGGGCCCGTGGCCTTTTCCGCGGCGTTTACGACGAGGATTACGCCGCGGAGCGTTACCAGATCGGCTTCCGCCACGTGCGCATCGGCCTGGAGCAGAAGTATGTCATCAGCGCCATGAGCATCGTGCGCTCCTACCTTTACGATTGCCTGCTCTTTGAATTCCCGGCCAGCGACCAGCGCATGCGCGCCGCCCACGCGCTCGGCCGGATCCTGGATCTCGACTTGAACCTGATGTGCGAGTCGTACATGCACGCCACGCTGGAAAATCTGCGCTCCGTCAACGATCACCTGGAACGCGCCAACCGCGAGCTCGACGAGGCCAGCCGCTCCAAGGACGAATTCCTGGCGCTGGTTTCGCACGAACTTCGCACGCCACTCAATTCCGTCATGGGCTTCACCAAGCTTATCCTGGATGGCTTGACCAAGAATCCCGAGGAAGAAAAGGAATTGCTGCGCGAAGTTTTCTCTAGCGCCCAGCACTTGCTGGGGCTGGTGAACGATATTCTGGACATCGGGCGGATTGAGGCGGGCCGAGTCGCGCTGCGGCTCCAGAAGATGAACCCGCGGGCGGCCATCGAATCGAGCGTAGCCTTGATTGCGGTGCAGGCCATCGAAAAGAATTTGAAGATTCGGGACGGGACCCTGGAGGTAGACTTGCCGCGTATCTACGCCGACGAGGTCCGTCTGCGGCAGGTGCTGCTGAATCTTCTGATGAACGCCGTCAAGTTCACCCGCAAGGGCACGGTGACCTTGCGCGCCGTGCCGTCCAGCCCGCCCGGTTTCCTCCGCCTGGAAGTGGAAGACACGGGTGTGGGGGTTCCAAAAGGCAAGCGCGAGATGGTTTTCGAGAAGTTCGCGCAGGCCAATCCGTCCCAGTCCCGCCGGCAGGAAGGCAGCGGCCTGGGCCTGGCGATTTCGCGCAAGCTGGTGGAGCTGATGGGCGGAAATATCGGCCTCACCAGCGGCCGCGGCGGCCTGGGCACGCTGGTGTGGTTCACGCTGCCCATGGTTGAAGAGCCCGGCGCCTCAGAATCCTCTTCGCAGCAGCAAGGGATCGTCTCCACGCCCGCCACCTCATGACGCGACCGCAACGCATTCTCATCGTCGAAGACAACGCCCTGGTGGCCAAGTTCTATCGCATGGCGCTCGAGCGCGCCGGCGGGTTCGAATGCCTGGTCACCGAGAACGTTCCCGAGATGGTCGCCGAAGTCGAGGCCCAAGGGATTGACCTTGTGCTGCTCGACATCTCGCTCTCCAAGGCCGAATGGGAAGGCCGGCCGATTGACGGCGTGGAACTGGGCCGCCTGCTGAAGAAGCGCGCCGCGCAGCCGCTGCCCATCCTCATCGCCACCGCGCACGCCATGGCCGGCGACCGCGAGCGGTTGCTCGGCGCCTCCGGCGCCGACGATTACGTGGAAAAGCCCATCTTCGACGCCCAGGAATTGGTGGACAAGGTCCGCAGCATGCTCCCACGCGACTGAGCTTCCGAATGTCGCGGCCTGCACGCCTCACCCCATCACCATTCACGCATCTCATCATGTGCGCGGATGTCTTATCATCCTCATAAAAACTTTTCATTTCACAGCCACGCGTGCGGGCGAGCACAATGGTGAGTGCTTGCGAGCCGAAGTGTCTCTAACCAATGGACATGGCCAAAAACTCGGGGGGATGGCGCTCCGGCCTTTACCGGCGGGAAGAGCACGACGCCTGCGGGGTGGGCTTTGTGGCGCAGCTCGGCGAAGCGCCCTCACACCGTGTCGTCGAGCAGGCTCTGGAGGCCCTCGGCTGCCTTACCCACCGCGGCGGCGTGGATGCCGACGGCGCAAGCGGTGACGGCGCCGGAGTCCTGATCCAGCTTCCCTCAGCCTTCTTTGCCCACGAGGCCCAACGTCTCAATTCCAGCTTCAATCCCACCTGGAAGATTGCGGTGGGTGTTTTCTTTCTACCTCAGGAGGGCGTGCGTCGCGCCCGCGCCATGTTTCTGGCGGAAGAAGCGGTGCACAACCGCGGCCTCTACTTGGCCGGATGGAGGCAAGTCCCGCTTGACGAAAAAGCCCTGGGGCCGCAGGCGCGCGAAACCCAGCCCGCCATCTGGCACTTGCTGGTGGCGCAGCCCGCCGACCAGGAACGCGAGTTCGAGCAACTCCTTTATCTTACCCGCAAGGAAATCGAGCGGCGGTTGGCCGAAGCGGGAATTCGCGAGGGCTACATCCCATCCTTCTCATCCCACAACGTCGTTTACAAGGGATTGCTCGCGCCGGCGCAATTGGGTCTTTTCTACCGCGATTTGCAGGACGCGGAGTTTGTCACCTCAGCGGCGCTCTTTCACCAGCGCTACAGCACCAATACCTCGCCGAGCTGGTTTCTGGCACAACCCTTTCGCCTCGTCGCGCACAACGGCGAAATCAACACCCTGCTCGGCAACCGCAACTGGATGAAGGCTCGCGAAGCCGTACTGGAGCACCCCGTGTGGGGCAAGGACGTCGAGTGGTTGAAGCCCGTCCTCCAGCCGGGCGGCAGCGATTCCGCCAACTTCGACAACGCGCTGGAACTCCTCACGCGTTCCGCTCGCACCGTTCCTCACGCGCTGATGATGATGATTCCGGAGGCGTGGGAGAGTTCGGTGGAAATCTCCGCCGACGTCAAAGCCTTCTACCACTATCACTCCTGCCTGATGGAGCCGTGGGACGGACCGGCGGCCATGGCGTTCCTCGACGGTCCCCTGGTGGGCGCGGCGCTCGACCGCAACGGCCTGCGCCCGGCGCGCTACACCATCACGCACGACGGGCTGGTGGTGCTGGGCTCGGAAGTGGGCGTTCTGCCCATTGAGCCCGAGCGCGTGAAGGAAAAAGGCCGGCTTGGTCCCGGCCAGATTTTCCTGGTGGACATCGAACACCAGAAGATCTTCAAGAACCATCAGGTGAAGCGGCAGATTTCGCACGGGCGCAAATACCGCAAGTGGATCACGCGCGAGATGATTTTCCTGCCGCGTGCCAAAGCTTCGGAAGTTTCTCTCACCAAGCCCGACGGCTGGGCCCGGACGCTGGCGGCGCGCGACCGCGCCCGCTACGTCGCCATCCAGCGCGCCGCCGGCTACACCGAAGAGGATGTCGAACTTCTCCTCAAGCCGATGGCTGCGGAGAAGAAGGAGCCTGTGGGCTCGATGGGCGACGACACACCGCTCGCTGCTCTCTCGCACCGCCCGCGCCCCATCTACCACTATTTCCGGCAGATGTTCGCGCAGGTGACCAATCCTCCCATTGACCCGCTGCGCGAATCACTGGTCATGTCGCTGAATCTCTATCTCGGCCCGCGCCATTCGGTGTTGGTGGAAACCCCCGACCACGCGCGCATGATCCGCCTGGAATCGCCGCTGCTGTTTGACGACGAGTTGGAAGAATTGAAGGCGGTCAGCAACGCCCGCTTCAAGCCGGTCACCCTCTCGACCCTCTTCGATCCCTCCGCCGGCGCGGACGAAATGAAGCGCGCTCTGAAGCGCATTGTCACCGAGTGCGTGAGCGCCGTGAAGCAGGGCAGCTCCATCCTTATTCTGAGCGACCGCGGCGTGTGCGAGACACTCGCGGCCGTGCCCATGCTGCTGGCGGTGGGCGCGGTGGTTGGAGAGTTGATCAGGAAAGGCGTGGGCAACAAGACCGACCTGGTGCTGGAGACGGCAGAAGTCTGGGAAGCGCACCAGTTGGCCTGCTTGGTGGGTTACGGCGCCGCGGCGATCAATCCTTACCTGGCGCTGGAAATCGTTGCCGATCTCGCCCGGCGCGGCGAATTGGGTGCCATCTCGGTGGCCGACGCACTGGGGAATTATCGTGCTGCGCTGGAAGCGGGCCTCCAAAAGATCCTGTCGAAGATGGGTATTTCGACTCTGGCCAGCTACCTGGGTGGGGAATTTTTCGAAATCATCGGTCTTGATGCGGACGTGGTGAACCGCTTCTTCCCTGACACGCGCTCGCTGGTCGGCGGGCGGAAGTTGGTTGACCTCGCACAGGACGTGCTTGACCGCCATCGCGGCGCCTTCGGCACGCCGGCTGACAAGCTCGATTTTGCCGGTTTCTATCGTTTCCGCAAGGGCTTCGAGCGCCACGCTTTTTCGCCCGACGTCATCCGGCATCTTCAGAAGGCCGCCAAGGACAACGACGCCGGCGAGTACGCCGCCTATTCCAGGGCGGTGGGCGAGCGCGAGCCGCTTACCCTGCGCGACTTGGTGCGCTTTCGCAAATCCCGGCCCGTTCCGATTGAGGAAGTCGAGCCGGTGGAAGCCATCTGGAAACGCTTTTCGACCCAGGCGATGTCGCTCGGCGCCTTGAGCCCAGAAACGCAGCGCACACTGGCCATCGCCATGAACCGCATCGGAGGCCGTTCGAATACGGGCGAGGGCGGGGAAGACCCGGAGGTTTACCTCGAGCTCGAAAACGGCGATTCGGCAGAAAACAAGATCAAGCAGGTGGCCTCGGCGCGTTTCGGCGTCACACCGGAGTATCTGGCGCGGGCCGAACAGCTCGAAATCAAAATGGCGCAGGGCTCCAAGCCCGGCGAGGGTGGTCAGTTGCCGGCCCACAAGGTGACGCCGCTCATCGCTCGCGTCCGCCGCTCCGTGGAAGGCATCGCACTGATTTCTCCGCCGCCACACCACGACATCTATTCGATTGAAGACCTGGCGCAACTTATCTATGACCTGCGCGAAATCAACCCGCGCGCGACGGTCGGGGTGAAACTGGTTTCGCAGGCCGGAGTGGGAACGGTGGCTTGCGGCGTGGCCAAAGCCAACGCCGACGCCATCCTTATCAGCGGGCACGACGGCGGAACGGGTGCTTCGCCGCTGAGTTCCGTCAAGAACACCGCTTCGCCATGGGAAATGGGTTTGGCGGAGAGCCACCAGGCGCTGGTGGCGAACGGACTTCGACACCGCGTGCGCCTGCGCACCGATGGCGGCTTGAAAACCGGCCGCGACGTGGTGATTGCCGTGCTGTTGGGCGCTGACGAATTCGGCTTTGGCACTACGGCGCTGGTAGCCCTGGCTTGTGTCATGGCGCGCCAGTGCCACCTGAACACCTGCCCCGTGGGCGTGGCGACGCAGCGCCAAGACCTGCGCGCCAAATTCCCCAGCGACCCTGTCCGGCTGATCAACTTCTTCCGCCACCTCGCCGAGGAAGTTCGCAAGATTCTGGCGCAGCTTGGTTTCCGCAGCATCGAAGAAGCGGTCGGCCGCGCCGACATGCTCATTCCCATTTCACATCGCACGGCGGGGCGATGCGGCCGCCTGGACGTCCGGCCTTTGCTGACCAGGCCGGAAGCGACCGGCCCGGCACGCACGCGCCCCCGCAACCGGCATGTGGATGAGCTGGCGCTGAAGATGGCCGCGGACGTTCAATTGCCGCTCTCGGAAGGCAAACCGGTCGTCCGCGAATACGACATCCGCAATACCAATCGCACCATCGGCGCGAGAGCTTCGGGTGAGGTTGCTCTGTGCAATGGAAACCGAGGGCTGCACGGCTCGGCAGCGGAGTTTCGCTTCAACGGCAGCGCCGGCCAGAGCTTCGGAGCCTTCCTCACCGGCGGCATCCGGATGCTCCTGGAAGGCGAAGCCAACGACTACGTCGGCAAAGGGATGGGTGGCGGCGAAATCGTCATCCGCCCGCCACGCGCGAGCGAATTCCCGACGCACGAGAACGTGATCATGGGCAACGCCGTGCTCTATGGCGCCACAGCCGGACGGTTGTTTGCCGCCGGGCGCGCCGGCGAGCGGTTTTGCGTCAGGAATTCCGGCGCCACGGCCGTCGTCGAGGGCACAGGTGACCACGCTTGCGAGTACATGACCGGCGGCGTGGCCGTCATCCTGGGCGAGACGGGGCGCAACTTCGGCGCCGGCATGACCAATGGAACTGCCTATGTTTATGACACCACCGGCCGGTTCGAGCATCGCTACAACCGCGACCTGGTGAGGATCGAACGAATCATTGAGCCGGAAGACCTCCAATTCCTTCGCCAGCTAATCTTCATGCACGCGGAGAAGACCGGCAGCTCGCGGGCGCGTCAGATTCTTGACGGGTGGTCCGAGAGCATCCTCCATTTCTGGAAAGTCGAGCCGCGCTCGAAACCCAAATCCGCGCCGCCTCGTACCCTATCGCGAGCTTCCACCGAACCCGCGGCCGTATGAGGGCGATGTTCTTATCCCTGCCTTGCAGCGAAACGGCGGCGGGAGCTCGCCCTGGGCGGAGCGTAGGGACGCCACCGCTACGGAAAGCCGCGAATTGACCCGTTCGCCGTCGCCTGGCCAAGTTGTTGACAACTCAGTTAGGAGCGCCTAGAATCGCCTCAGTGTTGGCGCTGGGTGGCCCGACAAGCGCCGTCGCGCAAGGGCCGGTTGGTCTCCGGGAATGAAGGCGGCCGGCTAAAGCGAAAGGGAACTGTTCAGCCTGCCTTGGGCTGAGGGGCGCGACTTTCTCGCAGAGGTCCCGCGGCGAAGCTATGGGGACTAGTCCCTTCATCAAGAGTCCGTTTGCCCGGCACAGTGGAACCAACCGTCGCCGCAGCACGCGCATCGATTTCAGCGTTCCCGTCATCCTTTCCGGGCGCGACGCGAAGGGCGAGACTTTCCGCGAAGCGACTTGCACGGCCATCGTGAACTTGCACGGCGCCAAGTTGAAAACCAGCCGCGAAATCTTGGTGGGCATGCAAGTGTGTATTGATAATCCGCAAACCGGAGCGTCGGAAAAGGGCGTGTGCGTGCGGATCGAAGA
>OFHG01000240.1_pt1 | contig 23687 bp, 23 predicted proteins | sample 1521931 | NCBI WGS metagenome assembly OFHG01 (sample SAMEA2468438, study PRJEB22500) | soil metagenome | biome: Glassland; feature: Farmland; material: Clay | place: Australia | collected 2013-01-31 | depth 0.55 m
GGGGTTCCGCTGTTGCGGGCGTGGGGCGCGGTTGCCGTGATGTGGATGCGAAAAGGCGAGTCATGTAGGCCCGATTGAGCGCAGCGTTATCGGGCGGCGCTGCCGGACGCCGCTGCGCTATGTCCGGCCTACCGTGCTTTCCGGCGCTAATGATCGCCCGTCGGTTGCGCGCGAACCGCGGGGCGGTTCCCGTGTTGCGCGATCGTGACGCGGTTGCCGTGATACGGATGCGAAAAGGCGAGTCATGTAGGCCCGATTGAGCGCAGCGTTATCGGGCAGCGCTGCCGGACGCCGCTGCGCTATGTCCGGCCTACCGTGCTTTCCGGCGCTAATGATCGCCCGTCGGTTGCGCGCGAACCGCGGGGCGGTTCCCGTGTTGCACGATCGTGACGCGGTTGCCGCGATACGGATGCGAAAAGGCGAGTCATGTAGGCCCGATTGAGCGCAGCGTTATCGGGCAGCGCTGCCGGACGCCGCTGCGCTGTGTCCGGCCTACCGTGCTTTCCGGCGCTAATGATCGCCCATCGGTTGTGGGCGAACCGCGGGGCGGTTCCCGTGTTGCGCGATCGTGACGCGGTTGCAGCGATACGGATGCGAAAAGGCGAGTCATGTAGGCCCGATTGAGCGCAGCGTTATCGGGCAGCGCTGCCGGACGCCGCTGCGCTGTGTCCGGCCTACCATACTTTCCGGCGCTAATGATCGCCCATCGGTTGTGCGCGAACCGCGGAGCGGTTCCCGTGTTGCGCGATCGTGACGCGGTTGCAGCGATACGGATGCGAAAAGGCGAGTCATGTAGGCCCGATTGAGCGCAGCGTTATCGGGCAGCGCTGCCGGACGCCGCTGTGCTGTGTCCGGCCTACCGTGCTTTCCGGCGCTAATGATCGCCCGTCGGTTGCGCGCGAACCGCGGGGCGGGATCGCGCCGCCATGCTCGCGCTACCAGCTAAAACGCGCGAACAGGGTGGCGACATCAGGCGGGAGCGGGGCGCCGATGGTGACGCGGTTGCCGCGATACGGATGCGAAAAGGAGAGTTCGGTCGCCAGCAACAGCAGGCGTTCCATGGCGAAGTGGTCACGAAACAGACGGTTGTGCCGGCCCTCGCCGTGGGTGGTGTCGCCCACCAGCGGATGGAAGATGTGGGCGAAGTGTTTGCGGATTTGGTGCATGCGTCCGGTTTCGGGAACGGCCTCGACCAGCGAATAACGCGCCTTGGGATAGCGGCCGACCGGAATGTCCAGTTCGACGGTCGCCAGGCGTCGATAGCGGGTGACGGCCTGCTGCGGTTCCTTGTGTTTCTCTTCGCGCAGCGGGTAGTCGATGACGCCGCTCTCGTCGGTGTAGCCGCGCACCACCGCGAGGTATTTCTTCGCAACCTGCCGTGACTCGAACAGGGCGCACATGGCGCGCGCCGCCTCCGGGCTGAGGGCGAACAGCAGCACGCCCGAGGTGGGACGATCCAGACGATGGATGATGTAGACGCGGCGACCCAGTTGGTCGCGCAGCCGCTGCATCGCATACTCGCTCGCTTCGGCGATACGGGTGCGGTGGACCAACATCCCGGCCGGTTTGTCGATGGCGACGTAATGCGGGTCCTGATAGAGGATGGTCAGCGCGTTCATCGTTGTTCCGGCTTTTGACGGTTGAAGATATTTTCTCGAATTCTCTCACGCAACCACCGGACACACCGATGGACACCGAAGAGGATCAAGAGCCGTATGAGCTATTTGGGATACTCAGTGATCTTGGCGAGATCATTTGTTTATCGAGGTATGACATAAACTCTGGTCGTTGTACTTAACGCACCACGCGTGCCAAAAGCGATAATGCTTTTCGGGCTCTTCGGTGAATCCGATGTCTTCGGTGGTTCCACTTGTCTTCATTGTTGGAACCATAGAACACGCCAGAATCACCGCAGTTCGGTGCAAGTGCTCAGTGCAGTTTTACCTGCGGATTGACGCTGCGGCGCAGGAAATGGGCCAGGGTCAGCAGGCCGGTGCGCAGCAGGCCGTGCAGCGCCACCTGGTGCATTTTGTAGAGCGACAGATAGACCATGCGGGCGATGAAGCCGGTGATCATCAGGCTGCCGGTGAGGTTGCCCATCAGGTTGCCCACGGTGCTGTACTTGCCGAGCGTGACCAGCGAACCGTAATCGCGGTAGTGGTAATCGCGCAGCGGTTTGCCTTTCATCTGGCGCATGACCGCCTTGGCCACGAGACTGGCCTGCTGGTGGGCGGCCTGGGCCCGCGGCGGCACCAGGGTCCCCTGATTGTCCATGGCGCAGGCGGCGCAGTCGCCGATGGCGAAGATATGGTCGTCGCGCGTGGTCTGCAGGGTGGGGCGCACCACCAGTTGATTGAGGTCGTTGCTCTCCAGGCCGGCGATTTCCCGGAGGAAGTCCGGGGCCTTGATGCCGGCGGCCCAGACCTTGAAGTTGGCGGGGATAAAGTGGCCGCTGGCGGTACGGATGCCTGCGGCGCTGACCTCCACCACCCGTTCGTTGGTGTGGACCACGACGCCAAGCCGCGCCAGTTCGGCGGTGGCGGCGGCGGAGAGGCGCGGCGGCAGGGCGGAGAGGATGCGTGGCGCCGCTTCGATGATGTGCAGTTTGATGTGGCGCTCCGGGTCGATGGTATCCAGGCCGTAGGCCGACAACTGGCGCGTCACATGATGCAGCTGCGCCGCCAGCTCGACGCCGGTGGCGCCGGCGCCGACGATGGCGACGTCGAGCTGTCCGGCCTGAATCGGTCGGCCCAGGGTGTGGGCGCGCAACATCGAGTCCAACAGGCGGCGCTGGAAGCGCTCGGCCTGACCGGTGGTGTCCAGAAACAGGCAATGCTCCTTCACCCCGGGGATGCCGAAATCGTTACTGAGCGAGCCGACGGCGATCACCAAAGAGTCATAGCGGAAGGTGCGTTCCGGTACCACCTCTTCGCCGGCATCGTTGTGGGTCGCAGCGAGGGTGACGGTCTGTTGTTCACGCTCAAGCGCGACCATCCGCCCCAGGCGGAAACGGAAGTGGTGCCAGCGCGCCTGCGCCATGTACTCCAGTTCGTCTTCGTGGGAGTCGAGGGTACCGGCGGCCACTTCGTGCAGCAGCGGTTTCCACACATGGGTGCGGCTGGAGTCGATGAGGGTCACGTCGGCCAGTTTGCGCCGCCCCAGTCTGTTGCCCAGTGCGGTGACCAGTTCCAGTCCGCCCGCGCCGCCGCCGACCACGATGATTTGGTGCCGCTCACTCATGACGAACCCTGCGTTTGATGGGTGCGCACAGGGTACACCGGATGGTTCCTACTGCCTACACAGCGAGGGGTTGTTGGCGGTAAAAGGCGCACAATTGTTGATATAACTGCGGATAATGCGCATGAAGCGCCTGCGGTGCGGCAAAGAACGTCTCGCTGGCGACGGCGAAAAACTCCGCCGGATTGGTCGCGCCGTACGGGTCGAGAGCAGCGAAGTCGCCGCGCGCGATGCGTTGACGAAGATCGGTGTAGGCGCGGCTGAAGGCATCGGTCCAGGCGTGCCGATTCATAGTGCGGTGCAGCGGCGGAAAGCCGTTGGCGGGACCGTTGAGCATATCCAGTTTGTGGGCCAGCTCGTGGATCACCAGGCGCGCTCCGTGGCTACCCGCCGCGATGTCGTGCCAGGAGAGGAGCACCGGCCCCTGCGGCCACGCCTCGCCCTCCAGTGCACGCCGCTGCCGATGCACCACCCCGCCGCCGTCCTGCCACTCCTGCTGCTGTACGAAGGCATCGGGATAGAGCACGATCTCGTGCCAATTGTCGTACCAGTCGAGATCGAGTCCGAGGATCGGCAGGGCCGCCAGCGCGGCGACCGCGACACGCACCGCATCGTCGGGTTCGAAACCGTCGGCACCGTCGATGGTCTTGGTCGCCAACAGCAGCGTGGCCAGCTCCCGCAGCCGCAGCCGTTCCACCGAGCCCAGACGGCCGAAGAGGGGAAATCCGTCGACCGCCGCCTGCCACAACGGCTCAGGCAGGGCGTGGCGCCGCAACAGGCGCCGCCGCCGCCACGCACGCAGACTCCACACGACGGCGCTGCGCCTGCCGGCTCAGGCGGCCTGATTCTCCCGATTCTTGCGTTCGTTGCCTTCGTTGACCTTGAGCTGACGGCCATAGAACTCTTTGCCGTCCAGCGCCTTGATGGCGGCGGCGGCGGCGGCGGCATCCATTTCCACAAAGCCGAAACCGCGCGGTCGGCGCGTAACGCGGTCGGTCATGATGCGCACCGAACGTACCATGCCGTAGGCGCCGAACAGGTGCTGCAACTCCTCCTTGGAGGTGCGGTAAGCGAGATTGCCGACGAAGATCGACTTGGATTCGCCGTTGCCGGCGGCCGCGCGTCCCGAGGTATCGAGACGCAATGCGGCCAGGACGATGCCGATGAATGCGCCCGCGGCCACGCCTGCCGCGAACAGCGCCGCGCCGCCGAATCGATGTGACAGCGGCGGAAACAGCAGATAGCCGGCCAGCGCAAGTACGGCTGCCAGGATCAGAGCAGTGCCTAAGGTGTCGGGGGCGGGGAAGCGTACTTTCATAGTGTGGATCACCTTGTTGTAATTTAGCGGTTGCGAAACAGGTACAACGGCACCACCGTTCCGGGGAACCGTTTGATGCAACCTGGGGGATTGTGCCGGGCGCCTTGTTGTTATCTTGCGTGTCGGTTGGTGCCCTGGCATTCAATGGCCGGCAATGCCGACGGCGACCATTGTCCAATGACGCAGCGCAGGTTTCAATCCATTCATGATTTACACCTGCGATTTACAGGCGTTATTCGTTGCGGTGACGGCAGCGGATATACTGTCGCGCTGCAAATGGGGTTGAACGATGAGCGAAGAAGATAAGACACTGCTAATGATCGTGGAGTTGGGCGGCTATCCCGATTTCTCGCCGTTGTACCGTGAGTTGGGCTATGGCGTGGAGGTGGCGACCTCGGGGCGTAAGGCGATCAGTTATCTGAAGCAGTACCGTCCCGCCGCGGTGGTGGCCGAATTCAACTTTCAGCACGAGTTTCGTGATCGCACCAGCTGGCTGGAGTCGGTGCTGGCGACGTTGCAGCATACGCCGCAGACGCGCGCCGTCGTTTTCTACCGTACCGATGAACAGGAGCATCTGGATAAGCTGCGGACGCGCTTCACGCAGTTTATCGCTCTGCCGCTCCCGGTGGACGTCAAGCGCCTGGAACAGGCGCTGCGGTAATCGCGGCGTTGGTGCCTCGGCGCGGCGGCGCGGGATCAGTCGCTTTCGTCGGTTTCGAACTGCAGCCCCAGCCCGCCGCGGTCGACCCGCACCACGCGCGCCTTGACCAATGGCGCCTCGCCGTCGCCCAGCGCCTGCTTGATGCGCAGGTAGACGTCGCTCCCCACCAGCGGCAAGGAGTCACTATCGGCCTGTAGATAGATGCCGGAATCGCTCAGATTGCCGCTGGTGAGGGTGAGCGCTTCCTCGCCCGGAGGGTTCAGCTCCACTTCGATTTGGAGCTTGATGCGCGGATGGCGCCGCTGATTGCTGTCGCTCATTCGCCCGACTCTGCGGCCAGTTGCGCCACGGTGTCGGGCGCCATATCGAGACCCGCCTCCAGCCCGGGATTGAGGCTGATGCCGTGGCCCGCGCCGATCTTTTCCAGCACCCAGGTGAATTCCGCCAGCAATCCCCCTTCATAACCGGGGAAATCCTGCAGAAACGGCTTGGCGCGTTCGGGACTGGTGAACAGGATGATGGCGTCAAAGTCGTCTTCGGTCGGCAGCGACAGCGGTACGGCACTGGCCGAACCTTGCAGGCCGCCGATACCGTACTTGTCGTGGATCGGCATGAACACTTGGGAAGTGAGCAGTGCGTGCATAAATTCCTGCTCCGATATCTCGCCCTGCTGGGCGGCGAGCAGCTGTCGCTCCAAATCGTTTTGTGCCTTGAATTCCAGTGTCATAACGCTATTCGTTGGTGTCCGTGAGGGACAAAGAGTGGGCGATCCCGCGGCCAAAGGCAAGCCCGGCGCGGTGCCGCTTCAGAGGGCGAGCGACAGCAGCTGCTGCTTGGCCTGTTCGTAGCTGGCGAGGTCGATGGCGCGGCTTTCGGCGAGTTTGCGCAGCGAGCGCAATTCGCCGGCGCGCAGATCTTCAGGCGAGAGTTCCTTGCCGCTGACCGTGTCGTTGATGCAGCGTATCAGCCGTTCGGCGAAGTCCGCGACCTCCTGCGCCTGCGGTCGGTCGGCCAGCATCTCGACCAGCGGTACGGCCGCCAGACGGCTGTGCAGTGTCAGCAGGTGACGGGAGTCGCGCAGGAATTGCAGCGCTGCGGCGACCGCAAGGGCCAGCAGTGCGACTGCCAGCAGCGACAGCGCGATGGTGTGGCGGGTGCCGAATACGGCGTCGAGGACGGCCGCCAATGCCAGCGCGGTGCAGACGCCCGAGGCGATCAGCCAGCGCCAGGGGCGGACATGCGTGCGCCGCGGCTCCGGCGCCAGGATGGCGATATCCATGGCGTACTCGATGCGCCTGCCCTTGCCTGCCTGGCGCCGGATGCGCAGAAAGCGATCATCGAACAGCTCGAACAGCCGGGCACTGTTGCGTCCTTCTACCTGATGCAAGCGTGCGGTGAGTCTCCTGGCCACGGGCGCTCCGGTTGTTGAGGCGGGTACGGGGTTCGATCACGGTGTTCCGAGTCTACCCGCGCCGTTGACCAATTCCGTGTCTGCAATCACAGAAGGCCGGCTACGGCTCGCACACCACGAGCGGTACCGTCATCTCGGCGCCGCTGACGCCCCCATGGACGCCTATTTGGCTGAATCGCCGTTCGTTGGCCAGTCGGTCGCTCAGCACGTAGTTCTCTTTCAGCAGCACCACATAATCCCCGATGCGCGCCTGCAGCTGCGGGTGCGCTGCGCCGCGACCGAACCAGCCTTCGTCGACCAGCTGGGCCGACGGTATCGCCGCGCAGGCGTGGGGAAGTTCGGCGTTGAGGTAGTCGAGAAACTGCCGTTCGCGGCCCGGCCGGAGATAGCAGTAGGCGGCGCGCGGCTCGCCGCACAGCGGTAGCGCCAGAGTTTGCGCCAATCGGGGGTGGTGTTCGAGCTGTAACGTGTGTTGCGGCGTGGTGTCGATCAGGCCATGGTCGGCGCTCGCCAGCAACAGGGCGCCGCTGCCGCGCAAGGCCTCCAGCGCCATGGCGAAGGCGCGGTCAAAGGTCAGGAAGTGCTCGCTTACCTGTGCGCTTGCGGCACCGTGCGCGTGGGCGAGGGCATCCAGCTCGCTCCAGTAGGCAAACACATAGCGCGGTGCGCCGTCGCTCACCAGTTGTACCAGCCGGCCGAAGAACTCCTCCAGGCTGGCATAGCCGCTGCGGTGGGCGCGGCCGGCGCCGGCGCGACTGAAGTCGGAGTCGACGATATGGGACGGGCTCAGCTGGTGACAGGGGCAATCAAGCCGTTCGGTCAACGGCGGCGCGCCGATGAGGGTGGCCGGCGTCCAGCCGGCGCTGCTGTAGGGGGCACCGCCATGGCGCGGTGCGAAGGGCAGGATGGCGGCGACGCTTCCCAGCTCCTTCAGCCACATATGCCAGCCGGTGATGGCGTGTTGCTGCGGAGCGACGCCGGTGTGCAGGCTGGTGATGGCGCTGGCCGTGGTCGACGGGAATACCGAGGTCAAGGTGCCGATACGCTGTCGCTGCAGGGCGCTGTCGGGAAAGCGCCGCAGCAGGGCGTCGCCCATGCCGTCGACCAGCAACAGCACCACCGGGCGGTCCGCGAAGCGGTAACGCGACAGGGTCTGCAGGGGCGCGTAGCCGCTGGCGTTGGCGCCCAGGGCGACGCTGATGCTGGCCATCAGGTTGACGATACTGCTGTCGTAGTCTGGTTTGTGCATAGTGAGGCAATGTTAGCGCAGCCGGTTCTCAGCTGCCGACTGCGTATGTGTCACAATGGGCCGACTATTCGGTGGCGCCGAGCGGGAGAGATGCGGCATGAGTCTGCGTGACAGCTGGAGGGAAGAGAAACAGTCGGCCTGGCTCTATCGGGTATTGGTCGCCGTGGAGCGGGACCCGACCAAGAACGCGCTGTTCGCCGCACTGGCCGATGCCGCCGAGGCGCAGGCGCTGATCTGGGCGCAGCAGATGGCGGCGGACGGAGAGACGATGCCGGCTGCGTTCGCCCCGTCGTTGCGTGCGCGGGTGGTGGCGTGGATGTTGCGGCTGATCGGTCCGCGGGCGATCAAGCCGGCGCTGGCGGCGATGAAGGTACGCGGTATCTCGGTCTACAGCAGCGCGCCGGTTCCCGGCGTGCATCCGATGCCGACGTCGGCGGCGGAGGTGGGCCGGCGCCATCGCGGTCCCGGCAGCGGCGGTAATTTGCGAGCGGCGGTGTTCGGTATCAACGACGGTTTGGTCTCCAACACCAGCCTCATCATGGGGATCGCCGGGGCCACCTCCGATCTGCGTTTCATTCTCACCTCCGGCATCGCCGGACTGCTGGCCGGCGCGCTGTCGATGGCGGCGGGCGAATATATCTCGATGCGTTCGCAGCGTGAGTTGTTCGAATATCAGATTGGGTTGGAGCGCGACGAGTTGCGTGAATATCCGGCGGAGGAGGCGGAGGAGCTGGCCCTGATCTATCGTGCGCGGGGGGTGCCCACGCCGCAGGCGCACGCATTGGCGACGGCGCTGATGCAGGATCCGGAACATGCGCTCGATACCCTGGCGCGGGAGGAACTGGGGCTCAACCCCGACGACCTGGGCTCGCCGCTGGGTGCGGCACTGGCGTCGTTTGCCGCCTTCACCGGCGGTGCGGTGCTGCCGCTGCTGCCGTTTTTGCTCCATTTGGGGGCCGCGGCGGTGCCGATTGCCGGTGTGCTGGCGGCAGTCGGCCTGTTTACCGTGGGGGCGTTGCTCAGCCTGTTTACCGGACGCGGCGCTTTCTGGTCAGGATTGCGGATGGTGTTGATTGGCGGAGGTGCCGGTGTGGTCACCTACCTTATCGGTCATCTGCTGGGCGTTAGCCTGTCATAATCGCGGCAACGCCGGACGCAACTACCGGCAGCACGGGCTGCGCCGCCCGATATGGGCGTTTTTTCTGTTTATTTGCGGCATTTCCCTTTTCAGGCTAGTGATAGTGCGCTCATCAGGGTAAAATTCCCGGCCATTTTTCCCCTATTTCGGTAATGCCCCTGTGATTGAAAAGCTCCGCAATATCGCCATCATCGCCCACGTCGACCACGGTAAGACCACTCTGGTAGACAAGTTGCTGCAGCAGTCCGGTACGCTGGATGCACGCGCCAACCTGGGCGAGCGTGTCATGGATTCCAACGATCTGGAGAAGGAGCGCGGCATCACCATCCTGGCGAAAAACACCGCCATTGACTGGAACGGCTACCACATCAATATCGTCGACACCCCGGGCCACGCCGACTTCGGCGGCGAAGTGGAGCGCGTGCTCTCCATGGTTGACTGCGTGTTATTGCTGGTGGATGCAATGGACGGTCCAATGCCGCAGACCCGTTTCGTGACGCAAAAGGCTTTTGCCCAGGGACTCAAACCCATTGTCGTCATCAACAAGATCGACCGTCCGGGAGCACGCCCTGATTGGGTGTTGGACCAGACCTTCGACCTGTTCGACCGCCTCGGCGCCACCGACGAGCAGCTCGACTTTCCGGTGGTCTACGCCTCGGCGCTGCAGGGGTACGCCGGCCTGGAGTCCGATGTGCGCGAGGGCGACATGACGCCGCTGTTCGAGGCCATCGTCAAGCATGTAGCGCAGCCTGAAGTGGACGTGGACGGGCCGTTCCAGATGCAGGTGAGTCAGCTCGATTACAACAGCTACGTGGGCGTCATCGGCATCGGCCGCATCAAGCGCGGTAAGGTGAAGACCAACACTCCGGTGACCGTTGTCGGCCGCGAGGGTAACAAGCGCAACGCCCGCATGTTGCAGGTGCTGGGTTTCCACGGCCTGGAGCGCGTAGAGGTGACCGAGGCCCAGGCCGGCGACATCATTGCCTTTACCGGCATCGAGGCGCTGAACATCTCCGACACCCTGTGCGACCCGAAGCAGGTCGAGGCGTTGCCGCCGCTGTCGGTGGACGAGCCGACTGTCAGTATGACCTTCCAGGTCAACAACTCGCCCTTTGCCGGTCGCGAAGGCAAATTCGTGACCAGTCGCCAGATCCGCGACCGGTTGCAGCGCGAGTTGGTGCACAACGTGGCGTTGCGCGTGGAGGATACCAACGACCCGGACCGGTTCCGTGTCTCCGGCCGCGGCGAACTGCATCTGTCCATCCTGATCGAAAACATGCGCCGAGAGGGTTATGAGTTGGGCGTGTCTCGGCCTGAGGTCATTGTGCGTGAGGTGGACGGCGAGAAACAGGAGCCGTTCGAGCAGCTCACCGTCGATGTGGAGGAGCAGCATCAGGGTACGGTGATGCAGAAGCTGGGTGAGCGTGGCGCCGATTTGAAGAACATGGTGCCGGATGGGAAAGGCCGGGTGCGGCTCGATTTCATCATCCCCTCGCGCGGTCTGATCGGTTTTCGCACCGAATTCCTCACGGCCACCCAGGGCAGCGGCCTGATCTACAGTGTGTTCGATCACTACGGTCCGGTGAAGAAGGGCAACTACGGTCAGCGTATCAATGGCGTATTGATCGCCAACGGTGCAGGCAAGGCGCTGGCTTATGCGCTGTTTACCCTGCAGGAGCGGGGTCGCTTGTTCTTGGGACATGGCGAAGAGGTGTATGAGGGGATGCTTATCGGCATCCATTCCCGCGACAACGACTTGGTCGTGAACCCGCTGAAGGCCAAGCAGCTGACCAATATCCGCGCTGCCGGCACCGATGAAAACATCCTGCTGTCGCCGCCGATCCGCATGTCGTTGGAGCAGGCGCTGGAGTTTATCGACGACGACGAGTTGGTGGAGGTGACGCCTAAATCGATCCGCTTGCGCAAGAAATTGCTGGGCGAAAACGATCGCAAACGCGCTCATCGTAGCAGCGACGATTGATGTAAGTCTGCGGGGCTAGTGCCTGCAACCCGTTGGTTTGCAGGCAAAAAAAACCCCGGAAGGTCCGGGGTTGAGTATCCTTGATCCGTCCGTGACCGGAAGCCGAGCTTGTAGGCCATCCAGGCCGCGTTATCGTTTCCGGATAATCCTGACCAACTCCGTGTTCGGTAATGGGTCTCCCTCCGTGCGTCCTTGCAAAGCCCCCGCATCCTTGCGAAGCCGGGGTCTATATTGCCTATAAAGATCAGTTTTGTACGTCGGGGCACGTCGACATATTTTGTAGGAAAAATCTTACAAATAGTGACCGCTGCGGCCTGGATGCCGAGTCGGATACAATAGGCTGATACGTTAGCCGCGGGGCGCCACCATGCATATTCTCTATCACGAACTGCAACCATACGTGGTCCACAGCCTTGAGGTGGAGTCGCCGCATGTGCTCCACGTGGAGGAGTGCGGCAACCCCGCGGGATTGCCGGTTATATTTGTCCACGGCGGTCCCGGTGCAGGTTGCGAGGATTACCATCGGCGTTTCTTCAATCCCGACGTCTACCGCATCATCTTGTTCGATCAGCGGGGCTGCGGACGCTCCACCCCCCATGCATCGCTGGAAAACAACACGACCGAGGCCCTGGTTCAGGATCTGGAGCGGATACGGCAACGCCTGGGCATCGAGCGCTGGGTGCTGTTCGGGGGCTCGTGGGGGTCGACGCTTAGCCTGGTCTACGCCCAGACCCACCCGGAACGAGTGCTGGGGTTGATCCTGCGGGGTATCTTTTTGTGCCGCCCGAGCGATATCCACTGGTTCTACCAAAGCGGCGCGAGCCGCCTGTTTCCCGATCTGTGGGAGGCCTTCCTGGCCCCCATCCCCGAGGAGGAGCGCGGCGACTTGCTCGCGGCGTATTATCGACGCCTGACTGGCGACAATGAGGTGGAGCGGATGGCGGCGGCGAAGGCTTGGTCGCTGTGGGAGGGACGTACCGCTACTCTGCGCCTGAATAATGCGGTGGTCGATCATTTCGGCAACCCTTTCACCGCCTTGAGTCTGGCGCGTATCGAGGCACATTATTTCAAGCATGATACCTTTCTGCGTCCTGACCAGATCCTGGCGGACGCCCGGAGATTGAAGGGGATACCCGGTGTCATCGTCCATGGGCGTTACGATGTGGTCTGTCCTCTCGATAATGCCTGGGCGCTGCACGCGGCATGGCCGGAGGCGGAGTTGCGTATCATCCCGGATGCCGGACATTCGGCCAGCGAGCGGGGCACGGTGGATGCGCTGGTGCAGGCAACCATTGACATGGCGGAACGCTATCGATGATCGGCCTGCTGCAGCGGGTGAGTTCGGCGCGCGTGGAGGTGGCAGGAGAGGAAGTGGGCGCCATCGGTCGTGGGTTGTTGGTGCTGGTGGGCGTGGAACGAGGCGACACCGAGACGCAGGCGGAGCGGCTGCTTGAGCGGCTGCTTGCCTACCGGGTGTTTCCCGACAACGAGGGCAAGATGAACCTGAGTTTGCGTGATATCGGCGGCGGCCTGCTGCTGGTGCCGCAATTTACGCTCGCGGCGGACACGCAAAAAGGGACGCGCGCCAGCTTTACGGCAGCAGCCGACCCGCAACAGGGTCTGCATCTGTTCGATCACCTACTGCAGCTGGCGTGGGAACGACACGGGGATGTGCAGAGCGGACGTTTCGGTGCCGACATGCAGGTCGCGTTGGTCAACGATGGTCCGGTCACATTTTGGCTGCGCGCAGCGCCGGCATTGGATAGAACGTCGTATTCGGCAACGTAGCGTGATAATTTTTTGCCATCATAGTTAGCGGCATGGGATGAGGCGTTACCCTATTGCAACCGAAGATGTGAATGCCGCCAAATGGTTGCGCAGAGGCAGAGATTCTGCTCATCAACCGGATTCTCAATTTTATTTTGCTTTTAGTTGCGTTCATGAGCGCCAGTTCCTTACCATGGCGCGGCGATGGCTGTTACGGTACGGTTGTGCTCATAAGCGTGTAGTGGGCGAAAAAATCGCGTAAGGTGGCCTCTCGGCGTGGCAAATGTCATTGGCAATTGGCGCACAAACGCAGCAATATGCTCATTTTCATGCTGACGCTGATGGACATTTTTATTGTCGTTCGCGGGTCGCCTGGAAGCAGCACGAAGCCTCCGGCGGTTTCGCGGTGCGGCTCACGCCGCTAGGGCTGATCATTGCGGCGTCCGCTGCTTTGCGCCTGGCAAGGATCCGAATGGATGGCCAGACGCTTCCCTGACGGGAACGCGGTAGCCGGTGGCCGACTTAGGATGGGGCGAGATGCCGCGAGCACGGCCAGCGTTGCTGGCTGCTTCATTTAGAGGGGACAGATGGAACGGAATACTTTCTTAGGCGTACTGCTGGTTACGCTACTCGCGCTCGGTATCGGGCTACTGATTCCGATGAAGCAGGACGACAATCACCCGGCGATGCTGCCGTGGGTAATCAAGGTCAATAGCGATGGCAGCAGTACCGTCTTCGGCCTGACGCTGGGACGGAGCACGCTGGGCGATGCGGAACGACAGTTCCAAGAAGAGGCGGAACTGACTATGTTTCGCTCGGCGCGCGGACGCTTATCGGTGGAGGGGTACTTTGACGACGTGATTTTGAGCGGGTTCGCCGCCCGATTTGTACTGGTAGCGCACCTGAGCGACGCCGAGTTGAAGGCCATCTACAACCGCGGATTGCGCATCGCCACCATGGGGGACGGACAGCACAAAATCACCATGCAGCCGGACGATATAGCAAAAGTCCGGGCGACTCCCATTGCCAGCATCACCTACCTTCCGAAAACGAGTATCGGCTGGACGACAGTCGCTAAACGCTTTGGCAAGCCGTCGCTCAAGGTCACCGAACCGGACGGAGCGACGGAGCATTGGCTGTACCCGGCCGAGGGATTGGATATTGCTATCAATACGAGCGGAAAGGTGGTGATGCAGTATGTGGCGCCACGCGATTTTGGCAGAGTGATGGCTCCGTTGCTGAAGAAGGCGGCTGGGCAAAAGGCTTCCAAGCGCTAATGGCGCTAGTCATCATCGTCCGGCATGCGCTGGTCTTTTTTACGCTTTGCATCGACCTGCGGTAGGTTGGGGTCATCATCGTCGTGGATGATACGATTGCCATCGCCTTCGAGATCGTCGTACTGTCCCCGTTTTACTGCCCAGAACAGCACGACTACCATCGCCAGTCCAATAAAGATCATGCCGGGAATGAGGCTGTAAATGACGTCCATCGCGTTGTGCCCTCGGTAATTTGTAACTGCCTGTAGGATATCGCCAACGGCAGGAAAGTTCCTTAGTCGCCTATATCCTCTGGTTTTTTTTGAATAAGGTGCGAATACGTGCGGCGTTGCCAATGACTAGCAATGAGCTGACCGGCATGGAAATGGCGGCGACCAGTGGGGTAATAAAGGCAGCCATCGCCAACGGTACCATAATTAAATTGTAGGCCAATGAAATACCGAGGTTTTGCCGTATAGTGCGCAGACTGCGGCGGGACAATAGGGTTGCCAATCGGATTTTATCCAACTCGCTGCTGATCAGAACGATGTCGGCGCTTTCGACCGAGACATCGGTACCGGAGCCCACGGCTATACCGACGTTGGCACGAATCAATGCCGGCGCATCGTTTACCCCATCGCCGATCATGGCGACCCGTTCGCCTCGATGCTGGAGTTCTGCGATTACGCGGTCCTTATCCTCAGGCAGTACCTCGGCGATGACGTCCATGCCGCCCAATTGCTCGGCTATGGACTCTGCCACCCGCCGCCGGTCGCCGGACAGCAATGTCATGCGAATCCCCTCGGCGCGAAGCGCATCGACGAGGCGTCTGGCTTCCGGGCGAAGGCGGTCGGCAACGGTGAGGATGCCGACGTGCCGCCCGCCGAACGCTACATAGACACAGCTTATGCCTTGGTCCTCGAAGGCTTGCGTCTGTGGCGTCAGCGTGCTGTTAAGGGCAATGTGGCGCTGTATCAGCCACGCCTCGGTACCAAGCACCATTTCGACGCCGTCCACCTGTGCGGCAACCCCGCAGCCAGGAACACTTTGGAATCCTTCCAACCGCGGAGCGAAAATTCCAAGCTCCCGCTCGCGGGCGCTTTCGACAATCGCCTTGGCGACATTGTGTTCGGAAAAGCGCTCGACGGCGGCAGCCTTCAGCAACAGATCATCGGTATCGACATCTCCATCCGTAATGATATTGGTAACCGCCATCCGCCCCTCTGTCAGGGTTCCGGTCTTATCGAACACGAAGTGCGTGATGGCGGACATCGTCTCAAGGACGGCACCGTTCTTGACGAGAATCCCATGCCGGGCACCGAGACCGGAAGCGACGGCGATCGCCATGGGCGTGGCAAGGCCAAATGCGCAGGGACAGGTGATAATCAGCACTGACGTGGCAGAAAGCAGTGCGACCTGGAAGTCGACATGCAGCCACCAGAGGAAGGTGATGGTGGCCAAAACAAGGGTAATGGCGACAAACCATGGAACGATCTTGTCCGCTGTGCACTGAATGGGCGCTTTCGATGCTTGTGCGTCCTCCACCAGACGGATTATTCGGCCAAGCGCAGTATCACGAAGTGTGCCCGTTACCTCAGCGGTCAAGGCGCTGCGCGTATTGACGGTGCCGGCGGAAATGGCGTCTCCCGGTCCCTTGTTGACGGGGCGCGACTCGCCGCTCAGCATCGATTCATCAATGGCGCTGTGCCCTTCCAGCACGATGCCATCGACGGGTACTTTATCGCCGGCCCGGACCAAAACAGTTTCGCCGACCTTGACGGCTCGTATCGGCAGCAATTGTTCCGCGCCGTTGCGAAGTACAGTGGCGCCCCGTGGCTGCAAATCAATAAGTCGTTGGGTGGCAGCAACCGCCCGCCGTTTCGACATCGATTCGAGCTGGCGGCCAATGAGTATCACAAATAGAAAATTGACCACGGTATCGTAATAGACACCGTGAGAGTGTGGATGAAAGAACGTGACGTAAACTGAATAGAAATAGGTAATGCTCGCGCCCAAGGCGATGGGGAGATCCATCGTCAGATGTAGTCGACGCAAGCCGGTCCAGGCACCTTTTAGGAATGGCCAGCCGGAGTAGAACAGAGTTGGGGTGGCCAACGCAAACCCGATCCAGTAGAACATGATTCGGAATTCACCTTTGCTGGCGCCGGTGTAGAGAGCAATTGATATCCACAACAGGTTCATCATCGCGAATCCCGCGAACGCGATGCGGAATATGAAGGTGCGATTCTGTCTCTTCAGCGAACCCTCAGCGACTTCCGGGTCGAATGGCACGGCGGAATACCCGATGTCGGCCAAGCGTCCTAGGATGCCCGAAAGTTTGATTTGGTTATTGTTCCAACGAACCAGCAATCGGCGTCCCGCAAGATTGACGTTGGCGCTCACTATTCCGTGTAATTTTCCTAGCGTCCGCTCGATCAACCAGACGCAAGCAGCGCAGTGTATGCCCTCGACCAGGAGATTGATTTCTCGCTCCTCGCCGAGTTGGGAAACATACTCCTCCTGGACCTCATCAATGTCGTAAAGCGCTGCATCTTTGGGTGGCGGCGGAGGGGGGGCGAGTAGCTGACCTTCAGGTGTGCGCTGGTAGAAACCTTCCAGCCCGGCATCGTAGATGGCTTTGCAAACGGCACGGCATCCGATACAACAAAATCGACGGGAGCTGCCGACGATATTCTCGCTAAATGTTTCGTCCTTTGGCAGCGGCAGGCCGCAGTGGAAGCAGGAGGTAACGTCTGGCGAAGCGCTGTCTGTCATGGGGCTCTTCTGATTGCTGCTGCCACACAAATACGATTATAAGAAGCGGACGGGGGAATCATCAATGCCCCCGTCCTCGGGGTTGGCTTACATCTTCATAACGAAGATATGGCGCGTCGTATCGTAATTGAATCCTTTGTATGCATTAGCAACCTCAAATATAAGATCCCAATGCCCCTTCAATTTGAAGGCCACGTGCGCTTCGTACTGTCCCGGCGCGACTTCGGTCATGGGCATACTGAAATCCGCATCCGCATTGGCCGAACGGTAGGCGTAAAGCATTACATTGGCACCACGTACCGGCTTGCCATCTTTATCAAGGACGATATAACGATAGTTTTGGGGTGCGTTGAGTACTATGGTATCCGGAACCTCGACGGTTGCCTTCCAATCCAGCGCCTCACGGGCAGCCCGACGGTCAAGAATATGTTTTGAATAATTTTGACCGTTATCGTAATAGTTTTGGTTCACAAGCCCAGGAAATGTCCTGATCGCAGTGATAATGAAGCCTGTATCAACGCTGACTACAACGGCAAGAAGTCCTATCAAGCCGAGTAGCCACGGATTGCGCAGACCATTTTTATTCGACTGGGATATCTTGTCGTCATCATGAATATCGGCCGTCGTCATGGTTGTATACCTATTGGTTAATATTTAATCATTCTCGGGAGCGCGGAAGAAACTCTCACGCGATGATTCCAGTTTTGGGTTCTCTTTGGCCTGGATATGAAACTCTATGTTTTGTTGATCCTCATCTTCATGCACCAGATCTTTTTCGGGCACCTGCACGTAAACGGTATAGCTCGTGATGCCACTGGCCTCTGCAAGCAGATAGGCTCCATTGGTTGCATCGCCATGAACAGTTAACCCTTTAGGACCTTTGACGGACAATTTCACATGAAGTTCATTTGGTGTCTTATTGAGTATTTTTAAATAATATTTATTCTGAATGGAACCGTCACTTTCCAGGACATAAAGCGGCTGCCGTTCGTGGAGTACTTTAATCTGTATCCCGGACATATGGGCCAGACCGAACAAGATACCGGAGAGCGCCACCAGCAAGATCGTAGCGTAGATCAAGACGCGCGGACGCTGGTAAAGTTTAAGTGTCGGCTTGCCTTCAAGTTCATCCATTGAGGCATAACGGATCAGACCGTGGGGCCGCCCGATTTTCTCCATTACGGAATCGCATGCATCAAGGCACAGGGCGCAGGTGATACATCCTTCCTGTTGGCCATGGCGAATATCGATACCCGTTGGACAGACGGCTACACATTGGCCGCAGTCGATGCAGTCACCTTTGCCCTCTTCGATTTGCCCCTTCTTGAGTTTTCCGCGTGGTTCTCCCCGATTAAGATCATAGGTGGGTAGAATCGTTTCGCGGTCATACATGACGCTCTGGATGCGGGCATAGGGACATAGCCAGAAGCAGACCTGTTCACGCATGTGGCCAGCGAACAGATAGGTAAAGAACGTGAACACGGCGACCACACCATAGGGGACGGGAGAGGCGCTGAGAGTCAAGAACGCCTTCCACATATCGAACGCGCCGCCAAACCACAGGGTGAAGCTGATGCCCGTAAGCATGCCGATCAGTATCCAGATGACGTGCTTGGTTAGCTTGATGCGGATCTTGGTGAAATTCCACGGCGCCTCGTCCAGCTTACGACGCTTCTGTGGTGGACCCTCCAATTTTTCCTCAATCCACGTAAAAATGTCGGTCCAGACCGTCTGGAAGCAGAAATAACCACAGAACACTCGCCCCGCAATCGAGGTGACCACCGCTAGCAGGATGGCAAAAAATAGTAGTACGAGAGAAAGCATCCAGACATCTTGCGGCAGTATTGTGAGACTGAAAATATGGAATTGCCGGTGTGGGATATCAAATAGAATGGCCTGGCGTCCGTTCCAGCGAAGGTACGGGCCTAGGAAGAAAGCCAGCCAGACACACGCTGCAAGCCATTTGATGGTACGGAAACGACCGTGCATGCGCTTAGCGTGAATGGTTTCCGCGCCGGTGTTGACATGCCAATAGTGGGATTCGGCGTATAGCTCATCGGCGTGCGCCTGCTTCTGTTCATGCTCACTCACTTCAATACCTCCTAGCCGGTTGCCGCAGCATGCTGGTGCGGTCGTACCGTTGGTTTGATCACAATGCGTTGTAGAAAAGAGGTATCTCCTTTCAGCAACTAACTAATTACATCCCGTCCTGGAGGTGCGATAAGCGAATAGAAAATATTAGCATAGCCTTCGAAAGAAGAGGGGGACCCTGTCAGCCCCCCTCTGGCGCTACGTTATCGCTATTATTTTTTGTTGATCAATCTGCCGACCTTAATTCCTAGAAAAATCAGCATTGCTACTGCAAAAGCTATAGTCAGATAAGAACCAATTGCTACCCAATCATATCTACCCATTGTACCGTCCCCGTTGGATAGGGCGCCGCGTGTCTTAATAGTGTCACGCGGCGCCGTTTTACCTAAGTAACGTGCTCACCACCGGATTAGTGGCTGAACTTGTACACGTACACCGCCAATTTGGTGATTTCTTCCTTGCTCAACTTTTTCCCGCCGAATGTCGGCATCTGGGCGTGGCGTGTATCCGGATCGGATGGGTCATTTACACCATGCGTGATGGTGTACTTGACGCTAGCCAACTGATCCTTTGAACGGAAACGCCAGATGCTGTCGGTAAGATTGGCGGAACCGATCGCTTGGTTGCCCTTGCCGTCCGCGCCATGGCAAGCGAAGCAGCCCTTGGCAGTGAACAACGGTGAGGAAGTGGGCTCGTGCTTGATGATGGCATTGGCCAACTCGTCGATTTCCGCCGTGGTCATCGTTGGGTTGCCGCCCTTGGCTGGCATCATGCCCATATGACCGTTGGTGATGGTGTTCTGAATAGCATCGACGCTACCGCCCAACAGCCAATCATCATCGGTCAGGTTCGGGAAGCCTGGACCGTTATCGGCCGACGTTCCCTGACCGCTGGTACCATGGCACGCCGCACAGTTGTCGCCAAACAATACCCTCGCAGAGTCCTTGACGTACTGTGTCAGTTCAGGATTCGCCAGAATTTGATCAGCTGACAATCCTTTAAGTTGGTTCTCGTACTTCGCACGTACGGTATTCAACTGGACAAGGCTCTGCTTGTACTCCTTGATTTGAGTCCAGTGGAGAATGCCTGGAGTGGCGCCCCCGAACCACGGCCACATGGGATACAAAATACCGTAGATCACCACCAGTATCCAACTTGCGTGCAGACCAAGCAGCCACCATCTTGGTGGTGGATTGGTTAACTCTGCCAAAGTCTCATCCCACACATGTCCAGTTGTAGGGACACCGTACGGATTATCATGTTCGCTCATTTTTTATCCTCCGTATCGAAACGGTCGTCATCGTCAAGAATGTGACGTTGCGATTCCAGTCTGTCTTTGTTCTTCGGATGGAGCACATATACATACAGAACAATCATCGCCAAAAAAACGGTGACTGTTGTGATCACCCCCACCCAATCACTGGGCGTCATCGCCGCCCAGTCCGTATGGAAATGCTCCTGCAGACTACTCACGATAATTTACGCCTGGTTGAAACTTGACCTCCGTACCAAGTACCTGCAGGTAGGCAACCACAGCTTGCAGTTCCGTCTTGCCGGCCACATCAGCCGCCGAAGCGATATCGTCTTGGGTGTACGGCACGCCGACCGCCCTCATCCCCCGCATGTCAGCAGCGACATGGGCCGGATCAAGTTTGTTCTTTGCGAGCCACGGGAAGTTGGGCATGATCGATTCGGGTACGACGGAACGTGGCGCCAATAGGTGTTGGTACATCCAGGCGTTAGAGTATTTCCCGCCAACACGGGCGAGGTCCGGTCCCTGACGTTCGGAACCCCACTGGAAGGGATGGTCATACATGGACTCGGACGCCAGTGAGTAGTGGCCATAGCGCTCCAACTCGTCGCGGAACGGACGAATCATCTGCGAATGACACAAATAACACCCCTCGCGGATGTAGATTTCACGGCCGGCCAGCTCCAGCGGAGTGTACGGACGGATACCGTCGCCGGCTTTCCAATCCGTCAGTTTCTCGCCGGGTTGACGTTGCCATACAATTTCCGGGTGCTTGTTGTACTCTTCCGTGTTCTTGAGAAAGAACAACGGGACGATTTCCACCAAGCCGCCGATGGATAATATGACGGCGAGCGTAATGAACATAAAAAAGACATTACGCTCAATCTTATCTTGCAACTTTGTCGAATGGATTTGTTCAGCCATTTTCGTCGTACTCCTTATTCTGGCGTCTTCACGCGGTGGCGCTGGCAGCAGCAGCGGTACGGCGCTGACCAACGGTCACGGTCATCAGTACGTTGTACAACATGACAGCACCGCCGGACCAATAGATGATTCCGCCAATCAAGCGCATTACATTGTACGGATGCGTGGCAGCAACAGATTCGGCGAAGGTGTAGGTCAAGGCGCCGTACTGGTCGTAGTCACGCCACATCAGGCCCTGCATGATGCCTGCCACCCACATGGCAGTGATGTAGACGACGGTGCCAATCGTGGCCGCCCAGAAGTGCAGGTTCACCAGCTTTGCGGAGTACATGCGGGTGTTCCACAGCTTCTCGATCATGTGATAGAGCGCGCCGCAACCTACCATTGCCACCCAACCCAGAGCACCGGAGTGCACATGGCCGATGGTCCAGTCGGTGTAGTGAGAGAGGGCGTTGACGGTCTTGGACGCCATGACCGGACCTTCGAAGGTGGACATGGCGTAGAAGGCCAGTGACATGATCAGGAAGCGCAGGATGTAGTCGGTACGCAGCTTATCCCAGGCCCCGGACAGGGTCATCATACCGTTCACCGCGCCACCCCAGGACGGGATAATCATTGCCAGGGAAACGGCGGCACCCAGCGAGCCGGTCCAGTCCGGCAGAGCGGTGTACTGCAGATGGTGAGCACCCAGCCATACGTAGCCGAACATCAGCGCCCAGAAGTGCAACACGGACAAGCGGTAGGAGTAAACCGGACGTCCAGCCTGTTTCGGCACGAAGTAATACATGATGCCCAGGAAGCCGGCGGTCAGATAGAAACCTACCGCGTTATGGCCCCACCACCATTGGATCATGGCATCTTGCACACCAGAGAAGATCGAGTAGGACTTCCACAGCGACACAGGAATGGCAAGGCTGTTGACCACATGCAGGTATGTGATCATCACCATCATACCGAGGAAGAACCAGTTTGATACGTAAATGTGGCTGGTCTTGCGGCGGGCGATAGTCATCGCGAAGTTGAATGCGTAAGAGAGCCAGACGACGGCGATGGCAATGTCGATAGGCCACTCCAACTCAGCGTACTCTTTGCCCTGGGTAATGCCCTGCGGCAGCGTGAGCACGGCGGCCACGATAATCAGGTTCCAACCCCAGAAGGTGAACCACGCCATCTTGTCGCTCCACAGACGTACGCCGCAGGTGCGTTGTACGGAGTAGAATGCGGAGGCCATGAGCGTACATCCACCGAATGCGAAGATGACCGCGTTGGTATGCAACGGCCGCAAACGACCGAATTCGAGATAAGGTATGTTGAAACCCATCACTGGGTACGCCAATTCTGACGCGATATAGACACCTACAAGCGTGCCCACAACCAGATAGACGACCGCCATGATGGAAAACCACCTGACGACATCGAAGTTATACTTCTGTTCTTGTGTCGCTTCCACGAGCTTCTCTCCTCTGTGTGAGTCAATGGTTGATACCAAGACTTACTAATTTACTGCCCCAAAAACTCCTAAGTTGAATATATCGGTGTAAACCCCCATACATTCCCAAATTGAACCTAAATTACTCTCGATGATTCAGCCGCGCGCAGGCGATACCAAATCAATCCCCGATCCGAGATTCGATGATCCGTTGTGGCCAGAAGTGAGTCCGGCGTTACCAAGGTTATTCCGCTGGGGGCTGGGCTTTATCCCGGCCGTGCAGCCGCCAAAGAAGGGGGCGTCCGGCGTTACCAAGGTTGTTCTGCTGAGGGCCGGATAGGCTGCTTTGGCGTAAAATTCGGCGAAATAAATTCGCCGATACGCCAATAAGAATCTCCCCCTAATGCATTGGCCGCTTTTATCACCCCTGTTAGCACAACTAGCAACCAAATATAATCGAAGAGAAGATATCAGAACATTGATTTTTGTCAAACAAAGTGGTGATTACCACACATCACTTGCGGCATATCACGCAGTAGTTTGACGTAATTTCCATCTGTCTTCCCAAATGCATGACAGGGTCACTCGGAAATTGAACGGTTCGCGTTTGCACGGGACTGGCACGCTACGGCTTGTAGGCGCGGCAGATCCAGAACGCGTATGTGTTTGCGCTGGACCGTAAGCAGGCGGTCTTCTTGAAAACGCGTAAACAACCGACTAACCGTCTCAACCACTAAGCCGAGATAATTGCCAATGTCATTGCGCGACATGCTGAGATTGAATTCTGTTGGCGAAAAGCCACGCTGTTGGTAGCGGCCGGAGAGACTGATAAGGAGGGAGGCGAGGCGTTCCTCGGCGTTCTTCTTGCCGAGCAGCATGAGCAACGACTGTTCATGCTGTATTTCGCGGCTCATGATTCTGAGCAATTGGTGGCGCAAGGTGGGGATAGGTTCCGACAGCTCTTCAAGGCGCTCGAACGGGATTTCACAGACACTGGCGGTTTCGAGTGCCTTGGCGTCGCAGGGATGGCAGTTGCCGCTGATGGCGTCAAGGCCGACCAGTTCGCCAGGTAGATGGAAGCCAATGACCTGCTCATAGCCATCCTCGGTCGGGATGTAGGTCTTTATCGAACCGGAGCGGACCGCATAGATGGCCTGAAACGGATTACCCACCCGAAACAGGTGTTCGCCCCGTTTTA
>OFHG01000241.1_pt1 | contig 23644 bp, 28 predicted proteins | sample 1521931 | NCBI WGS metagenome assembly OFHG01 (sample SAMEA2468438, study PRJEB22500) | soil metagenome | biome: Glassland; feature: Farmland; material: Clay | place: Australia | collected 2013-01-31 | depth 0.55 m
TTCCTCCTCGCCCTGGTCCTCCTGGCCGTCGTCGGCGGCGCCCTGGCCGCGTCCGCGGCCGCGAGCGGCCCCCTCCTCTTCGACCTCCACGGCCCGACGGCCATCGCGCCGGGTCAGAACGCCGTGTTCAACGTGACCGCCTCGGGCGGGCCCGACGGGAACGTCACCTACTCCGTCGTGTACTACATCGAGGGCACCAACACGTCGGGAGGCGCCCCGCTCTCCTCCTCGCCCGGGCGGACCAGCGGGAACCAGACCACCCTCCAGATCAACGTGACGGCCCCCACCTTGGAGCAGACGGTCACCCTGGTCGTGACCCTGGAGGCGACCCCCGAGGCCGGGTCCGTCCAGAACGTCACGAGGACGTTCTCCATCACCGTGGTCAAGCCCATCGTGCTGACGGCGACCTTCCACAACGGGGGCACGACAACCGCGCTGAACATCACGGTCCGATGGTACGTCGACGGGGCCCTCGTGGGCACGAGCCAGATCGCCCGGATTGCCTCCAACGCGGACGCGACGGTCACGTTCAACTACCTGCCCGTGGGACTGGCCCCGGGCGAGCACACCCTCCGCGTGGAGGCGGACCTGGACCACAACAACGTGATCGACCCGTCCAAGGGCGAGGTGGTCACGTCGACCCTGTTCTACAGCCAGGTCTCGGAACCCGCGACGGGCTGGACCATCCTCCTGGGCATCGGGGTCTTCATCCCCGTGTTCCTCGGGGTCGTCGCCCTGCGGCGCCGCGGCCAGCGGTGACTACGCCAGCTCCAGGATCCAGACGTCCGCGTGGTTGCGCAGGAGCATGCCCAGCTTGGTGCGGGAGATCCCCGCCCGGGCGAGGAGCGGGTCCAGTCGGTCCTCGGGGGGCATCATCACCGTGCCGTCCACCCAGGCCGTGGCGATCGTCTCGTAGCGGACGCCCTTGCCGCCCACCTTGATCCGGGCCGCCGCCGTCTCGCGGAACGTGTGGAGGACGATGTGGAACGAGGTCACCGCCGTGGGGCGCACCCTCTCGTTGAAGTAGTCGGCGACCTGCTTGTGGACGGGGGCAAAGGCCCCGACTCGCTTGGCGTACTCGCGCCAGCCGCGGTCGAACGGCGACCGGGGCGTGGTCATGGCGTGCTCCGTCACGGGCTGGACGTCCTCGAACGTGGCCAGGATGGACTGCCCGGAGACCAGCGCGCCGAGGAACTCGGGCCACGAGGCATACTCCTCCTTGGGCATCGCGTTCCCCAGGTTCTTCGCGAGGCTGACCAGGTAGTTGTTGAGGCCCTGCACGCCGACCTTCGTGGCGAGGTCCTCGAGGAACAGGGCCGTGGCGACCTCCACGAAGGGGTTGCACTCGGGCATGCGCGCCTCCGCGGGCATCAGCGGCCCCCTTTCAGGCGCGCCCCGCGCATGACCAGCGCGTAGACGCATTCGTAGTTCCGGAGCAAGGCCCGGACGTGCTCCTCGTTGATGTTCACCATAGCCACGTTCTTCGAGGAGATCTTCGTCTCGCCGCTCCAGCCACGGGTCGCAAGCAGGTAGGAAACCAGCGGGTTGCCCGAGACGGTCACGTTCTTCGCGATCTCCTCGCGGAACCGCTCGTGGAACACGCAGAAGTTGCACACGGCGATGTTGTGCACGTTCGCGTTGTACTCCTCCATGACCACGGCGTCCCCGGGGCTCATCCGGCCCACCGCGTACCGCGTCCGGAAGATCGTGGGCACGTAGCAGCACTGCTTCATCGCGTACAGGTACCCGACCACGTCCCCGTCCACGTCCGTGATGGCCATGTCCGTGAGGGGCGTGACGTCGCCCTCGATGCTGAAGGCCGTGCGGCCCTCCCGCACGGCGACGTTGAAGGAGGTCCATCCGAGGTACGCCTCCTTCCCCATCCGGGAGGCCAGGGCGTCCCCGACCCGCTGCCAGAACTCGACGACGCCGTCGGCCCCGGCTTTCTCGATCATGTCCTCGATTAGGGAGGCGAGCGCGACGTCGAGCATGGTCACAGGGCTCCGGTCATGGGCTCACACGAAGGACGACAGGACGCCGTCCAGGTACGTCTTCCACTCCTTCTCCGCGCGGTCCGCGACCGTGTCGCCCCGGATCTCGCGGAGCTTCTCGAGCACGAGGCGGAGGAACCGGTTCCAGTGGTCCCGGGTCATGTAGGCGGAGGAGGTCCCGACCTCGTTGTACGCCAGGGTGAGCGTCTCCTCCAGGGGACCCGGGCCAATCAGGCTCCCGAGCCGCTGGCGGAAGTACGTCTCGATCTCCTTGTTCTTCTTGAATTCCTTCGTCTCGCCGAACTTCTGGACGAAGAGGATCCGGGGGAGCCGCTTGAGCTCCGCGCCGACGGCCTCGTCGTACGCGGCGAGCACCTCGGGCGTGACGGGCTTCTCCTCGAACAGGTGGCGCACGACGATGGCCGTCGTGACGACGTTGGCGAGGACGCCCTGCATCTTCGTGATCTCCACGGGCTTCGTCGTCAGGAAGACGAGGAACGCGCGGTCGCCCACGCCGCTGATGATCACCGTGCCCGCCTCGAACTGCTCCACGGACATCATCATGTTCTGCCCGCTCAGCTGGTTGCAGATGTGGGCCAGGTTGCCCTTGAGGAGGTTCAGGAGGCGGTATTCCCGCGGGTTGAGTTCGTTGGGGATGGAGGACGCGAAGATCCGGCCGTCCACCCCGAGGAACATGGCGATGTCCAGGGCGTTGTCCTCGCGGCACCGGCCGAGCTCCGTCTCGAGGAGGAGCTTGAGGTGGCCGACCGTCTCGGCCCCCATGGTCTTGTCGACCTTGCCGGCGTAGGGCATCTAGGCGCCCCGCTTCAACCCGTAGGAGTTGAAGAGGATCTGGAGGGCTTCCTCGGGGGAGTAGTCGTAGTCCCAGTTCTCCTGCATGAGCCGGATCCGGTCCAGGACGCGCGCGGGGGCCTTGAGCCCCTGCGCGGTCTTCAGCGCCTCCTCGAACGTCTTCGCGTGGGACCGCGTGGTCTCCTCGGCCATCTGGACGGGGCTCGTCCGCACGACGATGCCCACGCCGCGGGCGAAGAGGTACGGATACACGCCCTCGCCGTGGTGGACGCCTCGCATCTTGAGGATCTTCAACGTCCGGTTGAAGGCGCCGCCGATGGGATAGTACTCCAGATGGACCGCGCCGTCGGAGAGGTAGATGGGCAGGAGGACGTCCTCCCCGACCGTCTCGCCGGGGCGGGCATGCTCCTCGACCGTGCACAGGACCACGCCGAGTTCCTTGAGCGTGTAGAACAGCTTCCCGATCAGCTCGCGCTGCTCGAGCTTGTCCTGGGTCGCCCAGATCACGGGGGTCATGGGGTCGATGACCACGCGGGTCGGGATGTTGTAGTCCGCGCGCGCCTTGACCAGCTGGGGCAGCTGCTCCTCGATCATCTTCTTGAAGTTCTTGCCCTTGAGGTGGATGAAGAAGAGGCTCTTCTCGTAATACTTCCGCAGATCGAAGCCCATGAGGTCCGCCTCGCGCATGATCTGCTCCGGAGGCTCCTCCAGGGTCACGTACAGCGCCTGTTCGCCCTGTTCGACGCCCTCCATGAGGAACTGGACCGCGAAGGTCGACTTGCCCGTGCCGCTGGAACCCAGCAACACGATGGTCGACTTGGGGTAGAATCCGCCTTCGATCAGGTCGTCGAGACCGGGAATCCCGCTGGACACCTTCTCCTTGTCCGCCATGATGCTCCCCCCGCGGCTCCGCATCCCCGGAGACGGGGCGGGCGGGCAGCCTGCTCGAGGTTCGGGAAACGATGAAAAGTCCTTTTAAAAAGCACGTCGGCCTGGCTATCGCGGTTGAGAACGAGTCGCGGCGGTCCCGCGGGCTCAGAACTTCCCGCGGATCGCGTCCAGCTTCTTCGTCAGCTCGTGGCTCTGGGCCGCCACGGCGAGCTCGCCGCGGGTCTTCTCGATCAGGCTGCGCGCGACGTCCTGCTTGCGCTTGAGGGCCACCATGGCGGTCGGATAGTCGAAGCGCATGAGGGCCTCCAGGATCCGCTCCATCCGCTCGAGATCGTGGGAGGCCGCGGTCACGTCCCCGCCGCGGAGCGCGGTCAGGGCGAACCGCCGCAGCTCGCCCACGACGTCCCCGAGGCCGAGCAGGTACGCCGTGTCCGTCACGCCGCACTCCTTGGGCGTGGGCAGGGGCTCCGACGACAGGATCGCGTGGACGAGGAAGGCCTCGCAGGCCTCCTGCATCGCGTTCTCCACGAACCCGGCGTGGATCAGGTCGGGATGGCCGTCGAGGAGGCTGCGCAGCTTCTGGACCTCCTCCCGCGTCTCTTGGAGGCCCGGCTGGACGTCCTCCCCGCGGTGCATCCCCTGGATCGCGCTCCCCGCGAGTCGGGCCATGGTCCGGGACGACTTGATCGCGAGCTCGCGGACCTCGTCCTTCTCGTCGAGCCGCGACTCGATCTCCGAGATCACGTCGTCCAGGTTCTTCACGACGCGGCCATGAGGGTTCCCGTTATTTGAGGGTTGGGGGTCTGCGGCCGCCGAGGGCCGAAGGATTCTTGGCCCGAGCCGGCGTCCCCTCCCTGTGGACGCCGTCCGTCCGGCTCGCGGCTTCGGGCGGGGACCGGAACGACCCGGGGGGTGCGACATGGACCTGACCAATGAAAGCTATGTCATCTGGATCGGCACCAAGCGATTCACCGAGCGCTACTACCGGGATGAACGGGGGTGGCTGAAGGTGAGCGCGCGGGGCCGAACGTTCCGGATGACGGCCGAGCAGGTCCTGAATCATGTGCTGCCCGCGCTGGCCGGCATCAAGCCCCACGTGGCGATCAAGGTGGAGCACCACGAGGACGCGGGCCGCGAGGATGAGTAGGCCGCGGCATCCGGGGGCCGGGGAGCGCATGGAAGGGCCCCGAGGCCACGTCCAAGGCATTGGCCACCGGATTCTCCACCGCCCCTTCGGCACCGGGTCGAAGGGGGCCGTCCTCGGCCTGCACGGGGGCGCGCGAGATCCATCGCGGGATCCGAAGATCCCGGCTCGTCCAGTTCGACGGGAGTCCCCACCTGGCCTTCTGGGACGCACGCCCGCGGTACATCCAGGTCGTGCGCGGCTTCCTCGACGGTCTTTCTTGCGTCATCCGATGAGGAGCGGATTCACGCCCCGCCCCGGATCCTCTGCATCTTCTCCACCTTGCGCTGGACGACTTCGGGCTTCCCGATGTCGCGGCGCGCGTAGAAGCTGCCGCCGACGAACGCGAGCGCTTCCTCGGAGATGGCCTCGGCCGTCCCCAGGTCGTCCGCGATGCCCACCACGGCGAGGGAGCGCGACGTGGTCGTGTAGATGTGGCCGTTCCGCTCGTCCACCGCGGCGAAGTACAGGTGGGCCCCCGCGCGGCGGATGCTCTCCTCGTCCACCTTGAGCTGCTCCCCCACCTTGGGATGCGTGCCGTAGCCGGGGGGCACGACGTACTTGCACACCGTGGCCTTGTGGGCGAAGTTCGCGCGGAGCGGAAGGCCACCCCGCGCCATGCTCATGCAGAGGTCCACGAAGTTGTCCTCGAGGATGGGGAGGACGTTCATGGACTCGGGATCGGCGAACCGCGCGTTGTACTCCAGGAGCTTCGCACCGTCCTTGGTGGCCATGAAGCCCCCGTACAGGATGCCCTTGAACGGCGTCCCGCGGTCGTTCATGGCCTCCACGGTCCGTCGCATGGTGTCCAGCGCCTGATCGTAGTCGAGCCGGGAGACGAAGGGCAGGCGGTGGTCCGCGTCGCTGTACGAGCCCATGCCGCCCGTGTTCGGACCGCGGTCGCCCTCGTACGCGCGCTTGTGGTCCTGGGCCAGCGGGCAAGGGACGAGGCGCTTCCCGTCGCAGAGGGCCTGGAGGGAGAACTCCTCGCCCACGAGCTTCTCCTCCACGAGGAAGCGCGCCTGGCCGCCGACCTTCTTCTCGAGGATCTCGCGGCCGACCGCGAGGGCGCCCTCTTTGGAGGAGAAGTGGTCTCCCCAGACCTGGACGCCCTTCCCGCCCGTCAACCCGAGGGGTTTGATCACGAACTCGAAGCTGCTGTCCAGGACGAACTCGGAGAAGGGAGCATAGGAGTCGAAGGCCCAGTATGCGGGCAGGCCCGGGATGCCGAACGTCTTCATCAGGTCCCGCGTGAACTCCTTGTTCGTCTCAAGCTGCGCGGCGGCCTTCGTCGGGCCGACCGTGGGGACGCCGCGAGCCTCCAGCGCGTCCACGATCCCTTTCTCCAGCGGCGCCTCGGGCCCGATGACCGCGAGCTCGGCGCGCTGGTCCTGCGCCCAGGCAACGATGCGGTCCACCGCGTTCACGTCGCCGATCAGCACGTCCTTGGCGACGCGACGGATCCCGGGATTCTGGTTCGCCATGGCCGCGAGGATCTCGGCCCCGCTTCGGCGCAACGCCTCCACGACGGCAGCCTCACGCCCTCCCCCGCCCACCACGAGGACTCGCACAGCCCTCGGCATTGGGTGAAGGGGGAAAAGGGTTTCCTCCTCGGGCTGCAGGGAGTTCCCAGGAGTGAGTTTGGGACCGAAAGGTTATTCCTGGCCGCCCGTCCCCCCACCGGGCAATGCAGCCCAACTACGGGGGCAGCGCACCGGCGCCGGGACCGACTCCCGTGCCGGTCCGCCCACCCCGAACCGGAATGAGCTCGATACTGGCAGCTGTGGCCGTCGTGTTGGCGGCAATCGCTCTCGTCGTCTCGTTCGCCATCCCGGGGCCCGTCGGACCCGCGGGCACGAACGGCACGGATGGCGCGACCGGGCCGCAAGGTCCGCAAGGTCCCGCCGGACCCACGGGGGCGGGGACCCTCATGGCGACGAACTCCACGAGCGCCGAGGTCAACATCCCGAGCGTGTGCGGCCCCTACACCGGGGCGCAGGTCACCATCACGGTCCCCCGCGCAGGGAGGATCGTCATCAACGCCAACGTGATGCTGGACCTGAACCACGTCGCGGGCACGAGGGACATCGCCTTCGTCGTCATCCAGAACAACACGAGCAGCTGCCCCGATGACCCATTCCTCGGGATCATGGTCGTCGCGGACAACGCGCCCACGACCACGTACTGGCAAAGCGTCCCGGTGATGAAGAACTACACCGTGACCTCCGCGGGATCGTACACGTTCTACGTGAACGGACGGATGACCTCCGGGCAGGACGCGTCCGACCTGTTCTGGTACGCCAACCTGGTCGCCGTCTTCTACCCGAGCTGACCGGGTAGGGGAGCGACGTCCCACGTTGCGACGCGGCCTCCCTCCGCGAGGGGTCGCACCGCCCTTTCCCCCTTCTAGGGACCCACTCCTTCCACCGCGAGCTCTCCCGCTCTCACCGTGTTGACGAGGAGCATCGCGATGGTCATCGGACCCACGCCGCCCGGCACGGGTGTGATGGCCCTGGCTTTCTCCCGGACCGCCTCGAAGTCCACGTCCCCCACGGTGCGGTAGCCGCTCTTCTTGCTCGCATCGGGGATGCGGTTCGTGGCCACGTCGATGACCACGACGCCGTCCTTGACCATGTCTGCGCGGATGGTCTTCGGGGCGCCCATGGCAGCCACCAGGATGTCCGCCCGGCGCGTGTGGGCCGCCAGGTCCCTCGTCGCGCTGTGCACGACGGTCACCGTGGCGTTCGCGTTCTTCGCCTTCTGCATGAGCAGGGCCGCGAGCGGCTTCCCGACGATGTTGCTCCGACCCGCGATGACCACGTCCTTGCCTGCGGGCGGGTTGCCGCTGCGGACCAGCAGCTCGACCACGCCGGCCGGCGTCGCGGGCGCGAACCGGGGACTGCCGATGAGGACCAGCCCGACATTCTCGGGGTGGAAGCAGTCCACATCCTTCATCGGGTGGACGGCCCGGACCGCGGCGTCCACGGAAATCTGCAGAGGCAGGGGTTGCTGGACCAGGATCCCGTGGACCTTCGGATCCGCGTTGAGCTCGTGGACCACGCGGAGCAGCTCCTCCTGGGACGTGTCCTTGGGCATCTCGAGGGTCTGGTGGGCCATCCCCATCTCTTCGCAAGCCTTGCCCTTCATCTTCACGTAGAGCTGGGAGCCGGGGTTGTCCCCGACCAGGATCGCCGTGAGCCCCGGATTCACCCCGCGCGCGCGCAGACGGTCCAGGCGTCCCCGCAGCTCACCCCGGATCTCGTCCGCCACGCGCCTCCCGTCGATGATGTCGCCCGTCATGGAGCTCACCGCGGCGGGGACACGGAGCGGGGACATGGACTTTGGGAAATGGCTCTCGTTACCGGGCCAACCTCCACGCGGGTGCGCGCGCGTGTGGAAATGTCATGCAGAAACCCTATGGAACGTACGCTTTTGGTGTCGGACAGGCCTCGATTGGTTATCACCCACGAAAACACTTAAGCCCTCTCCTGGATTTCAGTCCTCTCCGGATGCACTCGAACGATTGGACGCGTGAGCTGACGGAGCGTCAGCGCGAGGTCCTGACCATCGTTGTGGAGAACAAGGTCTACCGGAACCGGGACTCGCGGATTCCGGAGCTGGCCGCCCAGATGGGGATCGCCCCCGCCGCCGTGGCCAAGCACCTCCTGGAGATCGAGAAGAACGCCCTCCTCCTCGTCATGGTCAGTCCTTCGGAGCAGGGCAAGCGGATCTACGAGCGGCTCCAGTTCGAGCCCCGGCTCGAGCGGCAGACCTCGGAGGCCCTCGACGTCCAGAAGATCTCCATCCTGCGGTTCCTCCGGGACCACCCCGACGCGACAACCACGGAGGTCTCCGAGGAGCTCGAACTCTCGGACTACACGACGGTCAACGGCCTCCGGGTGCTGAACGCGATCGCCCTCATCTCAAAGCAACGGGGTCCCGCCCTGCGCCGCGGCGTGCCGCCCTACGTGTACCGGCTGACGGCCCACGGCCTGGACGTCGCCTCCCGCCACGGCTGAGACCGGCACAAGGCAGAAATCGTGCGGACCCCTTGGCTGACGCCGACGTGTACGACGCCGTCGTCGTGGGAGCGGGGCCCGCCGGAGGCATGGCCGCGCAGCAGCTCGCCACCGCGGGGTTCTCCACCCTGGTCCTCGAGAAGAAGAAGATCGTGGGCGAGCCCGTCCAGTGCGCGGAAGGAGTGAGTCGCTTCGGGCTCGAATCCAACGGCCTCCGACCCGACGCGTCGTGGATCGAGCAGCCCATCGACGGCGCGCGCTGCGTCGTGCCGGACGGGCGGAGCTTCTTCATCACCCACCTCCCGGGCTACGCGATCGACCGGGCCGCGTTCGACCGATGGATTGTCGAGGGCGCGGTGGACGATGGCGCCGAGCTCCGCACGTCGACCCGGGTGGACGGCATCGAGCGGCGGGTCGGAGGATGGCGCATCCGCGCGGGCAGCGAGGAATGGGACGCGAGGACCGTGGTGGCCGCGGACGGCCCGACCAGCTTCCTAGCGAAGCGCCTCGGCCTCGTCCGGAGCCAGGACCAGATCCGGGCCTACGAGTACCGCTTCCCGAAGGACGCGGTCGATCTTCCCGATCCCGACCGGTTCCTTCTCTACATCGGGGAGCGATACGATGGTGGGTATGCGTGGATCTTCCCGAAGGGGGACGCGGTCAACGTGGGGGCGGGCGGACACATCGACGCGCACGCCGCGACCGTCGCGTTCTGCCGCGAGCGCGGGCTGGACCCGGAACGGCGGGAGCGGATCATCGCCGGGACGATTCCGTACCGCTACGACCTCGCCGCGTACGGAATCCCGGGCTTCGCGGTGGCCGGGGACGCCGCGGGTGTGACGAACCCGATGAACGGGGCCGGGATTCACCCCGGCCTCTTCAGCGGACGGCTCGCGGGGCAATTCGCGGCCACGGCCCTGGAGAAGGAGGATGCCGGCGTGATGGCCGGCTACGACCGCGTCCTCAAGCAGTCCCCGTTCCTGGATCCGCTCCTCTGGTGGATAATCGAACGCGTGCGGCGCTGGTCCGACCGACTCATGAACACAGTCGGCGGGGAGCTCGACGGCCTGGACTGGCGCGCTGTGAACCTGCGATTCGCCGCGCGGACGGTCCTGCGGAAGCCCGGGCTCACGCTCCACTCGAAGGAGTTCCTTCGGATGGTGCGCGCGCTGGAGTTGTGCGAGCACTACGGGTGGTAACGCCGCGGGCCGTTCCGGCGACGGATTGATTCCCAACGGAATAATCATATTCCCATCAGGGCGACAGGGTAAAAAACGGCCGAGGCCATCGGGGCCAGAATGGCGGTGACATCCGGGGTGAGACCCTCGCGCGTAGGCAGCCGACTCGAGCGCGTCCTTTCCGACGGGGGCTTCGCGGTGACCGCGGAAATCGCGCCGCCGGGCTCCGCGGACCCCATGGAAGTCCGTCGGATCGCGGCCCTTCTCCGCGACTCCGTGGACGCCTGCAATGTGACGGATTGCCAACGGGCCATGGTCCGCATGTCCGCCCTCGCCGCGGCGGTCCTCGCCATGCAGGAGGGCGTCGAACCCGTCCTCCAGATGGTCCTCCGGGACCGCAACCGGATCGCGATCCAGTCCGACCTCTTGGGAGCCGCCGCCCTCGGGATCCGGAACGTCCTGTGCCTCCGCGGGGACCCGACGCAGATTGGGAACGAGCCGAGCGCGCCGGGCGTGTACGACCTGTCCACGGAGGAGTTGCTGTCCACCTGCCGCGACCTGCGGGACCGCGGCGTGCTCCGGGGCGGGGACGCGATCGACGTGCCGCCCCGGCTCCTCCTCGGCGCGAGCGCGAATCCCTTCGCGGGGGGCCTCGAGGAATCCTTCGCCAACCTCCGCGGCAAGGTGACCGCGGGGGCCGACTTCATCCAGACCCAGGCCATCTACGACGTGGACCGTTTCGAGGAGTGGATGCGTCTCGTCCGCAAGGAGTGGCTCCACGAGCACGTGCATATCCTGGCGGGCGTGATCCCCCTCCGTTCCGCGAAGATGGCTCGCTTCCTGGCGGAGAAGGTGCCGGGCGTGGTCATCCCGAAGGACGTCCTGCGGCGGATGAGCGAGGCACCCGATCCGCGCGCCGAAGGACTCGGCATCGCCCTCCGGACGATCCGGGCACTTCGGGACATCGAGGGCGTCCACGGCGTGCACATCATGGCGGTGAACTGGGAGGAAGCGGTGCCCGCGCTCGTGCGGGAAGCGGGGTTGCGTCGAGAGGCACCGCGCGCGAGTGTGGCCCAGGCGTGATGGACCGGCCGGCTCTCAACCTTTAAGGGGCGGCCCTCCATTCCGACCCGGTAATAGGGATGGTTTCGCCTCGCTATGCACTTCTGAGCCTCTCGGACAAGGATGGCGTGGTGGACTTCGCCCGCGGCCTGCACGAGCTCGGGTTTGAGTTCTTCGGTTCGGAGGGGACGGCCAAAGCCCTCCGGACCGCGGGACTCCCTGCGAAGACCGTGTCGGAGTACACGGGACAGCCGGAGGGGCTGGGCGGCCGCGTGAAGACCCTCCATCCCCGGGTGTTCGCGGGGATCCTCGCGCCGCGCGGGGACGAGGCCGAGCTGAAGGCGTGGGGCGCCGTGCCCATCGACCTCGTCGTGGCCAATCTCTACCCGTTCGAATCGGTGGTCGCGAAACCCAACGTGAGGATCGAGGACGCCATTGAGAACATCGACATCGGCGGCGTTTCCCTGATCCGAGCCGCTGCGAAGAACGCCGCGCGGGTGGGCGTCGTCGTGCGGCCGTCGCGGTACCCCGAGGTCCTCGAGGCCTATCGGACGGAGGGCAGCCTCCCCGCGAAGCTCCGGGAAGATCTCGCCCTGGACGCGTTCGAGTACACGTCCCGGTACGACGTCGCCATCTACAACTTCCTCTGGCGCCACCAGGGCCGTCCGCTCCCTCCGGCCCTGCGCCTTGCCTACGAGCGGGCGTCGGACCTCCGGTACGGGGAGAATCCGTACCAGAAGGCGGCCTTCTATCGCGACCCCTATGCGCCGAAGCCCAACGTGGCGAGCCTGGAGCAGCTCCACGGCCGCGAGCTGAGCTACAACAACATCGCGGACCTCGAGGCGGCCCTCCGCATCGCGTCCGAGTTCGAGGCGACCGCCGCCGTGGTCATCAAGCACGGGAACCCGTCCGGCGTGTCCATCCGGCCGACCTTGGCCCAGGCGTACGTCGAGGCGCACGCCGCGGACGAGCGGTCCGCGTACGGCTGCGTGGTGGGCCTGAACCGGACGGTGGACCTGGACACGGCCAAAGGGATGAAGGGGCATTTCGTCGAGGCCATCGTCGCACCGGACTACACGGAGGACGCCCTCGCGCGGCTCCGCAAGCGGAAGAACATCCGCCTCGTGCGGACCAACCTCCCGTTGCGCCCGAGCCCGGAGTACGAGATGGCCAAGGTCTCCGGCGGCATGCTCCTCCAGACCTCCCAGTACCCGGAGATCCGCCCGGAGACGTTCAAGACGGTCACGACGAAGGGTGCGTCGCCGGAGGACCTGAAGGACATCGTCTTCGGGATGCAGGTCTCCAAGTACGTGAAGTCGAACAGCATCGTCCTCGTGAAGGACCGGGTGACCGTGGGGATGGGCGCGGGCCAGATGAGCCGCGTGGACAGCGTGGTCCTTGCGTGCCTCAAGGCGGGGAAGCGGGCCGCGGGCTCCGTCCTCGTGAGCGACGCGTTCTTCCCGTTCCGGGACGGGATCGACGAGGCCGCCAAGGGAGGCGTGACGGTCATCGCGCAGCCCGGAGGCTCCATCCGCGACCAGGAATCGATCGACGCGTGCAACGAGCACGACATCGCCATGCTGTTCACGGGCATGCGCCTGTTCCGGCATTGAGGGGACCATGACCCGGATTCGCGTGGGCGTCCTGGCCTCGGGACGCGGAACGGACTTCCAGAGCCTCGTGGACGCGCGCGACCGCGGCGAGCTGGACGTCGAGCTGGCCGTGCTGCTCTGCAACGTCTCGGACGCCCCCGTCCTGGAGCGTGCCAGGAAGGCCGGCGTGCCCGCCGTGGTCGTGGACCACCGACCCTTCGGGAAGGACCGGGAGGCGTTCGAACGCCGGGTCGTCGAGGTCCTCCGCGAGCACCGGGTGGACCTCGTCGTCTTCGCCGGGTTCATGCGGATCGTCACGGGATACCTCGTCAGCGAGTTCCCCAACCGGATCATGAACATCCATCCCTCCCTCCTGCCCGCGTTCCCAGGGGCCCATGCCCACCGCGACGCCCTCGCCGCGGGAGCCAAGGTGTCCGGGTGCACGATCCACTTCGTCGACGCGTCCGTGGACGGGGGGCCCTTCATCCTCCAGCGGGCCGTGCCCGTGCTCGAGGAGGACACGGCGGAGAGCCTGGAGGCCCGGATCCTGGAGTGGGAGCACCGACTCCTGCCCCTGGCCGTCCGCCTGTTCGCGGAGGGACGGCTCACGGTGGAAGGGCGCAAGGTCCGGATCGACGCCCGCGGGATCGACGTGCCGCCGGGCGCCTAGGCGAAGGCGTCCAGCGCGAAGGGCAGGTCCTCCAAGCTGCCTAGCCGGAGGTCCGGCGTCACGGTCGCGGCGTCCAGGCCGTGCACCCGCCGCAACCAGGCTACCGCCTCGGGATCGGGTGGAGGCCGACCGAACCGCTCGAGGAGCGCCGCCCGCATCTGCAGGGCCTTCGCCGCGTGGACGTCCTCCACGATGCCCGCGCCCACATGGAGGAGCCCGTGGGGGCCGATGCGCAGCCGCCGAAGCGTCTCGTGGAACGCGGCGGGATCCGGAGTCCTGCGGGCCAAGTCCCTTGAGGTGACCACCTCGTCGAACCACGGCTTGGAGCGTTCCTGCCAGGCGCGCGAGAGCGGGACCGGCAGGTCCGCGAGCAGGACCGTGCGGAACCCGGCTTCCCGCAAGTAGTCCAGGGCAGGCAGGACGTCTCCCTGCCACTCGAGGGAGTCGCCGAAGCGGTCGGCGACCGCCGTTGCGAAGGACTCGTTCGGCCACGGAGCGGCGGTCCTCGGGACGACGGACTCGATGGGTACCTCGACCTGGTCCTCCCATCGCCTCCTCGCCCGCTCGCTCTCATAGCGGGACCAATCCTCCTCGAAGGAGGGAAGCGGGGCGGACGACCCGAGGTCCGCAAGCGCATCGCGAGCCGCGCACCGCAGGGCGGCGGGGCGGACGACCCGCAGGACGCTCGAGGAGCTGAACGTCACGGCCCGGAGATCAGCCATCCACATGGCGTGGGAAGGGAGTCGCGCGGGGGGCATGAAGCTGTGTACACGCGCAGGCACGAAGGCCTCCAACGAACGCCTTCCCCGACGGGCAATGCAAGACGCGATGCGCGAAACGAAAAAAAGGGTAAGGCCGTTGCCACAGTAGAAAAACAGGGAACGGCCTCGTTGTGGAGGGATGCTTGTGGTTGCTATTAGGGTCCGCTGATATATCAATTTTTAGTCAAGAGTGGAAGGTATGTACATGGAGAGATGGGGCGGCGCAAGCGTGATGCACAATGACTCGCAGGGGGCAGGACGGGACCGTGCGCCTGCTCCACCGGCCGGGTGGATTCCCCATCGCAACCCTTATGGCCGAAGGCCGGGTAGGAGCGGGTCAGGCGACGCGATGAAAGGGGTCGGCAAGTTCGGCGAGGTGCTCGCGGGGGACAAGGGCAAGGTCAGCTACGACTCGGTCGCGGAGCGCCTCGACAAAATCATCCTGTCCGGGAGTCAGAAGAAGGCCATCACGGACTTCGTCTGCCGCGAGCTCCGCAAAATCCCGCACTACACGTGGGTGGGCATCTACGAGGTCCAGGGGGACGAGCTCGTCCTTACGTCATGGTCCGGTCCCAGTGCGACCCAGCACGTCCGGATTCCTGTGGGCCAGGGGATTTGCGGGGCCGCCGCCAGCGCGAAGGAAACCATCGTGGTGCCCGACGTGAACCGCGATCCGCGATACCTCCAATGCTTTCTGAACACGAGCTCCGAGGTCGTCGTGCCCGTCCTCAAGGAAGGCGCGGCCGTTGCGGAGATCGACATCGACTCGGACCAGCTGAACGCCTTCTCCCCGACGGACACGGAATTCCTGGCCTGGGTCGCCGGCGGCTTGGCGGGCGTCCTCTGAGGCCCGGGCGCCCCCGCGAAGTGATGCACCCCGCCCCGGTCACCGGAGGCGGAACTCGCCCCACACACGGATCCAGGTGTCGATCTGGTCCGGCGAGGCGAGGTCGTAGCTCGCCATGAGGCGCGCCACCATGACCGGGTTCGCCACGCGGTACCCGATCCGGTCCTGCGCCCGACCCAGGATCCCTGCGTACTGCATCTTCTTCAGGTGGTGGGACAGGGTGGACGGGGAGACGGGGACGTGACCCAGGATGGCCTTGTGGGACGCGGCCTCCCGCTCCATGAGGTAGGCGAGCACGCGGAACGGCACGGGCTGCCGGAGGTACGCCAGCACGCGCTTCTCGTCCTCCGTGAGCGCGGCGCGTGCCTCCGTGTCCCCGGGGAGCGAGCGCGGATAGTACCGCTTGTACTCCCCATCCATGGACCAGGAGACGAGCTCGTTCTTCTCGAGGAACCGGAGGTGGTAGTCCGCGAGGGTGATGGACAGGTTGAGGGCGCGGGCGATCTCCCGCAGGTGGAATCCCGGATTCGAGCGGACGTACTGGTACAGGTCGCGTCTCGTCTTGACCGCCAGCACATCCTCGTCCATCGGAACCCCAGGAACGGTTCAGCGCCGCAGGGTGAATCCGTAGAAGAGGCCCAGGATGACCAAGTCGAAGCCGGCGGAGATGAGCAACAGCTGGACGAGGTCCTCCCAGCCGCCGAAGAGGGCGATGGTCAGGAAGGCGCCCTTGAGGAAGAAGACCACGAAGGCGGCGCTCAGGAGCATCAGGTGCCCGTCGCGCGCGCGGCGCCACGCGAGGATGGCAATCACGGCCAGGGCGAACGCGAACACGGTGACCGCGGCGAGCAGGACGTTCTCGATGGCGACCATGGCGCCGGATACCGGACCCCTTGGGTTAAGCCTTGCCTACTTCCGTTCCCGCCGCTGCCGGCGCGCGAGGAGCACGGTCCCGGCCACGAGGACGGCCATCGCGGCCATCGTCGCCGCATAGAGCGGGATGTCGGGCTGGATGCCCGTGGGCGTCGACGGGTGTTCCAGGATGCTCTGGTAGGCCGCGGAGACCACGCCGAGGCTGGGGTCGTGGACGATGTCCATCTGGTCGGGATTCGTCCCGGCGACGACCCGCGGATAGGAGAGGTACAGATCGTAGCCGCCCGTGGTCTCGTTGACCTCGGGTCCCGCCACGTCCACCGGCGAGGACTGCCCGTTGACCTCCGCGTGGTTCGACCACGCGAACCAGGCTGAGGAGGGGATCGAGCCCGAGTCGTTCGTCACGTTCACGGCGCGCTCATCCTGGCTGAACGCGTGCTCGTCGTCCCAGCTCCGGTTTGCCAAGATGAACTGCTGGCCCGGCGTCGTCGAGGTCAGGCTAAGCTGGAGGGAGAGGCGGGTGCCCGTGCGGTTCATCAGGTGGTTGAGCTGGAAGGTCAGCTCGGCCTCCATGGGCGTGAGGGTCGAGCCGGACGGCAGGGTCACGAACCCTTCTGAGATGGTCAGGTTCACCGTGATGTCCATGGTGTTGCTCTGGACCAGGAAGGAGTGGACCACGACGCCATCCGGGGCGGTCGTCTGGTTGTGGACGATGGGGACCTTGCCGAACGCGGAAGCCCCGAGAGATGTGTACGCGATGACCGTTCCGTCGGAGAACTGCCCGTCGCCGGAGGGCACCCACTCCACGAGCCCCGCGACCGTGACCGTGAACTGGCTCGTCACGGGCCCGCCCGCCTTCTGTTCGTAGTCCAGGGAGAACGAGCCGTGGTTGTACGTGATCTGGAAGTCGTCCTGCACGGGCGCGTTGACGGACGCGCTGTCGATTCGGAAGGCCGCCGGGGAGTTGGCCGGGTAGTCAATCCACACCACGGAGCGGCGCGCCTGGTCCGCGACGCTCAGGGAGGCATCGCCGTGACCGGAGGCGGCCATGGCCTGGACGCCGACCGACGCGGACGCGACCAGAAGCAGTGTGGCCAAGCTCGCCGACAGGACCGCGGAGTTGAGGCGCATGCGGAGCACCATATCGTCTCCCGGGATTCGATTGGGCCGACTATATAAAGAGGTTATGGGACACTTTGCGAAGGGGAGGACACGATGGCGACCCCCCGTCCCACCCGTCCGTGCGTCCGCTCAGCGAGTCCGGGATGGCCTACTCCTTCACGACCTCTCCGAACGCCATGCGCCGATGCACCTTCGTGATCTTCACCTTGACCTGGTCACCGATCTTGGTGCCAGGCACGAAGACGACGAAGTTCTGGATTCGCGCGAGACCATCCCCCTCTCGGCCGATGTCCTCGATCTTGGCCTCGTAAACTTTCCCCTCCTCCACCGGGAGGGAAGGGGACCTGAAGCCCGAACCGGCAAACGACATGGACCCTCCTCTCGACGACCTTCTTCGGTCGCGAGCTTGCCATGGGCGTGCACGGTATTTAAGAATGAGGCTTTCCGAAAAATCCGCGCGACTGCCCCCTTACGCGGGTTCCTCGAGCTCCGAGGGCCGGGTCAGCCGCAGGGACAGGATCAGGAACACCACGCCGACAATCATGACGATGAGCCCGAGCGCCAGGACGAGGCGGTTCACGGGACCGAACACGTCGAACGAGTTGTAGTTCAGGTAGGAGATGCGGAGGACGTCGTGGAGCCACGAGCCCAGCGCGATCCCGGGGCCGCCGAGGAGGATCAGGGCGATCCCCGCGTAGTAGAGGAACTTCTCGCGGAACCCGGGGACGCGCTCTGCCGCGGCCGGCGAAGCCTCCGAGGCCGCCCCCACCGGCTCGAACGTCTCTCCGCACCGGGGGCATTCGAGGGCCGCCGCGGGGACCTCGGCATGGCAGATGGGGCACTCGGTCACGGACTCCGGGGGTGCGGACATGAGGGGTGCCCCTGCGTCCGCCCTGGGCGCGTATATGAGTTTCCTCGTCCCTATCCGGTTTGAGAAAGAGCCCCGATCCACGCGTCGGTCAGGCGGAACGGCCCCGATGGCGTTCCTCGGGCACGTGGATCTGGCCGACCAGGTCCCGCCATTCCGCAGGCATGGGCTCCCCCGTCTCGTCTCGCCGGTACCAGTCCCAGACGCCCTCGATCCGGAGATTCCGGCCCGAGACGGCGACCACCAGGGCGTTCCGGACGCTCGCGGCCGTCTCCGCGGCAATCCGATGGTCGAAGACCGCCGCGTACGGCGTCCTCGCCATCCACCAGACGACGAGGTACTGGGTCATCCGGGCGGACCGCCGCGACTTGGACGTCTTCATGGGACGGACAAACCTCCGCCTGCGCAAGACCAGGCGGGGAGCGGTTGGCGACCGAGGGATAAAGCCCTTCGCTATGGCCCGGAGCCCGCGAGCGAACCGGCTACGCTTCGAAACGGGCGCCGCAGGAACAACGGACCGCGTCCGCGGACACCTCGGAGCCGCAGAGCGGGCAGGCGTAGGCCACCTCGGACCCGGTCGTCTCGGGGTGTCCGCGGCAGACCGGACACAGGTCCGCACCGCCGGGCACCTGGGCGCCGCACTCCGGACAGACGGAGAGCCCGGTCGCGGGGGCGAACCGCACCCCGCAGGCGCACTCGTCCGCGTCCTCGGCGACGAAGCGACCGCAGGACGGGCACTGGAAGAGCGTGATCGTCTCCTCCCCCCGGACCGGGTCGTAGTGGTGGGCCGACGAGACGTCGTGCACGCGCTGGAGGTCTTCGAACAGCTGGAGCAGGCTGCGCCGCGCCTCGGCGAGCTCCTCGTCATCCGAAGGCACCGCGGGCACCGTGGGCCTCGGATTCCGGTACGCGCCTCCTGTGGCGCCGGCGAACCGAGCGCCACAGAACTCGCAGCGCTCCTCATGGAACGGAGTGAGCCTCCTGCAGTTCCAACACAAGATCCGCGGCGTGCGCGTATCCTCCGGCACGGCCTCACGGATCCCGCTCACATCCTCGGTGCTCAGACGGTGGACTTCCATGGGCTCGACCCCGCGGCGGAAGCGGTCGCGAATCGTGGTTCACGGTGATAATAAGGTCGACCCGGTTGGCGCGATATGATAATCGGTAATGATTTCGGAGCGGGGCGACGGGAGGCCGCGGGACGCCGCGAATCCTTTAAATGAGTTGCCCGCGGTGGGCGGACGCATCATGGCGAAAATCCTGGTCTGCGTCGCCTGGCCGTATGCCTCGGCTCCGAGGCACCTGGGCCACGCCATCTCCACGTTCATCCCCGCGGACGTGTTCGCGCGCTACCACCGGATGAAGGGCGACGAGGTCCTCATGGTGGGCGGCAGCGACATGCACGGCACGCCGACCATGGTCCGCGCGGAGGAGGAGAAGGTCCCCGTCCAGGAGGTCGCTGAGCGGTTCCACGCGCTCCACACGAAGAACATCGAGCAGCTTGGGGTGAAGTACGACCTCTACTGGAACACGGCCGCGGAGGACCACAAGACGTGGGTCCAGGAGCTCTTCCTCGACCTGCAGCAGAAGGCGAACGTGTACGAGGCCACCATGGTCTCCCCCTTCTGCACGACGGGGAACCACTTCCTCCCGGACCGCTACGTGGAGGGCACGTGCCCGAACTGCGGGTTCGAGCGGGCCCGCGGGGACCAGTGCGACAGCTGCGGCCACCTGTGGGACCCCTTCGAGCTGAAGGACCCCCGGTGCCGGATCCACGGGACGGCTCCCGTGCCGCGGGAGACGAAGCACTTCTTCTTCCGCCTGAGCGCCTTCGAGGAGCCGCTGAAGGCGTGGATCGCCTCGGACAAGGAGCACTGGCGGCACCATGTCCTCACCTTCACCCGGAGCTGGCTCCAGGAGGGCTTGAAGGACCGGGCCATGACCCGGGATCTGGACTGGGGGATCGAGGTCCCCGTGCCCGGGTACGAGACGAAGCGGATCTACGTCTGGTTCGAGGCGGTCATGGGCTACCTGACCGCGACCAAGGAGTGGTTCAAGCTCCACGGGAAGCCGGACGGCTGGAAGGATTTCTGGTACGACCCTAAGGCCAAACACTACTACTTCATCGGGAAGGACAACATCGTGTTTCACTCGATCATGTGGCCCGCGATCCTGATGGCCGCGGACCCGAAGCTCGTGCTCCCGTACGACATCGTGGCGACGCAGTTCCTGAACATCTCTGGGGAGAAGATGAGCGGCGGACGGCGGAAGGGCGTCTGGCTCCCCGACCTCCTCGAGCGCTTCGACCCGGACCAGATCCGGTACTACGCGGTGGCCACGATGCCCGAGGCGAAGGACACCGACTTCGAGTGGGAGGACTTCGCCCAGCGCAACAACAGCGAACTCCTCGCCGTGTACGGCAACTTCGTGCACCGTGCGCTCACCTTCGCGGACAAGAACTTCAACCACGAGGTCCCCGAGGCGGGATACCTCGACGCGACGGACAAGGCACTGATCCGCGCCATCGAAGAGCAGTGGAAGAGGGTGGGCCAGAACCTGGAGTACGTCCACCTGAAGGACGGGCTCCGGGAGGCCATCCAGCTCGCGCGCCTCGGGAACCAGTACTTCGACCAGAAGGCGCCCTGGGAGCTGGTGAAGAAGGATCGCGCCGCCTGCGGCACCGCGCTCCATGTCGCGCTCCGCGCCGCGCGCTCGCTCGCCCTCATCCTCGCGCCGTTCCTGCCCTTCAGCTCGCAGCGCCTGTGGAACGCCCTGGGCTACGACTCCGAGGTCCACGTCCAGACGTGGGACGAGGCCCTCGAGGACGTGCCCGCGGGCCAGAAGCTCCGCGTGGGCCGGCCCCTGTTCACCAAGATCGAGCTCGAGACGCCTGAGGCGGAGGCCGCGGACGCGCGCTTCGACGTGCGGGTCGCGGAGATCCTCGACGTGAAAGATCACCCCAACGCGGACAAGCTGTACATCCTCACCGTGGACTACGGCGCCGGGACGCGGGACATCGTCTCGGGCATCAAGAACGACTACACGCCCGACCAGCTACGCGGGAGGAAGATCGCGTACCTGCTCAACCTCCAGCCCGCGAAGCTCCGCGGCGTGGAGAGCCACGGCATGCTCCTGGCGGGCGAGGACGAGCACGTGGTCGGCCTCGTGCTCCCTCCGGAGGACGCGCCCATCGGCACGCAGGTCCTCGGCGTGGCCGGGGCGTCCGAACTGCCCTTTGCCGAGTTCCAGAAGTACAAGCTTCGCGTCGGCGAGGAAGGCCGCGTCTACTTCCTCGGACACAACGAGGAGGTCCGCCTCCCGCTCAAGGCGGGCGACGCCTTCCTCAAGGTGGACAAGGGGTTGAAAGAGGGCACGTGGGTCCACTGATTCGTCGCGGCTCCGGAACCTCAGTGCGACGCCCGCCCCGCGCTTGCGGCCAGCCAGAGGGCGGTTGCCCGGTAGGCCAGCCCCACCGCGAGTTCGTGGGAAATCGGCTGGAGCTCCGGGGCGACGTATCCCAGGCGCACGCCGTGCATGGTGAGCCGGCCCGTCATCACGGGACGGTCGGCCCGGGAGACCATGACATGACCCCAGGCCATGGGACCCACGCGGTACTCCTTGCCGCCGAACGTGAAGACGGTCCGTTTCCACCGGAAGGGGATCTGCGCGGATCCGCCCGGACCTTCGATGCGGACGCGATCGTGCAGCGCATCGTAGCGCACGCGGCCCCCGGGACGCCCCCCGATCGCCGGCACGGAGACCCAACCTCGCCCCTCCCGGCGCAACGGGTATTCCTCGCCCTCCACGACGAGGCGGTCCCGTAGGATGCCGACCTTCGCTTCGAGGGCCACGAGACGGCGGAGGGTCCCGCGGCGGCATAAAGCCGGGTTGGGAATGCCCACCTCGGCAAGGTTTTAGAACCGCGACCCTTTGTGCGGCCGCCCATGCTCCTGGACCTCCACAACCACACGCGGTACTCTCCCGACTCCCGCGTGTCCCCGAAGGACCTCGTGGCCGCGGCGAGGCGGAGCGGCCTGAATGGGCTCGCCATCACGGACCACAACGCCGTGGGCGGGGTCCGGGAGGCCCAGGAGGCGGCCGGGGCGGGGTTCCTCGTCCTCCCGGGCGTCGAGGTGTCCACGGCCTCGGGCCACGTCCTCGCCTACGGCGTCCGCGAGGCCGTCCCCCGCGACCTCTCCGTCGCGGAGACGGTCGACCGGATCGTCGCGCTCGGCGGCGTGGCCGTGGCGGCCCACCCGTTCCGCTTCTGGTCGGGCCTGGGAGGCGAGGCCCTCGGCGAGGCGCGCTTCCCCGCATACGAGACGTCCAACGCGCGGACCCTGCGGCGCGGGAACGTCCGCGCCCGGGAGAGAGCGAGGGCGGCCCATGTGGGCGAGACGGGGGGAAGCGACAGCCACTTCCTCGACGAGGTCGCCCGGGCCGTGACCGAGGTGGACTCCGGCGTGACGACCCCGGACGACGTGATCCAGCTCGTGGGACAGGGCGCGACGAGGTCCCGGGGGGCCGACCGCGGGGCCGCGGGCACGCTCCGGTACGTGCCCAAAGCGGTGGGCGAGTGGCTCACGCGCGGGATGAGGCGGATCTGAGGGTCAGAGGTTCTCCTCGATCCGGGCCAGGTACTTCTCCATGGCCCGCTTGATGCCCTGGGAGTCGGCCGGCTTGGGCATGCGGAGGACCAAGAGCGCCTTGGGCCCGCCGTGGACGATGACCATCTTGCTGGCTTCCAGGTTGATCACGACGTTGTCTAGGACCTCCTTGAGCTCGGAGGTCGAGTTCTCCGCGGCGCCCAGGAGGATTGCGAACATGGCCGCGAACGTCTCCACATGGACGCCGTCCGGGACGCTCCCCGCGATGTACGTGCCGTTCCGGGACACGAGGATGGCGTCCTCGATGCCCTCCGACTTCTCAATCTCGTGGAGGATGGATTCGATCGCGGCGGTGTCGGCCATAGGTCGCGCTCCCGTCCTGACGGCGTCAGAAGCGATGGTGATTGAGGGTTGGGTCAATAAAACCTTTGTGCCCCTAGATACGTGGAAGGAAATGTCTAGAGACCGCGGAGCAGGTCGTGCATCGCCTTCGCCGCATCCACCGCGCGGGAGGCCGCGTCGATGCGCGCCTTGGCCTGCTTGTAGGTCATCCCGGGTCCCGTAATCCCCAGGCCGACAGGCTTGCCGGTGCGCAGGCCGAGGTCGATGAGGGCGTGGGCCGCGGCCTGCATGATCACCTCGTCATGCTTCGTCTCGCCCGTGATCACGGCCCCGAGGGCCACGGCCCCGTCCACGTCGCTTCGCTCGAGGAGCCGCTGCACGGCGAGGGGGACCTCGAACGTCCCGGGCACCCGGACCACCGTGGTCACCCGCACATCCAACTCCTTCGCGCGGGCGAGCGCACGTTCTACCATGGCGTCGACGACCTCGCGGTTGAACTGGGACGCGACGATCGCGAGCCTCATGGGAAATCCATCTGGATCGGACCGGCGTCCGGGTACCCTTCACGCTGCCCGGTCCCTGCACGGGCCCGGATGGCCTCCGGGCGCAGCAGGAGGTCGTACGCGTTGATCGCGTGCTCCCGCGTGCGGCGGTCGAAGAGCCAGGCCAGCTTGGCCTCGTCCGCGGCCTCCTCCTCGTGGACCATGACTCCGATGATGTGCTTCCCGGTCGTGGCCTGGCCCATCTGGAGCCCGAAGTCCGCCGCGAGGGCGCCGTCCTTGTCGACCGTCCGGCGCCCCACCATGCCCAGGCGCATCACGAGGT
>OFHG01000242.1_pt1 | contig 23589 bp, 19 predicted proteins | sample 1521931 | NCBI WGS metagenome assembly OFHG01 (sample SAMEA2468438, study PRJEB22500) | soil metagenome | biome: Glassland; feature: Farmland; material: Clay | place: Australia | collected 2013-01-31 | depth 0.55 m
GCTGCCCTGGGGCTTGGTGAGTTGATCCTGGCGGGCGCGGGCGGCTTGCATCGCGGTTTCGTCGAGTGGAGCAATTTGGGATAGTAGGCGGTCTAGTGACATGCAGTGAGCCTCGATTTTTAAAATTTTTATGATTGTTACTGTTGAAATCGTTCGGAAACGATAGTGTTTTCATCCGAAAAACTCTGACAGCAGATTATTTCATGGATATCCTGTCAAATAGGATACTTTCGAACAAGGTTCGAGCGCGCTTCAAGCACGCTTGAAGCGCCTTCATCCGTGAAATCCGTGTTAAAAATCTGTTGTCAGCTTCTCTCCATCATTACCACGCCATTTTCGAACGGTCTCTTATAGAATAAATCTAGCAATTCCGAGAGATTCAGTGTTTGACAATGTCCTGTTTCGCATTACATCCTGGCAAAAAGACCAAAATCAGCGTCATCTGCGTTTATCAGCGTCCTGTTTCTTAAAACTGTGCGGTAGCAAGCTTGTTTCTAGGGATGTTGGATCGGGCTTTTACCCGGGATTATGTCGCACGCGAAAGACCCAGGCCCCGCCGCGAGCGTAAAGCACCTGGAAGCCCGGATCGTGGCTGAGCAAGCTGGGCGAAAGCGCCCCGCCGCGCACTCCCAGGTAAACGTAATCGATATGTTGTTCCAGCAGCAATGCGTGCAAGCCGGCCGGGTCAGAGCTTAAGTCGAGCACACGTTTTTCAAAATTGATTAAAGCGCTGCGGCGCGCCCGGTCATTATCGTAACCGTACAGAATCGGCGGCGGTACGGTGCGGCGCTGTGCCAGTGGCACGATCCAATAACCGCCATCGTTTCCGGCGTAAATACCGTAGCCCCAGGAAAATGGATTGATGAGGATGGATGCATCGGCCGGCACATTCTCGGCGACCCATACGATCGCCGGCCGGTCGCCTTCCCTGAAAAGCATGGTCACCGGGTTAAGGATGGGCAGCAACGTTCGCCCGCCAAGGACTGCCGCCGCGGTTCCTCCCAGGACGAGCAGCCCCGCCAGGGCTGGCGTTCCCCGGGCTGGCAGGTACGATTTTGCCAGATCGTATAACTCGCCAACTAAAAAACCGCCAAGAGCAGCGATAGGGATGAACAGGCTGATTTCTACGGAACTGTTGTTGATGAAATTGCCGCCTGGCAAACGTAGCGCCCCCAGGTTTGCCAGGAAAAACATCAATACTACCCACAGGGCGAGGGTAACTGCCAGCTTCCAGCGGCGGAGCAGCGCCAGCAATAGGCCGCCGAGCGCCAGCCAAAGTGACTGCCGGCCCCAGGCGCTGTTGAGGTAACCCCAGGCAAAATCACCAAAGAAATTTACCGGCTGGGCTGTTACCCCGGAACGCGGCAGCACCAGCGTTTCCAATGTGGCCGGCCACCAGGGCAACGTCAGGAAGAGGGTCGCCAGGCTGGCGCCGGCCAGCCATGCCAGGCCGTGCATAAAATCGTTGCGCCGCGTGGGTGCGCCGATCGAGGAGATGAAGGTAACCAGAAGGTATGGCAAGATCAGGCACAGCATGAAAGCCAGCACGCGGTAGTGGGTGAGGGTCAGGCCGCTGGCCGCCAGGCCTGCCAGGAAAAGGGCCCTGCGTCGTTGAGTGGCGGGAGCCTCGAAAAGGCGCTCGATGAAGCTCAGCGCTACCGGCAGAATCAATAATCCGGCCAGCTGCGTGTAGCGGCCCCAGCTCGTATAATAGGCCGGCATAGGGGTGAAGGCACCACATATTAACGCTGCCACTACCCCGGCTATGGAATTTCGTGTGAACAGTTTTGTGAATTGGTAGACTGCCAGCACCATTAAAGCGTTCAACACCTGGCCAAACCACAGCATACCACTCGCTACGTCCAGGCCGCTCAACCAGAGGAATACAGCCAGGTTGCTGTGAAAGCCGGAATGGTAGTTTGCAGTATTTAACTGGACATACGGCGCGTAACTGGCAGGGAAGCCGCCTTGCTCCATGATCATCTGCGTGATCATGGCGTGGTCGATCGAATCGACCCATGGCGAAGCGGAAAGGTCGCGCACCATGGCCAAACGCAGGCCGCTGGAGAAAAGCACCACAGCCAGTAACGCCAGCATCACGGGGCTGGGCCGGTAGCGGGGCAGTGTCCGCAAGAAGCTTATCAGGGGTTTCCTCTGCAGCCACAAATAGCCGGCCAATAGAGCCAGGCCGGCTGCCCAAACTATGCCAGCCTGCCAGCGTAGGCCAAGCAGGGTGGTCCATACCATCACGGTAGGGACCAGGGACAGGCTGAGCCCTACGCTGATAGCCAGGCGCTCACCGGCATCCAAGCCATCTTCGAAATGGGTGAGGCGCAGCAACAAACGGCCGGGCAGCCATAAACCCAGCATTAGTGGAAATAAGAGCCACAGGCGGCCTACCTGGGATTGCAGGTCTTGTAACGCAGCGGCCGCGCCGTAATCGTAGCCGGTAGAAAAACCGATGTCGTTGTCCTGGGCGACGCGGTCTATATAGAGCTGCCCGTCCGGGTATTGGTCATCGTTGCGCCCCGATACCGCTACCTGGCCGCTGTCCACACTCAGCTCGAGGTAGTAGCTCGTGTGCGGGGGATCGTTTTGAGGGGCGAAGGTGAATGCCAGCGGGTCACGCCTGGAGAGTTCCTGGAGGGTGAGGCTGCGCTGGGCCAGCGGTTTCATGTCCTGGGGGTTGTGATACAGCCGTAAGGTCAGGTGTTGGTTCGGCCATTGGGCCTCCTCGCCCAGTGGCCGCAGGTAAAGCTGCACGCTGTTCAGCCTGCTGCGCCTGGAAACGAAGCTTTGTCCCAGGCTGTGGTCGCTCGTTATGACTCCGACCTGGTCGGCGCGGAAAACCTGCGAGACCTCCGGATCTTGCAATGTCACGCAGCCACCTAACAGCAATGCGCTGCTGAGCATGATCAGCAGGATTGCCAGCCTGGTAATGTGGGTATGAGGTCCGAAACCTTTGGCTTCCACGGCAAGGATTTTTTGGAGGGGCGCCATGGGCACCCCTCCAGGCGAAAATTTACGCAGGTTCTACCCGAATTCCATCTCGGGTTTTCTTCTAGGATTTGCCCGGTGAGGCGATTTTCTCGCCCATGCGTTGGCGCAAATAAGCTTCAATGAAAGCGTCGAGATCGCCATTGAGCACCGCCTGGGTATTGCCTTCTTCGTAATTGGTGCGGTGGTCTTTTACCATCTGGTAGGGGTGCAAAACGTAAGAACGGATTTGGCTGCCCCATTCGGCCTTGGTGTATTCGCCGCGTAGTTCGGCAATCTGTTCTTCCTGTTCTTGCTGCCTGATTTCAAGCAGGCGAGCGCGCAGCACACGCATGGCGTTTTCACGGTTTTGGGCTTGGGAGCGTTCGTTCTGGCAGGTGACCACGATGCCGGTAGGGATGTGTGTGATACGCACTGCGGTGTCGTTCTTTTGCACGTTTTGCCCGCCTGCACCGGCCGAGCGATAGGTGTCGATGCGCAAGTCGTTAGGGTTAATTTCCACCTCCTCATCGTTTTCCACCTGGGGCAGCACCTCCACCAGGGCAAAAGATGTGTGGCGACGGTGGGCTGCATCGAATGGAGAGAGGCGCACCAGACGGTGCACGCCCTTTTCAGGGTGCAAGTAGCCATATGCGTACGGTCCGTTTACCGCAATCGTTACGCTTTTGATGCCGGCTTCCTCGCCTTCGGTGGTGTCCAGAATTTCGGTCTCAAACCCGCGATTTTCTGCCCAGCGCAGGTACATACGCTCCAGCATTTGCGCCCAGTCCTGCGAGTCAGTGCCGCCTGCGCCGGCGTGGATAGCCAGCAGTGCATTCCCGCGGTCGTATTTGCCGGAGAGCATCGCGCTGAATTCGCGTTTGCCGACTTCCTTCTCAATGGCTTCCAACTCACGCTCCAACTCTGCGCGCAGGCCTTCGTCATCCAGCTGCGCCAGCTCGAGTGTATCGTGGATACGCTGCGCCAGGTTGTCCCAGCTTTCAACTTCGTCACGCATGGCTGAAAGCTTCTTCATCACCCCTTGGGCGTGCTCCGGATCTTGCCAGAGATCCGGCGATTCAGATTCTTTTTGCAGTTCTTCGAATTGGGATTTTTTCCTGGCGTAGTCAAAGACGCACCATGAGGTGCCGGGTTTTATCTTTGCTTTCTTGCAATCGTTCGATCAAATCTTGCATTTTAAATTTCACTCCAATAAATCAAGTTTGGATCCCTTCAAAGAGATCGGTTACGCTGGTTGCATCGAATATTTGAGACGATGATCGGGTTCTAATTGAGTTCTGCCAGTATCCCGTCTACAAAGGCCTCGGGATTGAAGGGTTGCAGGTCTTCAGGCTTTTCACCTAAACCGGCGAACAGGATCGGTAGGGCCAGCTCGCGTTGTATAGCGAAAGCCATCCCGCCGCGTGCGGATGAATCCAGCTTGGCCAGGATCACACCGGTAACCTGCACGGCGCCTTTGAAGGCTGCTGCTTGCTGCAACGCGTTTTGACCGGTGGTGGCATCCATCACCAGCCAGACGTGATGGGGCGCATCCGGCATGGCCTTCCCGACGACACGATAGACCTTCTTGAGTTCTTCCATCAGGTTGAAACGCGTGTGCAGGCGTCCCGCGGTGTCGATCAATGCGATATCCGCTTTGCGCGCCTGGGCTGCCTGGACGGTATCGAAGGCTACCGCGGCTGCGTCCCCACCTAATTGGCCGGAAATAACCGGTAAGCTCAGACGCTCGGCCCATATTTCCAGCTGGTCTACCGCTGCGGCACGAAATGTGTCGGCCGCTCCCAGCACTACGCGGCGGCCTTCTTGGGTGTAGCGCTGCCCTAATTTCGCGATGCTGGTAGTTTTGCCTGAGCCATTCACGCCGACCACTAAAATTACGGTGGGCTGAGCCGGGAAAGTCACCTCCACCGGCTGGTTGAGTAACCGGATCATCTCGCTGCGCAAGGCGTCTTTGATCTGGTCGGTGCGAGTCAGGCCTTCATTATCCACACGACTCTCCAGGGCATCCAGTAGAATATCTGCGGTTTCCATACCCAGGTCAGCTTGCACCAGCAAGGCCTCCAGGTCATCCCAGGTGTCAGGCGTAATCTCAGTAGCCCCCAGCAGAGTGGCAATCTGCCCAAAAGTTGCTTTGCTGGTCTTTGCCAGCCCTTCTCTCCACTTGGAAAACAGGTTACTCATGGCCCGATATTATAACATGGCGCCGCCTTTCACAAATCGGTGCGTCCCGAAAGTACGTCGCACTTCATTCAAGGGAAGATGCTATAATTTATTCATGCCTGAAAAACTAACCCATCTGGACGAGAGTGGCCGCGCTCGTATGGTGGATGTAGGTCAAAAACCGGATACTGAACGCGTTGCCATTGCCAAAGGTGAGGTGGCCATGCGTGCGGAGACCCTGGAATTGATCCGTGCGGGAGCTCTCAAGAAAGGTGATGTGTTGGCCGTGGCCCAGGTGGCTGGGGTGATGGCTGCCAAACACACCTCGGATCTGATCCCATTATGCCATCCTCTGCCGCTCACCCAGGTTACGGTGGACCTGGACCTGGATGATCAACTGCCGGGCGTGCGCATCACCGTCCGGGCGCGCACGGTAGCTAAAACGGGGGTCGAAATGGAGGCATTGACCGCAGTTTCGGTCGCAGCATTGACCGTGTACGATATGGCCAAGGCGGTAGAGAAAACCATGCGCATCCAGAACATACGGCTGGTGGAGAAGCACGGAGGACGCAGTGGAGATGTGGTTAATGAGTGAACTTTTTTGCGGCTTTTTGTCGGTGAGGCGATGCAGATATTTGAACGGTTATTTTGTAGGATTGCCATGAAAGAAATCAAAGTTTTATTTTTTGCTACCCTGCGCGACCGGGCAGGCCGGCGCCAGATAAATTTAAGACTCGCCGAGGACGCCAACGTGCGCGATCTGAAAATTGCTCTTAAGGATTTTAATGCTGACCTGGCGCTGGCCCTGGAATCGGTATTGGTGTCGATAGACCGCGAATATGCTTTCGACGAACAAATTATTCCCGATGGGGCCGAAGTGGCCTTATTTCCACCGGTGAGTGGGGGCACTGATAAGGAAGCTCCCTACCAGGCTGAGCCAATCGTTGCGTCTTTCCCTACTATTTTTGCGATCACCGAGGAGGGATTGGATCTGGACGATCTGCTGGCCAGGATCACGCTGCCTACCACCGGAGCGGCTTGCATATTTACCGGCATGGTACGCGGCGTCACACGCCGTTCCAACCCTCACGATACGATTTTTCTGGAATATGAGGCCTACAAACCAATGGCGGAAGCTAAAATGGCCCAGGTCGCCGAAGAAATTCGCCAGCGCTGGCCATCTGTGGAAGGGATTGCCATCGTGCAGCGCATTGGCCGCCTCGACCCGGGTACCCCCACGGTGTTGATTGCCTGCAGTGCCGCCCACCGCGATACGGGTGTCTTCGAAGCGGCGCGCTATGGCATCGATCGGTTGAAGGAAATTGTGCCGGTTTGGAAGAAAGAAGTCGGCCCCCAGGGTGAGACTTGGGTGGAAGGGGAATATTATCCGAAGCCTGGAGAATAGCATCGACCCGCGCCTCACTATCTAAACATGGTAGAAATCATTTGTAGTAACTGTCACCGGAATTATCCAGACGACGGGGTGCCTTTTTGTTGCCCGGTGTGTGGTGGCGTTTATGATGTGACTCGCATCGATCCTGCAGAGTTGTCAGCCGTCCAACCGGACCTGCCAGGGATCTGGCGTTTCCGCCGCACTTTCAGCCTGCCGCAGCGGGCGCCGGTCGTGACATTGGGTGAGGGGAATACCCCCCTTGTGTGGGGCCAGGCCTTTGGCCGCCAGGTGGGCTTCAAGCTGGAATATCAGAATCCAACCGGCTCTTTTAAAGACCGTGGGTCGGCAGTCATCGCCAGTTTGTTGTTGGCGTACCAGGTCAGCCAGGCTGTGGAGGACTCCTCGGGTAATGCCGGCGCTTCTTTCGCAGCTTATGCTGCCAGAGCAGGCTTGATGGCGAAAATTTTCATCCCTGAAAGCGCCTCCGGACCGAAGCGGGCTCAAATCGAGGCTTATGGTGCGCAGCTCATACCCGTGTCAGATCCACGCTCGAATGCCGCGGAAGCTGTCCGGCGCGCCGCCCGGCAAGGCAGCGTGTACGCCAGCCACGCTTACCTGCCACACGGCTTACTCGGTTATGCCACAATTGCTTACGAGCTGCTGGAACAATTAGGCCAGGCGCCTGGAACAGTGGTCGCCCCGGCCGGGCAGGGTAATCTACTGCTGGGAATTGGGCGCGGCTTCTCTGCGTTAAAAGAAGCAGGGAGCATTTCACGCGTACCGTGTCTGGTTGGGGTACAGGCACGCGCTTGCGCTCCGTTATGGGCTGTTTCTCAATATGGGGCGGCTGGTCTGACCTGGGTTACCGAGGGTGAGACCCTGGCCGAGGGCGTCCGCCTGAAGCACCCGGTGCGCGGCGACGCCGTTTTGCAGGCGGTTGAGGACAGCCAGGGGCTCTTTGTTGCCATTGAAGAAGAGGATATTCTGCCTGGCCGCGACCAATTAGCCCTTCAGGGGTTATACGTTGAGCCAACCTCTGCGCTCGTATGGGATGCACTGAACCAAATCAACGGGCGTCTACCGGAACCGGTCATCGCCATCTTGACCGGATCAGGATATAAATTTAGATAATCATTATGCCTCGAAAACCCATCGAGCCGGACCGTGTGGTTCAGTGCAAGGGGTTCGGGAATTAACTCCTTGAAATTAAATATGTTTGGGGAGGTCACAGTGAGCGAACGCATCGTTATAACCGGTATTGGCGCCGTTAGCCCATTAGGCTTAACCGTAAAGGAAACCTGGGAGAGTGCAGTCAATGGGGTCTCCGGGGTTGGGCCAATTACGGCCTTTGATTCTTCGGATTTATTGATTCATATTGCTTGTGAAGTTAAGGGTTTCAACCCGGAAAATTATATGTCTGCGCGGGAGGTCCGGCGCCGCGACCGTTTCGAGCAATTGGCGGCTGCGGCGGTCAAGGAGGCTGTTGGGCAGTCCGGCTTGTGTAAGGAGAATGCTGACCCGCAGCGCGTGGGCGTGGTAATCTCCTCAGCAATTGGTGGCCTGTACGCTTTGCGTGATGCGGTGCTGGCTGCTGAAGGCGATAACCCGCGCCATATCAGCCCCTTTGCAATCCCCATGTTGATGTCGAACGGGGCTTCCGGTATGGTAGCCATCGATTACGGCTTTCAAGGCCCCTCTTTTTCGGTCGGATCGGCTTGCGCTTCGAGCGCCGATGGCATTGGAATGGCATGGCTGATGTTGCGTTCAGGAATGGTCGACGCGATGGTCACCGGTGGGGCCGAAGCTCCGATATCATCAGTTGGGGTTGCAGCCTTTGACCGCCTGGGAGCAATGTCGCGCCGCAATGGTGATTATTCCATGACCCCACAGCCATTTGACCTGAATCGGGACGGCCTGGTGATGGGAGAAGGGGCTGGTATCCTCATCCTGGAAACTGAAAGCAATGCTAAAAAGCGTGGTGCAGAAATCATAGCCGAGCTGGCTGGCTATGCGGCTACGGCCGACGCTTTTCACATCACTGCCCCGGCGGAGGATGGCTCTGGTGGCATGTATGCCATGCTGAATGCCTTGCAAGTCGCCGGTACGAATCTGGACGAGGTGAGTTATATCAACGCACACGGGACAGCTACCCAATTGAACGATTTATCCGAAACACGCGCCATTAAAGCATGCTTCGGTGATTTGGCTTATAATATACCCGTTTCGTCAACCAAGTCGATGACTGGACATATAATGGGCGCGACAGGTGCCCTGGAAGCCATTTTTTGCATCAAGGCCATTCAGGAAAGTGTGATCCCGCCCACCATTCATTACCAGACGCCGGACCCGCAGTGCGACCTGGATTACGTTCCCAATCAGGCGCGCCAGGTAAACGTCGATGTGGCAGTAAGCAACTCTTTCGGGTTTGGCGGGCATAATGCTGTCCTGGTGGTACGCAAGTATCGCTGATAGGTAATCTTTTACGGAACTGATGGATCGTAAGCTACTCGATGTGGGGGATGGGGTAGCTGACGCTCCCTGAGTTCCAGGAGGCAATTGAATACATGGAATCTTCCTCTCAGGGAGATTTGCTGCGCGATTCTCTTCAAGGTTTCGCCCACCAATTGAATCTCCCATTTACGGATTATTTGCTGCTTAGCCGGGCGTTGACCCATCGTTCCTACCTGAACGAACACCCTGAATCCCTGGAAGACAACGAGCGCCTGGAATTCTTGGGCGATGCTGTGCTTGATTTTCTGGTGGGGGCCTGGCTGTACAACCATTTCCCTGAAATGGCAGAAGGGGAGCTCACCCGTTTACGGTCGGCTCTGGTCCGCACCGAGCAGCTGGCAGATTTTGCCGAACAGATTGATCTGGGAATTGTGATGCGCCTGGGACATGGGGAGGATGAAGGTGGCGGCCGGGCGCGCCCCGCGTTACTTTGCGGTACTTTTGAAGCCCTGGTTGGCGCCTTGTACCTGGATGCCGGCATGAGCGCCGTTCAAAGGTTTATCGAACCCTTCCTGGAGACCGGGGTTGTCGAGATCCTGGCCGAGCGCAAGGACCGGGATCCCAAGAGCCTGCTGCAAGAATGGGTCCAGTCCCAAGGTTTCGGTCCGCCGGTTTAGAATACCATCTCTTCCAGCGGGCCTGAGCATAACAAGAGCTTCGAGGTGGAAGTGATCGTCACCGGCAAGCAGTATGGACGAGGCACCGGAAATAGCAAACAAGCAGCGGCTAAGGCTGCCGCGCGCCAGGCCTTGCATACTTTCGGCCTGGATTGAACCCTAAAGGATGATTTCTGAAGCTTTATGCCCCTTCGCTTAAAGTCTCTCGAGTTGCACGGATATAAAACATTTGCCAGCCGCACTTTATTTGAATTTTCTGGCGCGATTACGGCAATTGTAGGCCCTAACGGGAGTGGCAAATCAAACATCGCCGACAGCCTGCGTTGGGTGCTGGGTGAACAATCCTACAGCCTGCTGCGCGGTAAAAAGACCGAGGACATGATCTTTTCGGGCTCGGAACAGCGGCCGCGTGCCAGTATGGCCTCAGCTACTATCACATTTGATAACGAAGATGGCTGGCTTCCGATCGATTTCAGCGAAGTCACCATCACGCGCCGGGCCTATCGCGACGGTCAGAATGAATACCTGATCAACAAACAGCGTATGCGTCTGAAAGATGTGACCGAATTACTGGCGCAATCCGGCCTTGCCGAGCGTACCTATACCATCATTGGTCAGGGGCTGGTAGATGCGGCCCTGGCGCTTAAAGCTGAGGAACGCCGGCGCTTGTTCGAGGAAGCTGCCGGTACCGGCCTGCACCGCGCCCGGCGAGAGGAAGCCCTGCGCCGGCTGGAGACCACCCAGCGCAACCTGGAGCGTGTTCAGGATATCCTGGCTGAGCTCCAGCCACGCTTACGCAGCCTGGAACGCCAGGCCCGTCGTTCCCAGGAATATGAACAAATCCGGGCGGATCTGCAAGTTGTACTGCGGGAATGGTATGGCTACCATTGGCACCATGCTCAGAAAGATGTATCCGAAGCCCGGGGAAGTACTCGCCGGCAGGAAAAAATTCTGGAAAAGGCGCGCCAGCAGCAGGCGCAGCTGGACAGGGAATTGGGCGGATTGCGCGACCGCGCCCAGGTGCTGCGTGCCAGCCTGAATTCATGGCACCGGCAATCGAGCCAGCTGCACGAGCGGCGCGAAACGTTGAGCCGTGAGTTAGCCGTCGCCGATGAACGTCTGCGTGCCCTGCAAGACCAGCAACGCGCCCTTCACTCTGACCTGGATGAGCTGCAGGCGGAATTAAGCTTGCACCAGGATCGTATGAACCAGGCGCAGCAGGAAGCCGCGCGCCTGGAAGAAGAGCTGGGAGAGGCGCGTTCCCAGGTTTTGGCTGCACAACGCTCCCTGGAAGCCCGCCAGGATGAACGCGCCCGGGCAGATAAAGATTTACAAAATGCTCGCCGGTCGCTCTCCGAGCTCAATGCACGCAGCAGCCAACTGCAAGCCCGCCAGTCGGAACGCCAGGTTCAGGCCGGGCATGCGCAAGAAGCTTTGATGGATGCTGGGAAATCGCTGGAGAATGCCGAGGCGGAAGTCGAGGTGGCTCAGGAAAAATTAAAGTCGGCCCAGGCGGAGATGGAACAGGCACAAGCCGGTCGAAAAGCGGCCGAATCCGCTTTGGCCGGTCAACGCCTGCGCCAGGCTCAATTGGAAGAGGAAAGGAAGGGTTTGCAGGAGCAGCGGGCCTCGGTCGGTACCGAACGGGCACGCCTGCAAGCTCAATTCGAGGTCATCGAGGACGCTGAAAAATCGCTCACCGGTTATGCTGGCGGCACGCGTTTGCTTTTGCAAGCCGCCCAGCAAGCGCGTCTGCACGGGGCGCGTGGTGCGCTAAGCAATTACCTGGAAGTTCCCGCGGAATTGGAGCTTGCCATCAGCGCTGCCCTGGGTGATTACCTGGATGCGGTGGTTTTAGATGGGGAGCTTGACCCGGCCCTGGATTTGCTGCAAGACCAGCAGGAACGCGGTGTGCTCCTGCCCCTTCGTAACTTAAAACCGGACCGCCCGCTGTCCACCGCCCTGGGAAAAAGCGAATCTGTGGTTGGTATTGCTGCTGACCTGGTTAAAGCGCCACCTGAGCTGCTCCCGGCTGTAGATTTATTACTTGGCCAGGTGCTTGTGGTGAGTGACAGAGTCATTGCCCGCCGGTTGCTGCCTGAAATGTCCCCTGGCACGCGCCTCGTGACTCTGGCGGGAGAGGTTTTTATGGCCTCCGGACCAGTGCTCAGCGCTCGGGCCGGTAGAGAAAAAAGCGGTGCCACTCTGTTAGGCCGCCAGCGTCAACGCAGGGAGTTGCAGGTGGCATTGGAAGGAGTTTCCGGCGAACTGCAAGCATTGGGAGCGCAGCTTATCCAGGCAGAAGATCAGTCCCGCAGTGCGCAGGCTGAAACCGAGCGCCAAACCCAGTTGTCCCGCTCCGCCCAACAGGTCGAACAGCGCGCTGCCCTGGCTGCCAACCAGGCTCGCCTGGGTGTGGAACAGGCGCAACGACAGGCGCGCTGGCAGCACGACCAGCTGGAAAAATTGCGAAATGAAATCCGGCGTGGTGAGGCAGAAGCCCTCCAGATTCGTGCCGAACTGAAAAATTTAGAAATGCATATTGATCAGGCGCGTGAGCAAGTGCGTTTGCAGGTGGCTGCCCTGGCTTCTGTTACCCTGGATGAAAGCCAGGCGCAGGTGAGCTATTGGAATACTCGCGTAGCAGTGGCCGAACGCGCTCTGGCCGATGGGAAAGCCCGCCTTGGCGAGCGGCAGGCAGCCCTGGAAAATACGATCGAGGCCGTTCGTCAACGCCAGGAGCGCTTGGGAGCATGGGCCCAATCCGCCGATGACCTGGAGCAAGCCAGGGTCATTCAGCGCCAGAACGAGGGGAAGATCAATGCCGAGATCGAAGCGCTGCACGTGTTGATTGATCCGGCAGAGGCTGAATTGGAAACTTTGGACCAGGAGCAGATCAACCGGCAGGAGTCCGAAGCTCGGGCGCGCGCAGAGTTGAATCAAGCCGAACACCACCATGCCCAGGCGCGCATCACCCTGGCCCGCCGGCAGGAAGCTCTGGATACCTTGCGCCGGCGAATTGAAGATGATTTTGGCCTGGTAGCCTTTGAATACAGTGAAGAGGTTTCTGGCCCCACTCCATTGCCCTTGCAGGGTATGGTGGAACAGTTGCCTATGGTTTCCCAAATCTCACCCGAGGTCGAGGAAACCATCAAGCGCCAGCGCGCCCAATTACGCCGCATTGGGCCTGTCAATCCTGAGGCTCAAGAGGAGTACCAGGAAGTCAGGGACCGCTTTCAATTCTTGACGGAACAGGTTAGGGATTTGGAGAAGGCTGGCGTGGATATCCGCCAGGTTATCGCCGAGTTGGACGAACTCATGCAGCGCGAATTTCGTAAGACTTTCGACGCGGTGGCGACAGAATTCCATGAAATCTTCACCCGCCTCTTCGACGGCGGTACGGCTCGGTTGGTGCTTACGGACCCGGATGATTTGACCAATACCGGTATTGATATCGAGGCGCGCCTCCCCGGACGCCGCACACAGGGTCTATCTTTGCTCTCCGGGGGGGAACGCAGCCTGACGGCAGCCTCTCTGGTGTTCGCTTTGTTGCGGGTCTCGCCTACACCGTTTTGCGTATTGGATGAGGTGGATGCCATGTTGGACGAGGCGAATGTCGGACGTTTTCGTGACCTGTTGCGCGAATTGAGTGAGAACACCCAATTTGTGGTCGTGACCCATAACCGTAACACCGTACAGGTAGCCGAGGTGATTTATGGGGTGACGATGGGACGTGAGTCGGCCAGCCAGGTGCTGAGTTTGAAGTTGGACGAGGTTGCCAAATTGGTGGAAGAGGCTTAAATTTAGATTGGAACTGCGTAATGAAAACAGGCCTGGGCCGCCTTTTGGACCAGGCCTGTTTCTATCATAAACCTATGGAGTGGGATAAGGGTTGACGGGTACTGCAAAAGTGGGTGATTGTTGCTGCTGTGAGGCGGCGCTTTGAATGTAATTCGTGATTTCTGCTGGTAAGGTGGGTTCAGCCGGCACGTGATCCTTCCAAGTATCGAAGGTTTGAACCGTGGCTGCATCTTTCTGCTTCTGCAGCCAGTCCTGAAATTGCGTGGTCTGTAAATTGGAATATTCGCTCTCGGTTAGCGGCCGTTGTTCGTGCCCCAACAATTGGATGACTTGCGTACCGGTGGTGGTGCTGATCGGTTGGCTGATATCACCCACTTTCATGCTGAAGGCCACATTGGCAACTGCTTGATCTAGCTGATCCTTGGGCAGCCAGCCTAAATCTCCGCCTTTGGATTTGTACGCCAGGTCGGTGGTGTATTGGTCGGATACTGCAAACCAGTCCGCTCCACTGTCCAGCTTGGATATCACCTCTTTGGCGAGCTGTTCATCTTTGACGACGATATGGCGGATCCATACCTGATCTTGATGCTTGGGCAGGTTTCCGACGATGGCATCTTGAACCTTCTTACGGTACAGCGAGGCTTTGATGACATAACGCAGGTCCGCTTCTGTCAGGCCATATTTGGTTTTCAAGTTATCCAACGTGTCCTTGGATAACTTCTGATAGCCCTCCAGTGTATACGGTGTGGGAGAAGGCGTCACGGTTGGGGTTTCGGTTGGGGTGACGGCCTGGGTAGCGGTGATTTCCCCGGTCGGCGATGGAGTAGGTGTCTCGGTAATCGCTGGTGTGGGGGTCAAAGTTGGCGTAGACGTAGCGATGACCACCAGGGTAGCAGTGGGGGTAGGGGTGGCGGTCAGCGTCGGTGTGATCAATAGAGTCGCCTGCAATTGGGAAAGTGTGGCAGTTGGGGTTGGCACCCAGGTGGCTGTGGGGGTAGGCGTCCCGCTAGGGTAATAGCCAAATGCTTGCTGGAAGCCTTGCTCGACTTCGGCATCCGTCACGGTGATATTGTTCGCCTTGGCATATTGCATGATCAGCTGATCATCGACCAATTGATTTATTACCTGCTGGCCTATTGTCTGTGGATCAAGCTGCAACTGAATTTGCTGGAGCTGTTGCACAAACTGGTATGCTGTGTTGGGATCGTTAGCAAAAAGCTGGCTGAACTGATATGTGTTTTCCGCACTGCTAACCAGGGAATAGCGAGCGTAGCGTACTTGTCCCTGGAAGAGGCTGGTGGAGATCTGATCGGAATTGACGATGGCTACCGGGCGGCGAAATTGTAAGACTTGTTGGTCCAGGATACCGTAACCGATTAACCCGATCACCAAGATGATCACCGCGATCATACTGATGATGAGTAAGCGGGTTTGGCGGCGTTCACGTTCAGCGCGGGCCAAATGTTTCTTGGTAACAATAGACTTCTTGGTATTTTTAGGCATAGTTACGACCTTCGGCGCAAAGGCGGGGCATAGGTCAAGCCTTCCTATGCCCCGCTAAGGTTTTCTGAATGAGGGCGATCAGCGCAAAACTTCACCGGAGAAAGGCAGCAAAGCCAGGTGGCGCGCCCGTTTAATGGCAACTGCCAGTGCGCGCTGGTGTTTGGCGCACGCGCCTGTCTGGCGCCGGGGGCGAATTTTCCCTTCCTCGGTTACATAGCGGCGTAGCAGATCTACGTTTTTGTAATCAATGGAGGCGTTGTGATCTGTGCAGAACTGGCATTCGCGCGGGTGAGCGAAGAAGCGCCGGGTCCCTGTGGATGATTCGTTTGTTTGATTGCTCACGATAAGACTCCTCGTGAAAATAGATTATTTGAATTCTTGTGGCTGCATGCTGCGTAATCAGACAACCATGCGGCATGCGGCATCAAGTTGTGGCAGGTCGGACAGCATCTTGAAGGATCAGAAGGGAAATTCGTCTTCTTCCTCTTCGCTGGACTCGATCTCTTCGGTGGTGTTCCCATCCCGGCGATCATCCAGCATAATCATTTCATTGGCGACAATTTCGGTAGCCGAGTGTCGGTTGCCTTCTTGATCTTCCCAGTGGCGTGTTTGCAAACGGCCTTCGATGTAAACCAGGCGGCCTTTTTGAAGGTGCTGCTTGCATATTTCCGCCAGATTGCTCCAGGCAACCACGTTAAACCATTCGGTTTCCGTTCGTCGTCCGCCTTCAGATGTATTCCAGCTGCGGCTGGTGGCTACGCTGAAGGTTGTGACGGGTCGTCCGGAAGGGGTGTAACGCATCTCTGGATCTCGCCCCAGGCGCCCTATGATCATGACTTTATTAAGACCTCGGCTCATTTCATACTCCTGAAGGGTGAACCGATCACTTGCCTTATAGAATTGTTATTACGCTCTTCAACCGAAAAAATCCGGGTGGGTCTCACGGGTTGGTAGTTTATTTAACGATCAAAAGGAATCGCAACACAGGTTCCAAAAAGCGCAGGTTGCGTTCCAGCGTCACGCCAAAAGATGGGGGCATGTGGGTTTGCATGAGAACGTACTGGCCTTCGCCTGTTTTGCGAATGGGATATGCCAGTTTACGTTTCCCCCATAAGTCCGTTTTATGGACCTCGCCGCCGGCTTCGGTAATCCAACCCTTAACCCGGTCAACGATATCACCGAAGGCGGTCTCATCGAGATCCGGCCGGACGATGAAAACAAGTTCGTATTCGCGCATGGAGAAATGGCCTCCTTTCCCTGGGATTGCCTCTGGACATCACCCTGGTGAGCCAGTGGCGGAAAGTAAGCCACGCAAAAGCGTGGCCTGCACTGAGTCTAACATATTGGGTAAATAGCGTCAAGGTATGGTTGTTAGACAACCCCTTGATAAAGTCGCTCCGATTCTTTGTTGGCACTTGACGCTAGGCGGGCGGGAAAGTATGATGAATAGAAGCTTAATTCAGCCTGGAGGCATCGTGGAGCAAGCATTATCAAACGTGAATCCCGAGGCGCTGCGCGGGGCCATGCGCCTTTGGGCGACTGGCGTAACCATTGTCACGACGACATTAGATGGGGTTTGGCATGGAATGACGGTCAGTTCTTTTACCTCCATTTCTTTGGACCCACCCTTGGTCATGGTTTCACTGGAGCATGGCACGCGTACGCTCGACATGCTGGAGCAATCTGGCTTTTTTGGGATTACAATATTAAGCGAGGGCCAACAAGCTATATCAGAGCGTTTTGCTGGTCGGTTATCGGAATCTGAGGATCGTTTTGATAATCTTGATGTATTTACATTAGAGACCGGCGCGCCATTCATTGCCGGTGGCCTGGCTTTTATGGATAACCTGGTTTCTTCCAGGGTCGATGCTGGCACTCATACCCTCTTTATCGCCCGGGTAATCGCAACCCGCTTCAATACAGATTACGAGCGCCCAATTGTTTATTTCAACCGCGCCTACCGTCATCTTTGTTCTTGACCCTCGTATTCGGGGAGGGTTTACGGATGGACTCGAGGTTAAACGAAGAAGAACGGCGATTATTACTTCAAATCGCCCGTCAGGCTTTGGAATCATGTGTGTGTAACCAATCCCTGCCACTTTTGGAATGGGATAGCTTGCCTGCTTGTTTTAAGGAACCTGGCGCGACGTTCATCACTCTGACCAAAGATGGGCAGCTACGCGGTTGTATCGGTGCTCTTGAAGCCTATCAATCCCTGGTGGAAGATGTTTGTGAACACACGCGGGCAGCGGCGTTGGAAGATTATCGCTTCCCACCAGTGCTCCCCGAAGAGCTGTCGCACATCACAATCGAGATTTCACGCCTGACTGCTCCCCAGCCTCTGGCATACACGACCCCGGAAGATTTGATTGCTAAATTACGTCCCAGTATTGATGGGGTTGTCCTGCGCGATGGTTTCCGCCGGGCGACGTTTTTGCCGCAAGTGTGGGAAAAACTTAGCGACCCTGAGCTCTTCCTCAGTCACCTGTGCGAAAAAATGGGCGCCTCTCCCTTCGCGTGGCGTCAAAAGAAGCTGGAAGTTTTCACCTACCAGGTTGAAGAGTTTCACGAATCCGTCTTCCCGTCACCCTTGTAAGTCCTACTCTTATTTCATTCAATTTTGGAGCGTTCAAATCTGGGTGTAATTTTCCACAGGCAGGATAAACAGGGTAGCGCGGCGCATGCCGGGCTCGACCGGTTGAGCCGCGCTTTGGCGGATCACGGCGATGGCCTGCTCCACGCGATCGTCTTCCACACCAATCATCAGGGTGCTCATGCCGCGTCGTAGGAAGCCGCCGGTCGAGGCGATGCGTGTGACTCGAAATCCTTGCTGGATCAGCCCTTGAGAAACCGGTTCGTTATCGTTATCTCGTAGAATCACGACGATTAGTTTCATAATTCCTCGTAACGCTCCACTGGAAGCGTGAAAATGGTAGCCCCACCCACGTTGATAGGCGTGGATAAGGGCAGGTGGAAAGGCGCTCCCTCGAGTGGAGTAGCGATGTATTCTACACGCCGGCGGCAGCTTTGGTTGAGAGAGCGAACTGCCAGTTCCTCCTGTTCTGACGCCATCCCAATTAACAAGGTGATGTTGCGCCTGCCCAGAAACCCTCCTGTGCTGGAGAGATGTGTTACTAAAAAGCCCGCCTCATTCAAAGAATTGGTGGCGTTTTCAAAATCTTGCAGTTGGATGACAGCCGCCATTAGGCGCTGAATCGGGTGCAATTTACTGGGTTTGATGAGACCGGCCCAATTGCTCGGGCTCTCTGTAATTGCCATATCCACCTCCCTGCCTAGTTGCGTATAGACTTCTTCCGAGATGACCCCATCCGTTACCAGGCCGATCAAGGCGCTACGTTGCGCCCGTAACGCCTCACGCCGGGCGGTATCTAGTTCTTCAGCCTCCACCGTAGGGTCGGCTTCCATCACGTCTTTTACCGAATTTGCCAATGCTTGAGCATGCTGCTCGAGCAGCGGTGCCAACAGTTGCCAGGTATGGTTTGAGAGCAGGCCTTCATCATGCATGCGCTGCAGCCGTTCGTATGCTGCTCTCCCGGCAACGGCACGCGCTTGCCGCCGTTCGTAGTCCTCATGCATTTCGCTACGCTGACCTAATTGCATTCGTTTGGCGAGTGGCTCCATCGTAAAACCTTGCACCAGGATCGTAAACAAAACCACACCAAATGCCATCGAGCGTAATTGGGTGACCGTGTCAAGGCCCAGGCTGATTGGTAAGCTGAGGGCCAGTGCCAGGGATATGCCACCGCGTAGCCCTCCCCATAATAAAATGTGGCTCCAGCGTAATGGAATGTCACCGTGGATGATGGTCAGGCCGTAAATGATCACTGCTCGTGCAATCAATACAGCCGTAATTGCCAGCAGGATAGCCTGCCATTGCGCGGTTAACAGGTTCAGATCCATCTCCAACCCAATCAGCAGGAACAAGAATGAGTTACTGATGAACGCCACGTATTCCCAGAAGTTGGCGACGACGATGCGTGTTGTAGGTGACATGCCGCGCGGGCCGACATTGCCATTTACCAGGCCAGCAGCCACCACCGCCAACACGCCGCTCACGTGCAGTTGCTCGGCGACCATATATGCACCGAAGGCCAGCACCGTCGTCAGGGTGGTCTCGATCAGGTGGTCGTCGATTTTGGTGATCAATTGAGAGACCATCCACCCTGATAAAAACCCTACGACCAATCCTCCCCCGGCCACTCTGAAAAAATCGGCGATGAAGGTTAGCCACTGCGTTTCTCCGCCGGCATTGGTTTGGCCCAGGGCCATGGCCAGAACCAGATCGAAAATCACAATCGAGGTGCCATCGTTAAACAGGCTTTCGCCTTCGATAAGGACAGTAAGCCGCTTGGGCACCCCCAGGGAACGAAAAACAGCCACTACCGAAACCGGGTCTGTGGCACCCATTAATGCTCCGAACAAGAGTGCAATGGTGAGTGGATAGGATGTGCCGACGTAGACGATCCCGCCTGTTAAAAGCGTAGTCAAAATCACTCCGGGGATCGCCAGCGCCAGGATCAGAATCAAGTCATTGCGTAAATCTGCCCAGCGCAAATGGAACGCAGCGTCGAAAATTAAGGGCGTGATTACCAGCCCAAGGATGAGCTGGGGTGTGGTTCTTCCTTCTACCTGGTTGATCACCGTGGAGAAGTTTTCCGGTAAAAGAGCCAATTCGGAGCGGTTTAACAATCCCAGGAGCAGACCCATCAATACCAGGCCAACTGTGTAAGGCAGGCGGAGCCGGCGCGTAACAAAGCCCACTAATGTGGTGATGAACAACAATAAAAGCAGAGTTTCCAGGATCTGGTTGGTGAAATCCATGGTGGGTTACAACATTTGTCCGCTGTCCTGCGGGCGGTCCCGTCTCAGGCAGAGTTATTCCAATTCTACGATTCGGGTGGGGCCATCGTGAGTTGTTATCATCTGCCCATCAGGAAAGATAATTGTGGTTTTTTCCTTCTGACGTAGGATCGTTAATCCCCGATATTTTACCGTAACCGGCCACGGAAATGGATTGTATCCGCTTAACTCTACGCGCTGCATCGAGCGGACTTTCACACCTAGCACGTTCAAAAAGGTTCCTAACGGGGCTAGTCCGGTAAGTGCATTACGATCGTCCAACCCACTACCAGTGCGGGCGTGATATCCGCGCCGAAACGCTCCGTCTCGTTTTAAATTCTGTATAGCTGCATTCATCAACCGGCTCATCAGCTCGGCGGCGTATTCCGTGAATCCGTAACGCATCAGCCCATCGATTACCATGCTGTTCCATGCGAAATTTACTGCCTGGCATACACTGGCATCTGCCTGGTCGGGCACTTCTGCACAGAACGGTAGGCCAAATGGCTGCCAGAATGTGGCTGGATTGCGCAGCGTTTGTTCCACCATCAAGCGGGCCATTCGCGTTTTAGGGATGCCTGCCCAAAGTGGCAATAAGAGGCTGATATCCAAACCTTCGTAGCCCGCTCGATAAATACGGATATCGTCATCCGGAGCAAGGCCTTGAATGTCAACCTTTTCAACTGCCATGTATAAGCGTTCTCCGGTCATGCGGGCCCGTCCGAGATACCATCTAAATTGGCTCGGTTCGATCCTTTCTACGACATGATTGCTCGAAGTGTTCGAACCGTGTACGAAAAGGATGGGGTGCAAAGTCGTTTCGCCGCTGGTATCCACGTGAATCAATAAACGCGCGGGTGTATCAAATTGCCGGTCGATCAACGCGAAACCAGCGCCTTTGCGTTCTCCTAGAAGCTCGAGAGGGAGCGATTGGTGGGTATCGCGGTCCCGGTAACGGTAGCAAGCCGCGTCTTCGTCCCACGCATTCTGGACTGCGCTTCTCAATTTCTTGCTTCGTGATCGTAGTAGAGAAACCCCCTTACGATCGCCGATTACCCGGGCCATTTCGAGTAAAGACTGGCACTCTACGTGCAACAGGGCATTAAGCGCGGGCGATTCGGCAGTGATGATATCGACTCCTTGCGACCAGGGATGCCAACGCGAGAAAAGCGGCGTATCTTCGGTTCCAGCTTGCATGGGGTGATCCCATTCAGGGGCCCCGTCTCCGTCCCGGTCGTGCTGTGGATCGAACCAGGCATCCAGGAATTTGACCAGATGTGGAAAGACGTCGTGCAGAAAGCCGGTATCTCCACAGGCTTCATACGTTTTCCAGGCCAGGTTACACAACACGGGCATTGCCAGTAGCCGGCTGCGTTGTCCGCCTAATCCGGGGCGCCAGTCGACAAAGCCGTTTTCTTCTTGGGTGGCCAAATAGTTCCTTAACAAACCCATTGTTATTTCCGCAGCGCCCGGTAAGATCAAAGAAGATAGATAGAGTGCTTCCAGGGAGGGTTGTCCGTTCCACAGGTAGCTGTAGTCGGTGCCATCACCCTTTAGCGAATAGCCTTGGTCGGGCTGCCGGCTCAATACGAAGGAATAATTGGGAAGCTTTGCCGTGGGACCAACCAACAAGCCATAAGCCAATTTTTGCGAGAGGGCAAATGCGGCATCCCACTCAGTATCGCCGGTGTGGATTTCGATTTCCCCGGCGTTTATCCTTTCCACACGGGCAATCTCAGCCTCCCACTGGCGGGCAGCTGTCCGGCGCGCCAGCGCGAATGATTCCTCGGGTGTTTGCCTGGCAGCCTGAGACCAGATCGATAAGTAAACCCCCCCGGCCGGGAGGCTGAGGGATAAGCTGAGAGAAGGATACACGCTGGTCCCGGGTTGTGCACCGCCGGTAAGGAAAACCAGCGGCACCAGGTTCCCGCTGCTGCCCAGCAGTACAGGCGCAGCCTGGATTTCCTCCACTGCCATGCGCTGTCCCTCTCCCTCGGTTGGTGTCAGCAGGCCTACCCACTCCAGGCGTAGCTCTTGAACATGGCTAGCGTGATTCGCCAGATGCAGCCTCCCACAAACGGCATGCGATTCGGGAACCCAATACTCGGCACGCACGTCTATATCTGTGAACGGTGAAAAACTTAGCTCGAGGTAATTAGGATAAAAGCGATGGACGACAGGCGGTCGCTCAAAACTGTCCGGGTCGTTGCGTGTTTGATCATCCAGGGTGAAACGTGGAAAAAGGCGTAGGGATCGGGCGCGCAGCCCAAACGTGGTTTGCAAGGCCAGTGCAGGAGGCTCACCGCCTCTTAAGGAAAGTTCCCAAATCTGGTCATCGCAGTAGTCGGTGGATCCCAGGCGGGCATCAGCCGCTATGTTCAAAGTTAGCGGATCTCCCGCTTTGAGGTTCCATTGGCGCATGTCTAAATTGTATGGTATCTTGCCTTCCTGGTCAAAGGTTTTGTGAAAGTGTCGTCTCAATTAATGAGGAGAATGTGAGTTTAAAATTCGCCGCAGGTTCATTTTTGCTGGGACTTCTCACGGAAGTACCCAAAGAGCCCTTTTGAGAAGAGGCTTGTGAATACTATTTCTGTGCTAGAATGGGAAATTGATCGATTCTCGACACCCAAGGAGAGAAAATGAGTCCATTGCCGGCCAATCCAAGAGGGATGTACTTTGAAGAATTTGAGCCCGGACAGCGCCTCGTCACGGCCGGGCGCACAATAACCGAGAGCGATATCGTTGCTTTTGCCGGCCTGTCGGGTGATTTCAACCAGATCCACGTGGATGCCGAATATAGTAAATCGGCTCTCCCCGGGCAGCGTATCGCCCATGGCCTTTTGGTGTTATCGATTGCCGAAGGCTTGGTCGTTCAGACCGGGTTGATGGAGGGCACCATCATCGTTTTTCGCGAGATTACGGAGTGGAAATTTATCAAGCCGGTTTTCATCGGCGATACGATCCACGTTGAGTTTGAAATCAAGGAAACGCGTCCGATGAGTCGCCTGTCAGGCGGTTTGGTCGAAATCGAGCTGGACGTGAAAAACCAGCATGGCGACCGGGTTATGAAGGGTACCTGGTCGGCTTTGTTTCAGAGTAGACCCGATTCGCAGGCCACGTAAAGCCGGCCGGTGGGTTCTATTTCGTGAAATAAGTGATGGGGCCACTCAGGCTTGTGCTGGTTAGAGATGGAAATCATTTATGAGTAATGAACCCAATCTGCCTCCCGAGGAAGTGCCACCTGAAAAGTTCCGGCGCTTGATGTCCGAGTATGAGGAGGAAGAAAAAGCTGCTGCAGAAGAAGCTTTCACCGAAGGCGAGGCAGCCGACAGCCAACAATCTCTCGCTCCAATCAATGAGGGGGATACGGATGAGGTCGTTCTGAACCCGATAACACCGTCCTCTGAAGAATCCGAGGACCCAGATGCCGAGATCCAACCTCAGGAAGAGGAATCCGCCGGCTCACCAATAGAACCTCAGACGCTGTCACCCGAGGCCGGCGAATCCGCCACCCAGGTAATGGAGACTCCCGATGAGGGTCGTACCATCCCTATGGATGCTGAATCGCCAGAGCCTGGCGGGTTGGGCGCCACTGAGGTCATGGATTTAAACCCGGAGCAGCCCGAGACCGAAGGAGAGCCAGCCATTCCAGGCTCACCAACCACAGGAAAGCCCACAGCTGAAGAAGAGCCGCCCAAAATAGAGGGTGATACAGCTCCGTCTCGCCCGGCCCGTTCCAGGGTTGAA
>OFHG01000243.1_pt1 | contig 23510 bp, 19 predicted proteins | sample 1521931 | NCBI WGS metagenome assembly OFHG01 (sample SAMEA2468438, study PRJEB22500) | soil metagenome | biome: Glassland; feature: Farmland; material: Clay | place: Australia | collected 2013-01-31 | depth 0.55 m
TAATGGGTAAGGCACCCAGAGATTACCGCGATCGACGTTGTATTCCACCAGGATAAATAGCCCGGATGGGCGCAGGTAACCTTTAATCAAATGCAACAGGTTTATCTTGTGGCGATGGAAATGAAGGGCATTGGCCATTACCACGCCATCCAACTGAGGAAGCTCAAGAGGACGGGTAAAATCGGCCGGCAGATATGTGACCTTGCGGTCGGGGAAGCGGGCGCGCAGTTCACGTTCCTGCAGCTCCAAAGCCCGACGATCGCGATCTACCGAAAAGATCAGCGCCAGGGATGGGAGTAAATCTGCCAGGGCCAGGGTGAAAGCGCCGCCTCCTGAGCCGAAATCAGCCCATAGCGGCGGGCGACTATGACCGGTTGAAGTATCCTGAATACAATCGGTTTGGACCCCCTCGCGCAACAAGTCGACGTGATCCTGGTGGTTCATCGCCATTCACCCCGCATCATCTCGTTAATGATACCAGGGAATCAGCATAAACCCTTGGTTCTTTAGGAATGGCCGTGGTAGGACCCCGGATTTGGGGGTGTGAGCGTCCGCACGCTCACACCCCCAAATCCGGACACCTTTACGGAAGATCCCAAAGACCCAAACCCTTTCAGGAATCAAAAGGCGGAAGCCGGTTAGAAAACGGCTTCCGCCTCGATAACAGAGACCAGGCTTATGCGGGTACCATTTCCTCCTGGGTCTCAGGTTGTTTGACGATCTCCACCTCTACGTTGAATTTAATTTCATCGCCGACCAGGACTCCGCCGGTTTCCAGGGCCTGATTCCAGGTCAGGTCCCAATCCTTGCGGTTAAGACTGCCGCTGGCGCTAAAACCGGCGCTGGTGGTGCCCCAGGGACTCTTCGCCTGTCCTGAATATTCCACATCTAAAGTTACTTCCCGGGTAATGTCACGGACGGTCAGGTCACCCACCAGGCGGGCGCGGTTTTTACCTGTGACCTCCACTCTCTTACTACGAAAAGTTAGATAAGGGTATTTCTCTGCATACAGGAAATCCTGTGACCGCAAGTGATTGTTGCGGTTGGGTTCGCGTGTGTCGATACTATTGGCGTCGATCTGCACTTCCACCTTGGTGTTCGCCGGATTCTCCTCATCAAAATTGACCTCTCCGGTAAAGCTTTCAAAACGACCGCGCACGTTGGAAATCATCATGTGACGGACGGAAAAGTTAATTTCGGAATGGGCGCTATCTATTTGCCAGTTCATGTTGTTAATCCTCCAGAATTGTAAAATCTAATTTAACTCAAGTTGCCGCCTGTTCGCATAAGATAGAGAAACCGAGTTTTTTTGCCGAATCTGTGACAGAAAATGCATTTTATTTAGCGAAAGGACAATGCTAACTATGGAATTTCTGGAAAAACTCGGTTTCTGATCCATGGTGGCAACTCAGGTTAATTTAAGAAGATTCTACAAGCCTGGCGTATGCAAACCCATGAACGGCTGCGTAAACAAGAGCGTAAACAAGTGGCTCACGAAAGAGACATCGAAATCAAACATTTCTGCCATGAATCGGTCGTTCGGTCTCGATGCAGGCGGGCACAGAACGCCCGATGCCTGAGAGCGGCGTCTTATTCGACCTGCAATTCCAGATTTTTGATTTGTTCTAGTAGATATTTTCGTTGGCCGCGGTCGGCAAATAGACGCGCATTTCTTAATTGGGTTTTTGCCTCGCCTGGCGGAAGTAACGGAACCAGCCAGATGCGAATCTGAGCTGCCAGATGGTAAAGCCCAAGGTTTTCAGCTCGGGCGAGAGCGGTGGAGAAGCGGTGAATGGCCAGATCGGTGTGACCGCGGCTGAGCGCCAGGAGTCCTAAATTAGCGGTCAAGCCGGTGATGCGCTCCTTCATTCCCAATTGCACAGCTAATTTCAGGCCATTGGAGAAATATTCTTCAGCGGCATCTAACTCACCGGCTGATAACGCGATTTCTCCAAGAGTGGAATACAGAAAAGATTGTTGTCCCAACATCCCTTTTTCCTGGGCGAGCTTCATGCCGTCCATGGCATAACGCTGGGCCTGGTCGTTGCCCAATAAGTGCATATGGTAAGCGATATTATTGTTGGCCAGGATACGCCAGGTTAGACCCTTTTCGCTTTCGATGTTGCCGTTGATCTTAAGCGCCTCCTGGTAAAGCGAAATGGCTTTTTCCAGATCCCCTTGCTGGGCGGCGATAGAACCAAGCTCGAATTTAATCCTTGCCAGATCTTCATAACTTTTATTCGAGGTGAGATCACACTGAGCTTCAGCAGCGTGGAGATGCGCTTCGGCGGCCTCCAGGTCTTCCCCCTTCAGGGATAAGGCGGCCCCCCAGTTAAGCTCGGCCTGCATGGCATTTTCAGGTAAACCTTGTAAGCGGACCTGCTGAGCTAGAATTATCGAATCATCATAACGAGCACCCATCAGGTAGCTTTGGGCCAGAGCTAGACGGGCGCGGTCGATCGCCACCTGATCGTGGTCGGTTTGCGCCAGCAGCAGAGCTTCGTGAAACGCATCTATCGCGCGGTTTGTTTCTCCGGTCTGGAAAAAGGTTTGGCCAAGCTCCATCAATACGGGTAAGCGCTCTTTGCCTTCCAGGACATCCAGAGCTTGCTGGAAAAAGTGGATCGCTTCGTTCCAGGCAGACAATCGATTAGCTTGCCGGCCAGCTTGAACGGCATAAGGCGCAGCGCGGCGAAATTCGTTGCTCTCCGCCAGTTGGAAAGCTAAGACCCCGGCCTTGATCTCCAACTGGCCGGGACTGTAAATCGCCTCCATCGCTTCTGCAATCCGCCGGTGCTGGATCCGGTGGCGCAGATCTCCAACCTCCCGGTAGACCACCTCCATCGTCAATGAGTGATCGATGTGGAAACGGTTTGTGTCCAAAGGCTGCAGAATATGGGCGCTGAGAAGCTCGTCGATCGCATCCAGAGCGGAGTTCTCCGACAGTGCAGAGGCGCGTGCTACTATATTAAATTCAAATTGGCGGCCGGCGGCAACAGCAGCACTCAGGATACGCCAGGCCGGCTCCGACAATCGTTCCAGTCGGGCTTGTATCAAGCTGTAAACCGATTGCGGGACGACCGGTGCTGAGGATAACGTACTCAGGTTTACCAAAAAACCGGTCTTATGTCTTTCGCCTGTTGCCTCTACGAGGATCTTATTCTGGTGAGCGTAACGCAGCAGCTCAACCAGGATGTACGGAATCCCCTCGGAATTTTTCATCAGCCACTCTGAGAGCGGAGGGGCGTAATCAACTGTGATGGTCCTCGAAAGCTGATCCACTTCATCTGCGCTCAAGCGGTCGAGGCTGACGCGAACCAGCAGGTCGTCTCGCAACATGGTGTGCAGGAATGTGGTATATGTAGCATTTTCCGCATCGATCCGCGCAGTAACCAGGAACAAGATCGGAGACGGAGAAGCCCTCAGTGCGGAGAATTGGCGCAACAAATACCCCAATAAAGCGAGGGTAGATTTATCAGCCCAGTGTAAATCATCGATAAACAGGATAACCGGGGTCAGGCTTGTCAGGCCTTGGATTAATTGGAAGACGCCTTCCCAGAGCCGCGATTCGCCTGTAGGGGGTGTACCGACACTGCCCGAGACGTCGAGGGAGATTGATGCAGGCCGAGGAAAATTTAATTCCGGAAGCAGGCGCGCCGCTTCGGAAAGCCAGATTGCGGGGATTTTTGCTTGCAATTCCAGCGACCATTGAGGCCACTGCGCCGATCGAATGAGGCCTCGAAAAGCCTCAATCAATGGCTGGTAAGGCAGGCCTTGTTCCAACTCGCGGGCAGTGCCCGATAATATCAATGCCTGGCGCTTTTTCATGAATTCTTCTGCCAGGCGAGTCTTACCAATGCCGGATTCCCCTTCGATGAGCAACAAATTAACCTGGTCCGACCTGTTTTCCAGGATCAGAAGTTCTTCTTCACGCCCGGTAAATTGCAGATTATCAAATTGGTTTTGGAATACAGCACGACCCGGCTGGCTGATCGGGGCTTTGCCTGCTTGATTTTCAATCCGATTGTAAGCCGGTGAAGGGCGGGCTATTTTATCCAACAAAATAGCGTCATATAGTGCCCGTGTTTCTTTCATGGGGGGAACACCCATCTCTTCGTCAAGCATCTTTCTCAACTGATCATAGCGGCGAATCGCCCCTGGACGGTCACCTGCCAGGTAGACCAAACGCATCGCCTCCCTTTGCAAATCTTCCTGGAGAGGTTCGATGAGCAGGGCGCGATCGATGGCATCCAGGGCTGCGCTATAATTTTGTTGGCTTTCATACCGCTTGCTGAGCAAGTGAAACCCGCGCATTGCCAGCCTCCGATACGACTCCCGCTGGATGGTCGCCCAATCTTCAAAAGCCGCTGAATCTGGCAGGTAGAAATCCTGCAAAAAGTCTCCCTGGAAAAGTTCGAGGCCTTTCTCCAATTCCACGAGCGTTATTTCTTTGACGTTCATTATTTTTTCGAACGAGCGGACGTCCACTTGTGCCTCATCTGTTAAATGGACGCTCGTTTCTTCTACTTCGAGGGCGTCGCCCAACGATTGGTGTAAGCTATGCAAGGTTGTGCGCAAGGTCTGTTGGGCGCTTTTGCGTGACAGGTCGATCCAAAAAAGATCGATCAATTGCTGGCGTTTTACCGCTTGTTGGAAAGCCGCCAGATAATATACGACTCCCCGGCTTTTACGCCGATTGATTTTGATTTGACGCCCATCAAGCCAGATTCGAGATTGGCCGAACAGTTGGAGTTTCAGCATATCATTGAAATAGCCCGTAGCTCGTCAAATCCGCCCATATAATTTTTCTACTCGAGTATTATCAGGGGTAAAAACCAGCGATAGATTCCATACAACCCCAGACCGGACGGCCTCCCAAACACCGGCGGTAGGTGCAGGATTATGGTGGTCGAAACGCATGCGTAAATCATCTAAAGCGACTGGCGGCATTCCTAGTTGGCTTAATAAGATCGCTATTGGTGATCCGTGAGTTACCAGGGCAACCGGCCCTTGCCCGGCTTTATCAATTGCCCTATTAAGAACTGGGTCCAATCGTTTCAGAACGTCCGTATGGCTCTCTTCAGGCCGGTGTTCACTAAGACCAGGTTCGATTTGCAAGGCAACCTCATTTTTATCAGCAATGATGCTTGCCGTTTTCAGACAGCGCTCCAGCGGGCTGGTGTAGATGCAGTGTAAGTTGCTAAATTGGAAGAAATCTGCCAACATCATAGCTTCTTCCAATCCTTCTCCGCTTAGCGGCGGGCCTGGTGGTAAATAATAAGGGATATCTTTTCGATTCCAATCAGGGGTTGCGTGGCGAATTAAATATAAATTTTTAATCATTGTGCTCATTTCTACTGTTAAGAATTTTACTTCTACAGGTCTTTGGGATTTTCCGTGAAGATGTCCGAGCCGACTACGGTCATTCCTAAAGGGCCATTTCTATTCTAACCGAAATTTAGGTCTTTTGGATTTTCCGTGTAGGTGGCCGGATTTGGGGGACAGATCAAGTTTTACGGCTTGGTGCACGGGCGTGTTTATGATTAGAAAAACTGTAATATACTTAAGGTCTATTTAAGGAAATTTTTAGTGTGGTGTAAAGACGTTGATTTTTGGAGGAGGTATAGTAAAGTAAATATGCATTTTCCATTAAATGGGATCGTAAGGAGAATTTTATGGAGTCTTCGAATTCAAGTCAAGTGGGTGAACATACGGTCAGTGGTTTATCCGATTCGCCAGTAGCACATTTTCTATTTGGAGACGTACGCCTGGCCTGGTTCTGGCTGATCTTACGTGTATACATTGGTTATGAATGGATATCAGCCGGATGGGAGAAGTTGCATAACTCTGCCTGGGTTGGAAGTAACGCCGGCGCCGCACTGGCAGGTTTCGTCAAAGGAGCACTGGCGGAAACCAGTGGGGCGCACGCGGCGGTACAGGGTTGGTACGGATTGTTTTTACAAAACATTGTTTTACCAAATGTCGGGATCTGGGGTTATGCTATCTCGATTGGTGAAACCCTGGTTGGAGCAGCTCTGATCCTGGGTATCTTTACCGGCATCGCCGCTTTCTTCGGTAGTTTTATGAACTTTAATTACTTGTTGTCTGGTGCAGTCAGTATTAACCCAATTCTGTTCGCCATTGCCACCTGGTTAGTCCTGGCGTGGAAGACGGCCGGATGGATTGGGCTGGATCATTGGGTTTTACCGGCTTTAGGCGCTCCCTGGAGCCCGGGCTTCATCTTCAAACACGGTGAGGTTATCGAGGGAACTTCTCGGACCACAGGAAAAAGTCAAGCTTAACATCTGTTTTGATCTCTTACGCCGCTGAGTGCTTCACATATTTTATTTGTAATTTTTCAATGAAGGCAAGGGCGATAGTCATCACCCTTGCCTTCATCGGTATAAAATGAGGAGTTGCGATCGTTAATGATTACCAAATTATCTGATAGCCTGGGTGTAAACCGGGTGGTGCTGGCCTTGTCCGTAGCGCGGTTGGGAGATGCTATTGGGAATAGCATCCTTTTCGTTGTCATCCCACTGTTCGTGGCAAAACTGCCGGCACCTTTGTTCTCGCTTCCAGTGACTACCAGGATTGGCTTTTTGATCGCGGTGTATGGGATTGTAAACGCGACACTGCAACCCGTAATGGGTGCGCTAAGCGATCGACTTAACCGGCGTAAACCTTTCATCCAGGTTGGTTTGTTGATCATGGGGGTAGCCACCTTGGGGTTTACTTTGGCGGGCCATTTTGTTGATCTCATGCTGTTGCGCGTCTTACAAGGGGTCGGTGTGGCCCTTACCATACCGGCATCCCTGGCAATCATGGCCATCGCAACTCAAAAGAAAAGCCGGGGTGGTTCGATGGGAATTTACAGCACCATGCGCATGGTGGGTTTCGCGATCGGACCATTGGCCGGGGGGTTCCTTTTCGACCAGTATGGATTTAATGCTGCCTTTGTCGTTGGTTCTGGTTTCATCTTATTGGGCATCCTGTTAGTCGAGGTTTGGGTTAAGGAAAGCAAACCGCAAAGGGTGCAGGCGGAGGAAAAACCTGCTTTTAAACTATTTGACGTGTCGTTGCTCAATAAAGGCATTATCGGAACAGGTTTTGCTACCTTCATCATGGCAGCAGATTTTTCCATGATATCCGCCCTTGAAAATGAGTTTAATGCGCGTTTGAATCAAACTGCTCTGGGTTTTGGAATTGCGTTCAGCGCTTTGATTGCCAGCCGATTGATCTTCCAGATTCCATTAGGACGCTGGTCTGACAAAATCGGTCGCCGGCCGCTGATTATCGCCGGTCTCATCTTAATGACGCCAGCCACTTTGTTCCTTGGTTATGTGGTAAATACCCTGCAATTCACCGGCTTACGCGTCGTCCAGGGGTTGGCTTCGGCAGCGATTGCAGCGCCGGCATTTGCACTGGCAGCCGATCTTTCTAAGGAGGGCGGTGAAGGCAGGCAGATGAGCATCATTACCATGGGGTTTGGATTGGGGATTGCTATTGGCCCCCTGTTGACAGGAATTTTAGCAGTTCAATCATTTGTCTTGCCGTTTATTATTTTGTCAATGCTGACTCTGGTGGGAGTGTATGTTGTTCACCATTATGTGCCTGAAACAATCCACGTAGAGGGTGAAAGAAAATATGCAGAAAGCGCACAATCTCAGCCTTCAGAAGGAGATTAAATCACGGAGTTGAGGCATGTCGGAAAATGAAACAAAGACCGAAGATATCCTGGTCGGCCTGGATGGTTCACGACCTTCCAAATCAGCCGCGAAATTTGCTGTGCAAATCGCACAAAACCTGAATTGGTCAATTCATGGGATTTTTGTCATTGACGAAACGATCATTTTGGGGTCTTACGAATTCAACAAAGCAGAATTAGGGAGCGCAGCAGCACAATCTGCCTTGAAATGGGCGGTTCGTTTTCAAAAGGCAATGCATTGCCAGGTATTTGTGGTAACGGTCAACGAGACTTCTGAGCCAACGTCCCACTTGCTTAGCAGAATCGAGCAAGATTTGCAGGATGAAGGCCTTGAAATAGGGGATTTGATCGCCGAGCGGTCGGATCTGGCTGAAGCAATCTTAAACGCCGTAAGCAGCTCAAGCGCTGACTTGATTTTGATGGGCAAATATAGCCATATACGGTTGCTAAAATGGTTGTTTGGTAGTAAGGTTGAAAGGATTCTGTATCATACACAATGCCCGATCTGGTTGGCATAGTAAGCCGGGAGCGGGCTAAATTTATTTTAGGAGAGTTTTTCATGAATAATGGTCAGCGCCGGTTGATCCTAGATACGATTATCCTAGGGATCGTCGGCGCGCTCAGCGCTCAATTGTTTATGTTGATGCTGAGAGCGTGTCAACGAATTTTCTTGCAAGGGATTGGAGGGTACATCGCGCCAGGTTTACCTTCGGAGGGGGGAACGCTTGTGCAGGTTATTGGCCCACATTGGCTGTGGCTCATCCCTATAGCAACCACGCTGGGTGGGCTGCTGTCGGGTTTCCTGGTGTATCGCTATGCTCCTGAGGCGGAAGGCCACGGGACAGATACTGCCGTGAAGGCATACCATTTACTGGGCGGCGCTTTAAGGGCACGCGTACCATTGATCAAGATGGTTGCTTCAGCCATCACCATTGGTTCCGGTGGGGCTGCCGGTCGTGAAGGACCTACTGCCCTGATCAGCGCGGGTTTCGGCTCGATTTACGCTACGCTGACTCACCGGTCTGAAGACGACCGGCGCTTATTATTGCTGATCGGGATGGCAGCCGGGCTGTCGGCGATATTCCGTTCGCCCATCGGCACTGCAATCTTCGCTATCGAGGTGCTCTACAGTGGCATGGATTTTGATGTGGGCGCCTTGTTGTATACGATGTTAGGTTCGATCATAGCCTACGCGCTCAATGGCGTATTCGTGGGTTGGAAGCCTTTATTTTCAGTACCGCCAAACCTGGGGATCACCAGCATTACCGATTACCTGCAGTACATCGCATTAGGAATCGCCTCCGGTGTGTTTGCAACCGTGGTGCCCACCATTTTCTACGGGGGGCGCGATTTATTCAGGAAGCTGCCAGTTCCTCAAATTTTCCAACCGGCAATCGGTGGTCTGGGTGTTGGTTTGATAGCATTGGAACTGCCTCAGGTGTTAGGCGGCGGTTATGGCTGGATCCAGGCTGCTATTGATGGACAAATTGCCGTAAAGCTCTTATTCTTTCTGGTGTTTGCCAAAATGCTAGCGTTCACGCTGACGGTCTCTTCAGGTGGATCGGGCGGCGTGTTTGCCCCATCGCTTTACGTTGGCGCTATGTTGGGTGGCTTGCTGGCAGCCGTGTTCCACATCCCCGCGGCGGCAATGGTGATTGTTGGGATGGCAGCCGTCTTTGGAGGCGCTGCACGCGTGCCAATGGCAACTTTGTTGATGGTCACCGAAATGACCGGTGGCTACAGCTTGTTGGTGCCAGCAGCGCTGGCAGTGATGCTCAGCTACATGATCCAAATCACCTTATCCGCTCGCCTGAAATACTACAGCCTTTATGAAGGCCAGGTTGGTCGGCGGGCCGATTCTCCGGCTCATCACCAGGAACAGGTGGAAGCTGCAATCCATTTGATTAATCAGCGTGGGGTAAACCTGCCGAAGATTGAAAGCCATCTGGATTTACACCTCTTGCTATTATCTGGCATTCCGATTGATTTACCTGATGACAAACAGTTGGTGATGGGAGGCATTCGCGTCAATTCCACTTACGTAAACCAACGATTGAATGAGGTTTTTCCTGGCGAGCGCCAAGATCAGGTTGATTTTTTTTTTTCAAGCAGAAGACGGCATACGATATTACCGGGGCGTGATGTAGTCTTGAAAAACGGGGATCGGTTATTAATGATCATTGACCAGACCGAGTGGAAGAAAATTCGGCCAAATTTCTCACCAATAGACAAAGAGAGAGGGCGGATATATGAAAGCGATCAGCATTTTACCGGGGACAAAAAAGCTTCAACTGGTCAACCGGCCGGAACCGCTCATACAAGCGGAAGATGAGATCAAATTAAGAGTATTGCGCGTAGGAATCTGCGGGACGGATCGAGAGGAAGCGGCCGGCGGGCGGTCTATGGCCCCCAAAGATCAAAAGGACCTGGTGATCGGGCATGAGATGTTCGGCCAGGTGGTTGAAATCGGGAAGGCGGTGACCCGGGTTAAAAAGGGTGATTACGCCGTTTTTACCGTTCGCCGAGGCTGTGGTAAATGCTTGCCTTGTGCGATGAACCGCTCGGATATGTGTCTGACCGGTGAATATCACGAACGCGGTATCTGGGGTTTAGATGGCTATCAGGCAGAACGCGTGGTTGATAAGGAGCAGTACATCGTTTACGTTCCACCGGAATTAGAGCCGGTGGGTGTACTGGCCGAACCACTCTCGGTGGCCGAGAAAGCCATCGACGAGACCTTGCGCATACAAACTGCACGCTTGCCGGATGCCCCGGCTTTTCCGGATTGGTTTTTTGGACGGCGCTGCCTGGTGGCAGGGCTGGGTCCGATTGGCTTACTGGCTGCCATGGCACTACGCCTGCGAGGCGCTGAGGTTTACGGGTTGGATATCGTAGATGAGGATAGCGCCCGCCCGGCCTGGTTGAAGGAAATTGGCGGCAAATACGTGGACGGCCGCCAGGTTGCGGCCGATAAAGTCGATGATACGTTTGGGCCGATGGATTTGTTGTTCGAATCGACCGGCGTGGCGGCTCTAGAGTTCAATTTGCTGGATGCACTCGGTTTGAATGGCGTTTACGTCATCACCGGCATCCCAGGAGGCGATCGGCCTTTGGAGGTTCCAGGGGCAGCGTTGATACGCCAACTCGTTCTCTCCAATCAGGTAATGGTGGGCAGCGTGAATGCGGCGCGTGACCACTTTCAATTTGCGATTGAAGACCTGGAGAAGGCGCGTTTATTGTGGCCGGGGCACGTGGAAAAACTCATCACCGACCGGCACCCAAATAACGATTTCGCTTCTGCTTTGTATGAACACCCAGAGAATGAAATAAAAGCGGTCATTGAGTGGACTGCATAAATTCAGGGAGGAAATTTTATGTCTAATCAACAAGCGCCCGGGGCACCGGGAATTCCCGCTCGCTGGACTTCCAGTGCGAAGAGTGGGGTTGGGACGGCTCTTAATGCGGCCAGCCGCATCTGGTTTACCCTGAGCCACGGTATTTTTAACGAAATCTATTACCCGCGCGTCGACCAGGCATGTACTCGCGACCTTGGATTGATCGTGACTAACGGCGTTGATTTCTTTTCAGAGGAAAAGCGACAGGCGGATCATAAAATTGAATTCCTGGCGGAAGGGGTGCCGGCTTTTCGATTGGTAAATGCCTGTCTGGAAGGGCGTTATCGTATTGAAAAAGAAATTATTTCGGATCCCCGGCGGGATGCGGTGTTGCAGTATACACGCTTCATCCCCTTGCAAGGCGAATTGAGTGACTATCATGTATACGCCTTACTGGCTCCACACCTGGAGAATCAGGGAAACCATAATGATTCCTGGATAGAGGAGTATAACGGTATTCCCATGCTCTTCGCCGAATATGACAGCACTGCCTTGGCCATGGCTTGCTCCAGTGGCTGGCTCAAGCGGTCAGTGGGTTACGTAGGTACCTCGGATGGTTGGCAAGACTTAAACCAACACAAATTAATGACATGGCAATATGCCGAAGCCCGCAATGGAAATGTGGCTTTAACCGGCGAAGTAGACCTGGTGGCAGTTCAGGGCGAATTTACGTTGGTAGTCGGTTTTGGCCAAAATCCGGCTGAGGCTGGTTTTCGCGCCCTGGCCAGCTTGCAGGATGGCTTTACGGATGCCCGAAAAATTTATGTTAATGAATGGCAGGCGTGGCAAAAACGACTGCCAGAGATGGATGGAGTAGAGAAAAGCGGTAAGGATCTATTTCGTACCAGCATGGCCGTGGTGGAAATTCACGAGGCGGTTCGTTTCCCCGGGGGCATCATTGCCAGTCTTTCCATCCCCTGGGGCTTTGATAAAGGAGATGATGACCTGGGTGGGTACCACCTGGTTTGGCCGCGCGATTTGGCGGAAACCGCCGGGGGGCTTTTGGCAGCACGTGCCTATGATGACGTTCGCCGGGTTCTGCATTACTTGCAAGTCACGCAAGATCCCAACGGTGGATGGCCGCAAAATATGTGGCTGGATGGCCGCTCGTATTGGTCCGGCATTCAAATGGACGAGACTGCTTTTCCAATCCTGTTGGTCGATATGGCGCGGCGAGAAGGCATGTTGGACGAGGCTGAGCTGGAACGACTTTTGCCGATGGTGCGTAGGGCAGCCAGTTTCTTGTTGCGCAATGGCCCGGTGACCCAGGAGGATCGCTGGGAAGAAGATCCCGGTTACTCGCCGTTCACCCTGGCGGTGGAAATTTCTGCGTTACTGGCTGGCGCAGACCTGGCAGATAAATTGGGGGAAAAAGAAGTCGCCAGGTATCTGCGGGAGACCGCCGACAGTTGGAATGAGAATATCGAACGTTGGATTTATGTCCGAGATACTGACCTTGCCAGGCAGGTCGGGGTGGAGGGCTATTATGTGCGGATTGCTCCGCCTGATACCGCGGAGGGCGCTTCGCCATTGAGCGGATACGTGCCTATCAAAAACCGACCTCCCAGCCAAAGCGACCAACCAGCAGCCAATATCGTCAGCCCGGATGCCCTGGCTCTTGTGCGTTTTGGCTTGCGCCGGGCGGACGATCCCCGTATGGTCAACACCGTGAAGGTGATCGACGCTTTGTTGAAGGTGGATACCCCTAATGGTCCGGCCTGGCATCGCTACAACGAAGATGGATATGGTGAAAAAGAGGACGGCGGCCCGTTTGATGGAACCGGAATCGGGCGCGCCTGGCCATTACTCACCGGGGAGAGGGCGCATTATGAGCTTGCAGCTGGCAATCGCGATGAAGCGGAACGTTTACTGCACGTGATGGAATCCTTCTCCAATGATGGCAATTTGCTCCCTGAACAGGTCTGGGATCAAGACGATATTCCCGATAAGGAATTGTTCTTTGGGAAACCTTCGGGATCGGCTATGCCACTGGTTTGGGCGCATGCCGAATATGTAAAACTGCGTCGCTCGCTCAAAGATGGAAAAGTTTTCGATATGCCCCACCAGACTGTCAAACGCTATATACGGGATCACGTAAAGGCAGCCTTCATGGCCTGGCGCTATAACCACAAGATCCAATCTATCCCCAAGGGAAAGAAGCTGCGCATCGAACTGCTGGCTCCGGCAAAGATCCATTGGAGCGCGGATCAATGGTCCAGCGTGCAGGATACGGATACGCAACCAATCGATTTAGGCCTGCATTATGCCGATCTACCAGCCGATAAGTTGAAGGATGGAGCGGAACTGGTATTTACTTTTTTTTGGATCGAGCAGGATCGCTGGGAAGGCAATAACTTCAGCGTGCGGGTGGATAGTGTGTAAACAGTAATGAATTTTATGGCGGACGTTTCCTTGACGCCCATGGGGGGGTATGGTAAACTTCTGCCCGCATGCAAAATGGGGTCCCGTGGTGTAGCGGCCAAACATGCGGCCCTGTCAAGGCCGAGATCGCGGGTTCGAATCCCGTCGGGACCGCTCGATTAAGAAATCGCCCAGAAAATCCTGGGCGATTGTGTCTAATAGAATGTCCTTGCCGCCTAAAAACTTCCTCGGGCGGTTAAATTTAGGAATACCTGGTACGATTGTTTAATTCCCGGTTGCTGCGAACCATGCCCCACCTGGGCTGGCGACAAATATGATTGGAGCGATGCACGGCTGCGGTAACGACACTGTATCTTCGATTTTTGAGTTTCCAGTTGAAGTGGCCGGGAACGGTCCGGTTTGCACATTGATCGTGGTAGCAGCCCCACTGGCATCCTTGCTGAGGCAGCTCACAATTGCAATGAACGAAGGTGAAGGATTCGTTCCCGCCCTGCCGGAAGCGATCGCCGCCGGATCATTGGGGTCAATTACCAGGCCACGCACGTTAACTTCAATCTTCCCATTGGCTTTTAACTCGCCGTTGGCGGATCCGATCACCCAGGGTAATCCCCCGCCATTAATCCCGCGAATGGGATTGGCGCTGCCGGTATAGGGTCGGGGGATACCTACCATTGTATTGAACTCCAAAATTGTGGGCATGCCTGCTGATGCCGGAGTAACACTCCCATAAAGGAAAACGCTGCTCACGATTAATAAAACTGCGAGGGAAAGGAGACCTGCCTTTTTCATGTTTTTTTCCTCCTAGAGATCGAGTTCCAATTTGAACGGTTGTTATTTCATACCACCCTGATTAAATATACGTTCCCTTTTCTCGAATAGATGGGTAGAATCATAAAATGTTTGAAGTTTCAGATTCATGGAAAGCTACCTTCCCGGACGCACATGCTGGCGTGCTCGTTATGCGTGACGTCTATAATCCTCCACAGCACGCAGCTCTGGAGGAGCGAAAAGCCGCTCTGGAAGAGCATCTACGTTCTCACTATGCCGGGCTGGATCGATCTGCCATAAAGGGTGACCCGGTCATGCAAGCTTATGACGCCTATTACCGGCGTTTCAAAAAAACCTATCACGTACAGCTTCAGTTAGAGTCGATTGTATTCAAGGGTAAGTCAATTCCAAGTGGAGCTGCTCTGGTAGAAGCCATGTTTATGGCGGAAGTAAAGAATGGGTTGTTGACCGCCGGGCACGATTTGGACTCGGTCCAGTTGCCGATCACAATTGACGTTTCAACAGGCGATGAGCTTTACACTTTGCTGCGAGGAAGTGAGCAAGTTCTTAAGGCCGGGGATATGATGATGGTTGACCAGGTTGGAATTATTTCCAGCATTCTATATGGCCCGGATCAACGCACACAGATCAAGGGCGGGACGCGCAATGTGGTATTCACGGTCTATGTACCACCCGCTGTCGAGGAAGAGAAGGTCGCGCGACACTTGCAAGACATCCAGGAAGCCGTGCTGGTGGTTGCCCCAGAAGCGCAAACAGAAATGCTGCGGGTTTTCAGCGGGCGTTGAACCGGATTTCGGGAATACGCATCCAAGGATTTTGCCTGAAGAAGAATGGTTCACGAAGGGGTGCTTGACTTCCGCCCCATCAGCGCGTCTGAGCTCCATAAATGTTGCATTTCTGCGTTGTGCTCTAAAAGCTCATCCAGAGGGCCAATCGCATTAATTCGCCCATCTTTTAGTACAATGATCTGATTTGCCCTCTGTAATGCCGGCCGGCGGTGTGAAACAATCAGGAAGGTTGTAGAAGGGCTGTCCCAATTCTTCCCTCCATTGTTCGAGGCTCCTCCCAGCAAACGCTTCCACAATTTAGCCTCGGTTTCTACATCCAGGGCGCTTGAGAGATCGTCAAACACACACAGTTCCGGCCGGCGTAAGAACATGCGTGCAGCCGCCGCGCGCTGAATTTGCCCGCCCGAAAGGCGTACGCCTTTTGGGCCCAAGATGGTGTGCAAGCCATATGCCATGGTGGCGAGGTCTTCTTCTAATACGGCCATATAGATGGCACGCTGAATCTCACCGCGTGGAAAGTTAGCACCCAGCACGATATTCTCAAACAGACTGGCAGAGAAAAGATGCGGCACTTGGGGGGTATATGCACAGCGCGGTGGGATGAGAAAATCCGCTGGTCGCTCAATCAAAGCGCCATTCCATAAAATTTGGCCCTGGTCTTTTGGCAACAATCCCAGGATCGTACGTAGCAAAGTCGTTTTACCCGAGGCAATACGCCCGGTTATAACGGTAAAGGAGCCTCGTTCTAAACGGAAACTGATCTCTTCCAATCCATAACCTTTGTCGTGAGAGCTCGAATCAAAGCGGAAAGCCAGGTTTTTCACTTCCAGGATTGGCATGATCTTGTCTATTGGGTGGGCATCTTTCTGAATGGTTCGTTCTCTTGCCAGTGGCGTGATCGGAAGAGGCCCTGACAGATGAATTGGGAGGTGAGTCAGAATAGTTTCACCCGGTTGGCCGGACAAGTCGTTTGTCTCTTGTGCGGCTGGCCTTCCGGCAGCGACATTGGTTAAGCGGTCGATCGAGACACCGGCTTGTTTGAGCTGGGCTAGAAAGACCCCGAATTGGGTCATGAAAAGGGCAAGGGAGTTGAGATAGGCAACGAAGAGGGCAAAATCGCCTATCGTGAAGGCGCCAAGCCGCATGGATTGGGCAGCTACGAGCAGGATAATGCCGGTCGCCAGCGTGGCGCTATTGGTAAAGATGGATTCGAGCGCCTGTTGAAAGACGCTATCGTTAACCATCATTGCTCGGCGCTGGTCGTTGAGCCGGGCGACATAACCCCGAACGTGGTCTTCTGCGTTAGCAAGCTGTACGGCTTGAATGGCAGTCAACACTTCACTGATTGCCCCGGTCACCTCTTCAGTTGCATGCCGGCTTGCCTTTCGGTAGCGTTTTACCCGCGAGCTGGTGAAACGGGTGATCAATACGACCCCGAAAAGGGGGATGACTGTTAGAAAAGTGATCTGAGGGTTGATGCGGATCATGATCCACAGGGCAGCCGGAAGGAATATGGCCTGGGTGATGGTGTCGATGACCCAATCAGAAGCATCCTCCAGTACTTGAACGTCGTCTCGAAAGGTGCTGATCGTTTCTCCTGGAGAATCTCTGGTCGCTCGTGCCGCTGGCAGATTGAGGATTTGGCTCAAAGTGTTGAGCCACAGCAAGGCGCTGACATAAAAACGGTAACGTATATCAAAGAACCAACCGGAAGATAATAAGCCCATGTGCATGAAAGCAGCCAGGATGACCAAAGCGACGATGGTTTGTACGTTCAAACGGGCGGCAGCGTTATGGGTGATTGTATCGAAAAACGCCTTTGCCAACAATCCAGGGACCAGTTCCATCAAGTTGTAACCAATCCACAGGAAAAGCACTGTGCCATAAATCAATGGACGGTACGTAATCATCCGCCACAAGACGCGCAGCGTTTTCAAGCCAACACCTCCCCAAGCCCACTATGGAGCAAGTGTGAAAAATGGGAATCGGGGTTGGCCGCCAGAGCTAAACGCTCGCCGAATTCCAAAACGCGGCCGTTTTGGAGGATGAGAATATCGTCAGCGCGCTGGATGGTTTCTAAATGATGGGCGATAATGATGCCCGTACGGTTCTTTAGAAGTCTATGAATCGCCTGATCGATCAGGCGCTCTGTGGCCGGGTCTAGTCGGGAGGAGGCCTCGTCCAGAATAACCAGCCCAGGGTTGGTGAGGAAGACCCGCGCGAAGGCCAGTAACTGTGCCTGCCCAGCAGACAGAGAAGTCCCGCCTGTTTCAATGCGTGTTTCCAGGCCCTTTGGCAGTGTCCCTATCCACTGGTACAGTCCTAAATCATGCACGGCGGAGCGTATTTGTTCGTCGGTTATCTTCGGGTTGAATAATGTCAGGTTCTCTCGAATGGTAGCCTGAAACAGTTGTACATCCTGCGTCACCATGCTCACGCGATTACGCAAATTGTGCAGGGGAACTGCGGCAGGGGATATGCCGCTCAACAGAATCTCTCCATCCAATAGATCGTACAAACGCAGCAACAGGCGGGCAATGGTCGTTTTTCCACTACCGGTCCGCCCCAACACCCCCAATACCCGGCCTGGAAACAGATCGAAGCTCACTTCATCCAGAACGCGTTGATCGCCCTCATAGCAGAAATTAACCTTTCTGAAGCTTACGGTCAGAGGGCCTTCCGGTAGAGGGCCGCCTGATCCGTCTGTTAATTTTGACTGGGTAGCTGCCAGCGTTCTGATCCGGCTGATGCTCGCTTCGGCTTGCTGAAGGTTTTCGATCTGGTTGCGGACCATGACCATGGGCATGCTGAGCATTTGTACATAGTAAACAATAAGATAAACCCCACCAATGGTCAGGCTGCCTTTATTTAACGAATAGGCACTGATGGCGAAAGCAACCGCAGAACCAAATGCTGCAAAACCGACGTTGCTCATGCGTGTCACGCTCACCGCCATCATTGCCCTCAGACGCCATGGATACCATTTTTGCATAACCTGGTGAAAACGGCGAAAGACATATTGTTCAGCACCGTTGGCGCGCACGTCTTCCATGGTGCTTAACACTTCCCCCAGAAAGCCGAAGTATTCGGCGCTTATCTGGCGAACTTTAATCCAATAAGGGGCTGCAATGTTCCGAATTCGCAACATGTAAAGCAGTGAAAGAATGGTAAAGATTGAAACTCCGAAGCCGATTCTCCAATCCTCGAGAAAAAGCAGGATCAAGATACCCAACATCAGAAAAAGGTTGCTGATCAAATAGATCGTGAGGCGAGAGAAGAAATTTGAGAGGACGTTGACGTCGCCGTCAATTCGCTCTAGCAATTCACCCGAGGTATGTTCCTTGTGAAAAGAGGCGTCTAACTTTAATACATGAGCCAAAAGGTCCAGGCGCAAGGAATTGGTCGCGTTCCAGGCGACCTGCTCGCTGAGATAGGTGTTGCCAATTGCCAATATTTGGCTCACAAGGGCTATCGAGATGAAGAGCACCCCTGCGTCAAGCAGGTTGTGCAATTCTCCGCCATTGGTAGCCGCGTCAATAAAATAACGCATAATCTGTGGGTTGATCAGGCGCAGGGCGATATTGGTTATGAGCAGTATGAAAAGCAGGAGTACCCTAAATGATTGTGGTCTGAGGTAACGATAAAGCAAATCCCAATATTGCTTTAGGGGAATGCGCATCACAGCTCCATGATGTCTGCGGCTCGAATATGTTGACTCCCAACCGGCCTATAAAGTCCATAGGCTTGTTAAGTAGTTTTGGGAGTTTCCTTTAGTGCCGAATTACAGAAGTTTAGCACACAAAAAAATTCGCGGCAATAAATAGAAACACCCGGCAAAATCGCAGGGTGTTTCTACGTCCCAACTAACTTTAATACCAGAAATCAACGTGGCTCTTTTTCCAGCCTGAAATTGGAATTGCCATCTCGATTCGCCTTTTTTTGCTGGAATGCCACAATGATCCAATAGGCTGACAAGAAGACGACAACCAGAAGGGTACCCTTATACATCAGTTGAGCAGCCAGAAGAGGCGAATCCGTGCCTGCGTACAGGCCGTGCAAGGTGGCGCCCAGGTAGGCGACCAGGCTGAGTGCATGAATCGTGCGGAAGGTGCGCATCCCGATCCTGCTACGGATGTAAAATGTGAAGGTCACCAGGATGGTCAGGTAGAAGGCAATGACCCCGATACCGACCCATAAGGCACGGTAGGGCGCAATAAAGGGGATCAGCACCTGCGCCCATGTGAAGGGTAGATAGCGGTGGAAAGTCAGCACCGAAATATGCAGAATCAGGAACCCAATAGCGATCAGGGAGGTGAACTGGTGGAAATCGAAAGTTAACATGCGATGCAGGATTGGATCCAGTATTTTATTAGAGACTGCCAACCCCCAGGCTGTTGAAAACCACAGCAGTAAGTAAGCGATAATCCCCGCCGATCGAGTGATGTACCACCACATCTGAACCGAATCGACCGCGAACAAGGCATTAAGGAATTTTTCGACTCGCAGCCCAAAGGTCGTTTGCAGGAACATGGAAGCTGCAACCCCCAATAACAAGGCTGAAATAACCAGGCCAATTTCGGCCAGGCGCACCAGCCAGGAGTTACCTCTGTTTCTCGGCTCTGGATTTTGATCGAGGCTATGATCATTCAGCATAAACTACCTCTTTACTGGTTGGAGAGCCCCACAGCTCCCCGTTGACATCGACACCGATGTAAAGTATATCGTAAGTGTTTTGAGCAATCATTTGAATATCTTTTTTCCCAGCGATCAGCAGCGCTTTGGCATACACCTCGGCGGTTGTGGCATGAGGTGCGATGACCGTCATGCTCAGCCAATCGGTTTCAGCTGGTGCTCCGCTGCGAGGATCGATCAAGTGATGCCTGGGTAAATTGCCTTGAGTCCAGGTGCGTTTTGTGATCGACGAGGTAGCCAGGGCGCCAGGTCTAATTTTTAAAGTCGCCAGATCTCGCTCCGGTTGGCGGGGGTCTTCCAAGCCGATATCCCAGGAGACCTGGTCCTGCGGTAATCCCACCAGGAACATGTCTCCACCAGCATTTACCGCACAAACCGGAGCATATTCAGATAGTATGCCGGCGGCTTTTTCAGCGATCCAGCCTTTGGCAATACCTCCCAGGTCCAATTGCAAACCCGGCGGCATCCAGATTCGTCCCATGGTTGGATCAACCTTGACTTGTTGAAAAACGGGCCTCTCCCGATGTTCTGATAATCCTTCTCTCGGCACTTCTGTGGCCGGAAAGTCATTCCGCGGGCTCACCCCGGTAGCCCTTATTTCATCCATACTCTTGTCGTAACCTAAACGGCGCAAATCGGTCAGGATCGAGGGGTCGAACAGGCGTCGGGTTTGTTTGTGATACTTTTGCGCCATATTCACTAGTTCGATCAGGTCGGGAGAGGCCCGGAACCATTTACCTGCCGCCCGATTCAGGCCGGCTAATTCGCTTTCATCGGAAAAACGTGTAAACCGTCGTTCGCAGTTTTCGATGAAGGTCCTGGCTGCCTGAAAACCTGGTTCGACCCGTTCGGAATCCGCTTCGGCTACCAGCTGGATCCTGGTATTCATCGCCTGGAATTCGTAGTACTCCATTAAGAACCACCCGTACGCATACTACCCGAGAACATATTGACTTGCGGCATGGGTTGTATGGGCTGGATCTGCTGGATCGGTTGATTCAAGGATGGTATGGCCGGTAGTGTTGGGAGAGGCGCAACCTGGATTTGCACGGATTGTTGAGGCGTGCTGGAAACAGGCTTTTCAGAGTGTGCGAAAACCGCCCACCCTCCCAAAAAACCGGCGATACTGGTAAGTGCTACCCACGTTCGTAAACTATTTTTCAGAAACTTCATCTTACACCTCTAAGCTAGCGTCCCGGGAGAAATATTTGCCCACTTTGATTGATGAAGATTAACCCCCGTTCTTGCATCACCTGCAGTAACTGCTGAAACTGAGCAATCTGGGAGTTAGCACTTTGAATTTGCTGCTGGGCCGCCTGAAGCTCTTGCTGGTATTGCTGTTCGCGCTTTTGATATTGGTTGATGCGAGCTTCCAGTTGTTGGATCTCGGTCTGGGTAGCAGCGGAAGGATCAGTGGATGTTGAAGCCGTCACAGTCGACTGGGGGCTATTGGACACTGGCACACTGTTCGTATTCACCAATGCATTCGCTCCGACGACGGTCATGCATAATGCGATGAAACCAGTTATGAACAACGCCGCAAGGATGGCTGAAATCTGTTTCTTCATCAATACCTTCTCCATATTTATTACACACATATCATTAATATTTATTCAACGGGGGAGGTGGGGGTTCGCTCACAGGCGGGCCTGTAAACGAACCTCTGTGCCTCCCTCTTTGAAAAGATACTCTCTATCTAACCTGCAAATTACCGTTCAGCAAAATTATTGGGTGGGAAGAGCTCCCAGAGTAACCTTGACGTCCATTTGCTGTCCCTGGCGCAGGATGGTCAGGGTAATGGTCTGGCCGACCTGGGTATTGTTCGTCAGGTAGGAAGTCAGGTCTTCGAATTGCTGCACGGGCTGACCATTGACAGCGGTTATCACGTCCCCACCCAGGCTGACCTGGTTACCGTTCAGACTTTGCGTTTGGGTACCGCCCTGAATGCCGGCCTTGGATGCCGGGCTGTTGGCGGTTACACTGATCACCAGAACGCCCTGCTGGGTACTGGACAGGTTGTCGGCTGCCGCCAGGTCAGGTGTAATGGTTGTCCCTTCTATGCCAATCCATGGATGTTGGTATGTGCCGGTTTGGATGAGGGATGGGATTACTTTCTGAACGATCGATGATGGGATGACGAAACCGATGCCTGAATTGGAATTAGAATTCGATTCGATTGCAGCTGTAACACCGATTACTTGTCCCTGATCGTTTACCAGTACGCCCCCCGAATTACCCGGGTTGATGGATGCATCGGTCTGGATGATATCCGGAATGGAGTATGTGGGACCTTGCTGTGCATTCTGGTTATCGAGACCGACCGGCAGAGAACGCGATAGCGCACTGACGATCCCGGCAGTCATGGTTCCAGACAACCCGTATGGGTTACCGATGGCGATTGCCAACTGGCCCACCTTCACCTGGGTCGAGTCTGCCAACTGTACCGGGTGTAATTCCGAGGCCGGGGCATTGACTTTCACAACTGCCAGGTCGCTATTCGGGTCAGCTCCGACTAACTTGGCGGAATAGGAGCTCCCATCCGAGAAAGTCACGTTAATCGCATCGGCCCCGCTAACAACGTGATTATTGGTCACGATATCGCCTTGAGAGTCCCATACAAATCCGGAACCTAAAGCCGTTTGCACGAGTGAGTTACTGCCATTCCCAGAACCCACTGGCGGGTGGCCAGCCGGGAGGCCCGGGATACTGAGTGATGACGCTGATTGAGAGATGTCGATGTTGACTACCGAGGGATTGACCTGCGAGTAGATCTGTTCCAACGTTCCCTGGTATGCCGCCAACAGTGGCCCGGATTGGGTTTGGGACTGCGGCTGGTTTACCGTATCACTCACGCTGGAATCCTGGGGCAAGACCGCCGTAGCGGTTGAGGCTTGAGGCAGCGTGGCGCTGGCTTGGCTGCCTGAATTAGCGTTTTTGACTAAGGATGTCCCGGCGTTTATTAGCAGGGTTGGTGCCGCACATGCCCCGATAATGAAAGCGGCAATCACCGCAAAACCCAGGAACCTTTTCTTATTACTCATAATTGTCCTCCACATTTTTCTATAGCTCCCCCTTGTACAACCTGGACAAGAGATCGCTTTCATGTCGTTATTGGTTCTAAGTTTACAAGTCGAAGATGACAGAATAATGAATTTGGGGCAACTTCTTGGGTTAGAAAATTTTCATATTACTGTCATTGATCTGTCATCTTGTTGTGCTAAAATTTACATTATGATAATTCACGGCATATTGAAGACTGGGGAGCCGTATGCGCATTCTATTAGTTGAAGACAACCGGCAACTGAACAATTCCTTAAGGTTAAGTCTGGTAGATGATGGGTATGCCGTCGATGTGGCCTTTGATGGTTTGGAGGGGGAAGAGTTAGCTGAAATCACGCCATACGACATTATCATATTGGATATTATGCTCCCGAAGAAAAATGGGTTGGACGTTTGTAGGTCGCTGCGCAACCAGCGGGTCAACACGCCCATTTTGATGCTCACTGCTCGGGACGCCCTGGAAGACCGCGTGGCCGGCCTGGATAGCGGTGCAGATGATTACCTGGTCAAGCCATTTGCGCTGGAGGAATTGCGCGCCCGGCTGAGAGCGCTGTTACGGCGAGAATCCAGCAATCGCGGCAGCATGCTGGAAGTTGATAGCCTGACCTTAGATCCAGCCACCCATTTCGTGAAACGCGATGGCAATCCGGTAGAATTAACCTCAAAGGAATACGCCCTGCTGGAATATATGATGCG
>OFHG01000244.1_pt1 | contig 23453 bp, 21 predicted proteins | sample 1521931 | NCBI WGS metagenome assembly OFHG01 (sample SAMEA2468438, study PRJEB22500) | soil metagenome | biome: Glassland; feature: Farmland; material: Clay | place: Australia | collected 2013-01-31 | depth 0.55 m
TAATAGCTCTCCAGGCTGCTCTGTTTGCGGTCGTCCTCAATGTGTTCTACCGTGCCACCATCTATATCGCTCACCAGCGTCAGGTACGTATGGCCCTTGGCGATGGCTTTTTCATCCACGCCGATCCGGTTGACGATGCGATCTTGCTTCCGACTCTTTCCGCGCTCTACGGCGCGTTCCATGAGGTTCCACGCTTCGTCCCAGCTTATCCGCAAGATCTTCGTGGCCCCGGTTATATCGCACTCCCGAAGAACATCTATGGCCAACCGTTCAAATAAAACCGTAAACCGCGACTTCGGTTCTGCCCACGGGACCCGGACCTGCAACACCCCATGCTCTGTACACTTTATGCGGGGAATGCGCGCATGCAAATACGTCTTGAACTGGCAGCTGTCAAGGTGACGCCATAACCGCTCTTCGGCATGATCATAGACCATCGACTCCTTCGAGCATTCCGGGCAGCACCATATCGCGTCCTTTTCATGTTCTACCCATACATCTACCCGCTGCCGCTTTACATCCAATTCAACTTGACTGACACTCCAGGGTGTCTTCAATCCCAACAATTGCTGATAAAGTCCGGTATCCTGCATGATCGCCTCCTCGGGCGACCATCCTATCACATATTCCTACCCATGGGAAAGCCGGAAGAATCATAAACTATTCTCCGACAAACCGACAAGACTGGCAAATAAGATCGGCGGCTTGCCCAGGCCGATCGGCTGAACTTGTTAACCTGCGAGCCTAGTTAAGGCTCAAACGCCAAAAGCGACCAGGACCTGCCCCCGTCCCCGCGGGGGTTAAAAGGTGTTGAGATTGGAATGACATTTAATGTATATTACGGTACCTTAAGCGAGGGGATAAACCGGAGAGGGTCAAGAATCTATGGGGTTGAAAGGCGAAACAATGAGGGATTGTCAGAATGAAAGAAGCGCCACCTCCCTGTCCTTATTTTGTGATTTAGCATATTGAGAAAATCAGAATAGATAAGTTAGGCTTTACGAGGAGGAAATGAATGGGCGTTGAGGAGAAAAACAGGAACGAAACCCTTTCCCGGATAGCTGCCGATCTCTTTGTGAACCCGAAGGGAGGCGAAGAGCTGTCATCCAAAATCCATCGTCTCCGCGATGAAATAAAAAAAGTAATTGAAAGCGGAGATACAATATTCGGGAAATTCCATGAACTCGTGGAATCGTTCCGGGAAATCATTCCTGAGGAGAAACAGCGTTATAATGCCGCTATCAAAGCGCTGTCGACGACTTCGAAACTGAGCCGGCAAGAGATCGTGAAGGCCGTCAACAACCAGCTTGAGGAGCTTAAAATACTCGAGAAGGGCTTAGTGCCTGCCCTCCCTGGCGGGCGCGACGAGCTTACGGTCATGGAAGCCAAAGCCCGGGAAATGAGAGACGAGATATCGAAACTGCGTGAAAAAATAGCTCAGCTCGAGAGCGAAGAAAAAGAGATCCTCAACGGCATGGAGGTGCGGAAAAAGGAAACGGAACTCGTCGGGAAAGCAGTGGGGGAACTCTTTACGGATATCGGGGCGGAGATAACCTATATCAAAAAAAAGGTTGAGGAATTTACTGCTGAAACTGCGGCTCCTCAGCCTATCCAGCCTATGGATTCTGCTAAAAATGATGTTCCCGGCGAGGAAAAGGGAGGCGGCGAGCAGAAAAGCGAAATTCTTGAGTCTTCCGGGCCGCAGGATACGGAATATCAGAAAAAATGCCCCATGTGCGGGGGTCGAATGAACTTCCAGATTAGTGAAGGAATGTGGATGTGTTATTCCTGCGCATACGAAGAATCAAAAGAGGAAAAGGGAAGCGGCGAGCAGAAAAACGAAATCCTTGGGTTTTCCACGCCGCAGGATACGGAATATCAGAAAAAATGTCCTATGTGCGGGGGTCAAATGAACTTCCACAGTAGTGAGGAAATGTGGGTGTGTTACGCCTGCGCATACGAGGAAAAAAAGGATGAAGTTCAGGGTAAAAGCGAAAAGAAAAGTGAACATACGGACGCACCTAAACCCACTTCGGCTTCGGAGCCGATTTTCGATTTCCCTCCGCCCCCTGCCTTCCCTTTGGAGCCTCTGTCTCCCGACGAATACGAGGAATCAAAAGAGCAACCATCACCGTCCAACAACAAACAGCCATCGTCCAAAAAAAAGGCTTGCCCGGTCTGCCGTAAGAAAATGAATTGGCACGAGACGGAGAAGGCCTGGCGGTGCCCCTTCTGCGAATACGAGAGAAGGATTTAAAGCAAATTACAGCATCGCCATTTTTTTCAGGATGACATCGGAATCTGACCCGATGAAGTAAAACAGCCCTCCGAGAACGGTGACGGAATATCCTCACAAAAACTGCGCTTTCGCTGGCTTTGTTGAATTCGTGCCTAGCCGGAAAACCGCGCCTGCCAAACAGAGTGTTTCGCTACCCGGCCATCTCCGGCACGATTATCCACTCCACGGCCCAGCGGCCGCCATCAAGACGTTTTAGACAGACAATTCCTCCCATCTTGAAATCCACGCACATCCTCTCTTTGTCTCCGCAGAGGAGCAGGCCCGCGAGTCTGGCCAGGTGCGGCAGATGTCCCACGAGCATGACATCCTCATTCATCTCTGCGATGCGATCGGCCCCGACTTCCGGATCGTCCATGGGCGCAAGGTTGTCTGTCCGGGACAGTCCCTTTTCCGGTTTCAGGTAATCGGCGAATATCTGTGCCGTCTGAACAGCCCGGGTCTTTCCGCTGTGATGAATGACGCTCACCGTGAGCCCGAGCTTCTGCGCATAGATCGCCGCCCTGGCAGCGTCCTTGAATCCTTTGTCCGTCAGCCCCCGCTGCGGGTCTTCTTCCTCTCTTTTGGCCTCACCGTGCTGTACGAGATAAAGAAACATGGAATCACCTCTTTCAGAAAGAACAAACATAGTATAATTATATCGAAAGTCGAGGTTGGATGTATGAAATGGCCGAAAACGCTTTCCATCGCCGATGCCCGGAAGATGCAGGAACGGTTGCAGAAAAAAGTGCGGCTCACTCCTTTCAAATGGGAACCTCGATACGTGGCGGGCGTGGACGCATCCTTCATGGAGGATCGGGTAGTGGCGGTAGCGTGCCTCTACCGTTATCCCGATCTTACCCTGGTAGAAAAGGCATCTGCCGGGGAAAAGCTGAAGTTCCCGTACGTCCCCGGTTTTCTCTCGTTCCGGGAAGGCCCTGCCATCATCACCGCGGTCAGGAAACTGGCGACAAAGCCCGACGTTATTCTCGTTGACGGACAGGGCATCGCGCACCCGCGGGGGATCGGGATCGCGTCGCACCTCGGCGTGCTGCTTGACATCCCCGCTATCGGATGCGCCAAATCAAGGCTTGTCGGTGCATTCAGCGAGCCCGGCAGACGAAAAGGCAGTTGGTCGCCGCTTTCGTTTGAAGGAAGAACTGTCGGTGCGGCTGTGCGAACGAAAGACAACGTGAGGCCGCTGTTCATATCGCCGGGCCATAAGATCGACCTCGACGGTGCGATCAGGATCGCGCTCGGCTGCAGCGGAAGATACCGGATACCGGAGCCGATCCGGTGCGCGGACATGCTCTCGAGGAAGCTGAAAGCGCGGGAGTGAAAGAGAAATCACGCGCGCTCAAGGACTATCGGCAGGTGCACGTTATTTTTCAGTGCCTTCATCGCGGCATCTTTCAACTGGTCCTTGCCCAGGTCCTCTTTCCCGGTCATGTGCTCGATATCGATCCTCACCACCCCGGTGAGCTTAAGCTTCTCCTCAGGGAAATCGCCATACCCGCCTGCCGGCTGGTACTTCTCCATGATTTTCTTGAGGCCCAGGAGTCGTTCGGCCGCGTCCTCGACAATGTGCGCCCTGCCTTTGATGATAACGCTTTGGTAAAGATATTCCGCCCGGCAGGGGCTCCCCGTGCTTTTCACGAGCGCAATGGGCAGGTCCGCTTCAAAGCAGACGCGGCTGTCCCGCTTGAGATCGTCGATCTTTTCGCCTTCCCGGGCCGAATGAAAGTATATCTTCCCGTCTGAATAAGCAAAGTTGAGCGGCTTGACCATGGGATAACCGTCCCTGCCCACGGTCCCGAGCCTGCCGACGTGGCAGGTATTCAGTAAACCAATGATGACCTCCCTGTTCTTGATCTCTTTTTTGGCCTGACGCATGGGAATCTCCTCAGGATTTTATTCAGCCAGATCCGCTTCCACGTCGAGAAAGATCTCGACCTCTTTCCCGGCCACCAGTCCTCCGCCTTCCATGAGCTTGCTCCCCCACATAATGCCGAAATCTTCACGGTTGATCGTGGTTGAGCCGGAAAACCCTACCGATGTCTCGTCGCCATACGGATTGCCCAGCGGACCGGCATACTCTCCGTCGAAGGTGACCGGCCGCGTTGTGCCGTGAATTGTCAGGTTCCCGCTCACTCTGCAGCGCTTATCGTCCAGGAATTCGACCTTGGTGCTCTTGAAGGTGATCGTGGGGTATTTCGCCTGATCGAAAAAATCTCCGGTCAACAGGTGCTCGTCCCTCGCTTTGATCCCCGTATTCACACTCGCCACGTCTATTTCAACATCCACGGACGTCCGCAACCGGTCGACGGGGTCAAAATGGATCGCGCCCTTCATCTTGCTGAACTGGCCTCGCACGTATGCCAGCGCCATATGTCTGACGGCAAAAGCCGCGCAGGAATGATCCGGATCGATGACCCATTTGGCCATATTCTCTCCCTTGCAATTATTTTACACGATTTACGCGCATCCAGAGCATCGCCAATAAAAAGTATATCAAACTCTCTTCTCTCTTGCCAAAACCATTTCAAGAGATTTATAATAGGGCGTTCACTCGGGGAAGGGAGGAGCATTTGGTGACCAGGAAGGCAGTTGCCCTCATATCAGGCGGGCTTGACAGTGTGCTGGCCGCAAAGGTGGTCATGGAGCAGGGCTTCGACGTTCTGGGGCTCTATTTTACCTCCGCCTTTTCCAAAAGCTACGGCCAGGAGCGCGACACTCACGCTGCGCGGGTCTCCAAAGCCATCGGCATCGATCTCCGGGTGATAGACATGGGCCAGGAGTACATCGACCTCGTCCGCAACCCGGTACATGGCTACGGCAAGAACAGCAATCCCTGCATAGACTGCAAGATCTTCATGCTCAAGAGATCCAAAGATGTGATGCAGGAAGTGAAGGCGCCCTTCATTTTAACGGGAGAGGTGCTGGGCCAGCGGCCCATGTCCCAGCGCCGGGACACCCTTGACATCATCGAACGCGATGCGGACCTGAAGGGCATGATCCTTCGTCCTCTTTCGGCTGCGCTCCTGCCGCAGACCCGGGCCGAGTTGGACGGCCTGATCCAGCGTGACAGGCTTCTCGGCATCAGCGGCCGGTCGAGGACCGTCCAACTCCAGCTTGCCGAACGCTACGGGATCAGGGGGTACTCCACGCCTGCTGGCGGCTGCCTGCTGACGGACAAGAACTTTTCAGAAAAACTGCGTGATCTTTTTGACGACAAGCAGACGGTAACTCCCGACGACATCAGGCTGCTCACCGTGGGTCGCCATTACCGGCTCGACGCAGGTATTAAAATCGTAGTAGGCCGCGACAATAAGGAAAATAACCTGCTGATGTCGCTGGCGCCCCATGGCTTCCACCTGTTCACCCCCCACGGCTTTCCCGGTCCCGTTGCCCTGCTGAACGGTGAGCCGACGCAGGACATAAAACAGACCATCGGCCGGCTCATCATCACTTACAGCAAGCAGGTCCCCGGACAGACATACCGCATCCAGTACGGCAATGAGGTCTTCGACCCCGGGGAACCGCTCCCGATCAATTCTTCACGGCTGCGACGGCTGGGCGCGGATGCGTAAAAAGGTCTCACGCAAAGGCCGCGAAGAGAATCTTTAAGCCTTGAAACTGACTGATGCAGCCATTCTTTGCAAGCTTAACGCGAAATTTTGCCCCTTTTGGATGTCCCTGCCCCCGTCAAATCTGATAAAATAAGAAGTAAAGATTGCGCACACATCACGCCGCAGGGAGCGCCCATGCCAGCCATAACCGCTCAGGCCGTCACTGAATACCTCCGGTCTCTCTTCCATCCAAAACCCGTACGCCTGCTCTCCCTGACCGGACGCGGTGCGCAGGAAGAGGGCGACGACCTGAAGGGCTTCGGGTACGGTTCTCCCCTTTTTCTGGAATACGAGGTGGGGAGCGAGCGGAGGAAGGCCGTACTGGAGACCATGGCGCCCTCGTCCTACGGACACGATCACTTCTCCGACCGGGCCCAGACCATCCTCTGGGAGCACTCGGCGTTCAACAACCTCCCGCGGCACGTGCATTCCATCGACAGCGGCGCGTTTCTCGACTCCGGCAGGATCATCTCAACGGGCAGGGCGCGGGAATTCTTCCTGCTTACCGAGTTCGTAAACGGGTCGGGGTATTTTAAGGACCTGGAACGGATACGAGACGGAGCAACGGCTGCGGAGGCGGATTTCGAGCGGACATCCGCGCTCTCGGACTACCTCGTCGAGATCCACGCGCTGAAGCGCGATGCGCCGGCACTCTACACCCGGCGCATCCGCGACCTCCTGGGTCACGGCGAATGCATCATGGGTCTTATCGATAATTATCCGGAGAAGTTCGAGTTCATCGACAGTCAGCTTCTGAAGAGGATAGAAACGGCCTGCGTTGAATGGCGCTGGCAGCTCAGGGGCCGCGGCCACCGGCTGTGCCGGGTCCACGGAGACTTCCACCCCTGGAACATCCTGTTCCGCGAGGGCACGGACTTCACCGTTCTTGACCGCTCGCGAGGCGAATGGGGTGATCCCGCCGACGACACGGCGACCATGACCATCAATTATCTGTTCTTTTCGCTCCAGCAATCGGGCAGGCTCGCGGGAGTTTTTGAAAAAATGTTTCGCCTGTTCTGGGACAACTATCTTGCCAAGACCGGAGACCGGGAGATGCTCGAGGTCATCGCCCCCTTCTATGCTCTGCGGGGTCTGGTGATCGCAAGCCCGGTATGGTACCCTCATCTCTCGACGACCGTGCGCAGGGCGGTCTTTCAGTTCATCGAAAACGTGCTCGGAGAAGACCGGTTCGACCCCGGGGACGTGAACAGGTACCTCGCATGAGCGACCGGCAGGGCTTCGCAGTATGGCTGACCGGCATCCCGGCGTCGGGCAAGAGCTCCATCACCCGGGAACTGGTGAGACTCTTACAGACCCGCGGCGTGACTGCGGTGGTGCTCGAATCGGACGCGATGAGAAATATCCTCACGCCCGACCCCACCTATAGCGAAGAAGAGCGCAGCCGTTTCTACCGGTCTTTGTCGCTGATCGGTGAATTGATCACCCGCAGCGGGACCAACGTAATTTTCGATGCCACGGCGAACAAGCGGGAGTACCGTGACCACGCCCGGAGGCTCATAAAAAAATTCATCGAAGTGTATGTCTCGTGCCCTCTCGAGGTCTGCACCAAGCGGGACCCCAAGGGCATTTACGCGCAGGCGGCGCTTCATAAAACAACGACCGTGCCCGGCCTCCAGGCGGTCTATGAGCCGCCCTTGAATCCGGACCTGACCCTCGACGGACAGGCTCCGCCCGAAACAGGGGCCGTTCTGATTTTAGATAAACTAAAGCAGCTCTTGTACATATAAACAGTTCTTTTTCCCCTATTTATGAAACTCATTTGACTGCTCTCCGATCCTCCGTTACAATCACGCCATGGGTAAAAAAGTGACCTACGAGCGCTGGATAAATCTATTCCTTCCCGACGGATGGAACGAGCGCGAGGAAATGGGGTTTGTCTTACTGGAGAAAGAGGGGTGGCCGGGCATGGTGCAGCTCTCGTTTATCGAGCGTGACGAAACCAAAACTCCGCCGGCCGCGGCCGCCCGGATACTGCTCGAAGATACCCTTGAGGAACGCGATATTCCTTTTCCGCGCGAAGCCGTTAAAGTGGAAGAACAGGGAGATCTGGGGATAGCAACCCTGGACTATAGCTATCAGAACAAGGAAGAACCGATGCACTGGAGGATCTGGTTTCTCGTTGACAAAACACGGGCGCTCATGGCCGCCTATGTCAGCGATCCCGAACACGACCACCCCCATCTTGACGAAGTGTCCCGCATCATTTCCGACATCGAGTTTATTCCCTCCATGAACGATTGATCGGACCGTCCTGCGACGTGCGATGTAAGCCTTGCGGGCGCTCAGAAGACCGGTCAAAATAATCGGGGCGCAGAAACCATCCTGCGCCCCTTCTCTTTTCCGAGCGGCATGATTACCGTCTTATAATTTACACGTACTCCCGCAGCATCTTGCTCCGTGCGGGGTGACGCAGTTTCTTGAGCGCCTTGATCTCTATCTGTCTGATCCGCTCCCTCGTCAAGTTGAAGTACTTGCCCACCTCTTCAAGGGTATGCTCGGTCCCGATGCCGATGCCGAACCGCATCCGAATGATCTTCTCCTCCCGCTCGGTGAGCGATGAGAGCACTTCTTCTATGCGGCTTGCCGCCTCACTGTTCTCAAGGGTCTTGAAGGGCGAGACCGACTTCTCGTCCACGATAACGTCCTTGAGCTCTTTCTCTTCGGAAAGGATCGGTGTCTCGAGGGACACCGGCTCCTGGATGGCACGAAGGATCTCGGTCACCCGCGCCACGGAAAGGCCCATGATCTTCGCGATCTCTTCCGGCGAGGCCTCCCGCCCCTTTTCACGCATGAACTTGGCATAGATACGGCTGATGCGCGTACTCTCTTCGATAAGGTGTACGGGAAGACGGATAGTACGCGCCTGGTCGAGAATGGCGCGGGTGATCCGCTGTCTGATCCACCAGGTCGAGTAGGTGCTGAACTTCGTTCCCTTGCCGGACTCGTACCGGTCCGCAGCCTTCATGAGACCGATATTGCCTTCCTGGATCAGGTCGAGCAGCGTCAGGCCGCGATTCACGTACTTTTTGGCAATTGAGACGACGAGCCGGAGATTGGCCTTGCACAGCTCGTCCTTGGCGATCTTGACCTTTACGTCGGCTTGCTCAATGCGGCCCACCATGTCTATGAGCGACGCCTCGTCAAGCCCGAGCTTTTCCATCTCCGCCGTAATGCCGCGCTCCACCTGTTTGCCGATAAACAGGATGCGCTTCAGCATCTTCTCTATCTCGCGGAACGAGAGGCTCATCTCGTTGAGCGTGACGGTGGCCCGTTCCATGTCACGGCGCGCCACCTGCCGCTTGAGGCGGTTATACAGGCGCATGAACTCCACTTCGAATGAATCCTTCCATTCCCCGGGAAACCGGAGGATATCCTGGGCCTTCACGAGGCCCAGTTTTATGTTGGTGCCAAGGGCCAGCACGCGCGGGATGGCCAGCGGCGAACTCAGGGCTATCCTCTTGAGTTCACTTTTGCCGTTTTCGAGGATGCGAACGTATTCCTGCTCTTCCTCGATTTTGAGCATGGGAAACTTTCCTACGGATTTCAGATAGGTGTCTACGAGATCCGCACCGCCGACTTCTTCAACTGCCTCGGCAACTTCGAGGGAAGACGGCTCTTCCTCCTCTTCCTCATCGGCAAGATCTCCCGCCAGATCTTCCAGCACATCTTCGGGCACTTCGGGATACCCGCCGTTATTTTTTTCTTCAGATAATGCCGCCTTACTCATGCTTCCTGCCTTTCTTTCTTTCCTGATTCAATTATATCAAAAACAGAAACTCCGTCAAACGCTAATTTTAATTTTAGATAGAATAGCGCGGTCGAAGCTCTGCTTCATATCGCACGAGCAATGGCCATGCCGCTCGTTTTTTGTGTTCACCCCGGACCCTTGTTGTGCTATACTCGTCCTCCATGGATGCCCTGTACATGCTGTTTCCCGTATCAGGTGTTGCAACATGGGTATTTCTTCCGCCGCTCGTGGCGTTCGCGGTCTCATCGTTTACCTCCATGGCAGGCGTGTCGGGCGCATTCATTCTCCTGCCTTTCCAGATGAGCGTCCTCGGTTTTACCAGCCCGGCAGTCAGCTCCACGAACTTCGTGTACAACATCGTCGCTATTCCAAGCGGTGTATACCGCTATTTCAAAGAGGGCCGCATGGCCTGGCCTCTCACCTGGGTCGTGATCGCCGGCACGCTGCCGGGCGTGTTCATCGGCTACTATCTGCGGACCCGCTATCTGCCCGACCCCCGTGCGTTCAAGCTCTTTGCCGGCCTGGTGCTCCTTTATATCGGCAGCAGGCTTCTGTATGAGCTCACCGGGCGGGCGCGGGCGGGCAAGGCGAAACTGGGCGAGCTGGACAAAAAATTCTCCGAGCGCACCAGGCTCATCAAGGAGCAGCGCCATTCACGGGCCGCGGCAGGACTCCCGGCGGAGGCCGTGGTCAAAACCATCACCTTCAACATCAAGATTATCGAATACGAGTTTTGGGGAGAGCGGTTTCGCTTCAGCGTGCCCGCCATGCTCCTTCTCGCCTTCGCAGTCGGCATCATCGGCGGCACCTACGGCATCGGCGGTGGCGCGATCATCGCTCCGTTCTGCGTGGCCGTGTTCCACCTGCCGGTCTACACCGTCGCCGGTGCGGCCCTTCTGGGGACGTTCCTTACTTCGATCGTGGGCGTCTTCTTCTACAGCGTACTGCCCGTTACGGGCGGCGTTTCGACCTCCCCGGACTGGGCATTAGGGTTTCTTTTCGGCGCCGGCGGTTTTGCGGGCATGTACATTGGGGCCCGGCTCCAGAAATACGTTCCCCAGCGGCTCGTCAAGCTCATGCTGGGGATCATGATCATGTCCCTCGCGCTCCGATATATCGCTCAATATTTCGTGAAGTAATACCGCCTCGTATCATTCCAGGATCGTTCAACAAAAAATTATCGGGAACAAAAAACAGACAGGAGGCCCAAAATGGGCGCTGCTGGCATCCTATGCAACGAAAGAGGACAAAACCAGTGCTTCCATTCCCTTCCCCCTTGGTCAATGGCCGCTATCGCGAAGCTCATTATTCAATAGAGGGGCGCCAGCCCGCATTTTTTCGGATGTTCTCTCCATTCCGAGAAGGGTATGAGAAAACCCATGCTGCGTGGATTCTTCTTCCTGTTTGACCGCATTCATAAAATCGCACTTCCAGCAATTGTTCAACTTCTGCGCATAGGCGCCCTGGATCCGCCCTCCGCAGAGCGATCCCGCCACCACCCAGCAGGCCCTGCCGGCTGATGTCCCGCCGTGTACGCCGGTCAGTTTCTCGTGCGTCGTCACGGGGCAGACTCCCAGGTCATGCACTCGATGTCCTCCGGGCTGCCTCCCGCATTTTTTGAACTCCCAGCAATTCAGCTTCATTCCTTCCTCCTTAGAAGAATGATTCCAGCGACATCCGTCGCATACTATGCATACCGCAATCTATAAATTCGGCTTCCAAAAAATATAGGCGATTTGCCGACAACTTCAATGCCCAAAGCCATTATGAGGGTAATCCGAACTTCAATACTCGTGACAGAGAGCGGGATTTCCGTCCATGTGTACGTGGTGGATTCTATCCTGCAAGCAGCACCATTGAAAAAAGCGCCATAACGATGCCAATCCCCTGCTTCAGGGTTATTATTTCTCTGAACAGGATGACGGACAGGGCGATCGAAACGACGGGATAGAGGGCGGTGAAAGTGATAACGACCGAGGCCTCTCCCCTGCTCAAGGCATGGAGGAACAGGAGGCCGCCGAGCGCACTGCATATGCCGGCGATTACGGCAAAAAGCGTTCCCTCGGCGCTCAGGGAGAGCGGTAATTTGCTCGTTGACAAAATCACGAGAACGACCGCGATCGCGCCCAGGGCCGAGACAAGATAGACGTTCCGCGGCGGCATGTGGTTTGTGGCAAGCTTTTGGAATACCCCCCACACGCCCCAGAGAACCAAAGACATGACCGCCGGCATGAACCACGTGGGTGTTCTCATCATTGTTTGTCCCCCATCCATACACAATACAGGATCTGTAATTTACTTCTGCGGGTACAGCGCACGTGAGCGTATATTTGAAGGGTGAAAACGAGTCAAGGTGAAGCTCCCTGCAGCCCCGCCTTGGCGGGACGGGAATGCGCTCATTCCAGAATTCAAAAAAAGAAAAAGCCCTTGCCATGTTCCGGCAAAGAGCTTTGGTTTCTTCATCCGTGCACATTCTCGTCAATTCGCGGCTGATTATTGCTTTTTATCCGTGCATATCCGAGTCGCCTCGCGGCGCCGGTGTTGGCCATTCGCGGCTAACGCATTAAACGTTCTCCGACATTTCCCACACGCCGCAGGGACAGATCCCGGCGCAGAAGCCGCAGCCGATACACTTGCTTTCGTCCACCACGTACTCGAAAGACTCGTTCGGAAGCTTCTTTCTCGTGATGGCGCCGTAGTAGCACGATTGTTCGCACATGCCGCAGTCCCTGCAGGAGCCGCAGCTCATGCAGCGGTCCGCTTCCTTTTTTGCGGAGAACTTGACGTCGCTGAGGCGGCATACCTCGTAGTACTGGGTCTTGACCTTTTCATACGGGATGGCCTGCCGTTCTTCCGGCACATAGCGGTAGTTCATGAGCTGGGCATTGATTACGTCGGCGGCCACTTTGCCGGCTCCGATCGCATGGGTCACGAGGCCGGGCTTGGTCGCGTCGCCGATGGCGAAGACCTTCACATCCGAGGTCTGGCCCAGGTCGTTCACCACGATGTAGCCACGCTCCGTGTGGATCTCCGCGGGCAGGAAATCAAGCACCGGCTTTTCGCCGATCGAGATGATAACGAGGTCCGCATCCATAGACGTGCCGTCAGTGAAGTATATCTTTTTCCCCTTGGCATCGTATTTCTCAGTCACCTTCGGGAACAGGATCTGCGTGCCCCGTTCTTTTGCCATCTGCTGCTCTTTGCCGAAGGATGCGGGTTTCTGTATGTCGACGCAAGTCACGACCCCCGCGCCGTGGTCATAGGCCTGGCATGCTATGTCCATGCCCACGTTGCCCGCGCCGATCACGACGACCTTTTTGCCCTTCAAGTTCCTCGGCTTGCCGAAGTTGATCTCTTTCAGATAATCGATGCCCTTGACCACGTCCTCGTGTCCCGGGAACGGTATCACGCGGCCCTCGTGAGCGCCGACGGCAAGGACCACCAGGTCGTGGTCCTTGTAGATTTTGCCGAACTTTTTCCTGTCAACCGGAGTCTTCACATGGACGTTCACGCCGATCTCGGCAAAACGTGAAAGTTCCTTGTCCAGGATCTTCTTGGGCAGACGCTCGCGCGGGATGCACATCTCGAGTTTTCCGCCGATCTTGTCCGATGCTTCATAGAGATCCACGCTATGGCCCTTGAGGCCCAACTGCCACGCAGCCGAAAGGCCGCCCGGCCCGCCGCCGATAACAGCGATCGTATGGCCTGTTGCCTTTGCCTTCTTCGGAGCCTTCAAGTTCAGAGCCGCCGCGCCATACGCTTTAATATTCAAGGGCTGGTCTACCCTGCCCCTGGTACAGTCAACCATGCAAAGGTTCGGACAAACCGTACCGCAGACCGTTGCCGGGAGCGGGCTGTACTGGAGCACCAGCGCAAGCGCCTCGGCCGTTCTCCCCTGCCTGATCAGGCTCGCCCGCTTGTGCGACGGTATCCGGGACGGACACGCATAGGCGCAGGGCGGAAGGTACTTATCGTTTTTCCACTCCGGTTTCAAGCGCCGCTCATCGCCGGTCGTGATATAGGGGAGCACGCTGCGGTCGTGGGTCAGATAAGCGCCGAACATGCCGCCCTTTCCCACTTCCTTTTCCCATACGTTCAGACGGAACTCGGTGAGCCCCATCTTGAGCTTGCCTTTTTTCTTGGCCTTCTCGGCCGGTGTAAAGGCGATGATCTTTTTCCAGGCGTTGATATCCTTCGTGAGCTCTTCGTAAAAAGACATGCGGTCGATCGCCGCAAGATATGGCTTCATGTTCTCGGTGAGCCACTCCCAGTCCTGCGGGGTAAGGTCCACGAGCCGTACATCCGTCTTGCTGTACTCGTCCTTGATTTTGCCGCGGAAGTAGATCGTTCCCCCGACCATGCCCACGCACGGGCGGTAGCCCAGGATGTTTTCGGGATCCCGGGGCTCGACGCCGCAGACCACGGCAATTCCGCCTGCCTTGAACTCGGCAAAGGAGTCGCCTACGCCGCGGAAGTACCACGACTGAAGATCCGGGAACCGGGGATTCTTCTTGGTCATCGTGTCGCAGCGCGCGCCGCCGCCGCCCTGAACGTACAGCTTGCCCTGGGCGCCCGCGTTGTGCGCCCCGTTCGCCACATCGCCCAGCACCGTGATGATCGCGCCGCAGTTGAGCCAGCCCGTGTCATCGGACGATGAGCCCTTGATCACGATCTCGGTATTGTCCATGCCCATACTGCCCACGCGCTGGCCGGCGGTGCCTTCTATGGCAACCTTGATTTTTTCGCCGTGCGGCCAGATGCGCCCGCCGATGCCGTGCTGGCCGTCGGCCACGACCGTGATCTCTTTGGCGCCGTCCTTGATGGCCTTCTGGACCAGCTCCTCGAGGTCTTTCGAAGAGACCCGTTTTCCATCGATATTGCCCTTGATTATCATTTTGCCCTCTTGAACCGTTTAAACCGTTTGAACAGTTTAAACTGTTTAAGCCGTATTAGCATACATAAGAAATCTGCAACCGGTCCGCGATCTCCTTGTCGGCGACGCCAAGAGCATCGGACATGCCGATCGGAAGCTCGGTGCTCCTGCCGAGCGGCGCGAAGATCTTCCTGAGCTCAACATCAGCCGCTTTGAACACTTCAACGACCCGTTCCGCCACCTTGTCAGGATCAAGACGACGATACAGCTTGGGATCCTGCGTTGTAATGCCGCGCGGACACCTGCCGAGGTTACAGACGTTGCAGCGGTTGTACTCGTCGCCGAAACAGCCTGCAGCCGCCTGCATCATATACTTGCCGGTGTCCACGGCTGAGGCGCCGAGCATGATCAGGGCCGCGGCGTTCGCAGCGAGGTTGCCGCCCTTGCCCACGCCTCCCGCTGCGATCAAAGGAAGCTCGTTCTGCTTGCCCTGCTTTACAAGGTCGAGGTAGCAGTCGCGGATATTTGACGCAATCGGATGGCCCATCTTGTCCATGGATACGTTGTAGGCGGCGCCGGTGCCGCCGTCCTCGCCGTCAATGCAAAGCGCCGCGGCGTAAGGATTTCTCGCAAGATTGTTCAGCACGGCACGGGCCGTCTTGGTCCCGGAGATTTTCGGATAGACCGGCACGCGGAAGCCCCAGGCCATGGACATGGACTGGATCATCTTCGCAACCGCTTCTTCAATGGAATATTTCGTCTGGTGCGTGGGCGGCGACGCCAGGTCGATAAACTGCGGAACGCCCCGGATCTTGGCGATGAGGCCCAGGACCTTATAGGCCTGGAGCAGTCCGCCGTCTCCCGGCTTGGCGCCCTGGCCGTACTTGATTTCGATGGCGCAGGGGTCTTCGATCATATCCGGAAGGCTGCGAATGATCTCGTCCCAGCCGAAGTAACCCGACGCAATCTGGAGGATGAAATATTTCAGGTAGCGGGACTTCAAAATGCTTGGCGGCATGCCGCCCTCGCCCGAGCACATGACTACCGGGATGCCTTCGACTTCATTGAGGTACGTGATGCCCATGGCCAGGCCTTCCCACATGTGGGGAGAGAGAGCGCCGATGGACATGCTGCCGATGCGGATCGGGAATATCTCGCGAACCGGCGGGATAAACGTGTGGTTACTGATAGCGAGTTTGCCGCCTTCCACCCTGAGCGGAAGCTGTTCAGCCGGAAGGTTCCTGCCGAGCAGCGTTCTGACGCGGAACTCGTGGCGACCGGCGTCGAGCGCCGGGTCCGTAAGCATCGAGATGCGTGTGAACTTAAGTTTGTCCAGGGTCGAGGTCGAGGGGTCGTTCCTCCGCCCGCCGCGCATGAAGGGGATGCCGCCCTTGTTCTTGAAATGATAAAGCTTGTGCTGGAAATTGTATTCGGGGAATATGGCGTCCGTGGGGCATACGAGCGAACAGGTGCCGCAGCCGATGCAGTACCGGTCGATCTCCGTGACCTGACGGACCACATGAGTAAGCCTCCGCGTAACCTTGGGCTCCGGGTTTGAGCCCTCGGACGTTACGACCCGCTGGGTGTAAACCGCAGCCTCGATCGATTTCATGGGACAGACGGCCGTGCACCGGCCGCACCGGGTGCAGCGATCCTCGCGCCATTGAATGATATAAGGAAGCTCTTTTATCGAGAGCTGGTGGTTCTGATCTAACCGTGAAGCTGGTTCCATACCGTAACCTCCCGCGCGCCAGGCGCGATGATCACCATGTCGTACTTCATGGGGAAAATGTCTTTCGTCTTGTCCCGATCAGGGATTGCGCTGTCCACGCCGCAGACCTCGGACATGAGCGCGTATTTTCCGGCCTTGCCCCCAACCGCGCCAGGCCGGAGCTTCTTCGAGTCGTGCACCATAAAGCACGTGCCGTCGGGCGTGAACCCGATCACGCAGTTCGGGCCGTCGATGCAGAGCGGGCGGAGCGATTTTTTGAGCAGCCGGAGCGCGGCGGCATCGGAGCGTTTCTCTATTTCAGCGTCCTTCATCGGCGTGATCACGTCCTTATAATAATGAAGCGGGTACCCGAGGGTCCTGTTTGTGTAATGCATGATGTGGGTGAAAACCTCGGAGTCCGAATTATATCCCATGTACCCGGGGTTGCCGCGGCCCATGAGGAACTCGCGGATCGGCACGAACGCCGTGTTTTCTCCGTTCGTCATCGTCGCATAGCCCTGGATGAAGAACGGATGGCACGCGTACAGGTAAATGGCGTAGTTGGTGTTCTGCCTGCCCTGTGCCAGGACGATCTTCGACTTGAGGCCGGACTTTTCGAGGCCGAAGAACTCGCCGAGCTGGAGCGGGTCCCCCACTTCCTTGAGCGTCAACACATCGGGATAGAAGGAGAAGACGAAGAGCGACCCGTCAGGCTCTCCCATACATCTGAGCGCAAGCCGCGTCTGCATCAAAAGGTCTTCCTGCTCTTTCTTCGACTTGTCCTTATACGCTGCAGGGTAGTCGTAGACCTTCGCGATGTAGTGCTCGCGTCGTTCCACGCCGGCAACGTTCTTGATCGGCGGTTCCCAGGAAAACTTCTCGATAAAGCCCTGGACCTTCATGTAGTCTTCGAGCATGCCGAGGCCCTTGTTCGAGCAGATGGCGGACAATGTCGGGTACTGCTTAAAGTCCGCGAACGGCCCGGACATGTCCTTGAGCATAAGCCCCAGGCCGGATCCGTCATGGCCTTCTTTCATAGTCTCGAGCGCATGAATGTTCTCCATGGGGGAAAAGTAATCGCTCGACGTAATTGCACTCAAACGGCACATAATTTACTCCTCAGAAAATTCCAAATTTCAAAATCCAAGTCATCAATAATTTTCCAGTATCTAAAAATCAATTGCCAAACTTTAGGAAATTCGTGCTTGGTGCTTTTTTGAGATTTATGATTTCGAAATTCAGTGCTTGTCGTTCCAATAGGTCTTTGTTCCGGGCGGGAAAACCCTTTGCTGCATTCACAAACGACCCTGTATAAATTTTCAGCAGTGGTAAAAAAAGCCCCTTTTTAGGGGCTTTTGGACCGGGAAATATCGGCCGGGACAACGTACAATACACCTGATAGCGCACCGGTGTCAAGCCGAATTTTTAAAGTTATGCGGGACGTTAGACGAAAAAAAGAGAGCGCTAAGATCGTGCGGCCAATGACGGATGAAATTGCCTGCTGCTCGTCCAGGTCGAACGCCGACGAGTTCGACAGCCCTTCTCACATGCGCATGGGACGGTATCCCTCATCTCCTCGTGCTCTGCCACCATCCCGCGCACGTATCCGATGTCACGGGCAAGTACGCTGCTCCTCGACGGAGACACGGCGGGACAGGGTGTGCCCAAAAAAACGCATGGGATATTCAGATTTTTAAAAAAATTTGATCGCTCCATGCCCGAAACCCCGGTAAGCCCGGGATAAAAGGATTTCCTTATACAGAAGAGAACCTAAGGTTTCAGGAAGGAGCAGGAAGGTGGAACTTCGGCTTCATTCGGTTTCAATAATGTTTCAGTAACGTGACATCGTCCTGACCTAATCTCATACTTTAGTTCACCTTGACAGAGGGAAGATAAGGATGCTTAACTTATGACATAAGGAATAAGGATATCAGCATAAAGATGTATGCGTTGTTGTATTCACGACCGGGCGTCGTCGCCGGGTCAGAGAGGAGATCGGCAAAAGTGGTGATGCAAAGGGCGTCCATTCTGCTCCTCGGTATGCTGTCTGTCGCACAGTCACCGGCAATCGCAGCGGAATCCATCGATCCGATGACTGCAACGGCGACGCCCGATGTGCCAGCACGCGCGCTGACAATCCTGCAAAACGACGTGGATGACCAAGCGTACCATGTCCCGATTGTCCTGAATGACAGCGTAGAGACGTATATCGAATATTTCAGCATCCTGCGAAAAGACGTCTTCCAGTCCTGGCTGGATAATTCCGCCGCCTATCTTGCAACCATGAAAGATATCTTCAGAGACGAGAACCTGCCCGAGGAACTCGTGTATGTAGCCATGATCGAAAGCGGTTTTAACGCGGGCGCCGTGTCCCCTGCAAAGGCCGTCGGCCCCTGGCAATTCATGCCGTACACCGCGCGACAGTATGGCCTCAAAAGCGACCGTTGGATTGATGAACGCAGGGACTACCTCAAGTCAACCCTGGCTGCCGCGCGCCATTTCAGGGAACTCTATAACCGCCTTGGCTCCTGGCCGCTCGTGCTCGCTGCTTACAATGCAGGCATGGGAAAAGTGCTGAGTGCGATGCGCCGGACGGGCTCTGATGATTTCTGGGACCTGAAAGAGTCCCCCTTCCTTCTGAGGGAAACGAAAAGCTTTGTCCCGAAGTTCATGGCGGTGGCGCTGATCGCCAGAGATCCCGCCGCGTATGGGTTCCGGGTCCCCGCTGCGACGGCGCTCCAGTTCGACGTCGTAATGGTCCGGGGCTGTATGGATCTCCGCGCCGCTGCGGACGATGCGGACAGCACGTACGCAACGATCAAGCGGCTGAATCCCGAGATTACCGGCGAGTCTACTCCGCCTGACTGGCAATATTACCCGTTGAAAATCCCGAAAGGGAAGAGAAAAACTTTCCAGACGAGAGCCGCGCTCGCCTGGAATTCGGAGAAAAAGTTTAGCGACTTCCGCTCACCCTCTTACCCGGCTGGCCCTGGAGGGGAGGTCGCCGGAATAGACACTTCCTTTATTTTTGAAACAAAGGTTACCCTTGCAGAACGTTCCGACAAACCGGTTGTACACGGCGGTCTTGCCGCTTTCTCGAGCGTTGCATTCGGCCGCATCGATGGAAGAGCGGACAGGGTAAGGCCGTTCACCTATTGTCGGGGTCGAACACAGCCCGCCGACAAAGGACTTGAGCTTTAGGATTCTTTTTCACAGATGCATCTGCAACAGAGCGGGTCCGCCAAGCGAGCGCCTGCCCGTTCTGTTGCTCTTCCCGGGACGGAACTACTTGCAGTCCTTGCAGGTCGAAAAGCCGAAGAACGCGTAGGGAGGGCACCAGCCGATCAAGCCGGTCGCAAGGGGGATAATCCCGAGGTAAGCCCAGGGGGATTTGGGTCCCGCAAAGGCGAGGAAGAGGATGGCAATGCCCGCGATGATCCTGATAACTCTTTCTAGTGAACCGATGTTCTTTTTCATGACTGTCCTCCTGATATGAGATGATAGCGGCCGTCGTGGCCCCTATCAGCACCATACCAGGAGCAAGGCTGGGTGTCTGTGACTAAGTCACACAGAAAGCAATTGATGACGGATGACCTCACTCCGTTTGCCGGGGCGATGGATGCAGCTCCTTTTCCGGCCCTCGTCTTCTCGTCCATCGCCTCTCGTGCATTATCACCTCAGGAGCCTGATCGAATTCCTTGAGAGCTTGACCTCTTGTTTCCGCTCAAAGTCTTTGAGCAGGCGACTTACCACTTCGCGGGAGGTGCCGAGGTTGCTGGCGATCTTCTGGTGGGTGGTTTCGAGATTGTTGTTCTCCGACTTTTCGACGAGGTAGTCCATAAGCCGCTGATCCATCCTGCCGAAGGCCACTTCCTCGACGAGTTCCATCACGCCGGCAAGACGGCGGCTGAGGAGACCGAAAACGAAGTCCCGCAACGCTTCATGCTCCGCCACCATGCGCCTGAAATCAGGCGCCGGCACGAGCAGCATGCTCCCTTCCGCAGTCGTGACTGCATAGGCGGGATAAGACGTTCCGGAAAGAAGACACGAGGCGTTCAGAATGCAGGTCTCGCCGGGGCCAATCTCATAAAGCGTGATTTCCCTTCCCGTTTCTCCCGTCTTGTATACCCGGACCTCGCCGGAAAGCACAAAGGCGATCGCTGAACAGGCGTCGCCTTCGGAATAGATATTCTTGCCTGCGGGAAAAGGCTTTACCTGGCCCGAAGACAGAATCTCGCGAACGAGGCTGTCGCTGCTGCTGCGGAATGCGGGAAAGGCTTTCAGGAAATCGTTCGGGGTCATAGTCATGCCGGTATCTTATTGATAAGGATGAGATTTGTCAATGGAAGAGTATTCACACAGAAGGGGATACATGAGTCAGCAATACAGCGGGTCCGCGCAGGTGAGCACCTGCTCGCTCTTGCTGCCTGATCTGAATATGGTGATCCCCTTTACCCCCTCATGATAGGCCAGGAGGAAAGCGTTCCGCACGTCCTCCTGCGTGGCCTTCTGTGGGAAGTTGATGGTCTTGGATACCGCATTGTCCGTATGGCGCTGGAACGCCGCCTGCATGCGTACGTGCCACTCCGGCGCGATGTCAAAGGCTGTAACGAAAAGGCGCTTAACGTCCTCCGGCACGTCATTTCTCTTCTGAATGGTATTTCCTGCCATCACGTGGATGAGCAGCTCTTGCGACAGGAATCCGCGGCTTCTTGCCGTCTCGATGAAGAAATCATAAACTTCCGGGAGATCCACGTCGCCGAGGATGTGACGGACATAGGAAAGGGCAAAAAGCGGCTCGATGCCGCTCGAACAGCCTGCGATTATCGAAAGCGTGCCCGTGGGCGCCACCGTCGTAACCGTCGCGTTTCTGAGCCGCGGGCCGCCCTCGCGGTCGTACCTGCTCCCGCGATAGTTCGGGAATGCTCCCCGCGCGCGGGCAAGCTCCTCGGACATCACCCAGCCCTTTTCCCTGACAAAGGCCATGACCCGCTCGCCCATCTGGAGCGCCTCATCCGAGTCATAGGGGATGCCGAGCCGGACCAGCAGGTCCGCAAAACCCATGACGCCGAGCCCGATCTTGCGGTTGCCCTTTGCCATGCGGTCGGTCTGGTCAAGCGGATAGCGGCTCATATCGATCACGTTGTCGAGAAAATGCACGCCGATCCGTACGGCGCGCTCGAGCTTGTCCCAGTCGATCTCGTACCCGCCGTCGTCTTTTTTCAGCATGCGGGAGAGGTTGATCGATCCCAGGTTGCACGGCTCGTAGGGAAGAAGCGGCTGCTCGCCGCAGGGGTTGGTGCTCTCCATGTCGCCGAGCTGCGGCGTGGGGTTGTCCCGATTGATGCGGTCGAGGAACACCACCCCGGGATCACCGGTCTTCCAGGCCATTTCCACGATCTTGTTGAACACTTCGCGGGCCTTGATCGTCCTGACGATCATCCTGGTCGAGGGATTGACGAGCGAAAGATCACCGTCCTTCTCCACGGAGCGCATGAATTCCTCGGTCACGGCCACAGAGATGTTGAAATTCGCAAGCTCCTTATTGACCGCCTTTGCCGATATGAACTCGAGGATGTCCGGATGGTCCACGCGCAAGATACCCATGTTTGCTCCGCGGCGGGTCCCCCCCTGCTTGATTACCTCCGTGGCCATGTTGAAAACGCGCATGAACGACACCGGGCCGCTGGCCGCGCCCCCGGTGGTGCGCACCGGGTCGTCCTTGGGCCGCAGGCGGCTGAACGAAAAACCGGTCCCGCCGCCGCTCTGATGGATCAGGGCCGTGTTTTTCACGCCGTCGAATATGGATTCGAGCGAATCTTCCACGGGGAGGACAAAACAGGCCGCAAGCTGCTGCAAAGCCCGTCCCGCGTTCATCAACGTCGGAGAATTAGGCAGGAACTCGAGCCTTGCAAGAATATCAAAAAAATCCTCCTCGGTCCTTCGAATATCAGCGTGGCCGTCGTAGTGCAGGTCGGCCTTCGCTACGTTGTGCGCCACCCTGCGGAACATTTCTTCCGGTGTCTCGACCACCCTCCCCTGTTCGTCCTTGTTCAGATAGCGCCGCTCGAGCACGGTAAGGGCATTCGAAGACAGGTTGATTTTCGCTTTTAACTCCTGTTCCTTAACCGCCATTTACATCACCCCTTTTACATACTTATATTTTACCACTCAGAGATACAGGAGACATAATGCGGGTTGAATGTTATTTTATTGTTCGGACAGGAGAAAACTTTAGTAGTAGAAAACCGACATGAGAACGAGGAAAAGAACGCTTTTTGAAACCTCAATCCAGCCCGTAGTCTGGAGCCTGACTTTATAGAGTAAGGTTGCCGCAATGAGGTTATCGACAAGCGGAAGGAGAATGATAAGGGATATGTAATACCCGCGATAGATGAGTACCGCGAGAATCACATAAAGGACCGTGAAGACCCGGTCGCGCATCTTTTTAAGCAGAAGAGCCTTGACCTTGAACACGCCCGCAGTGAAATAGAGCGCAACGGCAAAGAAGAGCCGGATGTCCACTCCTCCGGTGACCGTAAATTTTGCCAGGACCGCTGCAAGGCTGATCAGGGCAAAGCCGAGGACCTCGGTAAGGACGAAGTGCTCGCCCGCGAACCTGTTCATCAATAGATACGCAGCCGGGAATAGAATAAGCGGCAGGAGTTGCGGGACGTCCCGGCCAAAAACCAAAAGGAGGATAGCTGTCGCCGCAGCAAGGTGGCCTGAAAAAACGAGGAGCGATACCCTGTCTCCTTTCTTTCGGGTCCATTTGGTGAATGCCTGCTTGGAGTTAACGAGGAATCCCAGGGCAAGGAAAACCGGGACCACCTGCCAGGTAAAACCCCGGCTTACCACCAGGCCCGTGACGTATGCAACAATCAGAACGCTCCAGGACCCGTATTCTTTCAAGAAATAGCTGTTAATTTCGTTTCTCATGCTGGAAGTATATCAGGGATTGAAAACGGCCTGGTCAATTTTTCATATGGACAAAATTAGTAAAAAAAAGGTCAGGCGCCTGGCCTGACCTGTCTACAAGTATTATTTGATTCGAAGTATTGAGCCTCGCGCATGTGGAGAATAACCTGTTTACATGATCCCGGAGATCGAAGCGCGCGCATAGTCCAGCAAATTAGACGGAAGGACGCCGATGTAGATCACGGCAGTCACCGATACCGCGAGCGCAAGCGCAAGGG
>OFHG01000245.1_pt1 | contig 23430 bp, 13 predicted proteins | sample 1521931 | NCBI WGS metagenome assembly OFHG01 (sample SAMEA2468438, study PRJEB22500) | soil metagenome | biome: Glassland; feature: Farmland; material: Clay | place: Australia | collected 2013-01-31 | depth 0.55 m
GGCACGGCTTCCGTTGAATCCAGGTTCATTTGACGGGTTCGAGATGGGTTTGTGAGCAGGGTTGCGCGGCTCTTCCCGAAGTAAGGGGATTGAATCGGAGTTCGTCATCCCGCGCACGTCAGGCGCGGGCCGCGAATCAGCCGGGCGTGGGGTTCACGAGGCGATGAGAAGGAGGGACTCTGCCCGATTGTCCGGTTGATGAATGGGGTTGGAAGCGTCAGGAATCATTTGGTGCGGCGCAGTCCGAAACAGGCCGGGCCGTCGCTGCTGGCCGGGAGCCACAATCCGTCGGGACGAATTCACGAATAAAAGAGGCGTTGGTGCGGAGGGCCGGAATCGAACCGGCACGTCCCTTACGGGACAAGGGATTTTAAGTCCCTTGCGTCTACCAGTTCCGCCACCCCCGCACATTAAAACTAGAGCACTTGCTCAACGAGGTCCGGCTCATTCTGATCGACTGTAGCAGAAATTGTAGCCGCCAATAGCCTTTTTTGCCCCCGGGCAGACTCGCAAGGGCTTTTTCGTTAGCCGCGTTCAGCCGCTCGAGAGCCCGTTCCAATGCTTCCAGGTTGGATGCACGTACTTTCGGCTGACGGTCACTGCGCTATGTCCTATAGCCCGCACGGTTGTGAATGCGTCCGCTCCAGCCTCTCCTAATCGTGCTCCGAATGCATGACGAAAAGAATGTATCACGGCATCGGCGGCGAGCTTGAGGGGTGTCTTCAGGAACTCGTGCTAGTCCCCCAGAGTGCAAAATGGACACTGGCGGCAAGCGGGATTCGTCCGTGAAAGCGTAGGCAGACTTACCTGTTGCGCAGCCGCTTGCCGCAGGGTTCCAAATCAACACAACGGATCACGCACGGCTTGGGGATTGACACGGCTGGGCCGAAATCCTATACTTACCGGTAAGTATGCGCAAGCACCCGAACACAAGCGCTCTGCGCGGCTCCGGCAAAGAAGCCATCCGCAACGCTGCCGCGGAACTCTTCGCCGAAAAGGGCTTCACGGCCACCTCCACGCGCGAGATTTGCGAGCGCGCGGGAATCACGAAACCGGTGCTCTACTATCATTTCGGAAACAAAGAGCAGCTTTACGAGGAACTGGTCCGGGACACTTACTACGAATACCGCAAGGAGATTGGCCGTGCCGCGAGGCGCGGGCGAACTCCTCGCGAGAAGATGCTGAAAGTGCTCAGCGCCATGCACGCCTACGTGCGGCGAAGGCCTAATTACTGGCGTGTGGGCTTTCGCATGGTCCTGGCGCCCGAGAAGGGAACGCCCCCGGTGGATTTCGTGGAGATGAGCCAGGCCGACGAACGGTTGATGGCTGAGATCATCCGGGCAGGCTTGCACCGCGGGGAACTGAAGGGCAACCCCGAGTTTATTGCCAGCTCGCTGGTCGGCATGACGATCTCGAATATCCTGGGCTTTCTCCTGACGGGACAACCCGCGCTGGATAAGACCCTCGCCCGAAAGACCCTCGCCCTGGTCATCGATGGATGCGCCAGGAAATCTACTTCGCGGTAGGCCGACATGAGGTACGTATACCCCCTTGTACTTTTTCAACTACTGCTCGGTATAGGTGTGCCGAGCGCGCGGGCGGCGACTGACCTCCCCGCACGACCCGAGTTGACTTTGGCTGATGCTCTCAACCTGGCCATGGAACGGAACCCGCAAGTCCTCATGGCTCGGGCGCGCATGGATGCGCTGGCGGGGAAGATCCGCGAGGTGCGCGCGCAGGCTCTGCCTTCGGTAGACCTCAACGGCAGCGCGCTGCGCTGGCGCGACCCCTCGTTCCTGAATGCCTCGAGCTTCGACAAGATTCCGCAAGAGTTCAGGGACGCCTTGGTGGTCGTCCCCTCCAATCTGTTCGACTACAACATCAGCGTTTCCCAGCCGCTCTACACTTCCGGCAAGGTGGGGACGGCGCTGCGCCTGGCCAGTCTGGAATCGAAAGGCTCCGGAGTAGACCGCGAGCAGGTTGAGCAGCAAGTCCGGCTGCAGGTCATTCGCGCTTTCTACGGTCTTCTGCTGACTCAGCAGCAGCTCAAGGTGGCCCAAGAGACGGTCCACCAGCGCGAGAAGCATTTGGAAATGGCGCGCACGCGCTTTGCCGGCGGAGTGGCCACCCAGGTGGATGTCCTGCGCTCCCAAGTCAGCGTGGCGAACGCGCGGCCGGAGCTGATTCGGGCGGAAAACAGCGTCCGGCAGGCACGCGCTGTACTCAATAATCTCCTTGTGCGCCCCATCGATTTTCCCACCCAGGCGGTGGGCCAGCTTGCCTTCACGCCTCAGCTCAAGATGGACCTCCAGGAAGTGGTACAGCAGGCTTCCGACCACCGCCCGGAGGTCGTGCGGGCGCGGATCAACGAGCGGGAGGCCGCGGACCAGCAGAAGTTGGCCAGTGCCGAAAGCCGCCTGCGGGTGGATTTCAACGGCCAGTACGGCATCAGCTCGCGCTTGACCTCCAATCTCTTCAACCACGAGTTCAGCCGCTACTTGTTCACCGTCTCGGTGGGGCTGCCGCTGTTCGATGGCGGCCGCCGCTCGGGTCTGGTGCGCCAGGCGATTGCCAACCGCCGCATCGCCGAGCTGACACGGGTGGAGGCGGAAAACAACGTGCGCCTGGAAGCGCAAACCGCGCTCGATGAAATGGAGCGCGCGGAAAAGACCGTCGAGGCCGCACAGCTCAGCGTGCATGAGGCGGAGCGCGTTCTGAACATGATGCAGGACAACTACAAGTACGGCGCGGCGACGACGCTGGACGTCCTCGACGCGCAAACCGCGCTGACCACAGCCCGCGGGACGTTGCTTCAGGGCCTCTACGACCACACGCTGGCGCAGGCCCAACTTCGCTACGTGATGGGACTCAATCCCATGGATGGCTACTGATGCAAAACGTAATCCGTTCCGCCCGGTGGAGAATTCGGCGGCTGATTCCTGCCTGCGGACTGGCGTCGGCGGGCCTGGCGATCGTGGCGGCGGCGCTGCTTTCTTCAGCCTGTTCCAGTGACCAGGCCAGTTCCGCTTCGAATTCGGCGCCCGCGTTGCCTGTCCACGTCGCCCGGATTCAGCCTCAGCGCCTGGACAAGACGCTCGATACGACCGGCTCGCTGGTGTCCTCGGTGGCGGTGGGCGTGAAGACTGAATTCGCTGGCCGGCTGGTCGAGATGCTGAAGCAGGAAGGGGACCGCGTGAACCGGGGCGAGTTGGTGGCGCGGCTTGACGACGTGAACGCGCACCTGGCCGCGGAGCAGGCCCGCGCGGCCCTGGATGTGGCTCGCGCCACGCTGGAACGCGCTCGCGTGGCGGAGCGGCATGCGCGCGCCGAGTTCGAGCGCGCTGACAATCTCCTGAAATCCGGCGGCATCACCGACCAGGGCTTCCAGACCGCCACCGTGGCGGCGCAGGATGCGCAGGCACAGGTCCAACTCGCCCAGGCACAAGTTGACCAGGCCACGCAGGCGTTGGCCATGGCCGCAAAACACCTGCGCGATTGCCGCATCGTCGCGCCGATTTCCGGCGAGGTTGAACGCAAGCTGGTGAATCCGGGAAGCTGGGTGGATGGCAATACTCTGCTCTACAGGCTGGTGGACAACCGGCGACTGGAGTTGGAGACCTACACGGCCTCAGCCGATCTCGGCCAGATCGCGAAAAGCCAGAAGATTCACTTCACCGTGGCTGCCTATCCCGACGAGGTTTTCGAGGCGCGGATCATTGCGGTCGGCGCGGCGGTGGATCCGCAGAACCGCTCGGCCGTCGTGCGCGCCGCCGTTCCCAACTCGAACGGCAGGCTAAAGGCCGGGATGTTCGCAAAGGGCACGATCGTGACGGGAACCAAGCCGGAAGCGATCGTTGTTCCTTCAACCGCACTCTGGCGCCGGGCCGGCCAAGCGCCTTACGTTTACGTGGTGGAACAGAACAAAGCCCGCAAGCGCGAGGTCCGGACAGGACAGGAGGAGTCAGGCGGAATTGAGATTCTCGCCGGCCTGAAGGCGGGCGAGACCGTCGTGATCGAGCAGAATCTGGAACTCGCCGAAGGAGTTGTCGTGGCGCCGCAAATCTGACAGCCGTTTGGGGTTGCAGATATGTTTCTCTCTAACCTGTCAATCCGCCAGCCGGTCTTCGCCACCATGATGGTTGTGGCGCTGGTGGTGGTGGGTATCTTTTCGTATTCGGAACTAAAGATCGACCTCTTCCCGAACGTTGATCTGCCGGTGGTGAGCATCACCACCACTTATCCCGGCGTGGCTCCGGAGACGGTCGAGACGGAAGTCACCAAGCGTATTGAAGAAGCGGTGAATCCCATCGGCGGCATCCGCCACATCAGCTCCACGACCACGGAAGGGATCTCGAGCGTCATCGTCGAGTTCCAGCTCGGCACCAACATCACCACGGCGCTGCAGGAAATCCAGGGCAAGATCAACGGCGTCCGCAGCCAGTTCCCGCGCGACGTCAAGGAGCCGGTGGTCCAGCAGTTCCGGATCGAGGAACTGCCCATCCTTTCGATCGTCGTGCTCTCGCCCAACCTGGATCCGCAGGCGCTGACCACCCTTTCCGAAAAAGTTCTGAAGCGGCGCCTGGAGAACATCTCCGGCGTGGGTCAGGTCCGGCTGGTGGGCGCGGCGAGGAGGGAAATCCATCTGCTCCTCGACCGCGACAAGCTGAAGGCCTACGGGCTGACGTATCCCCAGGTTGTCGAAGCGATGCGCCGCGAGAATCTGGACATCCCAGCCGGCAAGCTCGACCACGGCATCCGCGAATCGTTGGTGCGCGTGGCGGGACGCGCCCAGCAGCCGCAGGACTTCAACCACCTGATCGTGGCGGAGAAGGGCGGGTATCCCATCACCCTCTCGGAAATCGGCCGCGTGGAGGACGGGATTGAAGAACAGACCAGCATGTCGCTCCTGAACGGTGAGCCGGCGCTGGCGCTCGAAATTCAGAAGCAGACCGGCGCCAACACGGTGGATGTCGCCGACGCCGTCAAGGAAGGCGTGAAGAGACTGCAAACGGAATTGCCGCGCGGCGTCGAGCTGCGCGTGGTGCGTGACAACTCGCTGTTCATTCGCGACGCGGTGGAGGACGTGCGCACGACGCTGATCCTCGGCGCGCTCTTGACCATCCTGGTGGTCTTCGTCTTTCTGAACAGTTGGCGGAGCACGGTGATCACCGGGCTGACGCTGCCGGTCTCGGTCATCAGCGCGTTTACGATCATGCGTGTGCTGGGATTCACGCTCAACATTCTCACCCTAATGGGGCTGTCGCTCGCCATCGGCATGCTCATTGACGACGCCATCGTAGTGCGCGAAAACATCGTGCGCCACATGGAGCACGGCCAGGACCACATGAATGCGGCGCTGGAAGGAACGGCCGAGATCGGGCTGGCCGTGATGGCAACGACGTTTTCGATCGTGGCCGTGTTTGTTCCCGTCGCCTTTATGGGCGGCATCGTGGGCCGGTTCTTCTATCAGTTCGGCATGACCGTGGGCTTTGCGGTCATCGTTTCTCTGTTTGTTTCCTTCACTCTCGACCCCATGCTCTCCTCCCGCTGGTACGACCCCGCGGTCGAGGCCGGGCGGCGGCGCGGCTGGATCGGCCGGCAACTCGCGCGGCTCAACACGCAGATCGAGAAACTTCGCGGCCGGCTTGCACGGACGCTGGAGTGGGCTCTCGTGCGCCGAAAAACGGTGCTGGCCATCGCCGCGCTTTCCATCGTGGCGAGTTTTGTCATCTTCGGCCGGATCGGCACGGCGTTCTTTCCGGAATACGACCGCGGAGAATTCCAGATTTCGTTCAAGATGCCTCCCGGCACGACGCTGCGCCAGACGACCGAGGTCGGCCGGCGATTGCATCAGCTCGTCAAGAGCCTGCCCGGGGCGGACTATTCCTTTGTGACCATCGGCGCGGGCGGCACAACGCCGGCCAATGAGGGCGCGGTTTATATCAAGCTTTTGCCGCGCCGGCAGCGCAAGCTGACGGATCAGCAGATTCGCCAGCGCGTGCGTGCCGAGCTGGCGCATTGGCCCGTCCTGCGGGCAAGCGTGGAAGAAGCGGAGCAGATGGGCGAAGCTCGCCCCATTCAGATCAGCGTTCGCGGGACGAACCTCGACCAGATCAATTCAATTGCCGCGCAAATCGCGTCGCAGACCCAAGCCACGCGGGGAACGGCGGACGTAGACACAAGCCGCGAGGACCCTCGTCCTGAAGTTCGCGTCCGCCTGGACCGCAAGGCGGCGACGGACTTGGGGTTGGACTTGGGCACGGTCGCTTCGCTGGTGCGCGGGCTCATCGCCGGCGAAGTCGTTTCGCAGTTCCAGGACGCCGATGGCGACGCCTACGACGTGCGCGTGCGCCTGGAAGAAGGCCAGCGGCGGTTGCGACGAGACCTTGCGGACATCTACCTGCCGGTGGCGAATGCCTTATCGGGCTCGGGGCAGGGCGTGCCGCTTTCGCAGGTGGCCGCGATCGAGGATTCCGAAGCGCCTTCCCTCATCCGCCGCCGCGACCTGATGCGCGAAGTGCGCATCATGGCCTCCACCGTGGACCGCCCGCTCGGAGACGTGGTGAACGAGCTGCGCGCCAAGAATGCCACGCTCCAAATCCCTCCCGGCGTGCAGGTGGACTATACCGGCCAGGCCGAAGACCTGCGCGAGACCTTCTACTACATCTACCGGGCGCTGTTCCTGGCGGTCATCTTCATTTACGCGGTTCTGGCCTCACAATTCCGCAGCTTTTTCCATCCCCTGGCGCTGATGCTCTCACTACCTCTGTCTCTGGTGGGGCTGGCGCTGGCGCTCTGGATGGCGCGCGACAACCTGAACGTCATGTCGATGATCGGGCTGATCATGCTGATGGGCCTGGTGACGAAGAACGCCATCCTGCTGATCGACTACGCCAACCGGCTGCGGCGCGAAGGCGAGACTCGCCCGCGCGCGCTGGTGCGGGCCGCCCAGGTGCGGCTGCGTCCCATCATCATGACCACCGCCAGCATGATCTTCGGCATGCTGCCGCTGGCGTTCGAGATCGGCGCCGGTTCGGAGATGCGCTCGCCCATGGCCCGCGGCGTCATCGGGGGATTAATCACTTCCACTTTACTCACCTTGATCGTTGTGCCCGTGGTCTATACTTACCTGGACGACTGGGGCGCCGGCCTGCTGGCTTGGTGGCACACCGGTACGCCCGTCCCCGCAGTCAGTCCGGCGGAAGGTCCTGGCAGCAGCGACCACGCTGCCCCCACCCTATAAGAGGGTTCAACAGAGGGCTGAGCATGATGGTCTGGCTCTTCTAGTCCGGTCTCTTGACCGATGACTCTCCTGCCCTCCCTTCGGCGCCGAGCCGTGCGGAGCCTGCTCGCGCAGCCGGTCAAAGAAGTTGCCTGAGTTATCAATATCACACAAATTATCCACGCAACCAGGAATTGCTTGACAAAGCGCCAGATGCGGCGTAATTTGGTTTCACCAAAGGCACGAAAAGGGGTTTGGGCTTAACTCATTACGAATAGACACTGCGAAGGGGCCGACATGAGAACTCTGCCGGTACCGCAAGTTTGGTTTCTCTCCAGCCGCGAGGGAAAGCTGGGGAGAGGTTTTGGGCTAGGAATTTGCGAGTAGGTCTGTCTCCAAAAGGGACCTGACCTTTGCCTCCAGAGCTTGGTTCGCCGGCTCGGAGCGTTCATCTTGAGGCCGAACGCTTGATCAGTCTCGAATCAAGTAAACGACAATTCGCGTCAAGGGCCAGATCTTCTGGAAACGACCGCTCTGGTCTTTATATGCCGCTAAATCCCAAGTCGTATTCACACACCCGACCCGAAAATAACCGCGGGGACTCGGCTGAGGCAAAGGCTTCAACAATTCCGCAGCGCCGAGCTGAAGGCCCGCACCTGCTGCGCGAGATTCGAAATCATGGAGGATGATAATGAAAGCTGCCATTTCAACACTTGACGCAATTTGTGGGGTTCGTCGAGGAATGCCTGCGGCGCTTGCCTTAGGATTCCTTTGGATCCTTGCGGTTGCACCTATGGGCCTGGCCCAGACTGACCCCCCGTTAAATTTTGGCAACAATTATTTCGTAACCGGCGATTACGTGGTCGCCGGCGTGGGCTTGCGCGGGCTTGGAGTCAACGGCTACGCGACCGGAACGATCACCATGCCCGACGTGAATTCCGTCCCGTCTACCGGCGTGCCGTCCGGGGCCGCCGTCGTCGCGGCCTTCCTCTACTGGCAGACGGTGGAGAGTTCCCAGACGGCGTTTGTCGGGCAGACGGGATATTTCCGGGCGGTCTTCCCTGGCGGGCCCTCGACGGGTTACCCAATAACCGGAGCCATTCTGGGCAACCCCAATTCGCCCGTGGCATGGAGCTCGGGCGGCTGCTCAGGTAGTTCAAATGGGTCAAAGACTATTCGTACCTATCGCGCCAATGTCCTTCCCTTGCTGCCGGTGGATCCGAATGGAAACGTTTTGGCGAACGGCTCCTACGAGGTAAAGCTGGCCGATAGTGGAAGCGGTGGCGGCGGAGCCCCGCTGACGTTGGGCGCGACGCTGGTCATCATTTACCGGGTTCTGGACCCGAACGTCCCCCTGAACTCGATCGTCATTTACGACGGTGCCTTTGCCCCCTCCAACAGTTCATCCACAATGAGCCAGCACATGCAATGGTTCTACCAAGCTGGGATACCGACAGGCATGCTGGCCCCTATCTCCAAGTTGACTCACATCGTGGGCAACGGCCAGCCCAACAAGTACGAAAACGTTTATTTGGGCAACTCTTCGACCTATTCGAGTGATGTAGCGCTTCCCTCTCTCTACGGTGGTGGGAGCTTGCCTCCTTTCCCGGGCGTCTATAACCAGAACACGATCTCGCTCACTGGTGGCGGCTCCTGGGACAATCCGACTTGGATCGCGAATAGCTACGGCGCCGCGGTGAATGCCAACGATTCGTCGGAATGGGCTTCCGTGGCGCCGAGCGCCAGCAACAGCGGCTGCGTGTCCTGGGGTGCGGTCATCTTGAGCACGACCGTTCAGGATACAGACAACGACGGCCTGCTGGATGTGTGGGAACAAAATCAGGGTTACTGCGATGCTTCCGTAAACGAAGGCTCGTGCAGCCCCGGCGACTCTTCCTGGGTCAGTCTCGACGGCGCAGATGTGGCTAAAAGAGACATCTACGTCGAAATGGATTACCTGTGCAGCATCGTGAATCCTGACGGTACCTGTGACACGACAAACGGGTATTCGTTCCTTCCGAGTTCCACAGCTCGAACGAATGTGATCAACGCGTTCCTGAATCCGGCAGCGTTGCCCCCCCTGCAAGGGGTAAGCCCGGGTATTAACCTGCACTTGATTCCTGGGAACGCAATTCAGGAGACCACGTGTACGGACAACCTTTCGGCTTCCCCGCCGGTGTTCTGCGCATTCCCCAACCAGCCGGGGGTGGTGGGCTGGAAAGCAGGCTTTGAGTATCTTAAGTTCCAGCCACTGAATTATCCGGATGAGCTCTCTTGCGAGACTCAAACTCCCCCCGGAGGGACGGCGGGTTCCGGCCCGCCTTGTATCCGGCGATTCCAACACGGAAAGAAGGACAGCTATCACTATGCCCTTTTCGGCCACGCCTTGGGGGTGGCGAACTGGAGTCTTGTGGGCGGAAACTTGACCAGCGTGGCTGAGTCGGGCAATACGGTGACGTTCACCACTACCACCGACCCAAGTTATAACGCCACAACAAATCCCACGGGACTCGTGGCCGGAGACACGGTGAGCGGCAACGGCCGCGTGACCGTGTCGGATGTCATCTCCAATCTCTGCCTGAACGGCACCTTCTATGTCACAGGTGTCACCTCGAATAGCTTCACCCTCCAGGTCCCAGCCAATACAGCCTGTCCAGCCAGCGCGACATATACCTTGGGCACCGACCCCGCTCTTTCTGTGACCTCCGGCCAAGCGGGAACGGGTTCCGGCTTTTCCGATGTTGGCGGGGAAGATACGCTCATTACGCTGGGGCTGTGGGGTCCCGACGGACAAACGACCAACGTGCAGGCGGGCACCTTTATGCACGAGCTTGGGCATACGCTCGGCTTGGCCCATGGAGGCATCTATTACGGCGCAAGCGATTTCCCCTCCCCGGGCAATTACATTCCAACCGTGGAGGCCAACTGCAAGTCGAATTACCAGAGCGTGATGAGCTACATGTTTCAAGTGGACCTTCTGGGTACGAGCCAGACCCTGGATTACTCCGAGCAAAAGTTGATTCCGTTGAATGAGCAAACCTTGAGCGGTGTGACGGGCTTGACCTCTGCCGATCCTTTAGGCAGTACAACGTATTCGACAACGAAATGGTATGCATCGTCTCCGGCGTTCGGAGTGGGCACGGCGGCTACCTTCCATTGCGATGGTACGCCCATCCCGCCCGGCGCTCCTTCGATGTACAGTGTCAGCGGCTTGACAAATCCCATCTCGCCCGCCTGGACGAACGATCAGGACATCAATTTCAATGGCAACGTTGACACCAGCCTGCGCGGATACAACGACTGGATCCATGTTGACTTGCGGCAGATCGGCGCGACGGGCAGCCTCGGCTTGGGTGGTGGGCAGTTTGCCTTGGGTGGCGGCCAGTTCGGACTGGGCGGCGGCCAGTTCGGTCTCGGCGGCGGCCAATTCGGCTTGGGCGGCGGCCAGTTCGGGCTGGGCGGTGGCCAGTTCGGCCTGGGCGGTGGCCAGTTTGGGCTGGGTGGAGGCCAGTTCGCTTTGGGTGGCGAAGGCCATGGTGAGGTTACGTTCCGGGTCGCTAACTCTTACGTCCGTCCTCCCCGAAACTTGACGGCGACCGTGCTGAAGTCACCGAGTCGCATCTACCTGAGCTGGACTAAGCCAACCTTCGGGCAAATTGCGTACTATAATATTTACCGCGGGGTGGGCACGAACCCGGCGCCTCCTTACTATAGGCAAGTCCCGGGGAGCCAAACCAACTTCACCGACACGAGCGTCAGCTGCGGCGCGACGTACAATTACTTCGTGACCGCTCAGCTTTTGGATGGCCGGGAGAGCGTGCCTTCCAACTTGGTCGTGGTGGTCAAGTGCGTAGCGCAGTGAACTGGGGAACCTGAGAGGACAAAGTCAAAGTGGTATCGGCAATGCCCGGCATCTTGCTGGGCATTGTCGTTTTCCAGCGGCTTGATGGACAGCGATTTCCCACGCCGCGGAAAGTGCGGCCTTACCTGTGGCAGAGGTTTTGGAAGGTTTTCATTTCCCGAGGCGGCGGCGTACTTCGGCCAGGAGCGGGTCTTCGCCGGCTTTGCCGCGGATGCTCAGGTACGTTTGGTAAGGCTTGGCAAAACCGGGGCTCTTGAGCCCTTCCAGCACACGCCCCTCATAGTAATAGACGTCCGGAAGATAGCTGTAGGTGGGTACGCTGTCCATGAAGAGCTCCAGCGCTTCGCCGCGCCGCTGGATGCAGTGATCGAATTCCGAATCCGCTTCAACGTATTGCCCGGCTTCCAGGTAGGCCCGTCCCAGCTCGAAGCGGCTTATCCAACTATCAAAGAGCTTGTTGGCGTCGGAGAGAGTCGAAATCGCCTGCCGATGATCGCTACGCTTCGCGGCGAGCAATCCGTCGATGATTTTAGCGTAGGATTGCGGCTCCGCCTGGAGCTCAGAGCCCAGGGTCGCGGCGAGTTTTTGCGCTTTCGCCGGATCTCCCGCCTTGATGAAAACCAGCGCTGACAGGAATCGAACCGGCACCGACTGGCTGTTCGCCAAAGCCTTCTCCGCAGCGTCCGCTGCGGCCTGGGTTTGTCCGCGCACAAGCTGGATGTGAGCCAGTGCGGCGAGCTTGTTGGCGGCGTTATCAGGGTTCTTGGCTGCCAGGTCGGCGGCCGCGCCCTGCTCGAGGATGCGCACGGCCTCCGCGTAACGGCCTTCATAGGATGCAATGTCGGCAAGCCCCAACGCTGCCATCGAAGCTCCCAATGGGCTGACCTTTTGCATCTTATGATAGGTTTCGGCGGCTTTATCCAACTGTCCTTCACCGAGTTGAGCCTCCGCCAGGGCGAGATGGCTGACTTCCGATGACGGGTTCAGGTCCAGAGCCGCGTGCGCCTCCTTCTCTCCACTTAAAAAGTCGCCAGCATACGAACTGAAAAACGACAGGTTAAGCCGCTGTAATGCACCCTTGGGAAGAATCTCGACGGCGCGCCGCGCGGCTTCAACCGCCTTGGGCATGTTGCGCATGTCCGCGTAGCAAACGGCGAGATTAAGCTGCCCGATGTTGTCCGCCGGGTAGAGGCTGACCAACTCGCCGTATTCCTCGACGCACTTCTGCCAATTTCCCGTCACGCCGTAATACCCGCCCCGAACCCGGTAGCGTTCGCGCTCGGTCATGCGGTCCACATGTTCCATTGCAAGTTTTATGTACTTCTCGGTGTCCTGTAATTTACCCAGATTTCTGGAGATTCCGGCCATGCCAGCGTAGGCGCGGGCAAAGTTCGGATCCAGCTCTGCCGCCTTGGAAAAGTCCTGGAATGCAGCCTGGACGTTTCCGGAAAATTGTTCTTCCATCGCAACGCCATACTGATGCACGGCCTCGAGATTGGATGTCGTAAAGGCTCCTCCGGCCTTCTCGATCTGGACCGACTCCGGCGTGGTGTCGCCCAGCGCTTGGCGAATGGGCGCCGCCAGCTTGGGAATGTTCAACAAGACTTGGTCTTTGTTGGCGGCGTTGATCTCGGACTGGGCGAGGACGTTTCCGGTGACCGCATCCAGCGCGGTCGCCGAGACGCTGTAATGGTCTCCGCGCCGGCTGATCTCGCCGGTGATGACGGCGCTGATGCCCTGGTTGATCGCCACCAGGCGCGCCGACTGCTCATCCAGCTTGTCGCTGGGATGGGGAAGTTTTTCAGCCAACTTGCGCGCGGAGCCGCGGTTGTAGGCGTTGACGAAGCTGGCGCCTTCCAGCGCGAAGTTCATCATCGGCTCCAAGGTGTCGTCGAAAATGGGATCGCCGGTGTAGTTGGTGAAATCCGCCACAAGAACGCTCACCGGGGCGTGAGGAGCCTTCGCCGTGGGTGGAGGGAACAATGTGTGCCGAAGCAGAAATGCCGCCACGGCAAGCACCACGGCCGCGATACCCACCGCCGCGGGCACAATCCCCCACGGGACAATCCTTCCGACCAGGCGAAAATGAGGCATGCGAAGCGTCAGCCCATGGTAATGCACGCCGACGCCGGTGCGAGTCCCGGTGCGCGCTTCGAGGTCGTCAAGGATCTCGAGCGCCGTCTGATAGCGCCTCTCAGGATCGATTTCCAGGCATTTCATGGCCACGCGGTTGAAGAGGTCGGGGACTGTCGGATCCACATCGCGGGGCGGACGCGGGATTTCTCGCGACCGTTTAAGCATGATGGCCAGCGCAGTGTCCGCGTGGTGGGGCGTTTCGCCGGTCAGCAACTCGTAGAAAATGACTCCCAGTGAATACAGGTCGGTTCGTGCATCCAGCTTCTCGGCCTTCCCTTGCTCAGGGGACATATATTCGGGCGTGCCGATGACAACGCCCGTTTGGGTGAGGCCGGTCGCCTCCATGGACCTGGCGATGCCGAAGTCCATCACGGTAACCTTCCCGTCGCTGCCGACCATGATGTTTTGCGGTTTGAGGTCGCGGTGAATGACGCCCTCTTCGTGAGCGGCGTTCAGCGCGCGGCAAACCTGGACGATGATTTTGCGCGCCTCCTTGGGATCCAGCTTACCTTTCTCCCGCACCAGGGATTTCAGGTCCCGGCCCTCGACAAAATCCATGCTGATGAACTTGGTCCCGTCGGCCTCTCCCAGATCGAAGATGCGGATGACGTTTTTGTGGGTGATTTGCCGGGCAAGAATCAATTCCTGCTTGAACCGCTGCACGACTTCAGGGCGGCTGGCGAGCTCCGATCGCACAACTTTGAGAGCTACGAGGCGGTCCACGGCGTGGTCTTTGGCTTTATAGACCGCCCCCATGCCGCCTTCCCCCAGGAGTTGGAGAATTTCGTAACGTCCGCCCAGCATGGTCCCCGTCTGAATTGTGGAAGTGGAAACGAAGGCGCTGGTTGCACTGGTTGCGCCTTCGGAGGGAGCCGGTGAAGCCCAGCCACTGCTTGAAACGCGGGACCTCTCGCCTTTGGCTTCCAGCGGCGCATCACATTTCGCACACCGGGATGCTCCGGCGGGATTGGGATGGCCGCAGCGCGGACAATTCATTCCTGGTGCCCCTTCGCGCCCGTCTCTTTATCAAATAGCCTATAGGTTCGGGCAGTCAAAATCAAGGCTCCATTTCGATTGAAGGCCTCGACAAGGGGCGCATGCCGATTTACTGCGTATACGGATGCCGTAGATTGCAGGAGCGGACAACCAGGGTCCTGAAACGCCGCAGCGCTTGCCGGCCAAATCCGGCGCCTGGCGATATTCGTGCGCGATTCATCCTTGCCACCGGGGCTGCATCCGAGAAGACGTTGCTTTTTTCGGGTTTAGGAATAATCTATTCACCTCTATGCAACCCGAGCGACGGCATTCCGACCGCGTCATGCTGACGATTCCGCTGAGCGTTAGCGGCGTGGACAGCCAGGGGCGGCCGTTTGAAGCGGACGCCCGCACGATCAGCCTGAATCGCAACGGGTTGCTGATTGAAGCGGCCCGCCCGCTCCGCCTGGGGCAGGTGGTGCGACTCACGAATCAGCTCGGACGCCGCACTGCGGAGTTTCGAGTGGTCGGGCCCGTGGCGCCCCTGGTGGAAGGAGCTGGCCAATGGGCGCTCGAAGCCCTGGAGCCCGACTCCAACATCTGGGGGATCAAGTTTCCCCCACTCGCCGCGAGCGAGCCGCAGGAAGCCCGCGGGATCCTGGAGTGCCGCTTATGTCATGCCGTCATCCTGATGAGGGTCCCGCAGATGGAAGCGGAAGTTCTTGCCACCTCGGGGCTTCTCTCCAAGCACTGCGCGGCCTGTGGGCGGGAAACCCCGTGGAGCTACGCGGAAAAACATATTGCCATGGGCGCGCCCACCGACGAGACGGAAATGTTCGATGCGGCTTCCCAACCCTCGCGGCGCAAGCACGAGCGCGTTTCTCTCCAGCTTCCTATTCTGGTCCGCGATTATTACGGCGGCGCCGAGGTCACCCGATCCGAGAACATTTCCAAAAGCGGCCTTTGTTTTGCCAGCGACATTGTTTATCACGTCGGCCAGGGCCTGCGCGTGGTTTGTCCTTACAACCCGGCCAGCCAGGCGATTGATGTCCCTTCGCGGATCGTGCGCAGTGTGACTTTCCAGGGCCGGCACCGCCGGCTCTACGGGGTTCGTTACGAGAGCGAGAAGGAATAGGCGCCTGGCGGCAAGCCGCCGGTTTCAATTGCCTCCCGCGCCCTCCTTCATTCATAATGAAGTTACGCGAGGAAAATCGCTGGAGGTGCAATGTCTGTCTGGAGGCTCTTGGGAATTGAGAAGCACAAAATCTTGAGCGAGGCTTCCTCGCCTGAGACCGAAACCGTGCGCAAGATTGTGGATGCCCTGGAGGGCATGGATCCCGTGCAGGCGCGATACGTCGCCGCCTTTGCCTACCTCCTCAGCCGCGTGGCGCAGGCCGACCAGAACATCAGCCCGGAAGAGACTCGTGCCATGGAACGCATCGTGATGGAGCGCGGCGGGCTTCCCGAGGTCCAGGCCATTCTGGTGGTGCAGATGGCCAAGACCCAAGCGCGGATGTTCGGCGGCACGGAAAATTTCCTGGTCACGCAGGAGTTCAACGAAATCGCCACGCGCGAGCAGAAGATGGCCCTGCTGCACTGCCTCTACGCCGTTTCCGCGGCCGACAATTCCGTCTCCACGCGCGAGGACAATGAAATCCGCAACATCTCCAAGGAGCTGCTGCTTTCGCACGAGGATTTCATCAACGTCCGCCTCGAATACCGTGACTACCTTTCCGTCCTCAAGGATTTTGCGCCGGGCGGAAACGCCTGATCCCTCTCCGCCCGAATCTTCCTCTTTCCTTTCTGCGGTCTTACGGCGCGGTTGAACTTCCCCCATTCCGGGCTTATCATGGTAGGCATTGGGCAGGGGGCAATCCTTCTAGGGCGATTGGTTTGAAGCGTTCTTGGCGGAGGCTTCTCATGAGCAGCGCGAAATCAAACCGGCGCGAGTTCTTTGGCAAAGTGGCGGCGGGCATCGCCGGCGGAGTGGGATTTTCGGCCCTGGTCAAGGAGATTCCCTTGTTTGATCCTTCCATGGCCCTGGCGGCGACGGCAGGGGTGCCTTACCGTAAGCTCGGCCGCAGCGGCGGAAAGGTCTCAATCGTGGGCCTCGGCGGGTATCACATGGCCAATCCGAGCGACCCCGCGATGAGCACCCGCATCGTGCGCACCGCCATTGACCACGGCATCAATTTCATGGACAACTGCTGGGACTACCACGACGGCGCGAGCGAAGCGCGCATGGGCAACGCGCTCCTCGACGGCTATCGCAAGAAAGTATTTCTGATGACCAAGACCGACGGCCAGACGAAGGACGCCTACAACCAGCAACTGGAGCAGTCGCTGCGCCGCTTCCACACCGACGTGATTGACCTGGTGCAGTTCCACGAGGTCATCCGCTGGGGCGATCCCGACCGCATCTTTGGTCCCGGCGGCGCGTTTGAAGCAGCGCTCGCCGCGCGCAAGGCAGGCAAGATCCGCTACATTGGATTCACGGGCCACAAAAATCCCGACATTCATCTCAAGATGATCGAAACCGGCCTGAAGCACGGCTTCATCTTCGATACCGTGCAGATGCCGCTCAACGTGATGGACGCGCACTTCCGCAGCTTCGCGCACAAGGTCGTTCCCGTGGCCGTCAAGCACGGTATCGGGGTGCTGGGCATGAAGCCGATGGGTTCGGGTATTATCCTGAAGAGTAATACCGCCACGCCCCTCGAGTGCCTGCATTACGCCATGAACCTGCCGACCTCGGTGGTGATTACCGGCTGCGAAAGCTTGAAGGACGTGCACCAGGCCGTCGAGGCGGCGAAGACTTTCCGGCCCATGAGCCACGCCGAGGTCGAGGCGCTGCTCGCCAAGACCGCCAAGGCCGGAGCGAACGGCGAGTACGAGCCTTTCAAGACGACCAATCAGTTCGATGGGACCGTCCACAACCCGCAGTGGCTGGGATGACGTTTCCGCCCTAGGGGCGCAGGGCCGCGCCCTTGTCATCAGCACTACAAATCGCCCGAATCCCCCGAGCAGCCGAGGAGCCACCATGAGCCCTGCTACGCGCATGACTGCTGTCTTCTCCGACATCGGCGGCGTGCTCGCCTCGAACGGCTGGGACCGCCGTACGCGGCACAGACTGGCCGAGCAATTCCGCCTCGATTGGGACGAATTCGAAGACCGCCACGAACTGGTGGTGACTGCTTTTGAAACAGGCCATATCGCGCTCGACCAATACCTCGACCGCACCGTTTTTTACCGCGCGCGCCATTTCTCGCGCCAGCAGGTCAGGGCGTTCATGTTTGACCAGTCGCAACCCAAGCCGGATTCGCTTCGGATCGTCGAGCGCCTGGCGGCGACGCGCCGCTATTTTCTCGCCACGCTCAACAACGAATCGCGCGAACTGAACCTCCACCGCATCGAGCGCTTTGGCCTGAAGAAATATTTCGTCGTGTTTTTCAGTTCGTGTTTTCTGGGGGCGAAGAAACCGGATGAGGAAATTTACGCCAAGGCATTGGCCATCAGCCAGCGTGTGCCAGAGGAGTGCGTCTTCATTGACGACCGCGCGCTGAACCTTGAGATCCCCATACGGCTGGGGATGAAGACCATTCAATTCCAGAACGCTGCACAACTTGAAAGCGAACTACGCGCACTGGGCGTCGAGTTCTAAGATGCTGGCAACCTTGCTCAAGGCGTCATGCTGATTCCGTCGGCTGACGGATGAAGCTTCTGCATTCTTCAGCAGGCTAGCACGAAGGCCGCCCCAGGGATCTATCACGCCTGAAGCTCGCCGGGCGTGGCGGGCACGGCCGTTGCCAGTTTCTTCGCCGTCTCTTTCACCCGCGACAAATCCATCTTGCCGCTTCCGAGGAAAGGCAAAGCCTCGATCTGGAAAAAATTCTCGCGGCGCGGGAGCCAGAGCTTGGGCAGATTGGTGTCGCGCAGGCGTTTCAGCAACTCGTCCACGCCCACTTCGAGCGGGGTGTGCAGGACGATCAGCCGCTCGCCCTTCTGGTCGTCGCCGACGGAAGTGACCACCAATTTCGGTTCCGGGGTGCCGAGCGCCTTTTGCAGCGCGTCCTCAATCTGGATGTGCGGCACCATTTCGCCGGCGATTTTGGAGAAGCGCGAGAGCCGGTCGGTGATGGTGACAAATCCGTCTTCATCTATTTTGGCAATATCTCCGGTGACGTACCAACCATCGCGCAGGACCTCGCGCGTCTTTTCGGGATCGCCCAGGTAGCCCATCATGACGCTGGCGCCCTTGACCATCAGCATCCCTTCCTGGTTTGGCCCTAGTTCCTGATAGGTCGCCGGGTCAACGATGTTTACCGCGATGCCGGGAATGGGGTGGCCCACTGTGCCCGTCTTGCTGCCGGGCTGATTCTCGGTCTGGTCCACGTAGCCGGGCGTGCCGACGGAAACCACCGGCGAAAGCTCGGTGCAGCCGTAGCCTTCGTAGAGGCCGATGCTGAATTTGTCGCGGAACAACTGCGCCAGCTCGGGCTTCATCTTTTCTGCCCCCACAATCGCCAGACGCACCGACCTGAAATCGTCCGGCTGACAGCGGCGGACGTAATCCCAAACGAACGTCGGCGTCGCGACCACCAGCGTGACGCCGTACTGGCGCGCCAGTTCGCCGATCTTGCGCGATTCGATGGGGCTGGAATGGAAGACCACGCGGAAGCCCGCCACCAGCGGCAGCCACAGTCCCACGGTAAACCCGAAGGAATGGAAGAAGGGCAGGATGCCGAGGATGCAGTCCGTGCGGTTCGTGCAGATGGCCTGCTCGATGCCCTCGATGTTGGAAACGATATTGCGGTGCGAGAGCATCACGCCCTTGGGAACGCCGGTTGAGCCGCTGGAAAAAATCACCGTGGCCAGTGAGTCCAGCTTTAGGCCGCGGGGGACCAACCATCGCCGCAGCAGCGGACGGGGAAGCAGCCGCGCCGCGAGCAGGGTGAAGAATTTCTGCGCGCCGCTGAAATCCTTCGACGCCTCTTCGATCATCACCATGTTCGACGTCCTGGGGATGGACAGCTTTTCCAGAAGTTTCTCGGACGTGAAGATAGTTTTGATTTCGGAGCGCTCGATGGCGGTCTGCATGGCCTCGGAGGAAGCGGTGTAATTCAAGTTGACGGGCACGCGGCCGGAGAGGCTGATGCCGGCGTTAAGCAGCGCGGTGGGAACGGAAGGCGGCAGCAGGACTCCCACGTGCTCCTCGTCGCGGCAGCGCCTGCGGATCATGCTGCGGAAAAGCGCCGCGCCCACGAGCGCCCGGCCGAAACTCAGCTCGCGTTTGGAGGAGTCGGCCATGGCCAACCGGCGCCAGTTGCGCCGCGCCGCATCCACGAAAAGTTCCGGCAGCGGGCGCTGGACGGCGTCGCGGTGCGCAAGAGCTTCCGCGCCCAGCCGCATCACCGCCTGGCGCGCCTGGAAGGCGTCGGTGCTCGCCGGCAGCGGTTCGCCGATGGTGACGGTAACGGGGTAAGGAATTCGCCGCGGCCACTTGAAGAAAAACCGCCCGCGCTCGTAACTGAAGATCGAGCCCCAAACGCGGTCGAGATGGACGGGGATAATAGGCACGTCCATGCCGCGCGTGATGCGCTCGAAGCCGCGGCGGAAGCGCAGCAGGTTGCCCGTGCGCGTGATCGAGCCTTCGGCGAAGATGCAAACCAGTTCGCCCGCCTTGAGCTGGTCCTGCGCCTGCCGCAACGAGGCCACCATATCGCGCGGCTTGTCGGTCTCGGAGATGGGAATTGCGCCCATCAGCTTGGCCAGCCAGTGAATGCCGGGCGTCTGGTAAAACTCGCGATACATCAGGAAGCGGACGAACCGCTGCGTGCATGCGCCAATGAGAAAAGGATCAATGAAAGAAATGTGGTTGCAGACGACCAGCGCCGGGCCGCGCTTGGGCAAGTGGTCTCCGCCGCGCGCGTGAATGCGATAGAACGAGTGCGTCAGCAGCCACAGGCAGAGGCGGATGGTGAAGTCGGGCAGCACGATCATGATGTAAGCCGTGGCGGCGAAGGAAACGATGCTCATCACCAGGAGGATCTGGTTGGGCTTTAGTTCCAGCGGTCCGGAAAGGTATCCAAACAGCGCCGCGCCCAGCACGACTCCGGTGAAAGTCAGCACGTTCGAGGCGGCGATGACTTTGCCCTTGGAATGTTCGCCCGCGCGCGCCTGCAGGAACGCTTGCAGCGGGATGATGAAAATGCCGCCGAAAAAACCGATCAGGAAATGCCCGGCCAGCGCCGCCGCGTACGAGTGGGCGGCGAAATAAAGGAAGATCCCGAAAACGCCCAGTCCCACGGCGCCGATCGGCACCAACCCGAGCTCGACTTGCTCGGCGGAGAGTTTGCCAGCCACCACCGCGCCAAGGGCGATGCCGATGGATACCGAAGCGGTCAGCCAACTGATGCCCGAGGCGGAAAGGTGCAGCAGGTCGTGTCCGTAACCGATGACGTTGGAAAGATAAACCGCGCCCAGAAACCAGAAATACGCGATAGCCAGCACGGTTTGGAAAAGGGCTTTGGAGGCGCGAATCTCGGCGAAGTTGCGCCAGAACTCGGCCGGGGCGTTCAAGCGGATTTTTTCGCCGGGACTGATGGCCTTGACACGCGTGATGCCCAGCGCCAGCATCAAGCCGAAGAGCGCCATGCCGACCAGCATCGCCACCGGGATGAAAGGCCTCTTCTCGAATCCTTCCAGCAGGAATCCAGCCGCCACCGGCCCCAGCACGATCATGGTGTAAACGGTGAGCTGCATCATGCCGTTGGCGCGCGCCAGGGCTTCATCGGGAAAGATTTGCGGCAGGATGCCTTCCTTGGCGGGATCGAGAAACGCGGCGTGAATGCCCAGCAGCAGCAGGGCCACCAGCATGGCGTTGATGTGGCCGCGGTACATGGCGAAAACCGCATACGTCAGGATGCAGGCTTCGATGACCTTGAGCGAAATGATCACGTGGCGCTTGGAGAAGCGGTCCGCCACCTGGCCGGCGTAGGACGAAAGCAGAATGTACGGGAGGACGTAAAGCGCGGTGCCCCACCAGATCACGCGGGCGCGCGCCACGGTATCGGTCATCGTCGCGGCGGCAAACAGGAAGAGGAGCTGCTTGAAGGTATTGTCGTCAAAAACGGCGAGCGCCTGCGCGCCCAGCAGGTAGGCGAATCCGCGCCGCTTCAATACGCCCGCGTAGCCTTTGGGGGTGTCGGGCATGGTGTTCAGCTTACTCGCGGGGCCGGCCCTCGCGACGGCGCCAAGCGAAACCTCGGGATTGCGATCCCCCTCCGTTGCCATGTTGTTGAGTTCTGCTTCGCGGTGCGGGGTGGGGTCAGCGTCGGGGTGCGCCCCGCCGCTAAGGTATTGCGATTCCGGCGCGAATTCAAGCCCCTTGTGGCGATGGTCGCGACGGCTGTGCTCCATCGCTTGCCTCGAGTTGTATGTGGATGTGTTCACGGTTCCTCCCCTCACGCGACTGAGGGTAACAGGGCCATCGCGCGCCCGCCATCGGCGGCATGACAGTTCCTGAGGTGTCACAGGGAGCGTGCAGCGCCGAGCGGCTGCAATTGTTGCCGGCGACCGCCGGAGGCGTGGAGACTACGGCCCCGCATGGTCCATGAATATTTAGTTACCATGCGGCGCCGGAGAGAGTTAAAATGAACCCTTTGCGAGCCATGGCCTGGCCCGCACGGCGCGGTGCGCCATGAACATCCACATCAGCAAAGCAAGCGACGTGCCCCTGCGCCAGCAACTGGCGGAGCAGATTGTCCTGCTGATTGCCACGGAAGAGCTGAAGCCCAACCAGGCCTTGCCGAGCGTGCGCGAGCTGGCGCGCCGCCTGAAGATTCACCACAACACGGTGAGCGAGGCGTATCAGAACCTGGTGCGCCGCAACTGGCTGACGCGCAAGCGGGGAAGCCACTTGGTGGTTCGCGCCCCGCAATCCGTGCCGCATCTGGAACAGGATCAGGATCTGGACGACCTCTTCAATGCGGTGATCGAGCTGGCGCGCGAGCGCGGCTATTCCCTGCGCGATTTGCGTCATCGTGTGCAGGACCGCCTGCTGGCCCAGCCGCCCGACCACATCCTGGTGGTCGAGGAGGAAGCGGGGCTGCGCCACTTGATCGTGGAGGAGATTCGCGAAGCTCTTGCGCGGGAGGTCGAAGGCTGCTCGCGCAGCCAACTGGCTCAGCAGCGCGGCCTGGCCATCGGCGCGCTGGTGGTGACGCCGCAGTACGCCCTCGCCGACGTCAAGCCGCTCGTTCCCAAGGACCGCCCGCCGGTGGCCGTCACTTTCTGCGTCGCCAACGAGCACGTGGAACGCATTCGCAAACTTCAGCAGCCTTCGTTGGTCGCGGTGGTCTCCGTCAGCCAGGCGTTCCTGGTCGCAGCCCGCAGCTTGCTGGCGCCGGCCATCGGGCGCCGGCACACGCTCTCCGAATACCTGCTGCCTCTCGAGAACCCGAAAGTGTTGCGCGCCGCCGACCTGATTTTCTGCGATTCCATGGCCTGCCGCGCCGTGAACACCCCGGGCTCGGTCCTCTACCGCCTGGTGGCGCCGGATTCGCTGGCTTATCTTTCGAGCGCCATCCAACCCAAGAAATAAATTCGCGACGCACAGCCTCCGGCGCGAAAAGCAGGCGGACGTTTACAGACCTCTGCGGGCGCTGTAAAATCGTTGTGGGCGAAACTCAAAGAGCGAGGTGAACAAACCATGAAGCGAAACTGCGTTCTCGCACTGATATCCTGCACGATTTTCGTCGCACTGCCGCTCGCCGCGGTCGAGCACCCGGCGGTGGAAAAGGGCGCGCGCCAAACCACTGCCACACGCCTCCACCAGGAGATGGCGCAGGGCGGCAAACTCCTGGTGATTGACGTCCGCACGCCCAAGGAATATGCGGCCGGCCACGCCGAGGGAGCGATCAACGTCCCTCTCGAGGACCTCTCGCAGAAAATCCACGCGCTGGACGTCAGCAAGGACAGCACCATCGTCACCATGTGCGAGCACGGCGGGCGCAGCTCCCGCGCCGCGCTGGAACTCGCAAAAATGGGCTACCAAACGACTTTCTATTTCCGCCTGGACCGGGGGGAAACGAAAGGCTACAAAAAGGGCTCGGGTAAGGCCAAATCGGAATAGACTTTCGGCAGCCGATGCTTAGAGTGGCTCCCGCGGCCATCGCGAGGGGGAAAAATAGGCGGGGCGGGAGCCACATTTTTTGGAAAACAAACTTCAGTTTTG
>OFHG01000246.1_pt1 | contig 23345 bp, 34 predicted proteins | sample 1521931 | NCBI WGS metagenome assembly OFHG01 (sample SAMEA2468438, study PRJEB22500) | soil metagenome | biome: Glassland; feature: Farmland; material: Clay | place: Australia | collected 2013-01-31 | depth 0.55 m
ATATTATATAGGATGCCCCCCGCACGAAATTGACGGTGCGCCGGAAAATATCATTCGTGATGGGTGCGATATATTCGAGAAATACAACGATTACTCGTGGTACGCACAATTGAGGTATTAAATAAAGTGGTTGAGAAAGTGAAGGTTTTAAGGATCGAGTCTAGACGCAATAGAGGAATGTATCAAGAAGGACTGCATCATAACTGGGATAGGAGATAGAAATGATCGAAATCAAACATCATTTGCACGATAAAACACTAGGAAAGATGAAAGCGAAGCCCCTTGATGATCTTGAAATGCATGAACTGTTGCAGCTGCTGTACCCGGAGCACATCCGCAGCGACGAGGATAAATATTTTGAGCTGTCATGCTATATATGTGAGCAAACAACAGTTGATCTTGGCGATGGGTTTGAGCCAACGCTGGCTGACCTGCTGGGCCGTGTGGTGATGCTGACCATGCCTATGGAGAGCGCGCTTACCAAGCGCCTGTCGCATTGCATCGGAGCCGTGACCATCAAAGACGGGATTGTGCAGATGGCGGCGGCGGTAAGGCGTGACGCTGCCTAACGCCGCCCTTTGATCCGACCTCAAACCGCATATGATTAATAGTATTATATGTATACTACATAGTTAATCGGAGGAATTTATGTCAGAAATAAATTTGCAAGAGGCGAATAGATTGTGTTTTCATCCTCTTGAACATCTGAATTCAGGGGCGGGCGAAGCACATCCACTGCAATGTTTAGTTGGGCTTAATGCCCGGAGAGGAAGAAATATGAAAGCCATATTACAAATAGAACTGCAACCGTTTCAAACGCCGAACTTCGTTCGTGCCATCAGTAAACCTGGGCTGAAGCAAGACGGCATTCGGAAATTGCCATGCTACCCGCTGAGCGACCTAGATCCACTAATGCTTGACAAGTTGTGCAGCGAGTTCAGGGCCGAGGTTTTCCGTAAGGCCGGGAAAGAACCGCCGCCACGCGAAGGCTGACGCCATGCGGCCAGGAGGTGAAAAATGGGAGTGACGGATAGATGTTACTGGGTTGGCTTGATTAACTGGCTATACATTGGAGGCTTGGCATGAAAGAGCAACATGAAGCGATTGATGGGTTCAGGAAAGGGGATTGGGTCCGCTTTTACACAGGCGGGAAACTGGTTATCGGGCAAATCGAATACTTCTGGGTCGAGGCGGGTGGCTACGAATATGCAGGAACTGACAACGGAAGCGTTCGGCTCGACTCTGTGCTTGAACACCGGGTTATGCGGCAACTTGCCGCGCACAAAGCAGATCCTGCGGCCAGACTGGCCGGGTTGGAATCGTGCGATTTTGCAGTTGAAATGACCTAAATTTTTACCGGACCCTTGGTTGGAAATTGGCAGTCCGGCCTACTCAAGCGCAAGGTGTTGTTGGTTGGAATTCATATGAATTAAGCGGCGCTGCGCGCCACTGGAGCAAGAGATGAGCGACGGGATACCCGGCGACGACTACGCCGAAAAACCGCAAGGAAATGACTTGTTATACCGCTTGGCACGACATCTTTTGAACCCTGACGATATCCCGCTGCATAAGTGGGCAGTAAAGGGGGCAAGCCTGCTGAGCGAGCTGGAGCGTATTGACCCTGAGCGGTATAAAAAAGCCATGAAGCCGAGAGCGGTATAGCGTCGCTTGCAAAACATGGTTAGATTTCACGGAGAGATGGCGTGGACCATAAAACAAAACTACTTGCTTTGATACCGAACGGAGACGGCTACAACAGCGAGTACGCCGCCACGCTGGCCGAAGCCGCCGAATATATTGAGCAACTGGAGGACCGGCTGTTCGCTGCTGGCGCGATGGAGGACGCGCCGTGCTTCTGTTGCGGGTACAACGGATCCGGCGTGACCGAAATCGTGATGGCGGAGCGTGAGCGGTCAAAACAAGAAATGGTGGCGCTGACTCCGCTGGCGCTGCCGATGGTAGAACCGGCCGCGGACCTGATAGACCCGCGACCGTACTGGCGCCGATACGAGAAACGGCGGCGCACATAATGCTTCGGTTCAGCCGACCGCAAAAGCGGGACGCTGACGCCGGGAAGAACACGAAACCCGCCCCGCTTTTGCGGGTCGGCTCTGCAACCGATTGTTAGAAGGTGACATCAATGGCAGCAGAAGAACAGCGGGCATTCGGCGGAAAGAACGACCCGCTCTATGAGCAGGCGGTTGCGCTTGTTCGCGAGAAGAAACGCCCGAGCGTTTCCATGCTTCAGCGCCATTTGCGGATTGGCTACACCAGAGCCTCGCTGATGCTGGAGGCGATGGTTGGAACGGTGATTTCCGAGTTTTCACCGAAGGCGAAGGTGCTTCCATAGCCTTCTAACGCATAGCTGAAGCGCGCCGCTGACGCTGCCAACAATAACCACGACGCTTACCGGCGTCGCTTCGAGCGTCGGGTTCGGCGGCGTACCACCACGGCTGACTTTTGGAGGTCGAGATGAAAATGATTTTTGAGGTGTGCATAGAAACATCGGATGCCACAAAGGACGAGATTTTAGAGGCGTTGGATTTGTCTGTACAGGTGCTTGACATGTCAAACGGAGATACCCTTGAGCCAGACTCGATCTCAATTGAGTACGTGGACCAAAAACGATGACGCCGAACTCTAATTGGGCGGCAGGCGGTAACTATGACAACGAAAGGAAACACAAGATGAGCACTAGGTGGCAGATTGCCCGGAGTTCGAGTATTTGGCAGGCAATCCGTGGACATGGAGTGAGAAGGTGGACGGAATGAACATCCGAGTAATGCTCCAGAACGGAGCTGTGGCGTTTGGAGGAAAGACCGACGCGGCGCAGATTCCAGCGCAATTGGTGACGCGACTGAATGAACGGTTCTTGCCGATGGCCGAGACGATGCAGAAGGTTTTCGGCTGTGACGCCTGCCTGTATGGCGAGGGCTACGGCGCGAAAATTCAGAAAGGCGGCGGCAACTACCGACAGGACCAAGATTTTGTCCTTTTCGACGTTCGCGTTGGCGAATGGTGGTTGCAGCGCTCTGACGTGGAGGACGTGGCCGCCAAGCTTGGCATTGAAGTGGTCCCGATTATCGGGGAGGGGACGCTGCACGATGCGATTGCATGGGCGAAGCGCAGCATTCTTTCCACCTGGGGCGGCTTCGAGGCCGAGGGGATTGTGGCAAGGCCCAAGATGGAGCTTCTCACCCGACGTGGCCATCGGCTGATTACGAAGATCAAATGCCAGGACTTTGTTGCCTAACGCCATTCTCAGTGGACCCGCGCCGCTGAGTTACAATCTATTGCGCGGACGTTCGCGGGGTCCGCTGGAGTGATTTGTTATGCCGAAATTTAGAAAGAAACCCGTGGTTATCGAAGTCATCAAGCGGACCGGGGCTAACCTGCGACAGGTGATTGAGTTTACCGGGCAGCACGTATCCGCTCGTCATTTCAAGTGGGAAGAATACGAGGCGCGATAGATGAGCTCAACTAATCGCAGCGCCAAACGTGCAGAAAACGACTTCTATCCTACTCCGGTCACCGCTATCGACGTCGTCATGGCTGAGATGAAACCGGAAGCGTTTGAGATGCATTCATGGCTGGAGCCGTGTGCAGGAGACTTCCGAATCTATAACAGAATGCCGGAGGGGCGCCGCGAGTGGGCTGAGCTGACGACTGGGCGCGACTATCTGGCGAATACATACAGGGCAGATATTTGCCTGACAAATCCTCCATTCAGTGCTGCAAGGCGGTTCGCGGAGAAAGCGCTATCCGAGTGCGGGACCGTGATATTTCTTCAGCGCATCAACTGGCTGGAAAGCAACGAGAGAAAACGGTTCTGGCAGGAATTCCCGCCAAGCCATCTTTTCGTGTTGGCGTCGCGCCCGAAGTTCGTGGCGATCTGTAAGGGTGACAAAAAAAGGTCCATCAAGGGTTGTGGGGAAATCTACTCCATCGGAGCTCGCGGGACGTGTTCGTGCGGCGGGACGATTGGTGATGGTTCGGACTCAACCGCATATGGGTGGTTCGCCTGGGATCGGCTTGGGATATTGAAGCGGCCACCTGGAATCTACGTGATTTAAAATAGTCATTCTGGAATACACGTGATTTAAAATAGTCATTACATATTATTTTATATCCAACCCGAACAACACAACAAGGAGAATTAAGATGCCTACTCAAGCAAAAGAACAAGACGGCCTTACCATGCAGCGCCCCAGTCAGGGCGAGGCTTATACAGTCAAGGATGTTGCCGGTGACACAGTGGCGACCGTCACGCCTCCCGGCGTTGGCGATAACTCGCTTGGCAAGAAGTTCGTGGTCAAGCTGCATAACGTTGAAAGTGATGTAGAGAAGTTTTTTTCTCGCCTGGCTCACGCCTTTGATCATGTCGTATCGGTGGCTGGAGATAGCGTAAAGAGTTCCACAGAGTCCCTTGGGGAGTAGTTGGATTTGGCCCAAGGAAGGGCCGCCATGAGGTAATTGGCGTGCTAGACGACCCCGAAGCTGAAGGCGAAGAATCCATCCTGGCCAGCGCACAACGGATGCAATCTATCTATATCCGTGCTTGCGCTATGGCTAAGGAGCAAGGAAAACCCGAACCGACCGAGGAAGAGTTCCGCGAGCTGGTCCGGGCCGGGCTCGGCGGGGATTATTAATCGGCTACGCGACGGAATCCCTCCGGGATGTATTCACGCTGACGACGGATCTGATAAAGCCCTGGAGACACCACGATGGATTCATGGGTATCGAACGAGCGCATGTGTTCGATGATCGTTTCCACGGCGTCGGATGCCTCTACGACTCGAAGATAGCTGACCATCGTATCGTCGGTGTTGTATACCGTCACGTTCGCTCGTGCCGCGATCACATGGTTATGCCCGGTCTCGGAATGGGCGACAATGTAGTTTCCGTTTTCTGTTTTCGCCGTCTCCAATCCTACGGGGATATCGACGACGCGGCGAATAAGCAAATCGCCTTGGGCGGCCATACGATCAAAAGTTTTCATCTCTCATTTCCTCTTAGGTTCTTATTTCCGGGTTGTACTCAAACGGATCAAGTCCATAGGTCCATGCGTTCGCTTGCAAAGCCGTCTCCATATCAGGAGGCACAGGCAATGCAAAAGCTCGTCCCGTCCCACACTGAACTCGTATGAAACGCTCCTTGTTTCCCTCTATCGTTACCTCAACTAGCGTTCCAACCTCGGGATCTGAATCAGCATTGACTACTCTCTGGCCAAGCTGATCCAGTACATTATCCCATCCTACAATCTCGCAGGCTGCGCGGCGCAGTTCTGCATTATCCTGACATAGCGCGATCTGTGCTGTCAACTGTTTTTTGTCTTTAATCCATTCGGCAGGGACTCGCACTCCATGCCAATGGTAAATCTCCCAACCGTCGCGCCAGCGGTGGCTTGGACCGTCCTCGCAGTGCGCACGATTCTGATCATCTACTTTCAATGTCTCGGGAAAGTCAGACACAATGCAGAATTTTTCATGCACCCACCGGAGCCCCCCGTGGATTGTCGCGCGCTCCCATGCGCCATATGCGTCGTGCTGCGGGAGATCAAGGCCAAGAATATCTCTCGCAGCAGTAAGAAATGAATCGTATTGTCCCCACATGTTGCCGCCCTGATAGCAACCCGACCATCGGCGGACACATTTAACGGCAAAATCTTGACTTTCTCCAAAAAGGCCGCGTGCCATTTGCGCTATCCAATCATTCCTCTCGGGACGCCATTCGGGCCGCCGAGTAGCGGCCCGAATGGCGTCCCGAGTGGCGTCCAAAGTGGCGGCCGAAATGGCGTCCGAAGTGGCCTTCCGAATGGCGCCCCAATCCGAAGTGGCGTCCGAAGTGGCGGCCGAAGTGGCGGCATGCTCACGCAAATACCAAATCGCTGCGGAGAATCCGCCAGCCACCACCGCTGCAAGCGGGCTCGGAACAATTACCACTCTGGGTTCGGCCAACCCTGAGACGGCGTAGAGATCGCGAATGGCTGCCGCGATTTTGTCATGCTCAATCGGATCGGTGCGCATAATCCGCCCGATCCACAGGGCGGCGTGTTCTTTCAGCTTGACACGTTCTTCCCCAGTAATGCCGCCTTCTGCTCGCGTCTTTGTTCTGACAATTCCGCTCATTTTTTCTCCCTCGCACTGTTACTGAATGAACCCGTTCATTGACATCCTCGAGCCACCCCTAAGTCGCTCTCACTCTTTCCAAGAATGCGGATCTCCATATACTTCACACAGAGCCAACCACAAATAGTGTGCCGTGTCGTAGTCAAGATTGAAGCGAATATCTGGATTGACACCTGAATTCGCGTACTGTTTCACGTCAAAGCCGTTCCCATTGTCTCGCAGCCGTAACGCCTTTTCGCCGGAATAAGCATATCCGGTCCCGAACCCGACGATTACGTTGTCACTCTTTTTATTGATGCGCAGTTCGCCATCTTGGTCTTTGTAATTGGTTATCTCATTCTCTCCTCTAGTTTCTCTAAATATTGCACAGCCGTCACCCAATCCAAATTAATGACGTGATCTTGTTCGATGCGCTCTTGGCAAAATTCCTTAATTTCGCGCACACAATGGATTATCTCTCGTCGCTCAGTGAATTCGGCCAGCGCCGGGTGATTGAGCAATGATGCGTCCCCGTAGATACTGTCGTTCATTTCTGCGGCTCCAGTGCAGATTCTGTGTTTGGCGTCAGCAACTCGCTCAGCGCCAACCACAGATAATGTGCTGTGTCGTAGTCAAGACTGAACCGAATATCGGGATTGATACTTGAAAGTGAGTACTGTTTCACGTCATATCCGTTCCCATTATCTCGCAGCCGCAGCGCCTTCTTGCCCGGATAATTATACCTGGATCCGAACTTGACGATTACGTCGTCGTTCTTTTTCTTGATGTACAGAAGATCGCCATCTAAATCATGATAATCAGTCATTTCACTTCTCCCATAACATCTTAACAAAATATCCACACACTATAAACGCCACTTTGTCCGTCTATCCACAGCCATCAGGGAGTTCCAGTTTGACACACGAGACTGACAAACCGACGCCATAGCTGAACGATTCGGATAGATAGGTAATTGCGTTTAGTTGCTTGCATAACTTGCTCCATCACTTAGCCATCCGACATGCCGCCAAGGCGAACAACACGAAGAACGCACAGATTGACAGTGTTATGATTTCAATGTATGGCATAACTCGTCCATCTTCTCAATCTGTAACGCAGCCACTCGACGCCACTCAGTCATGCAAAGCGCTGTCACTAATTCGCCAATTTTGGACGGATTCGGATATTCACGAGCTACGATCTCAAGTATGTCTCCAGCGAACTTGTATTGATCCAGCCAATCGACAGCAAATTGATGCTGGTCGGGATCGTGGCGCAGATCAAGCGTGCGGCATTGTATGCGAGGCTCAAGTGTCCCGTATTTCGAGTCGTGGCGCTCGAACCAACGGCGCTCGGCTTCCGGGCTATAGGTTACGTCGGTCATTTCGTACTCCATTTCGTTATCATACGTTATGAACTATATAGGGTCGCCATCGCCGTGTCAATAAATATTGAATATTTTTTTCTTGACCCGGCTGGACTGGTTTGGTATATATTGTGGCGTGACGAAGCATAAATATATTGAGTTTTGGTAAGTTATTGACTTGAAAGAAAAAATGAAGAATTGGGCCGGCACTGATTCTGCGCCATGCGGCATGACGGCAGAGACTGGAACGTTTTGGTTGCCATTCAATTCGTTGCGGGAATGCAGTGTCTAAAGAGCGGAATCGGTGCGCGATCAGAAAATCGGTAGGGCCGGATTCGTCCGAACCGGGTATGGGGGAGTGTTGTGACAATCCAAGAGCGCGATTACGAGTTGACTGCCATGGGCAAACTGTGCTTTGATTGCAAATTGCCTGATTGTAGAGGGGATGAGTCACCGTCCTGCCTGATATTTAAGGCGGTGGCGGAGAATCGACGGAAGAAAAGAATTGAGCGTAGCCGCTTTAAAAAGCATCGGCTTTCTAAGAAGATAAAAAAATGACCCGCAATCAATCACCTAAGCGCTCCTTGGCAATTCACCTAAAAGAGTACGCGAAGGAACTACAATCGGAGGAACAATAATGTTAATTCCGCGCGAAACTCTCATGAAGATCGTCGCCCCAACAGCGTCTTTTGTTAGCGGCAAGGTTATTCCTATTTTGGAGAACATCGTACTCTCGGGGAAGGGCGAAAAGATTTCGGCTTATTCTTCAAACGGCCTTTATTCCGTAAAGGCGCAAGCGAATTATCCTGTTGAAGAAGAGTTTAATCTATTGATTCCTGGAGAAAAATTTCTCGGAATCATCAAGGCACTTCCAAAAAATACAGAAGTCTCCATTGAGCGCAAGGGCGCCAAAGTCGTCGTGCGTCATAATCGATCTCGCTTTACGCTGAATCTCTCCAATCAAGAAGATTACCCTTCGCATGAAGATGTCGAGCACTTTCCTGCTCGCCAGTTCCCGATAAACGCATTGAAATTTGCATCTTCTTCCATGCCGCAGAAGGATGTACGTCCGTATCTGAACGGCGTTCTTCTGCGGCCAATCGGTAAAGATATTGATTTTGTCGCCACAAACGGACATCGACTGTCGCGCCAGACGGTCGCCGGCGTCGAAAGTGACGTACAACTGTTTAATGAGAGTGACGCTATCATTCCGTTCGATACCGTCGGGGCGGTATTGAAGTTGTTTAACTCCTTGGAGCCCAAAGTCTCTATGTCACAAGGAGTACATAGATTCGTTAGATTTACTGCCGAGAGTGACGATATGGAATTGATGCTCAGATCCTCTCTCATTGATGCGGATTATGTGCCCTACGAGCGCGTCATTCCAAATAATCCATACGAGATCGCGATCAATACGCAAAAGTTCCTGAATGCGATAGAACTCGTCTACAGTTTGCGTGACGCACCTCCTTCATCATCTGGCGCATCTGATGCTGTCGTAATCAACGTCGATGGCGCAACGATGCGTCTTGAGCATAAGACATTGAGTCAAGAAGTTGCAACGACAGAGATTGAGATCGAAGAGTCTCATCCCATTGAGATTGCACTGAACGTTCATTATTTGCTGGATGCGCTGAACTCAATGAAGGGAGAAGATGAAGTCGTTTTTTCCTATGATTCTTCAGAACGAGCGGCAAAGATTGAGTCTGGAAACAAGACATGCATTATTATGCCGATGCGGCTATAGGAGAAGAAAGCCATGTCAATTTCTGAAAAACCTATGAGCATTGATGATCTATTGACTAATGTATTGATGAGCGCGCGGACATTCATTAAGGGCGTTATTTTTATTGTAGCATCCTTCTGGATCGGCGTTGCATCCGCCGCTGCCCTGCTGTGTCTTTGGTTTGCCGTGATCTTCATTCAGTGGTACAGCATTCAATTGTTAAGAAGAAAGATCCTGTATCATGAACGCGATTGCCGCGATTGCGATGCGCATGATGACCATGAGCGCGATTCACGCGGACAAGGGATTTGATTAGCGATTAACGGCGATCCGCCGTCTTGGCAGATTGCTTTTTATTTGAGTTGAGTCTTATTTGGGATTTGATACGGCGCGTGTAGCCGGAGTAGCGACCGACCATCCCATCTAAAGCAAGATTTGGGCGGCATAGAATAATTTCTAAATTGGACACCCCATGGCCGAACATCAAGTACCTTGGCTTAATAATCTGCATGACAACAGTGACTCAGAGAACAGAGTGCTTGATCTTGCGCTGGCTTATATCAAAATCAACTGGCCTATTTTCCCCGTTCATTCAATCAAAGGCGGCAAATGTGCTTGCGGCAAATCAGATTGTATCAATCCCGGAAAACATCCAGCAACAGATCATGGATTGCACGACGCCTCAACGGATGAGGCGCAGATAAGGAAATGGTTTGGCCGTCGGAAATACAACATTGCAATTGCAACAGGTTCTGTTTCTGGCGTCTTTGTTGTTGATGTAGACATTAGAGATGACAAGGATGGTCGGGACATTATCGATCTCCTTCAGGAGCGATACAATAAGCTCCCCGATACCGTGGAGACCATCACTGGCTCCAAAAGCACCCATCTTTACTTCCTTATGCCCGACGATGGTCGAGACGTTAAGAACTCAACGAATAAATTAGGGCATATTTCGGCAAAGGGAATCGATGTTCGTGGTAGCGGAGGATATGTCGTTGCTCCACCCTCTCTGCATGTTTCTGGAAATCGTTATGAGTGGGAAGGTAGTTCTGATCCAACAGAAGGCGTGCGGCCGGCAGAAGCCCCCCCATGGCTCCTGGACTTGGTTTGCTCCAAGCATTCGGCAGGCGATAACTCGGTCATTGCCAACTTCGAGCAGGCCGCCTACGTCCTAACGGATTATCAGATTCTGGAGATTAAGGCCGCACTTGACTGGATTGATTATGACGATCGCCAAACGTGGATCAATCAGGGCATGTCGTTTCATTCAACTCAGGCGGGTCAGCAGGCATTTGAGTTGTGGGACGAATGGTCAAGACAGAGCGCGAAATACGACCATGACGATCAGATTAGAAACTGGAAATCGTTTCGTTTTAATCGGCAGATAAGGACTTTAGACTCTTTATTCTGGGACGCACGCCAAGCGGGGTTTCCGGGTCTCCCGGATAGCTGGGGTGAAAATGATACCCCGAAACTGGAGGACATAGCCCCCTTTGCCTGTCAGGACGTTCAGGTTCATCCGCGTATTGAGATGCCGGAATACAGGCCCGTTGTACGCTACGATCGCGCAGAAATCATAATGCCTCCCGGAATCATGAAAACGATTACGGAATGGATCACTGACACAGCGCCACGCCCTCAGCCCATTTTCGGTATTGGTACGAGTATCGTTCTGATTGGCACAATTCTGGGCCGCCTCTATGAAACGCCTACTGCACTCAGGACCAATTTCTACGTCATGTCGCTGGGCCAGACGGCGGCAGGCAAAGAGCACCCTCGCACATGTCTCAACGAAGTCTTGCTTCAGTCAGAGCTAAAAGACATGATTGGCGGCGATGAGATAGCGAGTGCGGCAGCATTGAACTCCATGCTCTATCGCTCCCCAGTTCAGGTTAGTCAGAACGATGAGTTCGGTATGTGGCTAAGACAGTCTCAGGCGGCGGGTCCAGCGTCTTTGCAGCATGGTCTACTGCGTCGATTAATGACGATCTTCACGAGTGCGTCCAAGTTTGTGCCCGGCCAAGAACTGTCAACGAATCATCTAAAGAATCCAAGCGATATGACGCGACGTGATATTTATTGCCCAAATCTGTCGCTTCATTTTACTACAACGTTGAGCGAACTAACTCCAGGACTATCTTCAGCGTCGGTCTACTCAGGCTTCCTCAACCGAATTCTCCTTATGCATACGACAATGGGTCGCCCGAGGTTGCGTGATGAGCTGCCTCAGTTGGCTGTGCCGTCCCAGATATTCGATTGGATCTCAAGGGTGCGGGATATGTCCCGTCTCCCAGGAAATAATCTTCTAGGAACATCGGCGGCTCCAGAATCGGCTTTCAGGATACATCCAGATGAGCGAGCCAAGAGCATTATCCGAGAATACCTGAACTATACTGAAGAATTGCAGGATGAGTTACTGGAAAGTGGAATGGATTCGCTATGGGCGCGGGCAATGGAGCATGTATGGAAGCTGTCGCTTGTTGCAAGTCTGTCGGACGATCCAGACCTACTGGTGATCAAGGAATCGCACGTCGATTGGGCCATTAGATTCGTGCAGCATTCCATCAGCGCCATGCAGCAGTTGGCCGATGACCATATCGCTGATTCACCTTTCGCCTCCGTTGTCAAGCAGGTCAGATTGGCGGTTATAGAATCAGGAAAAGGCTTGACAAGGAACGAAATCATGCGCAAAGTACCGGCTTATCGCGGCATGAAGCCGAGGGAACAATCGGAGGTGATATCGGCGATTGACATGCTAGAGGATATTCGGCGCATCTCTGGATCTGGTCCGCGCGACTTTGTTCTGCTGAAAAAATCCTAACTTATTGATTTTGTGTGATGAAAAAAGTTTTGCTTTTTTTAGCGAAATAGAATAGGATTATTTTTAACTAAGTCAAAAGGAGATCCGCGATGAAAAGTAACACAGAAAAAGACCCCTACAGTGTGAGTGATGCCGACAGGCTTGCTCATGCCTATTTGGCGGCGAAGTTTCATTATGATGCCGCCAAGAAGGCGCTGGACGGTGCCTTTGAGGCATTAATGGAGATTGTGCCGCAGAAGCCCGACGGCACGACGACGCTTGGCGGAACTTATTACGAGATCAAGACCTCGTTCAAAACGAACTACGGCCTTGACGTTGATGCGCTTGAAGAGGTTGTGCCGCAACTCCCGCAGGACGTAATCGATCAAGTCATTCGTCGTAAGTATGAGCTGTCTGTTAAGGAGTACAAAGATTTGAAGTTGAGTGATAGTGCGCAGGATAACGAATATTTCAAGATTATTGAAAAGTGCGTTATCAAAAGGCCCGCAAAAGCGAGCGTTAAAGTTGTTGAGTCAGAAAAGGAGAGGAAGTAATGGCTTTTTCATTAGATGATATTAGGTTGGCACAGCCCAAGTTACCCATCACAGTGATTTACGGTCCACCCGCAATTGGAAAGACGACGTTCGCTGCACAGGCGCCGAGCCCGGTTTTCATCCAGTGCGAAGAAGGTCAGGGCGGCGCGGAGAATCTGATGGCGTTTCCGTCTGATCAGACGAGGACGTACCGGGGGGTGTTGTCGGCTATTGAATTCCTGTATACGCAGGAGCATACGTTCCGAACTGTCGTTATCGATACGCTCAGTTCCCTTGAGCCGATGGTGTGGGAACACACTTGTCAGCTTGGAAACAAGAATTCCATTGAAGATTTCGGATATGGAAAGGGCTATGTTGAGACGTTGACGTACTGGAGGGATTTCGTTGACGGATGCAAAGCGCTACGCGACAAGGGTATGATCGTTATTCTTCTGGCGCATTCCCAGGTCACACGAATTGATCCTCCCGACAACGATCCTTACGATCGGTATCAGATCAAACTTGATAAACGTGCCCTCGCGATTATTCATGAACAATCCGATATAATCGGGTTCGCCAATACGAAACCGCATATCAAGAAAACAAAGGATGGACTGAAAGAGGTCAGGCAAGCCATTGACATCGAGGGGCGTATGCTTAATTTGAACGATAAGCCCTCGTTTATGGCAAAGAATCGGTATGATCTTCCTGATCAAACTCAGTTTACAAAAGATAGTGGCTGGGCAGATTTTGCCGCAGCGATTAATCAACATTCGCCTTCAATTAAGTTAGCGTAAGTCGAACCCCCGGCTCCCTGATGAACAAGTGATATCCCTATCACCCGTTCAGTGGGCTGAGTTCAGATAGCTGCATCGTCTGGACTGATTCGACCTGCCTCAGCCACCACCCTTTAGGGTGACGGGCTACGTTAGAAAGGTCATGACACCCTGGAGTGCTTCACCAGCCCCAGGCCCCGTAGCTGGCAGTTAAACAGTACGGTTTCGGGTCACGGACAGTGCTGTCGGCACGACAAGCCTTTCTAACCTTGGCAAGGTGATATTGACCGGCCTTTAGGCCGAGACTGGAGGTAACTTAAAGTGCAACGTGTATTGGTTCTGAACGCTGATAAAGCACCCTTGATGCCCTGCCATCCGGCGCGGGCGTTATACATCTGCGTCTAACTTCGAGGAGAAAAGAAATGGCTCTACTAGATGAAACATATGATGGTAGCAATGTGCCTGAGGGGGGGAATAGCTTTAAGGCTTTGCCTGCCGGAGACTACAAGGTGCTTGTTATTGAATCAGAATACAAGCCCACTAACAATAATACCGGGATGATAGCTATATTCCAGTTGGAGGTTCTGAGTGATCACGGAACTGGGCGCCGTATTTTTGCGAAATTCAATCTCAAAAACCAGAGTCAGCAAGCCGAAGAGATTGCTCGTCGCGAATTTGATTCGTTCCGAACTGCATGTGGATGCGGTCCGGTACGCGACACGGCCGATCTTCATAACAAGGTTCTGATTGTACGTCTTGGCGTGAAGAAAGATGCAGATTACGGCGATGACGATGGAAACATCAACGTCATCAAGGCATATAAGTCTCTGAAGAAAGGCGATAGCAACCAACAGACGGTCCCTGCGCAGCATTCCACGGACCATCCTGCGCAGACTCAGGCCGCACAACAAGAAGGCTCTGGCGTTACTCCAGCTTGGCGCCGTTAAGCCTCGTCGAAACTTAGGGGCGACTTGTGCGCCCCTTCTTTTTGGGATAACAAAAAGAGTTGTTGTAAAAATCATGGCCCAATTACCGAATCTTGAAAAAGATCCAACGCTTGTCGCTGCTGATAAAGTGCTAGAAGATTACGAGAACTCGAAGCCATCCAGAACCTATCTCGGAATGTCATCCATTGGGCGCTCATGCTCTCGTGAATTGTGGTACAGCTTTAGATGGTGCGATGATGTTGTTTTCGACTCGGGAACGCATAAGCGATTTCTGGACGGACACCATGGAGAGGATGTTCAGGCAAAGCGCTTGCAGATGGTTTCCGGGGTTGATCTGAAGACTATTGACTACCGAACGGGAAAGCAATTCGGATTCATTGATATCGGCGGTCATTTTCGTGGACATATGGATGGCATTATAAAAGGAATTCTTCAAGCATCGAAGACACCGCACGTATGGGAGCATAAGCAGGTCAATGAATCCAAGTTCAAGAAACTCGACAAGCTGAGGCAAGATTACGGAGAGAAGGGGGCGCTTGAGAAATGGGATTATACGTATTACTCTCAGGCCGTGCTCTATATGAGCTATTCTGGACTTACTCGACATTATTTGACATGCTCGACGCCCGGAGGTCGGGCAACCACCTCCGTCAGAACAGAACCAGACGGACAGGCTGTCGAGCGACTGAAAGAAAAGGCGCATCAGATCATTGCTTCCACTTTTCCGCCGCCGCGCATTAACGACAGTCCGAGTTGGTACGAGTGCATATATTGCAACTACGAAGGCATTTGTCACGGCAACAAAGCACCTAAGGTGTCGTGTAGGACATGCGTTCACCTGACGCCGCTGCTGGACACAATGGCTGGCAATTGGAAATGTGAGCGTTTCGGAATATTGGTAGACACTGAGCACCAGCGCGTTGGATGCCGCGATCATGTCTTTATACCACCACTACTTCATTGGGCTACGGCAATTGATGCTGACGATACATGGGTAAAGTATGAATATAAGGGGAAGACATTCACAAATTCTGGAGATCGGACGTTAGGTTTTTCGTCCGATGAAATCAGGAATGCGGAGCCGGGTATCTTGATCGACTCGACATTCGCCGAGTTACGCAATGCTTTTGACGGGACAATTACTGGAAAAGGTGAGTGATGGCAATAGAATTACGGGATTATCAGCGAGAAGCTATTGATTCTCTCTATAAATATTTCTCGGAGAAGGACGGCAACCCGCTTATCATTGCGCCTACGGCTGCCGGTAAGTCAATCATCATTGCTAAATTTTGCGAGGAAGTCCTTACTCAGTGGTCAAATCAAAGAATATTTGTATTGAGTCACGTCCGAGAGTTAATAAAAAATGACTATGACAAGTTCATGCAGGTTTATCCAGATGCTGATGCGGGAGTATATTCTGCTTCACTGAAGAGAAGGGATATCTACCACAAGATCCTCTTCATGGGAATTCAAAGCGTCCACAAGAAAGCAATGCAGGTAGGCGTTTGCGATTTGATACTGGTTGATGAAGCGCACTTGATCAACCATAAAGATGCGGGAATGTACAGAAATTTCATTAACGACATGAAAGATATGAATCCGAAAGTGAATGTTATCGGATTCACTGCAACAGCATTTCGCACCACAAGCGGAGATATTACGAAGGGCGAAGATGCACTCTTTACGGATATTGCCTACGAAATCAGCATGAAGCTCCTTCTGGAGCGCGGGTATCTTTCTCCGCTTGTATCGAAAAGAATGGCTCATGAGGCCGACACGAGTAAGCTGCATATACGTGCAGGGGAATTCGTTAAGGAAGAAAATGAGGCGCTATTCGATAACGAAGAGTTGACGCAAGCGGCCTTGGACGAGGTAGAGCGATTTGCTTCTGATCGGAAGTGCTGGTTGTTCTTCTGCGCAAGCATCAAGCATTCCGAGAATGTACGCGACGCGCTGAGAGCGAGGGGGTATTCAGCAGAAGCGATTCACAGCAAGATGGGGAGCGATGACCGAAATAGGGTAATAGACGACTGTGGAAAAGGAAAGATCAGGGCGATCACAAATGTTGATGTTGTGACGACTGGGACAGATATTCCGCGCATTGATATGATTGTTTATTTGCGCGGAACGGCGTCACCCATCTTTTATGTTCAATCGGCAGGTCGCGGAATGCGACTTTCTCCACAAACAGGGAAGAAGGACTGCCTTGTTCTTGATTTCGCTGGAAACGTCATGCGTCATGGCCCCGTGGATGCAATCCGTCCGTGGGTGCCCACGAAGAAAAAGAAACGTGCCGATAATCCAATGAAGTCATGTCCGCAGAAGGACTGCCTGACCATCGTTCCAGTACAGACAAAATATTGTCCGGTTTGCGGTCATGAGTTTGAAATGAATCACAAAGATCCGCACGGGCGCGAGGCTTATGACGGCGCAATTTTGTCGAGCCAGATGAATCAACCCATAATACGTGAATACGAGGTCGACGAGGTTCGCTACGCGATTCACAATAAGATCGGCAAGCCTTCTTCGATGCGCGTCGAATATTATTGTGGCTTTACTTGCGTGGCCAAGGAGTGGGTATTTCTTGAGACGCCCGGACTGCCTCATAGGAAGGCGATCGGGTGGTGGGCTGACCGAGGGGCGCTTCCGGCTCCAGATAACGTCACGGCCGGCGTTCTGCGTGCTAAGAAGGGCGAGTTAAGAGAGCCCAGTAAGATAGCCGTAAATGAGGGACAGAAATACCCTCAGATTATAAATTTTGAATTTGGAGATAATCATGAACAAGACGCAGACGAAAGAACAGCTACTGGATTCCCTGGAAGCCGTGGTGCGAATGGTTCGTTCTTCTAAGGGAACGGGTCGTTGCGTAACCTGCTTAAATAATGACAAAGGTTGTTGCGAAGTCTTTGGTGAAAAGATTCCTGAGTCATTTCTGGACGAAGGCTGCGAAAACTGGATCAGAGATATTCCGTTTTGAGGTATCAAGATGTGCAAAGAGAATCAAATCGAACCGATCATGACTATCCACGCCAAGGTGCGATGGTCGCAGCGTTGCGCAACTCTATCCCTAGAGGAGGAGTTTGCGTCGAGTAAACTTGCGGGCGGGAAGGTTAAGAAAAAAATAATGGCGAGTTGCCCAAAACATATGCTGTCCATGATTCGGGGAACCGCCGATGTTAGTTATTTAATATCACCATCCAAAGTCGTATTTGTATGTAACTCAGTAGGAGTCGTTATTACAGTATTTACGCTTCATTAATTTTGTTGATACTGTCCAGCAAATCAATGGAGCATGTAATTCGCTGCACTTCGCCAAAGTCCTTATGATGCACGATAAGTTTCATGTCTCTGCCCGCCAAGTAGCCGCCCGCATTTGCCCATGCATCTCTGGCACTCAGCGTCCTGAACTGCTCGATTAGACAGCCATTTGCCTCTTGCTTTTCGTCACGGTGATGGTGTCCGCGATAGAAGTATCTGTGCTTTGTCTGTCCCCACCATTCAGGCTTTTCGGTCGCCATGATTCCAGGCAGATCGATATCTTTCGTTCGATGGCCGTGAGTCACGCCGATAAGGACTTTTCCATGCTTGATATAATGTCTTGGAGTGGGGGCGTCATGGATAACTATGCGAGGTTCGTTCTCATAGATGTTGGCGAGCATAATTGAAAGTGCCATGCTGAGAACGTCGTCATGATTTCCTATGGCGTTAATAATCTCAACCATCTCATGCCTGGCAAGCGCCTTTTCAAGAGCGTAGCGAATGGCCGCGAGCCCTACACGAATAATCTTCGGCATTCGTGAATCCATGTCCAGGATATTCCCAGAACGTACCGTCGTTCCCTCAAGATTTGAACTATGGAAGAAATCGCCAAGATTGATGAAAACGCAACGCTTACTTGCTGGCCCTTGCTCAAGAAGATAGTCAACTGCTGCGCATAAATCCCTCTGTGCTATTTTCAGATCGAAGTCGTCTCCTGTTTCGACGTGCCACGAGGCCATGCCGAAATGCGGGTCGCCCCAAGGAATGACGACCAAAATATTCTCGTAGAAGGACTTTGGAGGACTAATCGGCTTGACTCTTGGAACGTCTTCACAGAGGGCGAGGGCCATCTCCTTCATTAGTTCAAGTGTTTGTTCTCTGTTTTCGCGTGACTTCACCCATTGAGCCGAGACTTGACCATCTTTTCCGTATAGCGTGCTCACGCCTTTGACGGCGAACCCTTCCGGGACTCGATGAGTCATATCGTCCTTGGGTGAATATCCGCTGAGAATGGCCGTTGCCCGAATATTTTTCAGCGTCCTGCTTATATGAGCATGATCGCAGCTCAATTGACTGGCCGCTTTGCGAACGCCCCCCTCTTTCAGGAAGGCGGCCAATATTTCCTTTTGCCTCGAAGTCCCGCAGAATTCAAAGTAAGATTCATCAAGTTCGACCATGAGATCAGCCTTCTCTATAGCGTGGGCGTAACCGAGTCGGGGGGGAGATTCTTCTCTCCCGAACGAATATTTACTTTCATTTGATCGGGAACTTTGTTGGTGGGCGTTTGTGATGGATGAACGGCTGGACGTTGGCCTGGATACGACTCTTTGAGTTCGTTCTCTTTTCGCTCTCTTTCTTTATCTTGGCTTTTGGAGATGTGGTCAAAGAGCCCTTTAATATCTCCTAGATTTTGTATTGCTAAATCGTTCTTGGACATCGATGAATCCTCTTGCTTGGCTTGTAACAATATGTTAGGATTTATCTAATTTATGCACATTACATATTCTATGGAGTGTTGTCAAGTGAACAAAATTCAATCCGATATCAAAATTTATACCAATCCCTTATTCGCCGATCAGGATTATTGGTCCAAGAGAGAACTAATGTATAACGCCGAATCTGTCTATACCAATCTTGTTCTTGTGACGAGCGTATTCATAAGAGATGATGAAATCCTAGCCGTATTCAATGACTGGGCAAAGACGAAAGAGCATCTATGGTGGGCTGAGAATAAGAACAAGACTTGCTATTGGTGGTGGAGGGAAGCAGCGAAAGAGGCGAATAGTCATAAAATAGAAAGGTTGCTTGATAAGGTCCCAGCTGAGATGCAAAGCCTTCGTCCCGCGCTTTACATGTCGATTCGAGAAAATTTTATTGAGAAACTCTTTGTTTTGTTTAGATTATTTTCTCTGTGTTATGATGACCAGTCAGCGCTGTATCGAGGCCAGCCTTCAGCAGAAGGCTTCCCGCCATTGCCGGCTTCATGGAGCATAAGACGCTCAATAGCTGGAGATTTGACCAGTCATTCTCAAGCGTTTCAACAATCTCGTTTTCTTCGTTTTCACGATCATACTCGAAGCCAAGCAGGATGGTATGTTCGTACTGCATGCACTCCTTGGCGAATTCCTTCATAAGGCGCTTGACTACGGTTTCTGCATATGAAGCGAAATGAGCATCGCGCTCTGGTTCATATTGCCGAATCGCCCTAAATAGACCCATCCGCACTTCCTGCTCAAAATCGGGGACATCATTAGGACTATTAGCGAATCGGTTTGCCTGTCCGTGAATCATGGGCTTGAAATGAAAAAGAATTTCATTAATAACAAGTTCTTCCCGCTTGCGAGCAACTTCGGCCTTTATCCTTATTGGGTGCGGAAGCATGCTTTCCAGAAGCGCCCGCATCTTAACTGACACGGCGCGAACGATGAATTCGGAATCATCGCCGTCCATCATGCTAATAATTGATTGGTTGGTGGGATAACCAAGAACTCTGTTGTCAACAACGTCCCATCGCGAATATTCTCGTCTTTTTACTTTTTCTTTTATCAAGGAAGACCATCTGTCGATGGTTTCTTTGTCTGACAAGAGGACGCGAATATATTTGTCAAAAGCATCAATTCTTTTGCCAAACAACTCTTTTTCGTTGAAGTTTATTTTTGATGTTGACATGGATTAGAATATATGTCAGTCACTCGATAACTGTCAAGAGGTTGCACTATTGGTCGTCACTATGGCCAGCCATGATGCGATCTGTCATGCCCTTGTGATGCGCCTCTATTCCAGAGGTCACGCCGAGAACTGTAGAAGCGATACCGAATAGGACGGAAAACGCTCCTACAACGGATGGTATTTTATCAAGGGCATCATAGCCGTTAGTCCATACAGCATGCGCGATCATAATGCACACCATTACAACAACGAATCCAAACGCGGTTCCCGATACATACCCCCAATAATCGCGCCAACTTAATTTTCGCGTCTCATCCTCAACCCGCATCGTTGCATTAACGGATGCAATGGACTCGTTTTGGGCATCCAGGTCTTTTCCTTGCTCATTTACACGTGCAATTGCCAAATCAACCATTTTCTCACGCACTTGTGCTTGCTGTTCTGGCGGCAACGCACTCACGGCGTCTGTGACCTGACTTCCAGTAGCGTTTTGCGGCAGCTTCTTGTCGTCAGGAAGAAGCGCATTGATTCCAGCGACGATGGCAGCTCCACCAGGAACGGCGGTAGAAATGATCCCTTCGCCAACGGCCTCAATTGTGGACAACCAAGATGGAGTACTCATTGCGCCGCCCTCAACAAGTTATTTGCGATACGATTCGCCCATCCATGACCGAATGCCGGCCATATCTTCAAATTTCCAAGATAAATAAGCCTATATGCATCGAATCGCATTACGATCTCATCAGGATCTGCCGCCTGTACGGCAGCGATAGTCTGTGGTCCGATATCACCGTCGGCTGTTACATTAGCGGCATGCTGTAGCCATGTCGCGGGATATCCGCCATTGTAGGCAGCGTCAAATACTTGGAAGCCAATTTCATAGCCGAATTTATCGCATTGGTACGGGTCCCAGTATTCCGACTTGGCGATTTGCTTGGCGACGTTGATTGGCAAGTCGTGCATATCGCCCATATATCCCCATTTTCGTGCCACGCGCTCTGTAACGCCGTGACAGGTCGCGCCACCCGGATCATTTGGGTTATCTACGTATCCCGACGAACTTCCGTCCTCATTGCAGATAAGCGCTAAAAAGGCTTTTTCAAAATCGGGATTTAAGCTATTTGTCGAAGTAGGCATTGATGTCAACGTATCCGGCAGTTAATGGAGAGCTTATCGTTACGACGAGGGTTCCGTTTAACCCAACGTATGGTGCAGCCGGGAAAAAGTCGGCCTCAACTCGATCAAGCGTTCCCTGATTAGGAGAACCTGATGAGGGAATATAAACATAATATTGGTAAACAACAGACCCATTCAGGGTCACGGTAACGAGTATGTCGCCAGCAGTTGCTCCTCGGCCATCATCCGTGATTCCAATAATGAATTTAAGGAGTCGTCCACGCGGAGTAGGCGTAATGGAGACGCTTGTTTGTGTCGGTGAGATATGGGCGGAAAACGCATAAACTGAGCGTGAGTAGATGGATACCGGCTTTGTGGTAATCATATTGCCATACTCGTCAAGATAAGAACCAGCAAATGCTGTTCCTGACGATAGAATTAGCGCCGCAAACAGAAATGGTATCATCCACAAAGTTTTGAGTAGTTTATTCATGGATATTATCCGTAAAGTTAAATGTTTCTTCTATTATATGGGATTGATGTTTTGTGGGATTTAACAAAATTGATTATTTAGAAGCCGATCCCGAATCTCTGGGAATATAATTGATTTACGCAACTATTATGCAAACGAATCAATTCTTCTCGATACGTTGCTGCCGCCTGTAGACTGAAATAACTAATAAAAAGCAAGAAGATGATAAGGATTGAAGCGCAAATACGGAAGGTGATTCTGATTAATAGCTTCATTTCGCCACCCCTAATTGGGCGCAGCATCCTTTCCGCTATTTTCAATCGCCCCAGTTTGAGATTGGTTCTTCTTGAGTTCGAGAATGTCTTTATGCATCTCCGATATGCTATTTTCCAGTTTTGTGTGCGCTTGCATAAGCACCTGAAAAGCTTTCGGCATCGGAGCCAACGCATTAACGGTCTCACGAATGGCCGCAGTATTATCGAGTGTATGTTGCTGCGTGACCCGCTGAGCATCCTCTTGTCTTCCCTGGCTCATCATGATGACGGGCGCTTGGTTTGCCGCCAACCAAGACAAGAACAAGTTAAGGGCAATGAATGGGTAAACGTCCCAATGAGGAAATACGCTCATGGAGTTCAATATCATCCATGCCGCTATAACACCATTCAAGCTTAGAATGAACGCCCATGACTTGCCGCCACGAGCAATTGCATCGGATACTTTTTCTCCTACCGTCAGTTTATTTTTGTCATTTGATGGCGACATGAGTTGCAGTCCATAGAATTGCGGTCAGCAATATTGAACCAATGGCCCCGATAGCTGCCCACTCAAGCCACTTGTTTCCTTCCTTGGACGCCCTAACAGCGGCGTACTGAGGAATTGCATTAATGGATGTCAATATGACTTCCTTTAGCCCCTTATTTACGACATTATCAACCACCGTTTCAATATCGTCTTTCGTGGCGACCTTATCGAGTTTATCGCTTAGATCGGAATATAAACCGAATAGTTTTTCGTCGCTTTGGCGTAACTGTCCTATAATATCGTCCACACTGTCCTGCCTCGCTTCAACCGCTGAGAGTCTGCCATGCAGACCGGTCAGGGTTATTCCTTGTTCTTGCCCATCAGCCATCATCAATCCTCAATGGTGTTCAGCTAGTGACACTCCCAATCCGCTAAAGCGGATTGGGCTTCTGTTCGAGAGACTTGCTCCCTGCTCCGCCTCCTGGGAGGATCAGTCGGGTATGACGGCATTTTTACCGACGTCCGGCTCCAGCGCCTGCTTGCAGTGCCCATGTTGCAGGAAAGACAGGAAGCGGCACAGGTAACGCCAACCCCGTTTGCCCTCAGCGGTCCCCTTGGCAGCGCGACTGCTGATAGTCTCCTGCGGATCTCCGCCGATAGCAGCGTTGGCGGCCTGGTCGCCGCTGACCAGCAGATTGCGCGCGTACCGGCTGCCAGGCGCAACGACGGCTGCGATGAGCCCTGCTCCAATGCTGACTAGAGCGCCCATCGATGCCACAAACCACAGAGCCAGGGCGATAAGCCGAGCGCGGGCGGCCATCACCAGATGA
>OFHG01000247.1_pt1 | contig 23339 bp, 25 predicted proteins | sample 1521931 | NCBI WGS metagenome assembly OFHG01 (sample SAMEA2468438, study PRJEB22500) | soil metagenome | biome: Glassland; feature: Farmland; material: Clay | place: Australia | collected 2013-01-31 | depth 0.55 m
ACACCATGAAGGGAGACAACGAATGACAGAGAAAAAAACGCAGTTGATCAAGAACATCATGATTAACCTGGGGATACTGCTCATCCTGGTGAGCACGATGACATCCAAGGATATCAGCCTGACTAATACAAACGCACTAAGTCATGTTACAAAGTCGTCTAATTTTGTACTTTGACCAAGAGTCAAGTGTCTTCTGGACCGTAGCCCAGATTGCATCAAGATTATCGAACCACCGGTTGGTGGTAGATTCATAACGAATTTGACGCCATATTCTTTCTTGCATATTTAGAGCAGGCTGATATGGCGGGAGGTACACAATCCGGAGTCTCCGATGCTTTTTCAGGAACTCTCGGATTGGATCACCCCGATGCCAACGAGCTCGATCAACATACAGCCAAATCTTATAGCCGCGAAGCTGGCTATAGAGGTGCTGCAACACATTGAGAAAGCCTTCCCGATTTCCGCGTTCTGTTTGGATCACTCCAGCACGACCCAGGAGAGGTGCTACCCAGCCGGAAACATTCAATCGCTTCTGATGCTGACTGGTTGTCGGAACCTTCAATCGTTTGCCGATGAGCGCCCAACCACGGCCAAGCCGCGGATGCATAGTAAAGCCGCATTCGTCCTGAAAAACAACGGTTTCTTTAGGACCCAGCGTTTTGAGTTTTTTTTAAGCTCTTGGCGAATGTCTTCGCGTCTTCTGCCTTTGCTTGTAGATAGGCATGACTGGCCCGCTTCAACCGATATCCGAGTTGATGCATCCAATACTGGGCCTGACGAACTTTCAGTTTTATGCCAAACTGGCGCTGCAAATGGATCGCTAATGTGGGGCCATCCCAGCGAACGCGATTCAAACCAAACTTCTGAGGCGATTCTTCCAGATGCAGTTCCAACTGGGCTGCGATTTTCGGCGTCATCCGGGCCGGGCGTCCGGTCTGTTTTTTCGGAATTAGAGCTTCGACACCGTCCTTATTCACCGCCCGTGTCCAGCGATTCACGTTCATTCGAGTCTGGCCCAGAACTTCGGAAATCCAGCCGGGCCGCTGCCCTTCCAGTACCAGAAGGAGGGTGGCGATCTTTATGCCAATCCAGGCTCCCGGAACTTTTTCAGCAAGGGCCAAGAGCTGCTCTTTTGATGCTTTATGAGGGTTCAATGGGGAGGTATTCATGCCTCCAGTATAACATAACGGTTGATAAATTGTAACAAAATTTAGCGCGTTTGTATTAATTGTGGTTAATTACCTTCTACGATAAATTCACCTTCAGCGGTTCCAGTAATAATTCTAGGTGGGGTACCATCGCGCTTAGCCTCAACAATCCAAGCACCATGGAATTCCGGCGTTTGAATAAACGTGACGTGGAGCTCAAGTAAACCAAAGATCTCTTCAATCTTGTTGGGCATGTCACTAACGATATTTTGGATATTCTTATTGTTGCTCCATGGATTATGTGCATGAAGATGCTTACCAAGACGATCATAGAACGATTCGAAATGCTTTTTTGTAAGGTAGCCTGACATTTTTCGTTCGAAATGCCAGGAACCATCGGCTTTTCGTGTGGCCGGCAGAAGAGCCAGCGGGTAGAAATGTTTATTTATTTCCGACAAACTGTGCAGAATTCGGCCTGCGTGATAGTCCTTCCTGTAATCTGGCCGGTCTTCAGCATTTGCCCGAAAGTTCTCGTATGCCATCTTGTTAGGTGCAATAGCTGCAAAAGCTGTTGCCTCTAATGATTTGCGAACCTGCAAAATAACATTCTCAAGATCAGGAAGGGTTTGAGTTGTATTATATGCGGCAAGGTACGCCTGAGCTGCTCGAAGACGGGCAATAGCCTCACTAATCATGTTCAGGTAAATAACTTTTAGTTCGTCTTCAGGTGCTGTCATAAGTAAGTTCCCTAACAAGATAGTAGTTCTTCGGAATACAGTAGCATAGTAGTAGCTGCCCGGTCAATGAATTTAGGAAAAAATTTGACGTAACTGTCTGAAATCGCTTAACATGTTTCGAAAGGCTAATATGCAATTTGTGATAAAGTTATATTAGTTTGACTAATATGCAAATTCGGAATAGTTAATTGCTTTGGGCCGCGACAATCTACCCCACTACGTACCGAGCAAAACTATAAATGAACTGAAGAGTCCGCTCGATTTCTGAGTTGAGAAAAGGGTATTTTTGTCTGTTATGCGGTCATGATTACGATACGAAATATTGTATTTCCTCAAACTCGACAGGCAGGAACATCTACCGCGAGATCCATAACTATTTGCATATTGTCCGATATTTTGTTCTCCATAGCACCATAAGTCATTCCTTTACCCGATATTCTTCCGGTATTCCTTCGGCATCATTTTGTATTGCTTCTGAAAACACGCGGACAAATACGACGGGCTCTCGAAGCCTCAGCCTAGGGCGATCCGGTCATGGTCTCGTCCCCGGAGCGGATAACTTTCAGGACGTTAGTTCACAGCATAACGACCAGGCCCAGCGGGGCTGTTTGTCCGCGTATGCCGGAGCGCTTATTTCAATCAGTAACCCAGGAAAGTGAAAAAAATGCAACTTTACGCAAGTAAGCGCTTGTTTTCTGAGGGAATAACGTTAAAAAAAGCTACGGCCTATGGTATATTTACTGCAAACCCTGACTTCTTAGTACCCGGTATAATCACCTCATAAAAAAACAAACTTGCTGGTTTTGACTAGAGTCTTTTTTTCCGGCTTCAGTGAAGCCTGAATGTTCTTGTCATCAAAAGGAGGATGAATCGTGAAACTGAATTATGTGGCGAAAAAATTGGGAGCGGTGCTGGAAGGTTCCGGCGAGATCGAGATCACCGGCGTGGCCGGTCTGAACGAGGCGACTGAGGGGCAGATAACCTTCATGAATGAAAAAAGATTCACGCAATTGGAACAAACCCGCGCCTCCGCCGTTATTGTACCACTGAATGCGCCGAAACTGGGCCTGCCGCTGCTTCGCGCGAAAAATCCCAGACTTGCGTTTGCCCGCGCGATCGAACTGTTCACCGTCAAACCCTATCAGCCAACCGGCATACACGAACGGTCCGTGATCGGTCAAAACGTCGTCATCGGCAAGGACCCTTCTATTCACCCGAATGTCGTGATCGCCGATGAGGTAAAGATCGGCGATCGAGTGACCATTTACCCCGGGGCGTGGATCGGGAAAGGAACAACCATCGGTGATGATGCCGTTATTTACTCAAATGTGAACATCAGGGAAAATTTACAAATCGGCAACCGGGTGATCATCCATGCCGGGGCGACGATCGGCAGCGACGGCTTCGGGTATGTGACGGATGAAGGCATTCACCGCAAGATACCGCAGGTGGGCGGCGTGATCATCGGTGACGATGTCGAGATCGGCGCGAACAGTACGATCGATCGCGCAACGCTCGGCAATACCGTCATCAAGCGCGGAACAAAGATCGACAACCTTGTGCATGTCGCGCATAATGTCACCATCGGAGAGCATTGTTTCCTGATCGCCCAGGTCGGAATCGCCGGGAGCTGTACACTCGGAAATTACGTGGTGTTGGCGGGTCAGGTCGGCCTGGCGGACCATATCCGTATCGGCGACCGCACCATGGTTTCCGCTCAAAGCGGCGTTATAAAAGACATTGAGCCCGGGCAGGTGATGGGAGGGTATTACGCCATGCCGCAGAGAGAGTGGCTAAAGGTGCAGGCACTTATCCCGAAACTCCCGGAACTGAAAAAAAAGGTGTCCGATCTCGAAAGTCAGGTGCAGGAATTGCGAATGAACACGCAGAATGCATAGTGTAAGACATACAAGCAGAGCGAACGTTGAAGCCGAACGTGCGGCATCATTGAGTCAAACTCCGTAAGAACCAACTTTATATTTTCACGGGGCGAAAACGCGATGAAGCTGACGAAGTCTTGCTTGAAACCTGTCTGTGCGAGCTTATTTCGAATATCTTCATTAAAGACAAAATAGAACTTCCTGCTTTGAAGATTTCCGGCACTCGGCGCCCATTGGAGGGCTTCGACAAGAACGTCTATCGCGCTCTCAGGGATCTTCCGGTCGGTGAAATCCCGCACACTCCGCCTGTGTTTGATAACATCGAGAATGTTCATAAACCCTCTTTCCGGTTCTCAGTATCTCCCGCGATCGGAGTCAAAGCAGTGAATGGTGCATGAGCATGCGACAGCTCTTTCAGCATGCGATGTACCTTTGGGGTGCAGCGTTACGACCTTAGTTAATTCGGTCAATCGAAAACAGCCTGGTACAGAACAGCCGGCAATACAATCGGGGCAAGAATAATCGTGTCCAACATAACGCTGAAAGGAAGGTCAATTCTCGGATAGGCCGGCGGTTCGACCCCGTACTTGTTTTTGTAAGCGAGGAGAATGTCTTCATCTTCTTTGCTCGCATGGATATCGAGCCTTGTGCCGCTATAAAACTTCGGGCTATCCTCCGTAAAGTGAGAAGCCGTTGTTAATGTCCCGCATCCTGACGTAACAAGCAGGGCAATACAAATGATGCATAAATTCCTAATCATACTTTGCCTCCTGATGCCATTTCTTCTCCTTAATTTTCTTGCGATAAGGGTCATGCCAGTTTCTCCCGCATGAACCGGCCGACCTGCAGGTGATGACTCTCTGGACTTAACAGGATGGCGTTTCCCTTTAAGATCAATTACGGCACAGGACCGACTGAGCGTTTATTCTGGCTTGAAAGCAGATATAAGAGTATATACGCCAAATACTTTTTCTTTTACAGCTACATTCACGAGATTATTGCTTATGTAATTCAATATGGCTTTATTTGGCTTTGCTCCTACAATTGTCGACTTTGCAAATATGTAAATATTTGCAAAAGGATGATACCAGCGGGACTTGAGGGGAATTGAATCGAGAATAACGAGTTGTCCTCCCGGTTTTAAAATAGAAATCGCTTTTTTCAATGCTTTAATCGAATCAGGGATCGCTGTCAGTGCTAAACAAAAAACTACTGCATCAACTTCCTTCTCTGGAATATAATCATACATATCCATGCATTCAAACTGGACATCAACCCATTGGCTTTGCTCTTTTTTGCGGTTTGCAATTACAATCATTTGTTCAGAAAAATCAATTCCGATAATTTTGACTTTTTTGGGGCTTTTTTCCAAGAGAGCTGGGATGACGGAGGCTGGGCCGCAGCCCAATTCGACGATTGTGGCGCCTGGGGATACCCTGAGGCAATCTGCCACCTCACGGTAAAGGCGACAGGCTTGCCCCACACTCATGATGTAGGCAATGAGATCATAACTTGACGCTGCGAGATCGTACTTTTTTTGATTTGAAACCTGCCGAACATCCATATGATCTTCTCCCCGTTTTTTTAATAAATCATAATGGCATAGTGATGAGCTCAAATGCCGCTAAGCGGTCGGCGTAGAGCGATTCGATTGGCGCCTGAAATCAATGTCGGTGATTCTCCTGTATAGCTGGGAATTGAGAAAACAGCCGCTTTTCTATCAGTTCAACAGCCTTTTTTACTCCGTTTTCCTTTTGCATAAACGCACTAAGTTCTTCAGCCCTTTTTTTCATATCCGGAGAGTCGAGCACAGACCTTATTGCCGACGCCAGCTTCTTAGCGGTTATGGTTCTTCTATGCAGCATCTTTGGGGCCACGCCCAGGCGTTGTAATTCGTTTGCAAAAAAACTCTGGTCTCCGAAGTGTTCTATGATGACCGACGGACAGCCGTAAAGCATCGCCGAATGAGTCGTACCGGCGCCGCCGTGATGAACAACCGCGGAGCAATGCGGGAAAATATAGTGGTGCGGCGCTTTCTGGATCTTATATATCTGGGGATGATCAGGAAATTTCCGAAGATCGTCCCACGGGGACTGGACAATGGCCCGGCAGCCGGCGAGCAAGGCGGCCTGAACCAGGATTTCGGTAGTGATGTCCGGCGATGCATCAAGTGAAAACATGCTGCCCAATGTCATGAAGACCGGCGGCGGACCTGTTTCGAGGAACTGCTTCAATCCGTCCGGCATGGTCCATTTTTCCGCAGTCTCCGGGACGGCGAAGAAGCCGCAGATATGATGATAATCGGGCCAATCCGGTTGTTTCCGGGAAATTGCCGACGTTCCGGCCAACAGGTTCAGCTGTTTTGATATCCACACGGTGTCTGCGATTTTATCAATCGGCGGCAACCCGGCGCTTCTTCTTAATTTATTGATTTCCGAACCGATCGAACGGTCCGATAGAAAATGAAACAGTTTCCACCAGGATGGATTCATCCACTTGCCGAGATCGGGAATTCCGACCATCCGGGAATGTCTTGAATAAATGCCGCCATGGTTGAACGTCACGGTTGCGTAAGGCTTGCCTGCCTTTTCCGCGGCTGTCTGGAGAGGGTAATGGAGGAAATGACCGACAAGTGCGTCATTTTCCCTGCAGAGCTGCTCTGCAGCTGCGAACATCTCCGGCATCAAAGGATTGAAATAATAAGCGAGGATTATTTCGAGTTGCTTGAGGGGATTATTTGCTGCAATTATTTTATCGGTAACAAGACGGACTGTTTCATCATCGTAGGTCAACTTGCCGATGTGCGAAATTGCAAAATCCATGTTCCTGCCGTAAGAGCTGTAATCCTTGTTGTCCACGCTGGTTACGACGAGCGAAACTTCATGACCTCTGGCACGCAAGCCGCCTGCCAGGGAAAGAAAAGGACGAATGTCGCCGTCACTGCCCCACGTCTGCAATCCGATCTTCATCCGTTATCTGCTCCATAAGGACGCTGTTGACATGTAAGGATCCGCAAAAATATGATGGAGATTTTTTCCCGCGAGATAGGAAAACTTCTCGAGGTGTTCTCCCGATGAGGCGAGAATACCGAATTTTGGCGAAAACGACAAGGGAAAATGTTAAGCAGGCAGGGGGGACGATGAGGCGACAGGAAGACGCCGAGATAAGTAGGAATTCGGAGTTCAGAATTCGAAGTGTATGTCAATCGCCGAATCTAACTTTCTAGTTCACAATAATTCGTTTCCAGCAAAAAACTTCAGGAAGCAATGAAGGATTTTTTTTGACGAATATTTACCTTGACAAAGAACCTTGCATTTAATACAATCGCATTAATACAGGTGCATTAAATAGGATGACGGGGTGAAATATGGCCGAACCAAAGCGTGACGGTACAAGAGAGAAGCTTTTTCGCGCTGCCGTTAAGGTTTTCGCGAGCGAGGGCTACAAGGGTGCCACGGTAAGGGAGATCTGCGCCCTCGCCGGGGCGGGAAACATGAGTTCCATCAACTATTATTTCGGGAGCAAGGAAGAGCTGTACAAGGAGATCCTGGACCTTATTTTCTCGGAATACCAGAAACAGAAAGGAAGTCAAACCGGCCCGAAAAACAGAACAGCGACCCCCGAGGAGCAGCTTCGCCACTTCATAGAAGCCTACTGCCGGATGCTGTACCGGGGTGTCGAGGTGGATGAGGATATGCGGTCGATCTTCATGGCCGAGATGTCCCGCCCCTCTCCGTATCTCGACCAGATGGCTGCGAAATACATGATGCCCCAGGCGGGCGAGCTGATGAACATCCTGCGCGGGATACTGGGCGCGAAGACGCCGCCCCAGGTGCTCCTCGACTGCGGCGTCAGCATTGTCGGCGCAATCGGATACTACAGCGTGGCCTGGCCGTTGTTTACCCGGATGTTTCCGGACCTGCCCGATATGCAGCTCTACGCCGATGACTTGGCCGGCCATGTGTACCGTTTCTCCCGGGGCGGGCTCGAAACGGTCAAGAAGAGTCTTGCTGCCCGCCGTAGGTGAAAGCGCGGACAGGAGAGACAGAAACACGGAAGATCCGCTCACGCTGATTCTATTGAATGTCGAATGTCAGGAGGTCGCGAATGCATGCTGCAGACAGGCTGTCAAGTATTCTTGAGGGAAACGCCGTGCTGAGGCAGATAGAACCTGATATCTTTTCGCTTGGGGACGACGGCATCTCCGGGAATGAATACGACGGCAGATTCGGCGCGGTTTACGATACGATTGCATGCAGCAGTTTCTACAATCGCCTCGTCTGGGGGTATCCTGTTGTCGAATTTCATCGGTTCTGCCTGGAAAAACTGAACTCCTCTCCGGACGGCTGGGTCCTTGACGCAGGGTGCGGGTCGCTTGCGTTCTCGGCAAAGGCCTATGCCGCCGTCACGAGGCCTATGGTCTTCCTGGACCAGTCTCTCAGGATGCTCAGGCTTGCACGTTCACGGATCGGCAAACTACGCGGCGGTGTCCGCGGCGGCTCAGTCTTCGTGCTGGGCAATGTTCTTCATCTGCCGTTCAAGCCGCAATCGTTCGAAACAGTTGTCTCGCTGAACCTTCTTCACGTATGCCGGGAACTTCCGGAAGTGCTCCGGGAACTGAAACGCGTACTCAAAACAGGAGGATCATTGTCGTTCACGACTCTGATTGAAAATCACCGCTGCGCGGACGCCTATCTCCGGCGGCTCGGCCGTTCCGGTTACCTGGTTCCGAGAACAGAAACCGATTTGTCGTCCGCATTCCGGACCGCAGGCCTTTCTGTCGATTACCGCCTGATCGGAAACATGGCCTTCATCAGCTACTGTGAGCGTCACGGCGTGATCTCACTTTGAGGAGGATCGTAGGATATATGAAGAACCATATGAAACGCATTGCACTCTTCGCATCTCAGGCAATCTTCAGCATCATAACGCCGCCGCTGCTCATACCGAAGATCGGCAACCTGCGCTTGACCCGCTCCCTCATATCATTCTTCTTTGGCCGCCTCTACGGAAACCGCTATGAAGACATTATCGCATCTTTTCAGGGCAGATACGGGCTGGCAATGGCTGAGGGAATGGCACAGGCCAAAAAGCGGGTGGGCCGGGCCATATCGGTGATAGCGGACTGTGGGGCCGGGACGGGCTTTGTAACCAGGCAGGCTGCACAGGCGTTTCCAGGAGCGACCATTGTTGCATTTGATCTGCTTTCCGGAATGCTGGAACAGGCGCGTAAAAATTGCGAAGGCATTGCCGCAGACATATACCATGTACAGGCTGACAGCTTCGCCCTTCCGCTCGCAGACGAGTCGATCGATCTGCTTCTCGCTCAGAACACGATGCCCTGCTTTACGGAGTTTGCACGCGTCTGCCGCCCCGGCGGCATGGTAATCTACGTGGACTCGTCAGCAGGATGGATCGGGAACCTGGCAAAAAAGCTGGTGAAGAAACAGGGACTGTTCGGCACTGTGGACAGCGGCAGGGTCGGCACGGGTTTCTATATACTGGCACAAAAAGGCGGAGGCGATCAGTGGGCTGCGTGCGGCCCGTTGGAGGAAGAAGTACGAGACAACAAGCTTCTCTCACTCCTCCGGTGTCCGCTTGACAAAGGAAGGCTCGTTCCTGAGGAGGGGCGATTGGTCTGTTCGCGAGGCCATTCTTATGACTCTATTGGCAAGTTCCCGGTCATGCTCTAGATGCGGGGAACTGCATCACTTGATCACGGTGCGCCCCTTGGAAACCGACTCCGGGACGTTCGGTTCTAAGTATGCTTTTATAATCCATCTACCATTTAGAGCATTAGGTTCAAGTCTGCTCCGTGCATAGCATATTGGTCTTTTCAAATTAGGATCAGTTGCACTGAGAAAGACTTTGCCCTGAATGTTCTTTATGAATAAGGCGCTTGATCATGCGCCTATTGATAACTCCAAACAAACGGCCAAGCGTCACACCAAAGGCGCCATCGTTTAGAGATTCCCAAAGCACAGACAATAATGGTGAGTCATTTGGGCCGGGCTCCAGCTTCTAGCTTCAACGTATAGAGGAATTCCTGCGGAGGCAATGAAGGCCGGACTGCCGAGAAATTCGATTACCGGGAACATGAAAAACCCGAAGAACCCCTCGCCTACCGGTCTCATGTATCACCGCGGCCAGTGATAATTCGCCGGGCGTCGGAGGCTCCATGCCGCCAAGCCGAATTATAATTGAACACCCTCGAAGGCGGTATGCAGTATATTTGTTAAATTTCGGGATAACCGGTCATGAGAAAGCAAGCGATTGCCGTGATGATGCGGTCATCTTTATATTATATTTTGTAGGGTGATGTCAATAACTGGAAATGAGTATTTTCAGGGTAACAGCTGATAATTTCCGAATGAAATGTCAGCTGTTTCGAAGAATAGAGGCTTCAGCACTGGGCTTGACTTTTTTCTGTTCGCTCCAACCAAACGTGATTTAAATCACATTAAATATGCAAACACTGTTATAAAATGTAGTAAATCTTCTGATGAGGTTGCCTGGGTGTTATTCTTTGGTTTTAAAAAATATTTAGTTATTTTATTTCTCATCATGATCTACGCTTCTTCTCCAGCTGGAGCAAATGACCTGGGTTTGTCTTCTGATCTGCCGATGCCTCCAACAAACAAATTCACCAGCGAGAGCGCTGATCTTGAACACCGGGATGCGCTTATCAGCTCGGTGAGCGAATCCTTTGAAGAGACCGTTGCAATTACACTCCACAAACGCGGTGATCAGATTATATGGAGTCTTGCTCCATTGCCCACCACGCTCACTCTTAATCCAATAGAAGACATCAGGAATATTCAGGTACTGTTGCGATACAGATTTTAGTACTTCTCACTCCCTGGCATCATAATTCATTCCTTAACCGACATTCTTCCGGTATCCCTTCAGCGTCATTTTGTACCGCTTCTGAAAACGCGCGGACAGGCACAACGGGCTCCCGAAGCCGCAGTTCGGGGTGATCCCGGTCATGTCTTGTCCCAGCGCTGCCTCCCTAGGAGCGTGAAAAATGCTTCCACTTGACCCTGCGTTCATCGCAACGAAAAGAACACTTTCCGGATGTAACTTTATTGCGGACTATTCGTCTAATATAAAGATGAGAAACAAGGAGCGCCGGCAAACAACAAAGAAGGGTCTATCCATGAAGGCATGCATCCTGAAAAGGAACGCATTCGTAAAATATGCGATCTTAGTATCAGGGATGGCGCTTCGGCTCCTGGAAGTATAGTTTTGAACAATATTTGACAATGACTCTTTTTCGTGAACGAGGAAGAGACGGAAAAGACATTGCAAGATAAGGAGGCACAGATACGATGAATACGCGTGCGATAGGAAGAACCCTTGTCGCTGCGTTCTGCATTATGGTCACACTTGCCCTTGTTGATCCTGTTGCAGACGCAAAGACAAAAGGGGAGATCGATGCCAGTGTCTCGGCGGCGATGTCCCGCTTCAAGAAGGACATTAAAGGTGGAACTGAATATCTGAAAGCAGCGAAGGGAGTTCTGGTCATGCCGAGCATCACCAAGGCGGGCTTCGTCGTTGGCGGGCAGTATGGCCAGGGCGCCCTTCAGATCAACGGCGAGACCGTCCAATACTACAGCCTGGCGGCGGGATCGCTCGGATATCAGATCGGTGCCGAACAGTATGACATGGTCGTTCTTTTCATGACCGACGAGGCACTAAACAAGTTCCGTAAGAGCGAGGGCTGGGAAGCGGGTGTGGACGCTGAAGTAACGCTTATTAAAGCGGGGGCTAACCTTTCCGTAGAGACCCTCAGGAGCCAGCATCCCATCGCCGGCTTCGTCTTCGATCAAAAGGGACTGATGGCGGGAGTCTCCATCAAAGGCGCCAAATTTACTCCCATACACCCGGAGTAAAGTGATTTACGTCTAATGCGCCTTCCGGGCGAAATCCCGGAAGGCGCATGGTAATTTACAAATAAACTTTTGCGTGAATCAGTCCGGGTCGATCCCGGTCACGGGGAGCCCAGGATCACATCCTGTATTTTGATATATGTCCTTGATTGGTCAGTAAACACGACCCGAAAAGTTCTACTATTGATTCTTTTCAAGACCTGTTCGGGATGAGGCCCGGGGCGCCGATATGTTCACCTATTTTCTCAGGTCCCCTTTTCCCTTGGCCTCACCTGTCTTTGATGCTCTTCAGGCGCTCTACGTATTCATGCCCGCGTTGTTGCGATGCGGGGTCCGATTCCCTGTCCGCGTATTGGGTTGCATACTCCAGGGCCTTATCGTACTTTTTTAACTGCTCGAACGCCAGGGCGGCATTCCAGTATCGGGAGGCTTTTTTCGGGTCTCGTTTGATGGCCCGCACGAAATACTCCGCGGCCGCGGCATAATTCTTTTTGCTCATCGAAACCTCGCCCATGGTATTCAAGGCTTCCGGCATCGAGGGATCGGCAATAGCCGCCTTCTGCGCGGCTGAAGCCGCCTCTTCGTACCGTTTCTGGCGCAGATAGGCGACTGCAATGTTATTGAGCAAGCCGGCATCGGATGGCGCTTTTTTCAGACCTTTTCGCCAGGCTGCAACGGCGTTATCAATCCTGCCCATCCGGTAATACGCAACGCCCATTTCGCGGTATACGTCACGAAGCGGCACTTTCGGGTCATTCATCGACAAGACCTTTTTGAAATCAGCGAGGGCCAGCTCCTGGCAGCCCAGCCGGGAATAAGCGACCCCGCGATTTTCATATGTCACGGCGAGGGTGGGATCTAACTCGATCGATTTGTTGAAGGCGTCCATTGAACCCTGGTAGTCGCCGGCTTCTAAAAGCGAATACCCCTTTCGATGCCAGTCTTTTGCGGTCATTGGTCCGACCGCGCATCCGGTCAGGAGGAGCGCTGCCAGCAGGGCAGAGGTAACGCCGGCCCGTTTAAGCGTGGTTATGGTTAAAAAATTTTTCATCGTTTATACGTCCTTCCCCGGCATTCGCGCGGATGGTCCGTTGTTACTTACCTTGCATATCACCACTTGCCTGTTTCGTTCAACCGACATTCTTGTATTCCTTCGGCGTCATTTTGCAGCGTTTCTGAAAACAGGCGGACAGGTACGACGGGCTCCCGAAGCCGCAATCCAGGGCGATCTCGGTCATGGTCTTGTCTCCGGCGAGCAGCAGCTTCTTCGCGCGCTCCAGGCGGAGGTCCTGCACGTACGCCATCGGCGCCTTTCCGGTTTCCGCTTTGAATACCCGGGCAAAGTGCGATGCGGACAAATGCGCGAGCTGCGCCATGAGGTCGATGGTGATCTTGTCGTCCAGGTGCGAGTGGAGGTATTCGATGACCCGGCTGACTTCCACGCGGTCGGCTATCCGGCCGGGGCTAGCGGGCGCTTTGACGATCGTCCGGATAAGGGCATGGCAGATCTCGACGCCGAGGGCGTCGAGCACCGCGTCCCCGCCGCCGGTCCTGTTGTCCGCTTCGATCATGAACCGCTTGAGCAAATATGCGAATCCCTCGCCCGGATTAAAGAACGTCCCGCGAAAGGCCGCGGGCTTCTTGCGTGAATAGAGGCGGTAGTGTTTTTCAAAAAACCGCCTGCTGATCATCACCCCGATGTACCGCGGGGGCAGGTCCGAAGGCAGTTCCTGGTGCGGTATGTCCGGGGACAGGGCGAAGACCTTGCCGGGCCTGCCGGCGATGTTTCTCCCGTCAAGCCGAACAACAACCTGTTCGTTGAAATTGAGGACGAACATGTACGCCGGGTGGGTGTGCTTGGGCGTGATCGCGTAGAAACACGGCCCGCCCACGGGCATGAACAGGGCGATGTCCCTTGCCACGAAGCAGTCCACGTACCGGAGCTGCTCTTTCGTGATCGCGCCGATGAGGCGGCGGATTGCGGCAAGGTCATGTTTCATGCGATGATTATTGCACAAACGTCGCAAAACTTTCAAGACCTAAGACGCGGAGTGGCTCTTTTTGCTACATCCGGACGAATGCCGCATTTTTACCTCCCGGCGCGCTTTTTATTTCCTGATCGGTGTCTTTATTATCTCACGGAGCTTGTTTGCCGAGTCCTGTCGGTCTTTTTCGGCCTGGCCCGCTATGGCAAGGGACGCGCCTATGACGGTCCCGGCCCGGTAATACTCATAGACATCCTTAATCCCGGCATTGAGGCTATAGACGAAAACGTCCCGGCCCTTCATAGCGTCGACCTCGGCATACCTGGCCGCCCTGAGCGCGTCCATCTTGAGAACTATCGCCGGGTCCGGATTCTTGAGCGTGCTGTTTTCGTCAGGCGGATCCATGCCCGAAGCAAGAGCTCCGGTCAATGCCGCCAGCAGGTTCTTCGTAGCGGAGGCCGCCGGTAAAGAGGATAAGACCGGCGACGCCTGCGTGACGACACTGGTGCTTATACCGCCTTCGCCGGGTACGAGCCGGGCCCTCTGTGTTATGTAATGTGTATCGATTGCATTAATGAGTTCCCCTATGATTCTGTTGCGCTCCATTCTTGCCAGGAAACAGTCCCGTGGCTGCCGTTTTTCCGTTTCGGAGATTTTTTCGTCTCCGCTCGGGAGCGCCTCAGCAGCGCCCCATGTGGCTTGATAGGCCATGGAGTGGGCTTCAATTTTTTCAAGGCATGCATTATACAGCCGGTCGTAGTTGTCTCTGTAGCTCGCGACCTCGCTGTCTGCCTCATGCGTTCCTGTCGTGTCCGCGATAGCTGCGGCCTTTGGTCCCTCACCGCCCATGCAGCAGCCCGTGCACATCACAACGCCCAGAACAAGTACTGCTTTTATATTGATTGCCACGCTCTCTCCTGATAAAGGTATTCCGGATTGTTCCGGTTATTTACGCGGCATTTTCGCCGGATTATCACGCACTTTTACTCTTATGGTTCTTTTATGGACGCTGTTCGTATTTTCCCTCTCGGAGTCAGATATGCCAGCACTGCCGCCGCTATGAGCAGTACCGGCACGTCACCGAACAGGTGACCCTGATGCTGTGAATACACAAGCGCCTGGACCGCCATGATCACGCCGTGAACAATACTTGACCAGACGGTGAACCAGATGAGGCTGAGGTGCTCAAGAGGGGCCCGGGCGGCGATGACCAGGAATACGCCGAGCGTGGCATAGATTCCCACGATCATCTGCAAATAGAGGGAGTGGCCCCCCGTGTGCCAGGCCCAGCCCGACGGCCAATAAATCGTCAGCGGGTAAACTCCTATGATGCAGAATGCGCCGACCGACACTAATGCAACCCGCAAATATTTCATGCGACTGATTGTTTCCATTGTTTTTTCCCCCTGAACGGGAATAAGTCATCCCGCGTTTTTTTTCACAAATTCCTCGCTTGCCTGCCTGCCCCCTATGCTCGCATTTCCCGGTTCCAGTTCTTCGATCATGATCATCACATACGGGCGAAACTGCTGGCTTCCCCGCCCTTCGATCTCCACCATGACATCCGCAATCCGTACATGCAATTCCCATTTCTGCGCGTCTGACAAAGCGCCCTTCAACGTCTTGATGTTCACGAACGGCATAATACCTCCTCAGTTGTAATTTTCGCACCCGGCACGTTACGCGATCAAGTCTCTTTGATTGTATGAGTGGGGGTACTGCGGGATTTGTGACAGCTCAGAGAAGATTTTCCCAATAATTTTTCGAGGGCAGGATGGTTTCGGATTTCTTGTAGAAATTGACGCGACGGACCATGTCATTGATCTTTTCGTACTCGGCGGCAAGATCGACTTCATCGACGGCCTTCTTGATCCGGCACCGGCAGTCGCCCCGGGGATTGTAGATCGTGCATCGGCCACGGAGAAAGGAATTGATGCGCTTCCTGCTGCGCGAGACCATCTGCCGGACGGCGACCTCGTCCTTCTCAAGGATCCCCGCGATCTCCGCGTACTCCAGTTCCGCCACGTCCCGGAAGATGTGCGCCAGACGTGTTTCGTTGTCCACGCAGTGCAGCATGGCAGTAACGCATTTGTCGCACGTCTGCTTCACCCAAAGCTCTTTGTCCGGGTCGGCGGAGACAGGCGGTTCGATATCTTCCTGATTGAAGTAGCCCCGGACGAACCGCATCGAAAAGGTCTTCTCGCTCCTGGCATGGTCCGCCGCTGTCCGGCGGGCGATGGTGTAGATCCAGGTGGATATCTTCGCTTCTCCCCGGAACGAGGGGTAGCTCTTCACGATCTCGGTCCAGACCTGTTGGGCCGCGTCGCGCGCGGTCTCCTCGTCCATGATCATCCTGCGGCAAATGGATGAAACCATCTTTCCATAATCGCGGGCGATTTCGTCGAGAGACATAGTGCGGTTGACTGTCGTGTGCATGCGGGCCTCATTTAGTCTTCTTGAAAACCTCGAGATATTCTATATACGACACCGAGCTTTCCCCTGTGTTGTCCGAATCGTTCATAATCGCAATCCGCGCGCGATCGGGCGGCGGCACTCCGAAGGCCTTTTGGTAATCGCGGAGGATATCGATCTCCTCGTCCTGCCAGGTCCCGACGTTCTTTGGACCCATCTGCAGGAGGACCATTTTCGCCCGCTTCGTATAGGGACTGGTCACGATCGTTTCCGCCTGTTCTTTGTTCGCCCACACATAGGTGAGGCTGCTCTGCGGCGGATAGTAGCCGTAGATCGATTTTGCCAGATTAAACTTCATCCTTTCGAAGAGGCCCGCTTTGTTCGGGTCGTACTCGAACAGGACGTACACGCGGATCGGGTAGTCGTCTCCGGCCTTGGAGCAGGTCTTTCCTTTTTTGTAAACCCGGTCGACCTTCCAGCGCCATTTCACGTTCCGGTATTCATAGACGTTGAAGGTCTTCCGGTAGACGAGCGCCGAGGCCGAGGCATGGCTCTCCGCCTTGAGGCAGTGATGGCCGCCGTCATCGACGATCGTGTACGCTGAGTGATTTTTTATTTTAGGGTAGTAAAAGGGCGCCCAGTCCGCAAGCGTGTTAAAGGTCTCATGAAAAAGGACGTTCGTATCCTGCGCCCTGGCCCGGGGAGCGGGCTGAAGGGCCAGCATGAACAGAAGTAGCCATGATGCGATCAGAGCCTGTCGTCTCATTGAATTTGTGACCGGCAATGCACGAAGCAACGGCTTGCGGACGGAGATTGCCGGAAGCACGGTTGAAACCGCGTGCCCCGCGCCCGGCCTTATCTCACCTTGAGCTTTTTGTTGAATCCGCTGACCCTGGCGACTATTTCTCGCGACGGCGGAAGGTCCTTCGCGGACGCATCCGGCGCCGTGATCCCCTCAAAAAACGTGGCGCTGTACAATTCGTAAAATTCGAGGATATCCAGGCAGTCGTTGCCGATGGCCGTTCCATACCGCAGATGGTAAATTTCACCTTTTTCAAAGTAGATCCTGATCAGGTCTTCGCTGGTTTCGACCACGCTGACATACAGGGCGCCGCTCTTTTTCTTGTCAGAGAGCTCCCGCATTACGTCTCCCAACATCCGCTCATCAACCATAGCATCCCCCTTAAGTAAGTAGGCCTTATTTACGAAAGTCCCATCATCCCCTCACCGGCAGCTCGCGTGAGGAATGAAGAACCGGTCAACGGCGGACCGGGATTTTCAGCTAAGCTCCTCACGGCACATGTTACAACAGGCCGTCATTCCCGCGCAAGTGGGAATTCTGGAGTAAGCGTCGCGAGCGAATACGATTATGTTCTCACCTTAAGAATCGAGCTCCCGGCAACTTACAGGGAGCTTCAATCCGGCGGCTCCCGGGGACGGGATCAGGCGACCAAACCCAAATAATCCCGTCATCGGCTGCGGGCGCTCTCGGTCTTGATTTCATAATTCTTAAAATCCTTCCGGGTGTAGGTCCCCGGCATGGCATGATCGCCCTCCTGAAAAATGAAATTCACTTTTTTGATCCGCGGATTTTCCGTCAGCGTGAACGTTACGGAAGCAAGATACTCCTGCGCCCCGGATGAGCCCATCCGTTGGGTCAGATATTCATCGTTTATGATTTCAACGATGGCGATATCCTTCTCAATTTTCGTCAGTTTCACTTTTGGCGGGTCGTTCGGCTCCCGATCATTCGGGGTGCGGAATGTGCCGGGGTCCTTGTCCGTTCCATTCAGGGCGGCGACGAGCTTTTTCGCGTCGTTCCTGATGGCGTCTATTTTCCCGCCGCGTACCAGCGCTTCCCTCCCGGTGAAAGGATCGATTTCGACGTGCCAGATGCGGTCGTTATCAGGAAGAACGGACTTGTGTATCTTTAAAAAAGAAATGACGCCGATAACAGCGCCGATGAGAGAAAGACTTAACATCAACGCAATGACCAGTTTCTTTTCCATGCGGCACCCCCGACGAGAGAAGGTGAGAACATAACCTATTCGCTCGTTTCAGAATTCAAGGAAGTTTTCGTCTGCCCCTTGGCCCCCTTCCGCTCCACGTCCTCGAATATCCTTACCTTCCCGTATTCACCGTCATACCCCGGCGCAATATGCACGTTGCCCGCGCGCACGCGCCCGATGGCTTCGCGAAGAAGCGGGGCGCCGGCGCGCTCGATATCGTCGAGCGGCGCATCCATGAGTATCTTGAATTCGTTCCCGAGCTTTTCGAGCAAAAAAAAGTAAAGGGCGTTCACCTTCTTGGTGTTCACGCCGCATTTGAGGCCCTCGGCAATGATCTCGGGCAGGGGGATGATGGAGAAAAAAGGCGGAGCGCCGGCAAGCTGAAAGCCCTCTTCCCGGTCGGCGAGCTTTTCGACCCGGTGCATGACGCCCACGGTCACCTTCCTGCCGCACGCCGGACAGAGATAGTCATGCCGGATCGTCTCTTTGGGCGAGAGGCTCACCCCGCAGTCGCGGTGGCCGTCGTAGTGATATTTCCCCTCCTCGGGAAAGAACTCGATGGTGCCGAGAAAGCCTTTTCTCGTTTTGATCGAATCCATCATCGCGGGATAGGACAGCTCCGTATCGAAGATATTCGCCTCGCGCCCGATCTTGGGGGCTGAGTGGGCGTCGGAATTGGACACAAGCGTTATTGTGTCCAGTGCGGAGAGCCTGCGGTTCATGGCAGGGTCCGACGAGAGCCCCGTCTCGATGGCATGGATATGGGGCGTAAGCTCCTCGAAACACTCTTCGAGGGCGTCGAAACCCGATGCCGCGCCGAATACGGAGAAATGCGGGGTCCACGCGTGGGCCGGGATATACAGATTGTCGGGCGAAGCATCAATGCTTAATTTTAAAAGTTCCTTTGCATCGAGCCCCAGGATCGGCCTCCCGTCGGACTTGAGGTTCCCGATCTTCAAGAGAGCGCTATTCAATCGCTCGGCGGCCGCGAAATCCGGCGTGAGGACGACGGAGTGGACCTTCCGGGTCTTTTCGTTCTTTCTGTAGATGCAGCTTATTTCCGCGGAGAGGATGAAAGAGACGCCGGCCTTGCATGAATCGGGAACGCCGGCCGGCTGATATTCTCTCTTCAGCGTGAAGAGCCCGTTGCCCGCGGGCTCAAGCTTTTCCTGAAGCTCCCTGAGCCACCCGGGGTGGGTGAAGTCGCCGGTGCCGATGACCGTGACCCCCTTGAGCTGCGCCCACTTCCAGATGCCCTCGGGGGACATGTCCTTGCTCGTTGCGCGGGAGTAATGCGAGTGGACGTGGAGGTCGGCTATGAATCGCATTGCCGATTATAGCATGAAAATACTTTTTTTTGCCATGGATTAACACTGATTTTTACGGATGAAAGCAAAAAACGCGCCGCCGGGGACTGGGAGCGGAGTGAAACGACTATCGCACAATAATTATCTCGGTACTCGGTGGTGGCTCAGCCTTGACGCTGGTTTAACGATGCAGTACAATGCAGCCGTACATCACTCCCATGAACCGTCAAGAACTGGACAACCTGAAGCAGTGGTTCTCTGATTACTGCAGAACTTTCCACACGCCGAACGCAGCGGACCAGCAGAACTTGACCCTGAAAGAAGAGCATACCCGTCACGTGTGCGACAACATGACGGCGATCGCGCGCGACTTGTCTCTCGACGAGGGCAGCGTCACGCTCGCGGAGGCCGTCGCGCTTTTTCACGATGTCGGCAGGTTTCCGCAGTACCAAAAATACCGCACGTTCAGGGACAGCGTCTCGGTGAACCACGCGGCCCTCGGCGCCAAGGTGCTGCTCGAGAACAACGTGCTGGGGAGCGTCTTGCAGCGCGAACAGGACCTCATCATCCGCGCCGTGACGCTCCACAACGTCTTTGCCGTGCCCGAAGGCCCTGACCCGGACATGCTTCGCTTTCTTAAAATGGTCCGCGACGCGGACAAGCTAGACATCTGGCGCGTGGCGCTCGAATATTACGCGCAGAGCGAGGCCGAGCGCGCTTCAGCCGTCGGGCTGGACCTGCCGGACACTGCTGATTATTCACCTGAAATCCTGGCGGCGGTCCGCCGCAAAGAGATGGTGCAGATGGCGACGCTTAAGACCCTGAATGACTTTAAACTCCTGCAGCTCGCCTGGATCTTCGACCTCAATTTTCCCGCTTCAGTGCGGATGGTCGCCGAGCGGCGTTATATAGATCGGATGGCCGCCTTGCTTCCCGATACGGATGAGATCGCCGGCGCCCTGGATTTCATTCGGCAATACATAGCTGGAAGAGTGCGCAAGAACTAAGACCCGCGTCTCCTCCCGCAAGCGTCTTCCTTCCCCCGTCTGATACTTTGGTCCATGATTTATCACACACTTCCTCTACTCATATCCAGGTTCTCTGCTGATATAATGGTAAGTAGATACAGCGCTGTATGATCTATGAAGACACAGGTCTTGGGTTGTCACGCTTATTTCACGGTTCCTTCGGTTCCCTCATCGAAGCCGGCTTCCCGCTCTAAGAGCGCCGTCTCGTATCCTGTAACTTTTTCGTTTTTGAACCGTCCTATAAACAGAAAAAAGGTCTGCCATGCTGGATGAATACTCGATTGTTCAACAATGTCTGAGCGGCGACGCCGAGCAGTACGCAGTCCTGGTAGACCGGTACAAGAACATGGTATACAACCTCGCATACAGGATGCTGGGGGACGAGGACGAGGCCCGCGATGCGGCGCAGGAGAGCTTTATTTCAGCGTATGAAGGCCTCCGGGGTTTCAAGTTTGGTTCTAAATTTTCCTCCTGGCTTTACCGCATCGCTCTCAACAAGTGCCGCGACCATTTGCGCGCCGGGAAGAAAACGCAGCCCCTCGACGCAATCAGCGAAATCACGCCGGCCGCGGACCCGACACCGGAGCAGGGCGCGTCGTCCCGGCAGGGAGACGATGCAGTCAAACGGGCGCTCGGGGCGCTGCCCGAGGAATACCGCGAGGTGGTCATCCTGAAGCATCTCGAGGAGTTGGACTACCGCGAGATCGCGGACATTCTGGGGGTCGAAGTGAACGTCCTTAAGGTCAGGGCCTATCGCGGGCGGGAAATGCTCAGAAAAATCCTGGAAGAGATGGGTATAACGGCATGACGGAATACGGAAACGATATGAGGAAAAGCGAGCTCATCCACCGGTATCTCGACGGCGACGCTTCTCCCCGGGACCGGGCAGCATTCCTGCGCGAGATAGAAGCTGATCCGGCTCTCAAGGCCGAATACGAAGGACTGGCCCGGGCGCTCCGTGTTGTAGCGGAAAGCGGGCGCAAGGCCGCTCCGCTCCATTTTACCGCCGAAGTTATGAAGCGGCTGCCGCAGCCGGGGCCGCAGACCGTGAGCGCGAGGCTTCGCGACTTCTTTTTGCGCGTGCGGATCGCGCGCTGGAACATGGCCTCCGCCCTCGCAGTCGCCCTGCTTGCGGTCATCGTCGTATCGTTGGCAATGAGAATGAGCCGGCAGGGCATGCGTCCGACCGTGGCTTCAGGGCAGAAGCAGGTCGTGGTGGAGAGACTGTATTACTACGCTCCCGCGGCCCGGCGCGTTGCAATCGCCGGCACGTTCAACAAGTGGGCTGTTGATGCCGACAGGCTCACCCGCCGGGACGGCGGTATCTGGACGATCGACGTTTCGCTGAAGCCCGGCGTCTATACCTATATGTTCGTCGTCGACGGGACGTCATGGGTCACGGACCCCAAGGCCGATTCCTATCGTGATGACGGGTTCGGATACAAAGATTCCGTTTTGAAGGCAGGCGCATGAAGATGGTCATGCAAAAAATAGGGGGAAGCCTGTTGTCGCTGCTGTTTGCAACGGTCTGCATCGCCGCGCCCGCTGCCTTGGCTGCGGCGGGGGAAAGCGGGACGCTGCTGAACGGAGCGCTGTTTGACCTCGATCATTCGTCGCTTCCGCGGGATGCAAAGCTCGAAGTCCGCGTGCAGGCTGACCGGGCGGTGAAGAGGGGCGTACCTGCCGACGATGTCGCGGTCATAGTCAACCGAAGCCTCAAGAGAGGGGCCGGGGGCGGACAGATAGCCGGCTTTTTAAACACGGCCGCCGCAGTACGGGAACAACGCCTGCCCGTGCGACCCGTTCTTGACCGGGTGGAAGAGGGATTGTCCAAGGGCGTGCCGATCGGACGTATTTCAACCGTGGTCCGGGGCCTGGCGGAAAAGCTCGCAAGCGCGCGGCCGATCGTTTCGTCGCTGGCACAGGGCGGCTTGAAGCCCGGCAGCGGACAAGACGAAGCGATCGAAACGGTTGCGCGCGCGCTGGAGAAATCCATTCCCCGGTCCGTCATCCTGGACGCCGGCTCGAAGGTGAGGAAACAAGAGGGTTCGATTGAACTCTTCAACAGGGCCGTCGATACGATGACCCTTCTGGTAGGGAGCGGCATGCCCGTGGAGAAGGCCTCGCGGCTCGTGGCTTCCGCGCTCGACCGGAGCTATCCCGAGAGGGAGATGAAGAAAATAGGGTCAACCGCGGTTGCGGGGCTGCAGAAGGGCGGGAACAGAGACAACACGACTAACACGATTATCAACAGGGAAACCCGCCGGGAGCGGGAAAGCATGCAGACCAACCGCGAAAGAACGGACAGAGAACTGATGCGCGGGCCGGGGGCCGGGCCCGGAACGCCCCCGGGCGGCGGGGGCGCCGCCGCGGGGGGCCGCCCCGCCCCGCCGACCGCCGACGAGGCGCGACAGTTCGTCGACCGAGTGAACCGGGAGATGCGTCGCGTCGGCATCGCCGCCAACCAGGCGGGGTGGGTGGCGCAGAACTTCATCACCGCGGAACTGCACGACTTCTGCGTTGGCCTGTATGATGCCGTTGGCCGCTCGGTCGCGCACTTTGTCGGCCTGCCCGGCCAGATTGGCGCCGGCGGCTTGCAAATCAAGGCGGTGCTGGAGAAGTTCGGCACCGAGATTCATCCCGGCGATGTCGTCCTGGTCAACGATCCCTACAAGGGCTTCGGCACCCATCTGCCGGACATCACCATCTTCGTTCCGATCTTCTACGAGGATCGCCTGGCGTTCTTCGCCATGGCGCGAGGCCACCAGGAGGACGTCGGCGGTTCGTTGCCGGGCGGCTATTTCGCCGGCGCCTACGACATCCACGCCGAAGGCCTGCTGATTCCGCCGATCAAGATCTATTCTCGCGGCCAGCCGACCGAGGTCTACGAGTTCTTCCTGCACAACGTGCGCTTCCCCGACGGCATGCGCGTCGACAATGC
>OFHG01000248.1_pt1 | contig 23178 bp, 35 predicted proteins | sample 1521931 | NCBI WGS metagenome assembly OFHG01 (sample SAMEA2468438, study PRJEB22500) | soil metagenome | biome: Glassland; feature: Farmland; material: Clay | place: Australia | collected 2013-01-31 | depth 0.55 m
CGGTGGCGGGGATGTCCTGGTGGTAGGTGCCGGTGGAGTCCTTGGTGGGTGAGGTGTAGGTGCCGGTGACCGTGCTGGTGCCGTCGGCGGCGGCGAGGTGGACGGCCAGGGTGAGGGTGGCCGGGTCTACCAGTGTGCCGGTGGTGTCCCTGACGGTGGTGCTGATAGTGACGGGCTGCCCGGCTGGATATCGCGGCACTTAGCCTGGCCCTCCTCTCTGTGTGCTGGCTGTCAGCGTGGCGGTGGGTGCCTGCGCGGCGGTGAGTGTGGCCTGCGGGCCGTCCGCCGCGGTGAGGACGCCGACGGTGAACGGGAGCGGCACGAATATGTCCGCGCTGATCACCGCAGCAGCGGGAATGGACGCCGCCGCAGCGGCGGCGGTGGTACCGGCGGCGGTGAGCGTGGCCACCGCGGCGGGTGCGGCCTGCGCGGTGGCGGGGCTGAGTGCCGCGGCGGCGGTGAGCGTGGCCCCGGCGGGGATGGCGGCCGCGGCGAACGCCGCCGCGGTCCCGGCCGCTGTGAGAGTGGCCGTGAATGAGGGTGCCGCGCCGGCAGTGACCGGCGGCGTCCCGGTCACAGCGCTGGCGGTGATCGTGGCCGCCGCGGCGGGGGCTGCCGCGGCGGCTTCGGTGGCCGTGATCGTGGCAGTGATCGCCGCGGACCCGGTGACCGCGGCGGCTGCCAGCGCGGTGACCGTCCCGGCCGCCGTGACCGGGGCTGTGACTGTGACCGTCTCGGCGGCGATGTCCGTCGCGGTCCCGGCGGCCGTCAGTGTGGCGCTGGCCGCTATGGATGTGGCGGCCAGGGCCGTCGTGGTTCCCGCCGCGGTGATCGTGGCAGCGGCGGCCAGGGCCGCGTCCGCTGATATCCCCGCGCCCGTGACCGTGAGGTCAGCGGTGATCGTGGCCGTGGCGGCGGGGGCCGCACCGGCCAGCAGCGTCCCGGCGGCACCGGCGGTGAGCGTGGCCGCCGCGGACGGGGCGGCACCCGCCGCCAGCGTGGACGTTCCCCCCGCGGTCAGGGTGGCCACCGCGGCGGAGGCTGCCGCGGCGGCTTCTGTGGCTGTTGCACTGGCCGTCAGGGTGGCCGCTGCGGACGGTGCCGCGGCGGCGGTGACCGTCGTCCCGGACGTGCCGAGGATCTCTGCGAACAGCTTGGTGTACGGGCCGCCGCTGACACCGGTCAGCCCGTAGCTGGTGGTCCCGGCCGACCCCTGGTCACCCCAGTCCGCGACGTAATACGTCCAGTGGGTGCCGCTGTTCGCGTGGTCGCGGTCGTCGGCCACCGTGGGCGTCCACCCGTACCCGGTGGGAGAGCCCGCGTTCCAGTCGAAACAGGCGCCCACCACGCACGAGTTCGCGCCCGAGCGGGTCAGGGCCGCGGTCAGCGCGGTGCTGACATCGGTGCCCGTGTTCCCCACGCCACCCGAGCCGCGCCACACCCACACGCCGATGCCATGCTGGTCGGCGCCGCTGCCGCCCACCGACACCGCCGACGATCCCGACGACGCCGCGGTCGCCTGCCAGGCCTGCGCCCCGCAGGAGGCGTTGTGGGCACCCAGCTGTGCGCCCAGGACCGCCGCGAACGTGAGCCCGGTGGCGGTGGGCGCTGGCAGTGACGCGCTGTTCTCGTCGCCGCCGATGACGGTGATCAGGTCCCCGGCCTGCCAGGAGATCGTGGCAGTGGACTTAGAGCCCGAGGTGTTCCACGACGTCTCGGCGTACTGGATGAGCGACGGGGCGGTCACGTCTCACTACTGCACGCCGTACAGCAATTTAACGAACGTCGTGTAGTCGTAGGTGCCGGTCAGGTGGACCGATGTGCCGCCGCCGAAGATCGTTGCCAGGTCGTTCGCGTCGCCGATCGCCGAGCGGAGCGTGTTGACGTCGGCCTGCACGAACCCGAGGGCGATCAGGTCCGCGTCGGTGATCGCGCCCAGCTCGGTGGCGAACACGGCGATCATGTGCAGTGTCTCCCGCAGCTGCACCGCAAGCGAGCCGGATCTGTAGTTCCAGTCGTTCATCGTCTGCGGGTTGCCTGCTGACATGAGTTCTCCTCAGGCCGCGATCGGTGTCAGGGCGAACGTCAGGGTCGTCAGGTTGAGTGTGTCACCGGAATTGATGCTCTTGGCGGTCGTCAGCTGCGCGGACCAGTAGAACGTGCCAGCAGCCGACGCGGAGAACGCCGCGATATGGGTGATCGTCTCCGTCGCCGCGCCCGTCCACGACGGCGTCGTCGACTCGGCCATCGACCCGGCCGACGCCGCGGCCATCGTCACCGCCACCCGGGTGGACGTGGCGGCCACATTCGCCGTCCCCGACGCCCCCGGGTCACCGGTGTGCAGTTCCAGGTAGATCGCCGCCGGGGCGGTGAACGTCGTGCCCACCCCGCCGCCGCGCATCGAGTTCAGCCAGGCGTTCGCCAGGTTGACCGCGGACAGCCCTACCGCCATGTGTCACTCCGTGGGTGCGTCATCGTCAGCCGCGGCGGCCGCCGCGGCCCGCTTCGCCAGCGTCTCCGGCCCCGGGACCACCCCGGCATCAGCGGTCACCGACAGCACGCCGATCACGTTGCCCGGCTGCCCCGCTGGTTCAGGTGCGGTCATAAGGGTTTTTCCTTTCAGATGTCCCCGCTGGCGTGATGCCAGCGGACAGTGACCTGTGGCACGTACTCCGCGCGGGCACCCCCGGCCACCCACCGGCCGATCAGGTCCCAGTCCGCGTCGCCGCCCCACCGCCAGTTCGCCACCCGCAGCAGCGCCGCCCGGTGGACGGTCATGTTCCCGTCGATCTGCCCGTAGGCGACCTGGCCGCTGCCGACCACATCCCACGGCACGCCGTCCAGGTGCCGCTGCATCCGCGTGAACGAGAAATCCGCGCCCGGGACGGCCGCCAGCGCATCCGCGTGCAGCTTCAGGTGATGTTCAGTGAACTCACAATCCGAGTCCAGGTAGCCGATGAGCTCACCCGCCGCCAGGTACGTGGCCACCAGGTACGCCGACACGCCCCGCGAACCGCGTGCCCCGCGCGCCCCCGGCGAGCCCGGCGGCTGGCCCGCACCGTCACCACCGAGGAACCCGTGCCAGTTCCGGCCCAGCTCGGCGAGCACCCGCCGGCCGTGGCCCGTATAGCCCAGGGCGGCCATGTTCTCCCGCAGTTCCGGGTCCGGGCCGTCCGCGACCACCACATGCTGCCAGTCGCCGTAAGACTGCGCCTCCAGCGACGCGATCGCACGCTTCAGGTCCGGCCAGTTCCGGTGTGTCGCCGTGATCACCGTGATCACTTGTGCACCATCGTCTCCACCACACGGCCGCGCCGCGTCCCGGTCCCGGTGATCACATAGCCCGCCCGCAGGTAGACGTGCCGGGCAGCCGCGTTGTCCCGCCACACCTCCAGCCACACCGGGCCGCCCAGGCAGTGACCCGCCGCTGTCACCATCGCCACCACCAGCGTCCCCGCACCCTGGCCCCGCTGCGCCGCCGCCACCCCGCACGACATCCGCAAGCCGGCCAGCGTGGGCCACAGCAGCGCATAAGCATCCGCGCGGCCACCGCGTCGCAGCAGCCACGCGTGCACCCGGCCCGCGGTGACCTGCTCTGCGAAGAACACCTCCTGCTGTGCCCCGCTGACCTCCGCCACCGACCCCGTCATGAACCCGCGGCACTCATTACGCAGCACCCGCAGCTCCTGCGCCTCCCCCAGCGTTGCGACCGGCTCGAACGCGATCACTTCGCCTCGCAGAACGCGATCACCGCGTCCGCCACCGCGCGCCGGTCCGCAGCGCTCAGCGCCCAGTGCACCGGGATCGCGCACATCCGGGCATAGAACTCATCCACCCCCGGCAGCGGGCACCGGGACCCGCGGAAACACGTGTGCCCATCCAGCCGGGCATGCACCCGTGACACCTGCACCCCCGCCGCCTTCATGTGCGCGGCGAACGCCGCCCGCGTTCCGGCGTCACGCAGCAGCAGCGTGTACAGCCACCACGATCCCACCGCCCCCGGGTACACCACCGGCGGCGCCAGCCACGGGGCCAGCACCCGGCCGTAGAACGCGGCGTTCGCCCGGTGCGCCACCAGCACCCCCGGCAGGTGCGGCAGCTGCACCAGGCCGATCGTGGCCGCCACATCGTTCATGTGCCACTTCATGCCAGGCTCGGCGATGCCTGCCTCCACCCGGCCGTCCACCTGCCCAGCCTCACGGTCGATCCCATACCAGCGCAGCAGCTTCCCCTGCCGCCACGCCCCGCCATCCCTGGTGGCCAGGATCCCGCCGTCCACGGTGGTGATGTGCTTGATGGCCTGCAAGCTGAAGCATGTGAAGTCGGCCAGCGGGCCACCGGTCATCTGCCCGTCCCACGCCGAGCCGAGCGCGTGCGCCGCGTCCACGATCACCGGCAGCCCACGGCGGGCACCCACATCCATCAGCGCACCCATGTCACACGGCTGCCCGCCCCAGTGGACCGCGAGGATGGCCCGCGTATCCGCCGCGATCTTCCGCCCCGCGTCCACCGGGTCGATGTTCCCCGTCGCCGGGTCAATATCGGCCCAGATGACCCGGGCGCCCTCCGCCAGGATGGGCAGCGCCGTCGCCGCGCACGTCATCGGTGTCGTCACCACACTGCCGCCCCGCACACCCGCCAGCCGCAGCGCCAGCTGGACCGCCGACGTCCCCGAGTTCACCGCCAGGACATTCCGGTTCCCCAGGTAGGCACCCAGCGCGCCCTCGAGTTGCGCCACCTTCGGCCCCTGCCCCACATACCCGCTGTACAGGGTTTCCTCCAGCGCGGGCATCAGCTCCGCGCGCGGCGGCATGTGCACCGCGAACAGCGGGATCACCCGGGCTCGTACCCCTTGGCCATGCGGAGCATCTCCATCCGGATCACCAGCATCCTTCTCACCGGATCAGGGTCATCCATAGCGCGCTTGAATGCCTGCCAGGAACGGTCCAGGTCAGCAGCGCGGCATGGGGCATAGATACTGCACCTGGCGTGATCACGGTGCCGCATCCAGCGCGGGGGCACTATTCACCGAGTTCAGCCGTGATGCGGTCGATCTGCTGCTGCACCCATGCCCGGTGCTCATCATCCGGGTCATCGCTGTCATTGAACATGCCCACGACATGGTCCATGATCTCGCCGGCGGAAAGATTAACCGCGTGGTGATGCCTGAGCGCGTTGACCAGCGTGCCACCAAGGTTGTAGCGCTTCGTCCGCTTAACCAGCAGCGCCATGTACAGCAGGCGCCGGGTCTCATCGAAGTCGGTCTTGTCGTCATCGCTGATCGTCTTAGCCATCTGAACCGTCCCGTATCAGGTAGATGAGCTTTCTATGCAGATTGTAATGAGGAGACCCCGGCCTTCGGCCCGAACCGGGTGAGCAGGTCCACCTTGCTCATCGCAGCCGCCTCGTCCGCGTCCGCGCCCTGCGCGACCGCGTACGCCACCCAGTCAGCCTTCGGCGCGTTCACCACCGGCCGGCCCGCCGCATCCACCTCCCCCGGGGCTTCCGCCTCAGCTGGCGGCGCGGCCGCCACCGCGAACCGGAACGGCACCCCCTCCGGCAGCGGCACATCCAGGCCGAACTGCTCACCCGGCCGGAATGTCACCACCCCATCCGCGCCATGCACCGGCTGCGTGACCTCCCGCACCACCTCATAGTTCATGCCAGTCTCAGCTCTCATCACGCTGCACCAAGGCCGAAGGCCTGGCTGACTACTTTCCCAGCCCGGCGGGAGTCAATTCCATGGAACACGTCCGGGGACGGCCACCCGGGAAGCAGGTCATGCACCTTCGGGTACCCGAGGCCGATCCAGGCCTCCGCGTCCCAGCGGCTCTGTACACCGCAGGCGGGCAGAGCCGCCAGGTAAGACGCACGAGCCCACCAGAAGTTACCGCCGAAAAAGGGTGTGGTCACCTGATCCGGGTAGACCTCCGGTGTCAGCCAGTGGCATCCCGTGGCGTCGTACTTCTTCAGCAGTTCCACACATTCGCGCCAGCGGCCCACCACATGAGATGTCATCGAGCGACGCCACATCTCATTTATTTCCGACCGCCCATACGATCCCTTGCCATGGGCATAGAGAACCGCCGCTGACCTGTGCTCCCGGGTCCACACAGCCAGTTTCCGCAGGGTGACCTGCTCCCAGCCGGCGTCCGCCTCCACGGCACACTCCCACGGGATACCCGGTTCTGCATCCAGCCAGCTGCGGGCGCGTGACCGGTTCTCCACGCTGCCCACCAGGCCCACCGCGACCCGGCCACAGAAACCAGCAGCGTCAAGCGCCGCGAAATGCTGCGCCACTGGTATCTCCCACTGCCCATCCGCCCAGAGATGGTAGAAGTGGCAAATTTCAGTCACAGGCAGGCCGCCTCATAGGCGGCTTCCCAGCGCACCCAGTGCTCCTGGATCGTCCACTGCGCCGCCAGCGCCCGCGCCTTCGCGCCCATCTCCTCACGCGCCGCCCCATCATTGACCAGCTCCGTCAGCCGCGCACGCCACTCGTCATGGCTGCGCACCAGGTAGCCGGTCACGCCGTCGATGACAAGATCCCGGTACGGCGGCAGGTCCTGCGCGACCACCGGGATACCCAGCGCCGCCATGTCCAGCGCCCGCAGATGCGACTTGGAGTAATTGAAAACATGATCGGCTAGCGGCGCGATGGCCACATCGAAATCAACCGCCGCATAGTAACGGAACACGTCCTTGTGCCAGGGCGTGAACCGGCATTCACGTCCCACCAGGGGGGAGAAGTCCATCCCGATCCAGTGCATGTCCACCTCAGGATGCGCGGCCAGCACATCAGCCAGCGGCTCCGCCGCCACCGCGATATCCATCAGGTGCGATGAGCCGCCACCCCACCCGACAGTCACCCGGTCCCGCCGCGCCCGGCCCATCTCCAGCACCCGCTCATGAATGCAGTTCTCCAGGACGGTCACCCGCGGATTCGCCTCCGCGACCACCTCCGCCAGGAACGGAGTCGAAGTCGTCACCAGGTCAGCCGTCGCTATCAGATACCCCACGGCATGCCGCTGCGCACCCGTCAGCTGGAGAATGTTCTGCGACGGGTGAGCGCGCAGCACGTCATCGTCGATCTCGTACACGCGGGCAACCTTGCCGTCCACCGCCTCCCACAGCCGCGCCATATGCGGCGACGCCGGCCGCTGCGCCACATACACATCCGTGGCCGTCTCCATCAGATCCGCTGGCGATGGCAGCGGCGCGCCCTTCTCGGACGGCGGCGGGATCTGCACCAGATGCCGCGACCGTTTCGCAAGCTGCCGGAACGGCTGGTACATCCGGTGGTAGGCGGACGCGTCAGCGTTACCTGGCTGCGCCACCAGCATCAGTGTCCGGCCCGGGGTCCTGGTTGCTGCCTCGGTCAAGATTTCCAGCCTTACTGCCGGGCGGGTTTACCCGCCTGAACTGGGCCATTCCTGGAGGGCTGTCCCACGCGGGGATGGCCCTCCAGGAAATGATGAATGCGTGCAGGTCAGCCGTTGGTCAGGTACCGGAAAGCCCGGGCCGTGGAGACACCCGAGCCAAACCGCCAGAAGTAGTACCATCCTGCCTGGCCACTCGGCATCGTCGCGTTGCCGGACGACTTCACCATCGGCTCGTAAATCATGCTGGCACCCACGCGGTCGACGATGATGAAGTTGTTCCAGGCACCGTAGACGAGGATGGCGTTCCCGGTCCCGGTCCCGGTCCCGGCACCGGTCGAGGGGATCGAGGACGATTCGGCGATCGGCTTGCCGAGCAGCTGCTCGGGGGTGTCATCACCAAAATTCGCCCAGAAACTGGAGCCGCCGTACACGTCCAGCGACCGGGCCTTGTTGATCGTCGAGATGTCAGCAAGCCACCCGATGGAGGGGGACTTGCGGAACCGGGCACCGAGCGCGGACTGCGTATCGTAGATGTCCTGCGCCGGCTGGGAACCGGTGCCGGAGAACGCCTGGCCACCGGATGCAGCCGCCACCCGCTGCCCAGTGCCGGCGATCGCGGGCAGGATACCGAGGGCCGAGCCCGCATTGCCTGAGCCGCCGGTGCCCACCGCGAACTGGGATTCCTCCAGGATGTCCCGCTCATCCGCGAACAGGCCCGGCAGCTGCTCGGCGAAGTTCGTGTCACCGGCCGCATTCGGGCCGCCGATCGACTCGTAGGAGCCGAACACCCACGCCGCGGCCTTCTTCACGTAGATCTGTATCTGGCCCACCCCGTTGGTGAACCCATCACCGGATGCCACGCCCTCATCGATCATCACGGCCGTGACGCCAGCGCTGTTGACGCCCTGCCACGCGTTGGACGTGGTCTGCACCACACGGGAAATGCGCCGGTACGGGTTCGCCGCGCCGTCGTTGGTCAAAACGATCGTCGGGTCCAGGATGTAAGGCAGCAGGTAGCCGCCCTGGCCGCCGGACGCGATACCCAGCGACCGCTCGGCGACCCGGCGCCCTTCGCCCATCGGGTCATTCAGGTAGGCGCGGAACGCATCCACGTAGTCATCCGACCCGGTCAGCAGCATGTGCCGGGCGATCTCCGGCCGCGCCCCCAGGTCGGGACCGTGGTAACCGGCGCCCTGCATGCGCGCCAGCACCGTTTCGGCACGGTCACCGATGAGCAGCCCGCGCTTGGCGTGCTGCTCGACGACCGCTTCCGCCCGCGAGAGCAGGTCCTTTGACGCGACGAATCCACCCCGGACCGCGTCGAGGTCCTCGAACGGGTCGTGGCGGGCCATGAACTCCGGGCCGCTGCGGCCCATGTCCGTCCCGGCTTCCCGGGAAGCCGGGTCTTCCGCCTGCCGGGTGATGCCGCGGACCCGCTCCATCCGCTCGATCAGCGGCTTGGTGCGGGCATCCAGTTCCTGCCACCGTTCCACGAGGGTGTCACGGGCATCGCCGTCCCCCTCCTCGGTGACGGACTCGTCGTTCTCCATCCGCTTGAGCTCAGCGGCGATCCGTGCCTGCTCGTCGAGCAGGTCCTGCAAGGTAGCCATCCCCAGGCCCTTCCTGGCCTCAGAAGGTGAGGCCGATCCGCTCACGCTGCTCGGCCGCCCGCAGGCGGTACAGCGCGTGCTGGTGATACCGGGCCGAGTGCTCATCGCCCGCGGTGCGGGTGAGCGGGTCGCCGGCGGCGGGTCCCTCACCAGAGGGAGTGCCAGGATCGCCGTAAAACTCGTCGTCATCGCCCAGGACGGCGTCACCTGGGATGGACATTCTCACGCCGAGAATCTCGGCGCCGGAGTAAGCGGGCCACAGCACCGGCCCGTACTCGCGCAGGCCGAGCTCGGTGCGCCGCACCACCGGCAGCGAACCGCCCTTCGGCCGGTACCGCTCACCGGGGGCCAGCGGCGGTGAGGAGCGCACGATCCGGCCCGTGAACGACTGGGACGTGATCGCCCCGGAACGGATCGACTCCAGGATCTCCTCCGCCACCGGCGTCTCGTTGTACCGCGTCCGGGTGAGCAGCCCCCGCGACTCGGCCCGGATCATCACCGGGACACCGATCGGCACGCTGTACTTGTCGGACGCGGACCCGTCGATACGCCGGCCATGGTTGTACAGCACCTTCACGTTCGACAGGCCACCCCGCTGGCGCTCGATGTGGTCGATCGCACGGCTGAACGCCGACCGGTCGATCACCTCGCTGTAATGGCCCTCAGCGTCGTGGATCTCGGCGGGCTGCTCGAAGACGGTCGCGTACGCCTCCACCACCCGGCCCGACGACTCGCCGTCGGCGGACCGCATGATGTGCATGTCCTCCAGCGGGTACAGCCGCATGTACTCCACCTGTGACCGGTGCGCGCCACCACCGCCGTGCGCCTTGCGCGCCACGGCGGCGAGCTTCCTGAACGGCGCCCGGCCGTACTTCTTCCGGCCGATCCACGCGGCCAGCGCGTCCGGGTCGTGCGCGCCCTTGGCGGCCAGCGACGCCGACAGGGCCTTGAACCTGGCACCGGTCCCCACCGGGCCGGCGAACTTCGTGGCCGCCCGCAGCGTCTGATGCTGCCCCGGCGCGCCGCCCTCCCAGCCGGGCATCCCCGCCAGCGCCTTCTCAGCCGCCTCCATGTGCGGCACCCCCATGCCGGTCATGTCCGGCAGGTCGGACAGGTCCCCATCCCACGAGCTGTCCAGGCCGTCACCGTCGTAGTCGCCATCCGGTTCCGGGGTCGCACCAGCCACTGTGGCCCTCCCTGCATGCTTGTGTTCCATCGCTGCGTGCGCCGCCGGGTAGATTCCCAGCACCGCGTGATGCCGCTCGTTGCAGAACCCCTTAGCCCGCTCCGGGGCCATGTGCGCGTCCTCCACCGCCAGCCGCACGCACCGGCCGAAGTCACCGGGCTCACCCCAGCGGATCCGCGCCGCGCCCTCACCGTGCTCCCACCAGTGCGCCAGCTGATGCGGGAAATGGCCGGGGATACCGCTGTCACCCGCCATCTGTGTTCTCCCTCCGCACCGACGCCGGGCGCGCGCCCGGCCGCGTCCCATTCCCGCCATCACCCGGGCTGACCGCCCCCACCGGCAGCCGCGGCACCGACCCCACCGGCAGCGGGTGCACACCCGGCCCCGACCCCGGCGGCTGCGGCAGCAGGTGCTGCGTCCCCGCCGCAGGCATCGCCGCCAGCGGGTCCGCCACCAGCTGCGACACGTCGTTCGCTGTCACCGCCTTCACCGCGCTGTCCCGCGTGTACCCGGCGTTCCGCAGTGTCAGCAGCGCCTGCGCCCGGATCAGCGACTCCTGCGCCCGCTCCTGCTCACCCTCCTGCAGGGCCGCGATATCCGCCGTGTCATACCACAGCCGGATCCCCGACGGCGGCAGGCCCGGCACCAGCTTCCGCAGCGCCCCGCATACGCTGCGCCACTCCGGGCGCATCGTCAGGTCCGCGAACCGGCGCACCACCTCCTGATACGAGCGGCCCGCACCCTTCAGCGACTCCAGCCCCACCAGGATCCCCGGCACCCCCGCCGCCGACAGGATCCGCTCCGCACCCGCCGTCTGCACCACGTCGAAATTCATCTGCGACAGGCTGTTGCCGATCACCGTGGCGTCGGCGCCCTGGTCGAGGACCAGCGTTTTGAATGCGTTCGCCGTGCCGCCGTACCGGGCGGCCACCCGCTCCCGGATCGCGTCCACCGTCCCCGGGTGCAGCCGCTGGGAATACTTGATCAGCAGATTCGGCGACGCCGCGTTGCTCAGGTACTGCTGCTTGTAGGTGGTCATCCCGGAGTCGGCGTCCACCTCACGCATCACCGGCGTCAACCACGACATGCCCCTGAAATTCGCCTCCGGGTCCGGCATCGGCGCCCAGTGCGCCACCTCCTCCACCGGCGCCGTCATCGGCGGCCCGAACTGCGACTGCGCGGCCCGCGGCGGCTCGAAATGAAACCCCACCTTCTGCCGGTACCAGCCGCCACCGGGCACATCCACGATCTCGCTGATGATCGTCACCCAGTCCGGCCGCCACCGCACCAGGCGCCCCTCACCCGGCGGCGCCCACACATACCCGTTCCCCGCCAGGCCCGCGTCCTGCTCCATCCGCGACAGCAGGTCACCCTCATCCGCGTCCGGCCACGGATGCTGCAGAAGGTTCAGCCGCTGGTCGGTGAACATCTTCTTGTCAGCGACCGACTGCAATGTGAACCGCGCCTCGGAGAACAGCGCGATCCGGGCAGCCATCGCGCTGAACACCACCGTGTTCGACCCGTTCGCATGATTCGCGTGGCTGGCGATCTGCGGGAGAATCTTCTCCGCGTTAGGGGACTGGTACGTCTCCAGCAGCACCGCCGCGCCGGACGCCTGGCCCTCCCAGAACGTGCCCCCGTAACGGGACAGCATCCGGTCAATCAGGCGGGTCACGGCTCCCGCACCACCGTCCGGTCTGTGACCGTGACGCGGCCATCGGCATGGCTTGTGAGAGCGGGCTCAACCAGCAGTCCCTCATACGAGGCCGGGGCAAAGTCATCTTCAAATGTGCAGATGGTGACATGCGGATGGTCCGGCCACGCGCCATCCACGGAGATCAGCCGCAAGCCGTGCACCGACGGCCATGACCCCTTCCCCGCAAGGAGCCCGTCAGCCACCGGAACCCTGTAGAAGGTCACGGCGCCGCCCGGAACCGGGCCAGCACCGCCTCATGCGAGACCACGCCATCCACCTGCGGCATCCTCTGGCCGTCATCCCGGTACAGTGCCAGCCACACCCCGAGCACACTGTCCGCGATCACTGCCAGGCCCACCGCCCACCGGGCGATCAGCGCCGCACCGAGAATCACACCCGCCAGCGAGCACACCAGCAGCGCCACCTGACGGCCCACCGGCGTCATGCGCCGCACCCACGCCAGCACCGACTCCGCGCCACCAGCCACAGCCGCCAGCACAAAGCCGCGCCGCGCATGCACACCAGCGGCCACGCAACCTCCCCTAGAGTGACTGAATGACGTCATTCACCGAGCCGGATTGGCTGCCGGAGCCAATGCCCGTGCTGTGGCAGAAGTGGGTTAACTTCGCCGTCCACTGCGGTATGGCGCGCGATGAAGCTGAAAAGCTAGCCACGGATCGCCCTGACTGGATTCTGGGTTGGGTGGAGGCTGGCCTCCGTCGCATACGTCTGTACCGCTAGATCTCGTACACGCCCGGGGTGGACATCTCCTCCCAGCGCACAAACCCCCACACTCCACCGGTCGCAGCCACCAGCGGCGACTGATCCACCTCCACCCGCGGCTCCCACGCCTTCGCGCCGGCCAGGGACCGCTGCTGCCCCGCCCGCACTGCCGCCGTCAGCGGCGGCTGATCCAGATGCTCCAGGCCCCCGTCATTCACCAGGTCCAGGAACTCGGCGTGCGCCACCACCACATCCTCAACCGACATCTCCGTGACCACGATCCCCGCCTCAGCCAGCGGCTTCACCAGCGTCGCCGACTGCGACTTCGCGTTCACCACCACCACCACCGGGCCATGCTCCATGTACAGCTCACCCAGCCGCTTCACCACACCAGCCGGGTGCGCGTACCACACCAGGTCCACCACAACCAGCCCCGAGGCGCCACGGCCAGCCGCCACAACCGAAGAATGCTGGCGGTCCTCACTGATCGCCGCACCGAACGCCACCTCACCGCTCACAGCCGCGCCTGCGGGTTAGCCGCCGCACCCCATGCATCCTGCCCGATCACCTGCCAGCCAGGCTTCGCCACCTCCGGCCACTGGCACCCGTACGCCCGCCGGAACTCCGCGAAATCCATCAGGTCCAGATCCGCCCTCACCGTCTCCTCGGTGACCGTCAGCCCCAGCGCCGGCATCCGCCGCCGCCACGTCACCGGATCCGCCGGATCCTCATCATCAGCGAACGAATAGCCCACATAGCAGCCCGTATCCGTCAGGCCCATCTCCGCGCGGGCACGGCCGTCCTCCACCTTCCCGCGGAAGTAGGTGCTCTTGCCCGTCCCCGCCGCCGACACGATCCACAGCTGCGCGTCCCGGGTCATCATCGCCGGCCGCATCGCCTGCTCGATGTGGTCGTCCTCCTGCGCCCACGCCTCGTCGATCACGCCCAGGTCCAGTGAATCGCCGTGGCCGGACGTCTCCGTGCCGGACACCAGGCCCAGCATCGACCCGTTCCGGAAGACCAGCGCCTCGCTGCCCGACCCGCGCCGCACATCGATCAGCGGCGCCAGCTTGCTCCGCGCGATCCGCGGCCACCACGAATCCAGCAGCCGGTGCCGCGCATCCAGCCGTGTCTGCGCCGTGTAGGCGATCTGCGTCCCCGCCCGCCGCAGGCCGCGGGCCACCATCATCGACAGCAGGTCCACCGTCTTGCCCTGCTGCCGCATCACCTCGACGACAACCTGCCGGTAGGCGAACCGGCCCTCCGGCGACTGCTCGGTCGCCAGCACGTTCAGGTCATGCTGCCACGGCATCAGGCCCGGGCCGAGCGGCGTCCCGAACCCGAGCAGCACTGCAGTCCTGCCGATCCCGCCGGCCAGGTTCTTGCGGCCCGGGGTGGCAGGCGTCGCCCATCTAGGTGCCGGCGAACTCCGCGAACAGGGCGTCGAGCTCATGATCACGGCCCTCCGGGCCATCCCCGCGGCCCATCAGCGCCTGCAGGGTCATCCGCAGCTCACGGGCCAGCAGCGCATTCCCAGGATCAGCCCGGTATGCCTCCACGAGGCTCGCGGCCAGCCAGCGCATCTTCCCAGTGTCATCCACCGGGATCTCCCGGCCCTCCACTGCGGGCAGGCCGGTACGGACCGCGGCGCAGCGCTTGCACAGCGAATGGTCACCTGCGGCGTGCAGGCGATGCCGGCGCACCCGGAGTGAGCCACTGTCCGCCATTCACTCATCCTTGACTACTTTGCGTGGCCGGTAACGTTACGCGATGACCCGGCGTATACATGCGATGGCTGCGGCAGTCGTGAGCCGGAGGTCACGGTCGAAGCGATCCAGGCCGAGCCACGAATTCGAACAGCCGAGCGATGGTCGATGGTCGTGAGCGGGTGGTCACGCGCCCATGCCCGGCGTGGCCCTCCGCGCCATGGTCACCGTGCGTGACAGGCGCGCGGTTGCCGAGGGGCGCCATCCATCCCGGAGGGCCGCCATCCATCCCGCTCACCAGCGGCGCGCGCTCGCCCACCGCTGCATCCCGGCACGGCGCCGGTTGCCGCGGATCGCGCCGTCAGCCCGGTTGTGGCGCCGGCATGACAGGCCGGGCAGGTATCCCGAACGGTCCGCCGTGTGCGGCAGGTCCAGATACCGGCGGGCGGCCGCGATCGGCCAGAAGAGCAGTGGCTCGCCGCCGTGGGCGCACAGGTCCCCGGGCCGGTAGGCGGCCAGGCGGCGTTCCCGTTCGGCCTGGTGCGCGTACGAATAGCCGCGCTGGGTGGTGGTGCCCTGCCAGCGGACCCGCGCGGCCATCACTCCCCGCCCATCACCGCTCCTGAGACGCGAACGGCCCGCTGTTGCGGGCCATCTCTTGCGAGGCAATCACAGTGTGTGTTTCAGCAGGTCACTTTGTCAACTGACGTGACCGGTGAGATGTAACGCGCACAAGCAAGATGCGCCAGTTGCGGTGGAGCCAGCCGCGAATGCTGTGATACCGCTGCCAGTCCTCGCAGTCGTAACAGATCTGCTCACGGCAGGCAGGGCATGGCGCGAGCATCCGGCCGCAGGCGCACCGGGCAAATGGGCCGGCACCCGTCATCGTCCTGCCTTCGCCGCGTGCGCGGATGCCAGGTCCGCGATGTCACCCAGGCGCAGCAGCCTGCGCCCGGACGTGTCCACCCCACGGTAAGCCAGCCGCCCGTCAGCCACCCACCGGCTGATGGCAACCGGCGTCACCCGCACACCGAGCAGGCCGAGCACATGAACCGCCGCAGCCGCATGGACCAGGACGTGGACGGACTCGCTGAGCATCCACTCGCGGCGGCTGGCGACATCACCGGACCATGGCGGGTCGTGGCGGGCGCAGGTGACTGTGACCGCGGCGGCGCGCACGTACAGTGGCCGGCCGCAGGTGCCGCACGGCCCTGCGTACAGGCCTTCGGGTGGCAGGTCGATGGCACGCTGCGCGCGGGCGGCGGCGCGGGTGATGCTGGCGGCGATGTGGGCGGCTTCGGGATGCTGGCGGATCCGGCTAGTGCGCGCCAGCAGCCAGCGCGCCATCGCCGCGACCGTGTCATCGGGCCAGGGGTCAGGCATATGGTTCGATGCAATAGCCGGGATAACATCGCCAGTTGCAGCGGTGCACCTTCACTCGTGGCGGGCTATTGCTGCGTTGGCCCACATCACTGCATCCTCCAGATGTGTCACTGCCAGGCTCTTCTCCCGGGATTCCGGGCACTGGCTGTTGATCAGTGTGGCCAGTTCGTGCGCCGCATCGCGGATCTGCTGGTACCTCTCCACTTGACCGTCTTTCGGCGCGTGATAGGTGAAGCGGTTCGCCAGATCGGCTGCCTCCATCGTTCTCACCCTTTCCTTCCGGATAACTGATCATCTTTTCAGGCTCTCATTCTCCAGCCAGCACGCGCACCCAGCCGGACAGCTCGGCGCGCAGGGCGTGTGCGGCGTTGCTGGCGCGCTCATCGAACGGCAGCACACTCCCGGCGCCGCGCCTTCCCGGGCCGGTGAACCGTGCCTGCCGCGCGGTGGCCGCCTCCAGGTCCGGGCCGAGGCTCGCTGCGGTTATGAGGGCGAGCTGGAGCCCGCGGGTGCACGTCTTGCAGATCACCGCGCCCGGTGACGGCTGCCCGCACGCGCACAGCGGTGTGGCCATACGGTCATCCGCCTTGGGGGATGGTGGCGGCCACGGCGGCGATGATCATCGCCCACAGGACGGCGACTGCCAGCGCTGCCAGCCAGAGGGCGGCCAGCCGGATCCTGCGCTCACGGGCGCTGGTCATGACGCGGGCCGCTCAGTGGTCACGGGGTTTCCTCCAGGGGGGTCGCGCAGCAGTCCGGCGAATGACTTCCAGATCTTGTGACCGCCGGCATCACAGCAGACCTCGCCATCGTCTCCATCGGGATACTCGGCACCCACACGCTCGGCGAGCTGGGCGATGCGCTCCCGCTCGGCGGCCACCAGGGACGGCGCGGCGGCGGCGAGGACACAGGCGACGTCGTCCGCGACTTCGGCGTCAGTGAGGCCGGGATGCTTGATGGAAAGCGCCGCTATGGCATCGCCGGTGGCCGCAGCCGCGGTCATGACGCGGCCGGTGCGGGCTCGGGCTGGCTGCCAGCGCCGCCGGTGAGGCCGTCAAGGCCGGCGGCGAGCGCGTCGACCACGTGGCCGATCGTGCCGATCGCAGCCGGGGGCAGGCCCCCGTACCGTTCGGCGAGCGGGGTGAGCGGGTTGTTCTGGATGACGGCGATCTCGTCGGCGACGTGGGCGGCCATGGCGGTGATGGTGAGGTGGTGGGTGAGGACGTCGTGGAGGGCCTGGTCGACGGTGTGGCCGGCGGCGTGGGCGTCCTGCTCGATGCGGGCGACGAGGGTGGCGATCATGGGTTCCTCCTGGTTGTGGTGGCCGTGGCTGGCCAGGTCGTGGGTGACGCGGTGGAAGATCGGGTCGGTCATGGGTTCCCCTTAGAAGCCGATGGCCCAGGCCATCCGCTCAGGTGTGTGCGGATCGGGCAGCCATGGCGGATTGGGTTCGTCCGGGTGGCAGGTGCGCAGGTGTGCGCTGAGTGCGGGCGGCCCACCCTGGAGCCAGACGCTGCAGAGGCCGCAGGTCCACGTCCACCATTCGTAGTCGCCCGCGTTCACTGCGCGCCCCCGGGAGCCTTCGTGCTGCCCGCGCAGCCGCGGACCCACCGGTCACCCATCCGCCGCCACCGGCATCCCCCAGCTGCCCGGATTTCCGCCTCGGTCCAGCGTTTCCCGTTCACCATCAGCCCCGGGTAGGCGGCCGCGCCGTCATCGCCGAGAGCGACCAGGCCCTTGCAGTGCTGGCACTGGGCGCCGGTTAGGAGCTTGCGGGCGAGCGCGTCACACGCCTCGTCCGGGCTGGCCCGGTCACCGGCGCTGATCCGCGCACCCTGGTACTGGGCGTGGGCGTACCAGCCGGCCTGCTCCATGGGAACATCGTCGTGGAGGTAGCCGACCTGGAACTCTTTCGCGCCGGTGCGGCCCACCAGGTCGGCGCAGGCGATGACGGCATCTGACTCGATCATGGCTGGGCCTTCCCTCCACCCGTGCGCGGTGGTTTGCGTGGCGCACGGGCAGGCGTGGCGCGTTCTGGTGCTGGTTCCGGCGTGGCCCCGGGTGGCAGCAGGTGCCATGTGTGCGGGCAGGGCTGCACTTCGCCACCATCGGCGGCCGTCGCCGGGTGCCTGGCGGGGTCAGGTGACTGGCAGCGGGGGCAGCGGTCCGGCACTGGCTCCGGCTCCGGCCTGGGTGCGAGAACGGTGTGCAGGTGGCCGCCTGCGTCCACGATGGCCGTGGTCAGTGGCCCGTCCGCGGGGGTGGCCGCGGCGCGTGCCTGCCGGACCCGGTTGCGCTCATCGGCGCGGATCGCGGCCTCGTCCAGCCGGGAGCTCTCCAGTTCCCTGATCTGCTCCCGCAACTGCTCGTTCGCCTCCGCTAGTTCGCCGATGCGCAGCTGGCGGTCCTCGGTGATCCTTGTGAGCCGTTCACGGTCGGCTTCAAGGAGTGCCATCTTGCCGCGCAGGTGCATGCCTTCGGCCTTCAGCCGGCCACGGTCGGCGAGTTCGTCCCGCTCCCTGCGGACCGCACTGAGGTCGTCAATGAGTTTGGCGCTGATGTCCTTCTCGATGGCAAGCCCGGCGCGGAGTGCGGACGCCAGCTCGGTGATGCGCGGCGCGATGTCGTCGCCGACCTGGCCCGCGGTGAAGTACCCGTCCCCGGTGAGCGCCTGGCGGGCGGCCTGCAGCCGGTCGTGGAGCTCGTTCCGCCCGGCCCAGGCTTCCTCGAAGGCGCGGCGCAGCCGGTCAGCCTCTGCGATCAGGTTGCCGATGACGCCATCCGCCGCGCCGCGTTCGGCTTCCAGCTGCTCGCGGAACCTGCCGATGGCGTCGTCGGCTGCGCGCGTGGTCCCGGCTGCCATGGTCCCGGCCAGGTCCTGCGCGGCTGCGGTGATGGCGGCCAGGAACGCCTCCGACGCGGCGGCGCGCCTGCGGCGGGACCGGCCGGCGGCCAGGCAGGTGGCGAGGAGGGTGGCGGCGTGGACGGTGAACTGCTCAATCGTGGTCATCGTGGGTCTCCTCGGGGGCTGGTGTTTGCTGCAGGTCCGCGTGAATCGCCCGCACTGCTGCCGCAGCAGCGGAGGCGGCACCACGGGTCGCGCAGACTCGTACCAGGTGCTCGTGAACGAGCTTGCGGATGCGTTCCCGCTCGGCGGCTATGGCCTGGGCCTCGATGTGCGGGGCGGCGTCCCTGACTGCAAGGTGGGCTGCGGTGCGTATCTGGGTGACGAGGGCGGTGCCGTGCGCGATCGCTGTCTGCCAGGGTTCCAGCCAGCTGAGAAGTGCGGATTCGGCCGCGTCGGCGGCTTGCTTGTGGTCAGTCATTGCGGGTCTCCTGCGGTGGGCTGATTGCGGCGGCGATCTGCTGGCGGGTCAGGTGCGGGGGCCGGTAGGCGTGGCCGTCCGGCGCCGCCCAGCTCTGGTGCTCCAGCGGCTCGCCCTTGTGCTGGAAGGTGGCGGGGTGCGGGGTGTGGATCCTGCCGCAGTCAAGGCATCCGAGGAGGGCGAGGGCGATGCGCTCCCGCTCGGCGGCCACGGCGGCCACCAGATGCGGGGTGACGGCGGCGATCACTGTACGGGCGTACCTCGCCGCCGCCGCAGAGCCAAGTCCGTGGCCGCCGAGCGAGGGCGGATTGCTCAGGGCGCTGGCTGCCGCGCCGATGGCGGCTTGCGGCAGGTCAGTGGTCATCGTGGGGGCCTCCCGCTGCGGGTTCACGGGGTCTCCTCCGGGACGGCAGGCTCGCCGGGCTGGGTGGGTTCCGTCGCTGCCATCGCTGCCTGCGCTTCGGCGAGCGCCTTCTCGGCCTGGGTGCGAACCCAGGATTTGCCGCAGACCCGGCATGGCCCCGGGTTCCAGATTGAGCCCTCTGGTGGCTGCACGCTGTGGGTGTGCTTGTGGCCGGCGTCGGTCATTCGTGCTCCCTGGTGATGGCCTGCCGCGCCTGGGCGGCGAGGCGGTGGACGGTGTCCCCGCGGGCTGGGGTGCCGCTGGGGGCGGGTCAGGTGTCATGGCCGGCACTCCCCACGCTTGTGCTCGCCGCATCCGCACCAATGGCACGGACAGCCGCAGAGGTATGTGTCGAGGTCACCCGAGAATCCCGGGCAGGTCTCGCAGGTTCCGAACTGGCCGCACTCGCGGGAGCGCGGGTAGTCGAGGGCGGTCATTCGTGCTCCCTGGTGATGGCCTGCCGCGCCTGGGCGGCGAGGCGGCTGGTGCGGGACTGTGCAGCCTGCCAGGCGGCACGTTCGAGCTTCGACGGCCGCAAATCGTCTGGGACCGAACGGTCCTGGCCTGTGGACAACTTTGCCCCCACCTCCGCAGCAGTGCCGGCCACAGAACTGGGTTTATGAGGGGTACTGAGGAGATCTGAGGAGAGGGGCGCTAGCGCAGTAGCGCCTTTAGGTGACTGCGCTAGCGCCTTTCGCTCGCCGGCTAGCGCCTTTCCATCCCCCAAAGGCGCTAGCGCAGTGACGCCTTCAAGCGGGTTATCCACAGGCAAAGGCGCTAGTGCGCTAGCGGCTTTCAGGATGTCCGGGACGATGTAATCGACGGCGTGGCCGCGCGCCGCGAACACCGGCCGGCCGTCCTTCCCGGTGCCGTGAGCCACCCGGAACTCGAAGCCGCGGGCCGCCAGCTTGCGCAGTGCGGCGCGCACACTGGACTCCTTCAGCCGGGCGCGGAAGCACAGCTCGGGCAGCGCGAGCCATGACTGGCGGGTGGTGTCGCTGGCGTCGTCGGCGATCATGAGCGCGACGACCAGCTCACCCGACGTCCAGTCCGCGGGCGCGAAGTCGCGGATCTCGCGGTACAGCTTGTAGCCCACGCTCACGTCGTCCCGTCTCCTCGGTAGGCGGATAGGTCAGGCACGACATGCATCAGTCATGCCTCCATGCAGGTTCATAACTGTCTTCCCTGCGCCGTGCGCCTGGCTCACCCCACAACGCTGGGGGGACAGGCTCGCCAGCCCGGCGCCCACCTGGATTCAGCCGGATCCTCCGGTCTTTCGTGTGGCCATAGGGGGCAACCGGGAGTCCCCTGCTATCGCGCCCGAATGGGGCTGCGGGGTCGCTGCTGGGAGTGGGGAAGGCTGGCCGTTCAGCATCCCCGGCCGCACTCCTGGCCACGCCGACGAGTGCGGCCACGAATGCCGGAATCGGCATGATGTATCCCCGTGTCGGGTGACTACTCCTGGTCCTGGGCATCTCCTTGAACTGACCGTGCTTCTTCACCACCCACCTGACATACTCGGTAGGCGCGAACAGAACCATTGGCCCAATAACAACATGCGCCCAGATGTCGGCCTGAGTGTGCTTTTCGTGAACGCCACTTGGCATCCACTGATCGCTTACGAAGCACTCGAACTCGATAAAGACATTCCCGGTTTGCCAGCTTTCGCAGTCATTCTTGACCTCAAGACTCGCACCAGACCGCAGGCCATCAGCCGCCCACCGTGCGAACAGTTCACCCTGGTCACCATCCTGAACGGTGAAGTCCCACCGCTTCTCGTAGCCAGTCATGCCTGATCCCCCCAGACTTCCCAGCCGCGCTTGCAGCGTGAGCACTGGCACGTTCCGGCTAGCTGGTTCGCCGCGTCGCACCGGGCGAACATCTCCAGGTAGGGACCCGGGCTGGCTCTGGCTACGAGGTCATAGAACTTCTGGGGCTTGGCCGAGTGCTGGCCGCGGCGGGCCTGGAACCAGTTCACGAGGCCCATGTCGCGGGTGCGCATCTCGCCGCGGATTCCGAATAGGACAAGCTCGGTGGAGACGCGGAAGTAGTTGCCCATACCCATCTGCGGCTTCACCCAGACCAGATATGTCTTGTAGGTGAAGCCCCATGCGGCCATGACCCCGAACGCTTCCGGCAGGTGCCCGGCTGTCGTCCACAGGTACAGATGCCCGGGCGTGGCTGCTTTCGGCTGCACCACATCCTTGACGAGGTTCAGTTGCTGCCCATCGGTGCCGGGGGGCAGCAGTTCATCGCCGCAGAGCTGGCCGATGGAGAGCGTGTCGTAGTGGCCGCCAGCGGAGGCACGGGTGGCGGTGTTGCCGTACCGCCAGGGCGGGTCAGCGATCAGGGTCGTGCACTTGGTGGTGCTCAGGACGGGCCGGTCTGTATCTGCGGTTTCCGGCGCGGATCCTGGTTGGGTGTAGCGGATGGCTTCGAGCAAGAACTTGCGTGTCACACGTCCAGCGGCAAGAAGTTCCTCAACGCGGATCTCATGCTCCGCGAGCAGTCGGAACCGGTGCCGGTCCTCCCCCGGGATCTTCAATTCACTCGCGGGTGATTTGAAATCCTCGCTGCGCCGATCGCCTCCACGCTCACCCGGCCCCAGCAGATGCCCAATGAGGATCTCGGTACGCCGGGTTTCGGCCATCACCACATCGCGGCCTTGAACGCTGCCACCCCGGCTTGTCCCTGCCGGTCTATCAAGATCACCGTTATCGTTTACAATGTCAACGTTACCGGTGATCTTGTCTTTCCGCTGTTTACGCCCAAACGCCTTGTCGAGTTCATCAGCTAGATCTGGGGCTATGCGGTAGAGCTGATCGGCCGATGAGCCGAGTCCTTTGAGCGGTGGCGTGGTCACGAAGTCGGCGAACCGCTCGTGCCGGACGTGCTCGCCACGGCTGGTGACGAACTCGTGCCACGCGCCCGCTTCCAGTAGCCGCTTCAGCGCTGTAGGTACAGTTCCCAGGGCCGTACCACCGTGCTTCAATGACGAACTCAGCGCTTCGACCAGGGTTGAGCGCTGCCGGAGCGTCATCGGTTCTGTCATGACAGACGGTCACCCAGCCGGCGCGCGAGATGCGCCCGTATCTTCTGGAGGTCATCTAGTGTGGCCGTCTTCCGTTTCGGGAAGCCGGCGGAGAGCAGTTCAGTGTTGGTGTCGCCCGGTTCGCGTCCTTCCTGGTAATCGAGACGGCTCGCCATGGCCTGGATTTCCGTCCGCAGCCGCTTCTCCAGCCGGTGCGGGGGTTCGGCAACTGGCTGGACGGTTACTTCGGCGGTCAGCTCTAGTGGCCGCTGGCGCTGTTCCTGGATGATGAGGGCGATCGCTGCGGCTTTGTCCACCGGCAGCCCGTACTGCTCACACTTGGCTTGCGCCTCGGCTAGCAGCTCAGGCGGCACACCGTAACCACGGTGGATCGCCTCAGTGAAAATCGGCTCCGACGCTGAGAGTGGCACCCTGAAGTTCAGGGATTGCTGATATTCCTCCGCCATCTTCCTGTCGCGCTGTGCCTGCTCCTCTTCGAGAGCGAGCTCATGGAGCAATTCCTGCTCGATCTCGTAGGCGTGCTGGACGATGGCCGGCACCGCTGGGATGAGCATTTGGGCACTCAGCTCTTCGTCTGGCCGTTGCCGTACGAGGCGCCCGACTGCCTGCCGGAAGAACAGGGGGGTCCACTTCCTGGCTGCGTAGACGCCTACGGCTAGGCGGGGCAGGTCGATTCCCTCGCTGACCATGGCGACAGAAACCAGCCAGCGG